>Ga0256407_10005197_pt1 | contig 21072 bp, 19 predicted proteins | sample RumenRJG_04DNA_FD_193489 | JGI IMG/M metagenome (GOLD analysis project Ga0256407, IMG submission 193489) | Bovine rumen microbial communities from Lethbridge, Alberta, Canada - RJG_04 | ecosystem: Host-associated > Mammals > Digestive system > Stomach > Rumen | place: Canada: Alberta... | reverse complement strand
CTCGGTATGAGCGACAAACTGACCAACATCTGCTATTACAACACACAGCAAGATTACAGTTTCGACAAGCCCTATTCCGAGAGCACGGCAGAACTCATTGACGAGGAGGTAAAAAAACTTATAGAGGCACAGTATCAACGTGCCAAAGCCATCTTGGAAGAGCATAAAGACGGACATGCCCAATTGGCACAGATGCTGATAGAGCGTGAGGTTATCTTCGCCGAGGATGTAGAGAAAATCTTCGGTAAGCGGCCATGGAAGAGCCGCTCAGACGAACTAATCGCTGAAAATGACAAATTGCTCAAGCAACGCGAGGAAGAAGCTGCCGCCGAAGCTATCAAAGAAGCCGTGAAAAAGGTGAAAGAAGCCGGACTGATACCATCAATATCAGAAGAGGAAACCACGGGAGAAAACCCGACGACAGATACAGAAAATACGGAACAGACACCAAAAGAAAAAGACAATAACCAAACACCATCTGACAGTGAATAATTTCATCAAAAGAACTCTATTCGGAATAATATATGTCGCCGTCCTAGTGGGTGGTATCGTGTGGAGCCCTAACACATTCTGCATCCTCTTTGCAATTATCACAGGACTTGCCGTTAACGAATTTGACAACATCGTCGAGGAACACGGTTTGGCACAACCCAACAAAATGATTAATATGGTTTCAGCCGTATATCTGTTTCTCGCTGTCTTTCTATATATCAACAGAAACTTCTCTTGTGTCATCTTCATGCCCTACCTGTTTTCACTCTTATATATAATGATAGGCGGACTTTATCAACAGAAGAGAAACCCCATAGCCGACTGGGCATATTCGTTCGCGGGTCAGATATATATCGCTATGCCTTTTACGTTGCTGAACTTTATTGCCAACACTAACGGAGATGGTTACTCCTACTTTTTACCCCTAAGTGTATTTGTATTCATCTGGCTGAATGACACGGGAGCCTATCTGTTTGGCAGTTTACTGCATAACATTATTCCTTATAAATTATCACCACGCATCTCACCAAACAAGACGTGGATAGGTAGTATTGGCGGTGGCATTGTCGTGGTTTTGTCCGCTGTTGCCATATCACATCTAACCCAGATTGCAAACACATGGCTGTGGATAGGACTGGGGCTTGCCGTCGCAGTGTCCGCCACATTCGGCGACCTTACGGAAAGTCAGATAAAACGCTATGTGGGAATCAAAGACAGCGGAAAATTCTTGCCTGGTCACGGTGGCGTGCTTGACAGATTTGACAGTGCGCTGTTTGCCATTCCTGCTACAGTGATATATATTTATTGTACTAATTTCATCAACTAAAATGAAACTGCTCTTCCTAATTATCTCTATGCTTTTGGTGACCGCTGTATGCGCACAGAATACAGCGAAAGACGACATCCTGGCAAACTACAAACTATCAGGAAGTAACATCTGCACCTATATAGAGCCGACGAATGTCACGTATACAAATGCTCCCAAAGGCTACAAACCGATATACCTGAGCATGTATGCCCGTCACGGCTCACGCCATCTGTCCGTACAAAGAGACTATGATGAGCCCTTGGCTTTGTTGAGAAACGCATATAGCAAAGCCTGCATCTCAACCCTCGGAAAGAGAACGATGAGCGTGATTGACTCATTAGAGAGGATGGCTCACGGACGCGTGGGAGAGCTCACCGTTGTCGGTGCGCAGCAGCATCAGGGCATTGCCAAAAGAATTTACGAGCATTTCCCTGAATTATTTACAAACAACGTTCATCTTGAAGCTCGTTCTACACCTCTACAACGCACGATGATGTCCATGATTAACCAATGTGTTGCACTTAAAGGGTGCTATCCCCAATTAACTGTCAACTCTGATGCGTCACAGCATGACGTGTGGTATATGGATACTCAGGATGCCATAGCGTATAAGTACCGCAAGACTCCCGAAGCGGTCAATGCGCTGAAGAAATACAGTAAAAAGATGATAAACCCGCACCGTTTTGTTAACGCCATCTTTACTGATCAGAAATTTATCGACGAGTATGTCAAGCCCACGGAATTCATGCATCAGATGTTCACACTTGCCAATATGGCCCAGAACGAAGGCCTGAATATTGACATCTATGATATCTTTAAGCCCGATGAGATATTCAACATGTGGAAAAGAGATAATTTTAAATGGTATATTGAGTATACTTTTAATCCCTTGACACAATATAAGGTGCCATATACCCAGATACACCTGTTGCGCAACATCATAACCGTTGCGGACACTTGTCTCATGTCAAAGAACAACAACCTGACATTGCGTTTCGGCCATGAGGTAGACCTGCTTCCATTGGCATGTCTGATGAAATTACACGAGACGGTATACGAGGGAACCGATGGCGATGAAGTCGCAGAGCATTGGCGCAATTACAATATCTACCCCATGGCCGGCAATATTCAGTTGGTCTTCTACCGGAAAGCCGGTAGTCCCGATATCGTCAAGATTATGCTGAATGAGCGCGAGCAGACTATCCCCTTGAAGAGCGACATCGCGCCCTACTACAAGTGGGACGATGTAAAAAAATACTTTTGCGATATCATCGCCAAAGCGCCTAAAGAATAACTTAGCTTTTTAATAAATCACACATCGTTTCCGCAGCCCGGACAGGTGCGCCTGCGGGACCAAGCCTTTGTGTCATTTCCTCATAACCACGAAGCATCTCTTCCCGATTGTCACCATTCTTCACGATGCGTGAGAGTTCCCGTTGTATCATTTCCGGATTAACCTCATCGCCTATCAACTCGCGTACAAGTTCACGGTCAAGGATAAGATTAACCAGCGAGATGTATTTGACATGCAGGAAATAAGGTTTTATCAGTCTTATCAACTTCCCCACGGGAATATAGTAACAAACCACCTGAGGCACACGGAATAACGCTGTCTCCAAGGCGGCAGTACCCGATGTTACGACCGCGGCTTCAGCCTGCTGCAAAACGGCAAACGTCTGACCCCTCAATATGCGAAAGGCTGTATCCTGTACGATCTGCGACAGACCATTGTGCAGACATTGCTCATATTCCGTATCACTGATGTCTGGCGCACCGGCAACAACAACCTGATAACCTTTTTCAATGTAAGGCACTACCGCTGTCACCATTCTCTGGAAATTGTCCTTTATCTCCTGGACACGGCTGCCCGGCAACAATGCTATTATCGGTTTGTCTTCCATTTTGTTTTCCGACAAGAAACCTAATCTGTCCGCAGGATGCTCCTCCTGGTATGCAACGACCTCGTCAACTGAAGGATTACCTATATAATGAATGTCACATTGGTGCTTGCCTTCAAAGAACGGCACTTCAAAGGGCAATATCGAAAAGCGTTCGTCAACAAAGGCCTTGAGTTGCTTGACGCGTTTTTCCTTCCAAGCCCACACTTTGGGAAGGATATAATAGTGTACCGGTATTGTTGTCTTTTCCTTCAGGAATCTGGCAATAGACAGATTAAAACCCGGATAGTCTATCAGGATTACCACGTCGGGCTTTTCCTCAACAATGGCTCGCTTGCATGTTTTCATGGCATGGAGAATAGTTCTCAAGTGCATCAACACAGGAATGAAACCCATATATGCTATCTCCTTATAGTGACGCAGACATCTCCCGCCGACGCTCTTCATCTTGTCACCGCCATAGAACACAAACTCCGCAGCAATATCTTTTGCTTGAAGCGCACGCATCAGATTGGACGCATGCAGGTCACCGCTTGGCTCACCGGCAATCAGAAAATATTTCATAAATCCCAGCTTGAGACCTCATCCATGAGACTATAATCCGTCTCGTCGATTTTTATCGGGGTAATGGCGATGTAGCCCCTGTTCAGAGCCCAGTTGTCCGTAAGTACGTCATTAGGATCGTCATCAATATTCACGCCACCCAACCAATAATAATCTTTGTTATAATACACTTCATGGCGGGTAAACTCGTCCTTCCACGTGCCTAATGCCATTTTACAGATTTTTATGCGCTTGTATGTCTCAGCCAACGGGAAGTTCACATTCAGCAACGACCCATAGGGCAGTCCTTTTTCCAGAACTTTTTCCGCCAAGCGGCGCACATAGGGCGTCATCGGAGCGAAATTGGCATCAGCGTCAAAGTCGCACAGGGAAAAGGCGATAGACGGTATGCCGTGCATCGTCCCCTCCTTGGCTATGCTTACCGTACCTGAATAGTGTTCGTTGATTGTTGCATTCGTGCCATGGTTGATACCCGAGACCACTAAATTTGGCTTGCGTGAAGCGTGCTGGTTTAATGCCAGTTTGATGCAGTCTGCAGGTGTTCCTGTGCAGGAATAAACGGTAAGGCCCTCTTCTTGTCTGACTATTTTTGAAGTAATAGGCACCTCTGTAGTAATGCTGCATCCGGCAGCCGAGCGCTGATGGTCGGGTGCCACTACCAGCAAATCTCCTATCGGGCGAAGCATTTCTATCAACGCATTTATTCCCTTGGCTAAATAGCCGTCGTCATTGGATATCAAAATCAGTGGTTTCATCTGCTTGTTACTATGTTATAGCAAAAGTACTAAAAAACTTTCACTTTACACTATTCAGGCATACCGCTTAAGTTAAAAACATGCATGAGCCTGCTTGGTAACAAATATTCAAAAAAAATGGACGCCTCCTGGGAGGCATCCATTCTATTGTCTGTTTGTAAAATTTTCAATTAGAAATTGTAATACAGACCGAAGGTCAGAGCATTGCCGTCGAGGTCAAAGCCGAAGCCATCGTTGCCGAATACGCCGAGAGCAGCGTCATCAGCCTTGCGGTAACCTAAGAAACCAACGTGAGTTACAAAACTCAGCTTGTCAGTCAGATTAACTGCAACACCCGGTTTCAAACCTACTTCCCACTCGTTCTGAGCGTCAAAGCCTTTTACCTTGCCTGTGTAGAAGCCAAAGCCACCATCAACGAATACGTTTACATTATCCAATTTGAGGAATGTGTAACGAACGTATGGAGCTACAGTAAGACCATTGTACTTCTGGCCAGCATTGTAGCGATAATTCCAACCAATTACAGTACCGATAGCCCAATTGTCACTCAGTGTGTAGCCAACTTCGGGAAGGATAGTCACAGATGTAGTGTTAGCATCATAGTTTCTCCATGTTCCCAGAGAACCGCCAAGATAAACTTGAGCACTTGCAGTTAAAGACATAACTGCGATAACAGCAACTAATAAAATTTTTTTCATAATTCTGTTTTTTTTGTTAAACATTTTGTCTCTTTGCCTGACGGCATCAAGACTATTCTTTTATTTCACAGGCAAAATTATATATTTTTCTTGAATCATATTCATATTTTGCATAAAAATTTACAATCAAGAAACGTTTTAGAATACTTATAATGAAAAATAGAACAATCCTACGCATTATCCGACGTTTTACGTCGGCGTTTTTGGCAATATACTACAGCTTTTTTGTCTTAAAATTTAAGGTAAAAGGTTTTAATAATAAAGATACACAGAGATGGGCCGCTCTGGAAAGAGTGCCGTTAATTCCCGACAAGTTTTCTGTTCCAGCCGACAGAACGTATGTTCCAGCGCATGGAACATACGTTCCAAAGGACGGAATTTACATTCCTGCCTATGGAACAGAGCAGATATCGCAATAAATAATGCGCCATACCGCGGACAGACAGGTTCCGTCTGCGAGGTATTCCGTTTTCAGCATCTTAATCAGCCGGTAAGAGATATCATTGCCCCTCGATCAATGGGAATTCTTATACTTGAGATATTCCTTGCGCGCTTTTTGCCACTGTTTTTGGAACTCCGGCTCTGCACTTACCCTGGCGAAGGTGATACTGCCAGCCAGTCTGCCCATGTCCACATCGCTCTGATAATGGAATCCGACTATGACGCGGCTTTGTCCGATGTCATAAGCTATCTTCATGATTTCCGCCGTATGCTCAGGGTCGATACTCGCCAAAGCGAGTCCCACAAGCCAGGCAGCGTGAGTGTGACCTGAAGGATAACTGGTAAAATCGGTAGAGCGCTCATGTCCGGGAACACCAGACGGTTCTTTGTATTGCTGATAAGGGCGGACACGTTTGAAATGAGCTTTGGCACTTGCCCCAGCCTGCTGTTCTGTCAGGTGCAGACGTGCGAAGAGGAGCCATAGTTCGGGATGGGTCTCCTTAGTCAGTTCAAGTCCTACAGCCGGGCTGAAGCGCCTCAGCAGAGAAGCCCCGTTGAAACTGGCATCCTTGACAGCAAGTTCGCCACGCTCGGTATCACGCACAGAAATGCCATGACGATATTGCGTCCAATCGTTAAAAAACAAAGCATCAGTAAGCTCCGGAGGATTAGGCAGCACGAGTTCTAAATGGGGCGCCTGCTCACGGGTGAAAAAAGGCTGCGGCCGGTCTTTTTTCTCCTGACCCAAGGCGGAAACCACCGCCGCAGACCAAAACAAAATCCAAATATACTTATTCCTCATATTATTTTTATTATAAAGGTGAAAATTAATCGTTTTCGTTCTTATTTTGTTACCGGACAGAGAGATCAAAATGAGCGCCAGGATATGACTAATACCCAAAAGAGAAGTACCGCCATATAGTACAGACGGGGTTAAAACTGCAACGCAACATAGCCTCGCGCGACATCATGCTGTTCAGGACAATGGACAATTGAGATTTTTACGTGTTCTGCCATACCCTGATTTTAATTGTGTCTGTAATGCATAAAGACCGATCCTAATGCATCTTCCCTCTCTGCCTGAAATGAATTAGGAATGACCGGTGCTTTGACGCCAGAATGCAGGATAGCATCAGCATGCTCCACCTGTATCTCATTCCACAACCCTTCGTCAAGAAAACTCTGCAGCAGCATCGCCCCACCCTCCACAAGCAAAGCCTGTATATTAAGGCGCTTCAAGGCGGAAAGCAGCGGACGCAGGATGGGTTTGGAGAAATCCGTTTGCAGAAACTGGTAAGATGCCCGCTTGGCTCTTGCCTCATTGTCGGTCTCACCTACGATCAGTGTCGGAGACGTTCCGTCAAAGATGCGAAGACTGTCTGGCAGGATACCCCTACGGTCCAGAATGACCCTGAGCGGTTGGCGGCCGTCAACAAGTCGGGCCGTCAGCTGCGGATTATCCAGCAGCGCCGTCCGTGTTCCCACCATGACGGCCTGATGCTTCAGCCGCAGCATATGTATGCGCAACGAAGAACGGGCAGTAGACAGGCGAGTCGGCGTACCGCTTTCTCTCTCTATATCAATATAGCCATCGGCGCTCTGCGCCCATTTCAACATCACGTAAGGGCGGTCGTTGAGTTGGTTGACCAGAAAATGACAAATTAGATCACGACATTGGCTTTCCAATACACCTATGGTCACTTTCACGCCTGACTCTCGCAACATTCTGATACCAGCGCCATTGACTTTGGCAAATGGGTCCGTCGTACCGACATACACTTCCTTCACTCCCTTTTCTATAATAAGCTTGGCACACGGTGGCGTATGACCATAATGAGCACACGGCTCAAGGGTAACATACATCTTGACACGGCCCAACAACTTATCCTCCTTCACAGAAGCAAAAGCATTGACCTCAGCGTGAGACTCACCGTATTTACGATGATAACCTTCACCGATAATCCGGTCATCACATACGAGGACAGCACCGACCATCGGATTGGGCGGTGCGCCGTACATGCCTTTGCGTGCCAATTCAATGGCCCGGCTCATCCAAAGTTCATCTTTTGTCATGCAAAGTATCTATAATGTTGCAAAAATAGGAAAAACAACGGAAAAGTAGTAACTTTGTAGAGAAAGAATATCAGAGACTCGACATGAACATCATTACGAAAATATGCCACGCACTTTCTCCGCTATACCCGCAATATGAGAGTAAAGCCATTGCTCGCATAGTCACAGAGGATGTTTTCGGATATTCTTTAACAGACTGTCTTGCAGAAAAAGTTACTCTCTCCGCAAGTCAGGAACAGCAATTAGCACGCATCATTCAACGCCTGCAGCAGAATGAACCAATTCAATATATAATTGGAGAGACGCTGTTTCACGGAAATCGCTTTTGTGTCAACCCTGATGTACTCATTCCCCGGCCGGAGACAGAAGATTTGATAGACTACATTCTAAAAGACATAGCAGACTCATCCGCAACTCTGAGCATCTGCGATGCAGGAACAGGCAGCGGATGTATTGCGATTACACTAAAGAAAGAATTGCCTGGAAGTCATATGACCGCTTTAGACATCTCTCAGCCGGCACTAAAAGTGGCAAAAAGCAATGCCGACAGAAACCACACCCCAATAGATTTCATCCGTGCAGATATCCTCACCGCCGGCACATTGCCAGCTGGTCCATGGGATATCATCGTCAGCAATCCGCCATACGTCATGGAGAGAGAAAAAGGAAATATTGCTCTTTATGTCAAGAACCATGAACCGGCTTCCGCCCTCTTTGTTCCTGACGACAATGCCTTGCAATTTTATTACGCCCTGGCGCAATGGGGCTTGGCAACACTCACTTCACATGGAGCAATATATTGTGAGTTAAACAATCTGTTGGCGCATGATACGGAAAAGGTTTTCCGCCAGCAAGGATTTACACAAACAGCGATTCTTTGTGATAGATTTAACAATCCCCGTTTCATCAAATGCAGAAAATAAAGAAAACTCCGACCGCCAATCAGGCTTACATTAAATATTCAGCTCTTTGCGCCAGACAGGAATGCTGCCAGTATGATTTGGCGCAAAAGATGAGCCGAAGCGGCATGGATGACACTGCCATTGCGCAGGTATTGCAGCAACTCGTGGAAGAAGGCTTCATTGATGAAACCCGCTATTGCCATGCGTTTGTATACGATAAACTGCATTTTACCCGATGGGGCAGATTGCGCATCCGCCACGAACTACAAATTAAAAAGCTTCCCCGAAACATTATTGAGGAAGGACTGGCAGGAATAGACGAAACAGAGTATACTGCCATTCTAAGAGACCTCCTGACCGAATACGCTCCCACCGTTAAAGCAACTTCAAACTACGAGAAACTTGCCAAGATGATACGCTACGCCTTTCAACGCGGTTTCGAGCAACACTTAGCCTCACCCATCGCAGAAAGTATTCTGAATTAAAACCAGATCCTGGCATACAACACCTCGCCTATACGCCACAAATATCTCACGCCCTGCAACAACTGATTGGAATAAATACCATGGTCCTTAAGCGAGGCGGCAACGTCTTTGTTGACTTTTATCTTACTTCTTAAACCTGCGGTAGACATACCGCCCAAGCGCATAGTAACAAAGTCTTTGTTGATATATTTTGTCTTGATTTTGTGCTTGGCAAACAGCCTCACCATCATATCAAAGTCGGATGATGTCTGGTATTTTAAATTGTACAATCCATATCTCTCATGCACTGTTCTCCTGCAGTAGAAAGACTGATGTCCGGGCATGATTCCGCAGCGCAGTAAACATGGACGAAAATATCTTGAGGTGAAATAGCGCACACATTTATTCAGGTCTCGTCTGTTGACATAATGGAGGTCGCCATATACGGCATCAAGGTCTGGCGATTGGTTCAACACCGTATATACACTCTGTAAAATATCATCTGTTGTATAAAAATCATCCGAATTGAGAATTCCGACCACATCGCCCGTAGCTACGGCGATACCCTTATTCATTCCGTCGTATATACCCTTGTCAGGTGTGGAAATCACTTTCAGTTTCCCCTTGAATCGAGGTTCGTATTGTCGGATTATCTCCAGAGTGTCATCAGTTGAAGCGCCATCTTTGATAATATACTCATAATCCTGATATGTCTGTTTCAAAACGCTCTCCATGGTATCCCGTATGGTTTTCCCGCTATTAAACGTTGTCGTGATTATAGAGATTTTCATTATCTAATAATAGCTTGTTTTTTCGCGGAACAACGGTCATGCCTTTTCCGAAATATACAAATAATTGTAACTCTCAGAAGATATCAATTGCGTGGCATGTGGGGAGCTATCTCCACAATGCGTTCTCTGCTGTTACCAGGATATATTTTCATCAACGCCACGCCGTGGGGGTTGACAGTTGTGTCAAAACGCTCTTCCGCATTGATTTCCGCCACGTCTTGCTGGCGCCACACATCGCGTATCTTCTGCTTGCCACGGAAGCCTAATGATTTGGGGATGAATCCTATCGTCATCGGATTTTCTGAGATATTAAACATGGCGACAGCCATACTGCCGTCCTCCAGGTGTTTAACGTATGTGGCATATTCGTTGGATTGATAGTAGCGGTAAGCGTGAACGCCGAGCGGGTCTTGATGAATATCGTTTACCTCAAAATTGCATAGCAGACTGACCGTAAAGGGATCGAGTCTGGACATATCGCAGCCTATCAGCAAGGGTGATGCCAACATTGCCCACAGAGTCATGTGGGTATATTGTTCATCTGGAGTCAGTCCCGTATAGCGCATATGGCGACCCCACCCTACGATGCCCAGCACCAACATGTCGGCATCTGCCCAGTGTCCCGGCCCTGAGAAGGCAATCCATTTGTCCTGTCCTTTGAAGCCGATATTATATATACTCTTCCAATTATCACGTATATCGCCGGTCGTCCTGTAGCAGTTTGTCAGTTGCGCCCACACCGGGCAATCGGCATATGGCGCAGTGTTGGAAAGGCTGTACACTACATCACGTTTCTGTACCTTCAACGCCTGATACATCTCATTGGTATCATAGTAATCGTTGGGATTCCAGTCATATTTCAGATAGTCTATTTCCCAGTCGCACCATTGCTTGACGTCACTCTCCACAAAGGAATATTTGCCATGATAATAGTGTTCCTTTCTGATGGTGTTGCCGAGAGAATCCTCCGGCGTGACATATTTGTAATTTTCATTGTGTTTGCCTTCTTTTATCCAGTCGTACGTCCCGTCGGCGTTATCTGACTCGCATCCGATATGCCCGGCATACGTGCCGACCCACGGACCGCAATATATGCCCAGTTTCAGACCGAGTTTATGGATGTCGTCAGCAAGTTTTTTCATATCAGGAAACTTTTTATTGGGCTGAATGGCGTTGTATTTCCCTCCGCGTTTGCCTTGCCACCCATCGTCGATGTTGATGTATGACCAACCGTAGTCAATAAGCCCTTTCTCCACCATGGCCCTGGCAGACGACAGCACCTTATCCTGACTGACCGCATTGCCCCAGCAGTTCCAGCTGTTCCATCCCATAGGCGGTGTCAGGGCTATCTGTTCACCGACAACTATACGCAGGTCACGTTCATTTTTCCCTCTGCTGTTCTGTGCATAGAGTTTTACGTGATATACTCCCGGATGCTTTATGTTGCCGCGGATGAAACCCGTCTTCCTATCCAGAGTAAGGCCTTGCGGCAGACCCTCGGCTGAGAATGTCATCGGCCGGAGTCCTGTAGCAGCGATATTATACAATACAGCCGAACCCGGTCTTACACCGAATACCTTTGCGCTGTTGATACGTGGTGTTTCCGGCGCCGGAGGCGTCAGGATGTAAGCAGAGTAATCTGGTATGACGATTTTGTCCGTTGATAATTGCGCCGAGAGGCTCATGATGCCACTTGCGCATATCAGCGCGGCATAAAGCAGAATATAAGTTCTTTTCATTGTTTTCTATATTATTTCTTACAAAGATACAACTTTCCTTCATATCCCACACATTTTTTTGACATTTTTTTGACATTATGAAATGAGCATGTCACAATCAGACAGGCTGGCAACAGGTATGGCCGCACAATTTCATCCTTAAAAATTTTCCGTTCCAAGGAGTGGAATGTACATTCTGCCGCATGGAACGTATGTCCCATCAGCCGGAACATACGTTCCATACGGTGCAACATCACACGCATACCCGATGACGGCTCTTTTTCCCGCAAGATACGCTTCCTGTCAATCAGGCAGACAGTAATCGCGGATACGAATCCTCTTAAGCTTAAGTCACATTATTAAAAAAGGTAAAAAAGCGCCATTTACCATTTGAAACTTCAAATGGTTTCACTATCTTTGTATTTCAATAGAGTTTGAACTATGGGTAAAATAATAGCTTTGGCTAATCAAAAAGGTGGTGTCGGCAAGACGACTACAGCCATCAACCTTGCAGCCTCCCTTGCTACTTTAGAGAAAAAGGTACTGCTGGTTGACGCTGACCCTCAGGCAAACAGCTCTTCGGGCATAGGTGTGGACATCGCTAATGTAGAGACCTCAATATACGATTGCCTCATCAGCGATGTAGACCCACACGAAGCGATTTACACCACCGACATTGAAAATTTTGACATCATACCCTCTCACATCAACCTTGTGGGAGCTGAGATAGAAATGGTGAACCTTCCTGACAGAGAACAGGTCATGAAGAAAATCTTCAAACCGCTGGTCAAGGAGTATGACTATATACTGATTGACTGTCTGCCGTCACTGGGCCTGATAACTGTAAATGCCCTGACCGCAGCCGACTCCGTCATTATCCCCGTGCAATGTGAATACTTCGCATTGGAAGGCATCAGCAAGCTACTCAACACCATACGCATCATTAAGAAAAAACTTAATCCGGAACTTCAGATTGAAGGTTTCCTGCTCACCATGTACGACGGTCGCCTGCGCCTGTCAAACCAAATATACACTGAAGTCAAGAAACATTTTCAGGAACTCGTATTCAAGACTGTCATACAGCGCAACGTCAAGTTGAGCGAGGCGCCGAGCCACGGACTTCCCGTAATTCTGTATGACTCCGGCTCAAGAGGCGCGCTGAATTATCTGGCATTAGCCAAAGAAATCATAAAGAAAAATACAAAATAGTCTGTCCTTATGGCAATACATAAAAAATATCCCGCATTGGGACGCGGATTGGATGTACTCCTCCCGACAAACGAAGTAGAGGCAAGAGGTTCATCATCAATCAGTGAAATAGAATTAGACAACATCTTCCCAAACCCTGACCAGCCCCGTAAGGAGATGGACCCCGTTGCGATGCAAGAACTGGCAGACTCCATCAAATCCATCGGCATCATCCAGCCCATCACACTGCGGCAGAAAAAAGACGGCACTTATGAGATTATTGCCGGTGAACGCCGCTGGCGCGCCGCCCAAAGCGCAGGCTTGTCTACCATACCTGCATACATCAAGAAGGTGACCGACGACGACGTCATGGAGATGGCTCTGATAGAAAACATTCAGCGCGAGGACCTAAACCCCATAGAGATAGCCCTCGCATACAACAACCTGATAGATAAAGCCAATCTGACACAAGAGCAAGTGGCCGACAAAGTCGGCAAAAAACGTGCTACAGTGGCAAACTACCTCAGACTGCTCAAACTGCCGGCACAAATCCAGTTAGCACTGCGCAAAGGTATCATTGACCAAGGACATGCACGCGCGCTGGCCGGTCTGACGACCCCGTCTTTGCAACTGAAACTATTCGACCAGATTATCAAAGAGAAGCTGTCTGTCCATAAAGTCGAGGAACTGGTAAAGGAACTCAACAACGGAGCAACCATAAAAAGCGGCAAAAAAAGCATCAGCAACAAAGGCAAGCTCCCTTCAGAATATGAGAACCTCAAAGCGCAACTATCCAAATTCTTCAACGCCAAAGTACAGATGACATGCTCTCCGAGTGGAAAAGGGCGTATCTCCATTCCCTTCAACTCGGAAGACGACCTCGTAAAGATAGTATCACTTTTTGACAAAATGAAAAAATAAGAACTCCTGAGCATGCTTCGCCAAAATCGTACACTGATTACCGCCATACTCTTTGCCATCCCAACTCTCATGATGGGACAAAGCGAGGCGAAGCACCTCAATGACACTACAACAAATGTCGCAGCCGTCATATCCACAGACCATGTGACAGCAGACACTTTGGCACCAGACACACTATTGGCTGATACACTCAAGGCTCTCCGGTCACTGTCTGATTCTCTGGTAAAAAACAGTGCACCCGTAAAGCTTCATTACAGACAGCCTGATCCCAAAAGAGCTTTGTGGCTTGCCCTTGTACTGCCAGGCGCAGGGCAAATCTACAACCATAAATATTGGAAACTACCCATCATCTATGGCGGATTCCTGGGTTGCACTTACGCCCTTCTTTGGAATCAGCAGATGTACAAAGACTATACACAAGCCTATCTTGACATCATGGACGATGACCCCACAACAGCCAGCTACAACAACATGCTGCCCTACGGATATGATATCACTGGGCGTGAGGAACAATTCAAGTCCATCTTTAAACGTAAAAAAGACTTCTACCGCAAAAACAGAGACCTCAGCATCTTCGCTTTCTTCGGAGTCTATCTTCTCTCGGTTATTGATGCCTATGTGGATGCCCAGCTTTCCACATTTGACATCACCCCTGACCTTTCCATGAAAGTCGGGCCTACGGTAATCGAGCAAAAGACCTATTCCAAAAAGTCGGGTGCCGTGGGCGTGCAATGCAGTTTGAATTTTTAAGATTATGAGATATATAACCATATTTGCAAGCATACTACTCTTCATGCCCATGACCATAACTGCGCAGGAAGAGGTTAACACAGACGTCACAGACATAACAGCAGACCTCCCCGAGGGAATGCAGGAAAACACCGATTCCCTGTTGAGGAGTTGGAACATGCAGCGCTATCTGTTAGTAGATACGACAAGCCAGTTGGCGAACATCAACCCTTATTTTGAAAATGCCGTCTATGCAGACAGACTGCAGCGCATACCGTCCATCATGGACATGACATACAATGATATAGTACAGAAATACATAGACCAATACACCAACCGTCTGCGCCATTCCGTATCATACATATTGGCGGCATCCAACTTCTACATCCCCATCATGGAAGAAGCTCTGGCATTCTACAAGATACCACTGGAACTAAAATACCTTCCCGTTATCGAGTCTGCCTACAACCCACGCGCCCGTAGCCGTGCCGGAGCTGTCGGATTGTGGCAATTCATGCCACGCACAGCCGTACAATACGGTCTGCAAATCAACAGTCTCGTCGATGAGCGTTGCGAACCCATCAAATCATCCTACGCTGCCGCACACTATCTGAAAGACCTCTATACGATATTCGGAGATTGGACACTGGTCATCGCCGCATACAACTGTGGCCCCAACAACATCAACAAAGCCATTCATCGCTCTGGTGGAGAGAGGGATTTCTGGAAGATTTACCAAAACCTTCCCCACGAGACACGAGGATATGTACCTGCATTCATTGCTGCAAACTATATCATGAACTATTATGGTGAACACAACATACAGCCTTACAGGGCACGCATACCGGCAACCACCGACACCTTGCTGATTAATAAAGACGTGAAAATGGAACAGATTGCCACCGTATGCGGCATAGACATAGATGAGATAAAGGCACTGAATCCGCAGTATCAAACGACATTAATTCCAGGTTACAGGACGACATGCACGCTGAGACTGCCGCAGGACCAACTGCTCAAGTTTATCGACCTTCAAGACTCCGTGTATGCCTACGGCGTGACCGATGAACCGCAAGTCAGCAGTCAGGACATGAATGTCAAGGAAATTACAGAAAAGACAACAGTAAAGAAATCATCCAGGTCTAAATCACGCTCAAGAAGCAGTAGCGCGAAACGCATTACGGTTCGCTCCGGACAGACTCTCGGTGAGATAGCACGCAGAAATCACACTACAGTGGCTAAACTGCGCAGTCTCAACGGCATCAGAGGCTCCAATATCCGCGCAGGACAAAAACTGCGTGTCAGATAAATATACGGTCATAGTCTTCTTCACAATGGAAAAGCAGGAATTATCACAAGAGGAATTGGAAGAAAGAATGATTTACGATGCTTTTCGTAAATTGTTAGACACCTATTTGGCTTCCAATCATAGAAAAAAAACAGATATCATCACCCGTGCGTTTCAGTTTGCCAAACAAGCCCATAAGGGCGTAAGGCGCTTGTCGGGCGAGCCTTACATCATGCACCCCATCGCAGTAGCCCAAATAGCCTGCGAAGAGATAGGCTTAGGCTCCACCTCCATCTGTGCCGCACTCCTGCATGACGTTGAAGAAGACACAGACTATACCTACGAAGATATCCGTAATCTCTTTGGTGAAAAAGTCGCCAACATCGTTGAAGGACTGACCAAAATATCCGGAGGCATCTTCGGCGAGCGGGCTTCTCTCCAGGCAGAGACATTCAAGAAACTGCTGCTGACCATGAGCGATGACATTAGGGTTATCCTCATAAAAATCTCTGACCGGCTTCACAACATGCGCACGCTAAGCAGCATGGCGCCCAACAAACAATATAAAATTGCTGGTGAAACGTTGTACATTTACGCTCCCCTTGCCGACCGTCTTGGACTGAACAAAATAAAGACCGAACTGGAAAACCTCAGTTTCAAATATGAGCACCCAGACGCTTACGACTCCATACAAAGGAAACTGGAAGCAACAAAGAGCGAGCGCGACACTATATTTGAGAATTTCACTCCGCCGATTCGCAAGGCACTGGATAAGATGGGATTGAAATACCAGATTATTTCACGCATCAAAAGTCCGTACTCTATATGGAGAAAGATTCAGGACAAAAAGGTCAACTTCGAGGAGATTTACGACTTACTGGCCATACGTATCATTTTCGAGCCATTGAAGGAAGAGGAAGAAATCAACGAATGTTTCAACATTTACGTTGCCTTAACCCAAATATACAAACCGCATCCTGAGCGTACCCGTGATTGGGTTAACCACCCGAAAGCCAATGACTACCAAGGATTACATGTAACCTTAATGAGTAATCAGGGAGTATGGGTCGAAGTGCAAATACGTTCACAGCGAATGGATGAAATAGATGAAAAGGGCGTTGCCGCACATTGGAAATACAAAAATCAAAACCATGTATATGACGAGAACGATGACAAGATTGACGGATGGTTGCATACAATCAAAGAAATTCTTGATGACCCGCAACCTGACACACTTGATCTCCTCGACACAATAAAACTCAATCTTTTTGCGAGAGAGATTATTGTGTTTACCCCGAAAGGCGACATTAAATCTCTCCCTGCCGGCGCCACAGCATTGGACTTTGCTTTCAGCATACACACCATGCTCGGCACACACTGCATCGGAGCTAAAGTCAACCATGTGCTGAAACCTTTGATGTATAAACTCGAAGGCGGTGACCAAGTTGAAATAATCACCTCTAACACGCAACAAGTAAAGCACGGATGGCTGGAATATGTTACCACAGCCAAGGCAAAAAGCAAGATTCAAGCGTGCCTTCGCAAAATGAACCGTGAACTGCAGCACGAGGGAAACAAAAAGCTGCAAGTATTCCTAGAGAACAAAGAACTGGAGTTTAATAGCACAAATCTTGAGAAGCTAAGACGCTTCCATCACTTCCATTCACGAGAAGAGATGCTGATGGCGATAGGGTCCAACACACTTGAGCTGAACAATAATGACGTAAATTTCCTCAAAGGGAAAAACAAATCCAAGTGGAAGAAATTCCTGCCATTCACATCATATAAAGAAGAAGTCTTTGAGACTGAACCCAACATTGACTTTATCAACAATCTGGACCACAAGAAGGTTCTTGTCATCAACGATTACAACATTCACCAATGTACGATTGCAGATTGTTGCCGGCCCATTCCGGGAGATGACATCCTGGGTTACATTGATGACAACAGCCACAGCCTGATTATCCATAAGCGCAACTGTGAGACAGCAACCAAGTTGAAAAGCAAGTTTGGAAACAACATCATTGCCACGCGGTGGGATGTCCATAAAACACCTTTCAAAGCAAGAATCGCCATCACTGGTATTGACTGCAACGGCATCTTGCTGAAGATAGCCGATACACTTTATTCACATGAGCACATAAACGTAACGGCATTGAATATTGAAGGTAAAGATGGTGTGTTCGAGGCAAGCCTCTCAGTACTGGTGCATAATGTACACGAAGTGACTTCCATATGTCAGTCACTACAACAGATTGAAAATATAGTAAAAGCCTACAGGGTAGATTAGTAACTACTCGTCGTCTGACGATATAATACCAAGGTTTTCGCGCAGCGTTACCAATTCGCTTCGGATATTCTTCAGTTTGTCTATAGCTTCTGCCACATTCACCGTACCTTCTTTATTTTTATTCAACAGCTTGCGAGCTGCCGCCAACTTCAGCCCACGGACTTTCACAAGATTATAAATAATCTGTACCATTTTTATGTCCTCTTTGGTGTACTGGCGAATATTACGGCCGGCTTTGTGCGGTTTGAGTTGAGGAAACTCCTGCTCCCAAAAACGCAACAAAGACTCTGCAACATTAAATTGTTCAGCAACTTCACTAATAGAATAATACTTCTTTAAATCTTTATTAGTATTTAACGCCATCGCTTTACAAGAACCTTAAAACTGTGTATTTATTATAAAATATTGTGAATTCTTCATCACAACACATTGAATATCTTTTGCAAATATACAGAAAAACAAGTAACTTTGCACAACATTTTTGATAAAATAAAAAACTTTAGATATGACAGCGAAAGAAATCAGAGAATCTTTCTTGAAATTTTTTGAATCACAACAACACCTCATTGTCCCGTCAGCACCTATGGTTGTCAAGGATGACCCTACGCTGATGTTCACCAATGCAGGCATGAATCAGTTTAAGGACATCATCTTAGGCAATCGTGAACCTAAATCACGTCGCGTCACCGACACACAAAAATGTCTCCGCGTCAGCGGAAAGCACAATGATCTTGAAGAGGTCGGTCACGATACGTATCACCACACCATGTTTGAAATGCTTGGCAACTGGAGTTTCGGTGATTACTTCAAGAAAGAAGCTATCACATGGGCTTATCAGTATCTTGTTGAGGTATTAAAAATAGATCCGAAGAATCTCTACGTTACCGTCTTTGAGGGTTCTGAAGAAGACGGTCTGGAGCGAGATAATGAAGCAGCGCAATATTGGGCACAATTCTTCCCGCAAGACCATATCATCAACGGCAACAAGCACGACAACTTCTGGGAGATGGGTGACACTGGCCCATGCGGTCCATGTTCCGAAATCCATATTGATTCCCGTAGCGAAGAAGAGCGCAAACTGACATCAGGCGCAGCACTTGTCAACAAAGATCACCCCGAGGTGATTGAGATTTGGAACATTGTCTTCATGCAATACAACCGCAAAGCTGACGGCACACTCGAGCCACTGCCGCAAAAGGTCATTGACACGGGCATGGGCTTTGAGCGTTTGGTCCGTATCCTCAATGGCAAGCAGTCTAACTATGACACCGACATCTTCCAGCCCCTACTCAAGAGCATCGGCGAATTGTCGGGTTTCAAATACGGACAATCAGAAAAGACCGATATCGCCATGCGCGTCATCGCGGACCATATACGCGCCATTGCGTTCTCCATAGCCGATGGCCAGTTGCCTGGTAACGCAAAAGCCGGATATGTCATCCGCCGCATTCTGCGCCGGGCCGTACGCTACGGCTATACATTTCTAAACTTTCAGGAACCATTCTTATACAAACTCCTGCCGGCACTCATTCAGGAAATGGGAGAAGCCTATCCTGAACTCGTAGCACAAAAAGTACTTATCGGAAAAGTTATCAAAGAGGAAGAAGAAGCTTTCTTGAGAACGCTTTCAACTGGCATCAACCTGTTGGACAATATTATCGCTGCCGCCAAGAAAGAAGGTAGTACACAAATTGCAGGCAAACAGGCCTTCACGCTTTTCGACACTTATGGTTTTCCTTTGGACTTAACCGAATTGATTTGTCACGAAAACGGACTTTCCGTTGAGTTGGAAGAATTCAACGCTGAAATGCAGAAACAGAAAGAGCGTGCACGCAATGCCGCCGTCATCGAGACCGGCGACTGGCAATATCTTAACAATGGCGAGACAGAATCCTGCGCATGGGATAAGACCGAATGTTCATGCCGCATCCTGCGCTACCGCAAGGTGGAACAGAAGAAAAAAGTTTTCTACGAGATTGTTTTGGACCATACGCCATTCTATGCTGAAATGGGCGGACAGGTCGGCGACCAAGGCCAGCTTGTAAATCAGAATGAGACCGTTGAAATATTTGATGTCAAACGCGAGAACAACATGCCTATACATCTTACGACAAAGTTACCTGAGAATCCCAATGCGGAATGGACCGCGAAGGTCAATGTGGAGAAACGCCATGCGAGTGAAGCCAACCACACAGCGACCCATCTTCTTGACCAGGCGTTGCGCGAAGTGTTGGGCACACATGTTGAGCAGAAGGGCTCATTGGTTACTCCCGATAGCCTGCGCTTTGATTTCTCCCACTTCCAGAAAGTAACTGCTGAAGAGATACGTCAGGTCGAAAAATTGGTTAATCGCCGCATCCGCGAGAACATTCCTCTCCAAGACCATCGCGATGTACCTATCGATGAAGCTAAGAAACTGGGTGCCCTGGCTCTTTTCGGAGAAAAATACGGAGACAAGGTACGTGTTGTACAATTTGGCAATAGCATTGAACTCTGCGGTGGATGCCATGCCAAGTACACCGGACAAATCGGTCTCTTCCGCATCGTCAGCGAAAGCAGTGTGGCAGCTGGCATACGCCGCATCGAAGCAATTACGGGCAGTGCGGCAGAAGAAAGTATGTATTACATGCAGGATGTCCTTACGCAAATTTCAGAGATGATGCAAAGTAAGAATATCCAGGAAGCCATTAAGAAAACCATTGAAGAAAACGCTCATCTGCAGAAGCAGGTTGAGGAGGCCACTCAGGAGAGACTTGCCAAGATGCGCGAGGAGATTGTGAAAAAGAGTGTCACCACTCCCGAAGGCATCCACATTGTCAAACAAGTCTTTGTGCAAGACATCCCTGCACAGTTTGTTAAGGACTTGGCATTCCAAATCGCCAATATCCTGCCTGATAATACGTTGTGTGCGTTCGGCAGCAAGTTTGATGACAAACCGCTCATCACTGTTATGATCAGCAAAGACCTTGTGGAGAGCAGGAAACTGCATGCCGGCAATCTTGTGCGCGAAGCTGCCAAACTCATAAAGGGCGGTGGCGGTGGTGCGCCTCAC
>Ga0256407_10005192_pt1 | contig 21083 bp, 14 predicted proteins | sample RumenRJG_04DNA_FD_193489 | JGI IMG/M metagenome (GOLD analysis project Ga0256407, IMG submission 193489) | Bovine rumen microbial communities from Lethbridge, Alberta, Canada - RJG_04 | ecosystem: Host-associated > Mammals > Digestive system > Stomach > Rumen | place: Canada: Alberta... | reverse complement strand
AAAATGAATAATCATCATCTTCTTCTGACTTAAGGAAATTACTCTTGTTGTATAATAAATTACTGGCAAACGTAAGATATGCATAAGCCTTAGCCGCATATTCCGTCGAGACTTGCTTTGCTGCCCATGATATATTATCTTCTGTAGGATAGATTTTGATTGTAGGCTTTTCAACCTTAGTCCCCACAATACCACTATCTTTTAGAATCCAGAAACATTCCATAGATGCATGAGCATCTGTCATCGCATTATGAGCATTTGCAATGGATTCGCCTTTTAAAATAGAATATAATTCTTCAAGGGTCGGATATTTGTCATTAGGCAAGCCACAATAATCTTTTGACAACAACATAGTACAATAATATGGCTTCAAACTTACAGGAAGAGTCATGTTGTCTCTGAAAAACTCAGCATTCAACACGTTAATATCAAAAACGACATTGTGACCAACAATATAATCACACTCGTTTATTACACCTTTTATTTCATCAAGGACTTCAGAAAGAACCCTTCCTTTCGAGATAGCTTCTGCCGATGTTATTCCATGAACTCTTGTTGATTCAGGAGGTATTATGAAGCCAATAGGCTTGATTATACTACAATTTCCCCTCACAATTTTACGATCATCACATAATATATATGCAACGCTTACTAACCTTGGCCAATTATTGATGGCATCTATAGAGAAGCTATCATCTAGTGGTAGACCTGTTGTCTCTGTATCAATAAAAAGGTATTTCATTTTCTATATATAATCTGCTTGATTGACTCTCTTTAACAAAGTAACACTAACAGTTTTGCGCTCAGTCGATAATTTCAATATAATCAACAGTATGTTGGTCAATTTCTATTCCTGTCTTGGTGTAGAAATATCCTCTTTCAGCATCATATCCATGAAAATCATTGCGACCCAACTGTGTCGGTTGCTTATTAAAGAAGTGGAAATCAACAGCTTTTCCTTTTGTTATCTTCAATAATTCTTTGTTTGATAGACTAGTAAACTCTTTCTTTGTATATTTCTTTTTCATCTTTCTAAATATTTAAAAAACTCTTTTGTTGCAAAGGTAGCCAAATGATATGATTCAAACAAGACCTTAATAAAAGTTTTTAAACTTTCTAAACGACATGTTAATTAGTCTGTATTCCAAAGGGCATCAGATTCTCCATCATATGCATCAGAAATCTGTTCTCTTGCTGTTTTATTATAATCATACTTGTCATAAGGGTCATAGGCTGGTTTATTATACAAATTATCTCTTCTTATCGCTTTTTCTCTTAGCTCTCTCTCTTTGACACTTTCATAAGTCTCATATTCTAAATCCTTCAGCAATATAATACTCTTCTTGCTTCCTTGTTCAAGATAAACTTTATCATCCATAAGTTGCATGTTTGAATATATCGGAGGAATGATTTCGTTACCTTCAATATCAACAAGTCCCCATTGAGTATCAGCAAAGCGATTGCCATTAGTTTCTTTCCCTCCTTTTACTCTGGCTAAACCTTCTTTAAAAAAATCTACCCATCTATACTTACCTTGAGGAACAATTATATCTTGTTTCCAATTTATAGCTCCCCATTCGCCATCTGAAGTCATAACGGAAATAGCCTTTCTGTCATCGGACAATGCAAAATCAGTTATACAATACTCACCTACCCACCCGTTGTAATGTCTCTGCAACTTTTTTGAAAAGACACCACTTCCAGACTGGAACAAGTGATAAATAAACTTGTAACATTTGGGGCTATCAGATACAATTGACTTTATTCCAGAGAAAGATCCATTTTGAGTCTTCTCACAAAGATTGCCAAGCACAACGATATCATCTGATTCATAGACATCTCCAATAATAATGTCGTATGTGGGTTTAACTTCAATTCTGTACTCCGTATCTTTTAATGCTCCTGTATAATCGAAATGCCCAAAAGAGGCAAGCCCGTACTTAAAAACGGGAAACTTTCCAATTTTTACAGTTTCGCAAATAGGGAGCAATTTGGCTTTCGATTTACTTATACTACCATCTACAGTTTCTAATATAACCTTCATATTATTGCTTATTATTTCGATGATACTAACAATTCCTTTACGTCCACACCGAGGTGTTCACACTGACTCTATGAATTTCTTGTTAAACAGTTCTTCGATACCGACATTTAACAACTTTGCAATTCTCGCGATTGTTTCAAGGTCTGGTTGTGAGGAATTTGTACACCACTTTGATACGGTGGATGGATTTACTCCCAATGCTTCAGATAGCCATTTGCTGGTTTTCTTCTGTTCTACTAACACAATTTTTAGGCGATTTACGTCTTGCATATCATTCAGATTAGTTGTTTGGGTGTAAAGTTAGTGAAAACTATTCATCCTACAAAGAAGAAAGTTCTTTTTTTAGAGTTTTTTATGAACATATGCCACAATAGCTGTTGCCTATTATTTCCTTTTGCTTGACATACTGCAAAGAGTTTCCGTTGAAGGGTGTAGCCTAATACGCACTTTTCTGTGAAATGCCACAAAAAGATGCTTGTCTGCTTTCTGATGAACAAGTTCGACAGACATTTTGTCTTCATTCCCTTGAATTGAGCGCAGTGCCAAGATGCCAAGGGACTGGCACCTGTCTCATTAAGATGTCTGATGGATGATGGCTGAGGGAAGATGTCTGAGGGAATGTAAGAAAAATGCTAAAACGTTTGGAATTGTCAAAACAAGTATGTATCTTTGCGGCTGAATAATGTGCGTAAATACGCAAAACTTTCGGAAGTATGGATAGGATTGAAAGGAATTATTATCTCACCCAACACATTGTACCGTGGTACGACGAGAATGGTATCTACTATATTGGGCAGGAGGATTTCTGTCTAAATGGTATAGAAGAACTGGACAGTACACTTTGATTGCACAAAATTGCGGTTTTGAGCATTATAGATAATTAACAGAAAAAGAGTGGATGGTCCGGCGGACGATCCACTCTTTTTTTGTATCTTTGCAGTTCCTTTTTTAAACTAAAACTAAACAAAATATGGAACTAAACCAAGGTGAGTTTGACACTCTGACAAAAAAGCTGGAGCAGTATGCTGCGCAACTGAGCACACTGCAGACGAAGCTGGAGTTGCAACCCGAGATAGTGAGCTTGAGAGACCAGTTGGCCAGCGTACAGCACAAGCTGGACGAGGTGACGGCTGAGCGCGACGAGTTTGAACGGAAATATGAAGAGGAGCACGAGCGCTACGAGGCGCTGGAAAACGAGATGACCACGGCGATGGTGGAGAACGCATGGCTGAAGAACTGCATCATTCTGTCGCTGACAAGCATCAGGGATTTTATGCGTAAGGTGAAACGCCTGGAGGTGAAGTCGCTGTTCTTTACATTCCTGCATAAGACGATATTGCCCGAAATGGGGCCTCGCAGTATTCAGGCCATCGACGACACGATAGATCTGCAGGACATTGGTGAACTGGAGAAGCTGGCCGACCAGATTATTATGGAGAACAAAGGGCAGGTGATAAAGCAAGACATTGAATAAAGGAGGATGTAGGACTATGACGACAGAAGAGAAGATGCAGATGATGGAGGCTTTGGTGAAGGGTGGAGCGTCTATCGGACAGTTGATCATTGAGAACAGTGGTACGATAACGTATCACGACAACCGAGGCTGTGGTGAGCAACAGAAGAAGGAAGAGGAAGCGCCAAAAGACAAGAAGACGGCCATCATGGAATATGTGGACAGGCTGAAACCTGTGGTGCAGGAGCGGGTGTTGCCCGTCTATGACAAGGTGTGGATGGAGATACTGGAGCTGGACGAGGTGCGCAGCGAGGTATACAACCGTGGGCGCCAGAAGGGTACGGCGTTCAATCGGGACTTCGTGGCAAGGATTATACACATGATGAGTATGAAAGGTGTGGTGAGCGGCAGCGACTCGCGGCTGACAGAGCTGCTGGAACCCGAAAAAGGGAAAAGTCACCCAGTAAGGGGAAGCCTGGGACTCGTGCCTGAAAGAAACGTAAAAAGGGCTGTTGAGGGTGTTTTTCAGAAGTACGAATTGAAAGTTTCTGAAAGTTAAGGGGTGCTGAAAAGCACCTCTTTTTCTTTGTATATGGGCATTTGCCGAAATTGAAAGTTTTGCTGAAACTTTCTTTCTTTTTTTCTCCTATTTGCTTTACCGAACTTTGCATTAGAAAACGCGAGAACAGGCTGCACCTCAGCATAGAGCGAGCTCTCTGCATTCGGTTTGCACTGTCCTTGCACTTGAAATCAGTCAGGAACGGGTCTCAAGAAACACCCAAGTACGCTGGTTTCACGCGAACATTATTTATTAAAATTAAAACAAGTAAAGGTATGTACAAGAAAGAACAAAAGAAGATGGCCGAGGAGCTGGCAGGACAGCTGGGGGCCGTAGTGATTGTAGGCAGGGCAAATGCAGAGGCTGAAGAAGAGGTGGACGTGGAAGAGCTGCAAGAGGAGCTGGAGCGCATACGCACGCAGCTGAGGCAGTCGAACCACGCGCTGCTGATGGTGCGCCGCGAGCTGGGCAAGACGAAGCACCAGCTGGCGAAGACGGAGAGCGACCTGGAAGAGGCACGCCGCGTGACGGACGGTCAGGAGCGGGTGATGAAGAGACTGCTGGACAAGTGGCTGACGAAACGCTCGCTGCACAGGGCTGACCAGATGTTGCGCACGTACCGCCCGGAAGACCGCCTGAAGATGCTGTACGCTATGATGCAGTATGTGCAGACGGGACGGAAGACGAAGTTTGAGCGCCCGGTGATGGAGTGGCACCAGCAGCTGTTCTGCGAGATGGTGGACGAGGACCGTGTGACGGTGCCGAGCCACGCGCTGCTGAAGCGACTGTGGGTGAAGATAGGGCTCTTAAAAAGTATCGACGATGGGCAATAAGGAGATGTTTGACGAGCTGACGGCAGCATTGCTGAAGGCTGAGCCCACGAAAGAGGGGGCTGTAGAGATGGTGACGACGCTGGCTGAGGCTGTGGCGTGTGTGATAGAGGCCTTCGGGCTGCTGGGCATACCGGCCAGGGAACGGTTGCTGCGGATAGTAGATGCGTGGGGGCCTGTGCTGACGGAAGACGAGTATGAGGCGCTGTATCCTTATGACGAATTCGTGTTACGAATTCATAATGCTTAATTATTTAACCTGAGTTGAAGCGGAGGAGGATGTTCCCGGGTAAATGCGCAAAGAATCTGACACTTCTTCTCGCTAAATCGACTCAAAACAATGAAAAAGAAAGAAGCAATCAAGACAACAACGCTGAACGCCCAGGTGGCTATCAGCAAGATGACTGAGACGGGAACAGACCACATACAGGTGCTGCCCGACAACCCACGTGCAGGTCTGGTAGAGCCGTTCCGGGGCTTAGGCTACGGACAGCTGCTCTCGACAGGAATGTTCGAGTTTACCCGACACCGCATAATACGCTCGCTGGCCGAAAGGCTGCTACGACTGCCCCACAGCTCGATATCGCGGGGCAAGGACGGTACGCTGCGCTTTACGTTTATCATCAAGCAGAGCGACGCCCAGAACTTCTGCCGCTGGCTGAAGACGGAGACGAGCCAGGCTGTCAGGTTCTTTTCAACAATAACCAATAACCAATAACCAATAAACGAGAAACGAGAAACATGAACGAACAATTAGCCGTAAACAGCAAGCATACGGGCGACCCGTCGAAGGATCACCGTGGCTACGCTGAACCCATGACCGCCGAGCAGATAGACCGTCTGCTCGGTGAGCAGTGGCTGCGACAGATGGTGGCCGACATACGCGGTGGCGACGAGAAGAAGAAGGACCTGCTGCCCTTCGTCTGTCCGCACTACCGTGCGTTCCGCAACAACCATCGGGCGCAGAAGGACATACTGCCTGAGATGTTTACGTATATGACGTGTGTGGACGTCGACGACCTGGAGATGGTGGAGCGTGCCATCAGCCGCTCGCTGGAGCTGAACAGCGGGGAGGGTGGCGACTGGCAGGACCAGGTGTTGCGCATAGAATACTCGGCACGCCGGAAGGTACACATCTATATACGCATACCTGTGGGCAAGACCATCGAGGAGGCCCAGCAGGCGTTCTGCGAAGAGATAGACGTGCCCTTTGACGAGAGCTGCATTACCCCCGAAAGGTTTATCTACCTGACGGGCAAGGACGAGGAGGTGTACCGCTCGCCACACTGGCTGGAGCCACTGACAGAAGACGAGCTGGAGGAGCGCCGCGAAGCCTACCTGCTGCGAGGACTGGACGTGGACGGACGAAAGCTGAAAAAGGACACAAAGGGGTCTGACCCCATTGTGTCGTCGGAGGTAGCGGAGGCGACGGACAGGACGCGGTTTATCTTCCGCGAGTGTATGAAGGAGGAGGGCGTGACGCAGGGCGACCTGACGGAAGAGGGCGGCAGGCACACGTCGGTGAAGGTGGTGCTGAGCCACTGCAACCAGCTGCTGACCGAGGATGAGACGCTGGGCGTGCTCAAGGAGCTGATGCCCGAGCACTGGAACGACAAGAACATACGCGACCTGGTGCGGGCGTACTACACCGACTACCTGAACCCTCACCAGCGACTGTCGCAGGTGCAGAAGCGCATCTTCCGCGAGAGCAAGAGGTACACAGTAGGGTCGGTTCTCTCTTCGAGAGTGTGGCCCTGCGAACCGCTGTGTAATTCTGAGGAGAGGCAGGCCGTGGGGCCGTGCACCATGGAGCGGTCGTTGTCGGACATCTACGCGTCGGACACGCCGCCAGTGATGCCTGAGACGTTGCCGCGACTGGTGAAGCTGCTGACGCGGAACACCCCCGAGGTGTATAAGCCGACGGTGGCGCACGCCATCTTTCCGGCGCTGGGCGTGCACATGCGCCACACGCAGTTTCGCTATACGGACAACGTGCTGCACGAGCCCACGCTGATGAATATCGCCATGGCCGGCACGGGCGGTGGCAAGGGCTGCGTAGACGAGCCCATCAACCGCATCATGGCCGACATACGTGAGCGCGACGAGGAGAACACGCGGAGGCTGAACGAGTTTAACAAGGAGAACAACCGCAAGGGTGCCAACAAGGACAAGCTGGAAAGGCCCGACGACCTGGTGATACAGGAGATTGACGCCGACGTGACCCATGCCGCCTTCGTGCAGCGTCTGGACGAGGCGCAAGACCGCTTTATCTACTTCAAGCTGAACGAGATAGAACTGTTTGACAAGCTGAAGGGCACGGGTGGTCAGCAGTTTACCATCATCTGCCAGTCGTTCGACCCGAACAACCGCTACGGACAGACCCGCGCCAGTTCGCAGTCGGTGAATGCAAAGGTGCAGATACGCTTCAACTGGAATGCCTCGGGAACCATCGGTGCCGTGACGAAGTACTTTGCGAAGGTGCTGACGAAGGGTCCCATCTCGCGTATCAACTTCTGCACCATCCCCGAGCGCGAGATCGGTGCGCCACAGCCCGTCTATGGCACCTACGACGACGCCTTCGACGAACAGCTGAAGCCATACCTCAGGAATCTGGAGGAGACCAGCGGCATCATTGAGTGCCGGCAGGCCCGCCAGCTGGCGAAGCAGCTGATAGAGGAGTGTGCGGAGTTCTCGATACTGACGCAGGACCGCGTGTTCGAGAACCTCTCGTTCCGTGCCAACGTCATTGCGTGGCTGAAGGCCTGTGTGCTGTACGTCGCCAACGGCCGTAAGTGGGAGAAGAGCATCGGCGACTTCATACGCTGGTCGCTGCACTACGACTTGTGGTGCAAGATGCGCTTCTTTGCCGACGGCATACGCCGCGAGGAGTACCGCGTAGACAGTAACCACCGCGGGCCGAGAAGTCTGCTGCTGGATCTACCCGATGAGTTTACCTTTGAGGAAGCCATGCGCGTACGTCAGAAGCGTGGCCTCTCCAATGATAAAAAGAAGTGTTGGGGTATGATACATCAATGGATATTCCGTAAGCGTTTATTACAGATTACAGATTACAGTTTTAAAAAAGGCAATTATGATGATACCACGAGGAATCAGAAACAACAATCCGCTGAATATTCGCAGGTCGAAGGATCAGTGGCAGGGAATGAAGAAGACGCAGAGCGACAGTAGCTTCTGCCAGTTTGAAACCTTTGAAGACGGGTGGCGAGCAGCCTTTGTGCTGCTCACCCGCACGTACTACCACAAGTACCGCCTCTATACCATCAGGGCGATAGTATCGAAGTGGGCACCACCTGGCGAGAACAATACGGAGGCGTACATCCGTAACGTCGCGAGGCTGACGGGCATAGGGGCCGACGAGCCCCTGGGCATCCCCTCGGAGCACCCCGCCCACTGGATGCTGGTAGGTGCGGCCATGGCGATACAAGAAAACGGCACGGAAGTGATGGACTGGCTGGCGATGCTAAGAGGGTGGGAGAAGAGAAAGTGAAAGGGGGCTATGCTCGAGCATAGCCCCCTTCATTGTTAGGATATCGCAAGTGTGGTTAGGCGGTGTACTCCTGCCACGACTTAATCTTGATGTCTGACTGGCTGAGGTCTGTGAAGGCCTCGATGAAGGCTTTGGCCAGACGCACGTTGGTCATCAGGGGGATGTTGTGGTCGATAGCGCCACGACGAATGCGGTAGCCGTTGGTGAGCTCGCGCTTGGTGTGGTTCTTCGGCACGTTGATGATGAGGTCGAACTGGTGGTCGGCAATCATGTTCATCACATTGTTCTCGCCTTCCTCGTCGGGCCACAGCACAGGTGTAGTCTCGACGCCGTTGTCGTTGAGGAAACGGGCCGTACCGCCAGTGGCATAGACCTTGTAACCCTTGCGGACGAGCTCCTGGGCGGGTTCGAGCAGGCTGACCTTACCCTTGGCACCACCTGACGAGATGAGGATGCTGCCGCCCTGCTTGGGCAGACGGTAGCCGGTGGCGATAAGTGCGTTGAGCATAGCCTCGTTGAGGTCGTCGCCCAGACAGCCTACCTCACCGGTAGAGCTCATGTCGACACCGAGCACGGGGTCGGCATTCTGCAGACGGGCAAACGAGAACTGGCTGGCCTTGACGCCAATGCGGTCGATATCGAACTCAGAGCTGTCGGGCTTCTGATACGGTGCGTCGAGCATAATCTTCGTGGCTGTCTCGATGAAGTTGCGCTTCAGAATCTTGCTGACGAAGGGGAACGAACGGCTGGCGCGGAGGTTGCACTCGATGACCTTCACCTCGCGGTTCTTGGCGAGGAACTGGATATTGAACGGTCCGCTGATGTTCAGTTCGGCAGCAATCTTGCGGGCAATCTTCTTAATCTGACGGATGGTCGAGAAGTAGATGTGCTGGGCGGGGAACACCATGGTGGCGTCGCCAGAGTGCACACCGGCATACTCGACATGCTCGGAGATAGCGTACTCGACGACTTCGCCCTTGTCGGCTACGGCGTCGAACTCAATCTCCTTGGTCTCGGTCATGAACTTCGAGATGACCACAGGGAATTCCTTAGACACCTCGGTGGCCATGTTGAGGAAGCGGTGCAGCTCCTCGTCGTCGTAGCAGACGTTCATGGCAGCACCAGAGAGCACGTATGACGGACGTACGAGCACGGGGTAGCCCACCTCTTCGACGAACTGCTTGACATCGTCGAACGAGGTCAGCGCACGCCATGCGGGCTGGTCAATGCCGAGCTTGTCGAGCATGGCCGAGAACTTATCGCGGTTTTCAGCACGGTCAATGTCGACAGGCGAGGTACCCAGTACGGGAACGCTCTGGCGGTGGAGCTTCATAGCGAGGTTGTTAGGAATCTGACCACCCACAGAAACGATGACACCACGTGGCTGTTCGAGGTCAATGACGTCGAGAACGCGCTCGAGCGACAATTCGTCGAAGTACAGACGGTCACACATGTCATAGTCGGTAGATACCGTCTCAGGGTTGTAGTTGATCATGATGGACTTGTAGCCCAGCTTGCGTGCAGTGTTGATGGCATTCACAGAACACCAGTCGAACTCTACAGAGCTACCGATACGGTAGGCACCGGAACCAAGTACAATAACAGACTTCTCGTTCTTATAGTAGTTGATGTCGTGTTGTGGCTGATACTGTTCACCGACGGGGTTGCCAAAGGCTGGCGTATGCGTGTAGGTGAAGTAGAGGTAGTTGGTGAGCTCGGGATGCTCTGAAGCCACTGTGGGGATACGCTTGACTGACGGCATGATGCCTTTCTGCTTGCGGTACTCACGCACCTTCAGATTCTCCTTCTCCATATTGGTGCCTTGCGTCTTCAGTACGAAGCGGGCAATCTGGAAGTCGGAGAAGCCACAGCGCTTCACCTCGAGCAGCAGTTCGTCAGAGAGGTCTTCCAACTTATTGAACTTCTGCAACTCGTGCTTCAGGTCGACGATGTGCTTCAGACGCTCGAGGAACCAGACGTCAATCTTCGTCAGTTCCTCAATGCGCTCAATGGTATAGCCTTCTTCTAGTGCCTGAGCAATGGCAAAGATGCGCAGGTCGGTGGGGTTCTGCAGGGCGTCGTCAAGGTTGTCGAACTTCGTATGGTCGTTGCCTACGAAGCCGTGCATGCCCTGACCAATCATGCGCAGACCCTTCTGAATCATCTCCTCGAAGCTGCGGCCGATAGACATAATCTCACCGACAGACTTCATGCTGGAACCAATCTGACGGCTGACGCCGGCAAACTTGGTGAGGTCCCAACGAGGAATCTTACAAATCATGTAGTCGAGTGACGGAGCAACGTATGCTGAAGAGGTTGTACCCATCTCACCAATCTGGTCGAGGGTATAGCCCAAGGCAATCTTGGCAGCGACGAAGGCGAGGGGATAACCGGTAGCCTTTGAAGCCAGTGCAGACGAACGGCTCAAGCGGGCGTTAATCTCAATGATGCGGTAGTCGTTGGTCTCGGCATTGAAGGCAAACTGGATGTTACACTCGCCGACGATACCCAGGTGGCGTACGCAACGGATGGTGATGTCCTGCAGCATCTTCACCTGCTCGTCCTTGAGCGAACAGGTAGGAGCGACAACGATGGACTCACCAGTATGGATGCCCAGGGGGTCGAAATTCTCCATCGAGGCAACGGTGAAGCAGTGGTCGTTGGCGTCGCGGATGCACTCAAATTCAATCTCCTTCCATCCTTTCAGTGACTCCTCAACCAGGATTTGTGGAGCAAACGTAAAGGCACTCTCGGCCAGTTCCTTGAAAGCTTTCTCGTCAGGACAGATACCACTACCCAGTCCACCCAGGGCGTAGGCCGAGCGAATCATAATGGGGAAGCCGATTTCGTGAGCAGCTTTCAGTGCGTCGTCCATGTTCTCAACGGCGTGACTTACGGGAGTCTTCAACTGGATCTCGTCAAGCTTCTTTACAAAAAGGTCGCGATCCTCAGTGTTCATAATTGCCTCAACACTTGTTCCAAGGACCTCGACCCCATATTCTTTAAGAATACCTTTCTGATACAGTTCAGTTCCGCAGTTTAGCGCAGTCTGACCACCAAACGCTAATAGGATGCCGTCTGGCCGTTCCTTCTTGATGATCTCTGTAACAAAATGAGTGGTGACGGGTTGGAAATAAACCTTGTCGGCAATACCTTCAGAAGTCTGAATGGTAGCGATGTTGGGGTTTACTAACACGGAAGAGATTCCTTCCTCACGTAAAGCTTTCAGTGCTTGGGAGCCAGAATAGTCAAACTCACCAGCTTGTCCGATTTTTAAGGCGCCAGAACCTAAGACCAACACCTTTTTTAATTTCTTTGTCATATCGTTTGCTGTGTTGTTGATGTCATTCTTTGTCGCACGCGTACAAAGTGTGGCGTTGCATTCTGGGCTGCAAAGGTACGAAGAAAAAGAGAAATGGCAAAGGGATTTCTCATTTTTCTTATAAAAAAATGTAGGGAAGACACTTTATGCCTTCCCCACATTAATATATATACGAGAATTACTCGCCTTTCTCCATCTGAGCCTTCAGCTGAGCCAGTACGTCGAGGTCGCCCAGCGTGGTGCTGGCAGCAACGTTCTCGATCTTCGGAGCGTCCTCCTTCTTCGGAGCACGAGCCTTCTTGGCAGCAGCCTTCTTCTCCTCACGCTGAGGATCCTCGAAGGTACGGCTGTGAGAGAGGATGATGCGCTTGCTATCCTTGTTGAACTCAATTACCTTGAAGGGCAGTGTCTCACCCTGAGCGGCCTGAGAGCCATCCTCCTTAACGAGGTGCTTAGGAGTAGCGAAGCCTTCTACATTCTCGTCGAGGGCAACAACGGCACCCTTCTCGAGCAGTTCGGTAATCTTACCCTCGTGGATAGAACCAACGGTGTACTTCTCCTCGAAGACATCCCAAGGATTCTCCTCAAGCTGCTTGTGACCGAGAGACAGACGACGGTTCTCCTTGTCGATGTCGAGAACAATAACGTCGATCTCTGCACCAACCTGTGTGAACTCTGAAGGATGCTTCACCTTCTTAGTCCAGCTGAGGTCGCTGATGTGGATCAGACCGTCAACACCTTCCTCCAGCTCTACGAATACACCGAAGTTGGTGAAGTTGCGTACACGAGCGGTGTGCTTGCTGCCAACAGGATACTTCACCTCGATAGCCTCCCAGGGATCTTCCTTCAGCTGCTTGATGCCGAGAGACATCTTGCGCTCGTCGCGGTCGAGAGTCAGGATAACTGCCTCGATCTCGTCGCCAACCTTCAGGAACTCCTGAGCGCTGCGCAGGTGCTGGCTCCAAGACATCTCGCTAACGTGGATCAGACCCTCAACACCGGGCTGAATCTCAACGAATGCACCGTAGTCGGCAATAACGACTACCTTACCCTTCACGTGGTCGCCCACCTTGAGGTTAGCATCCAGAGCATCCCAAGGATGCGGAGTGAGCTGCTTCAGACCGAGGGCAATGCGCTTCTTCTCCTCATCGAAGTCGAGGATAACGACATTGATCTTCTGGTCGAGCTCAACCACCTTGTGGGGATCGTCAACGCGGCCCCAAGAGAGGTCTGTGATGTGGATGAGTCCGTCAACACCGCCGAGGTCGACGAATACACCGTAAGAGGTGATGTTCTTGACCACACCCTCGAGAATCTGACCCTTCTCCAGCTTAGAGATGATCTCCTGCTTCTGGGCCTCGAGCTCAGCCTCGATAAGAGCCTTGTGTGATACAACAACGTTGCGGAACTCCTGATTGATCTTCACTACTTTGAACTCCATCGTCTTACCAACGAACTGGTCGTAGTCACGTATGGGATGAACGTCGATCTGGCTACCGGGCAGGAAGGCCTCGATACCGAATACATCAACAATCATACCGCCCTTCGTGCGGCACTTGATGTAGCCCTGGATAATCTCCTGAGCCTCGAGAGCAGCGTTAACGCGCTCCCAGCTCTTAGACATGCGGGCTTTCTTGTGAGACAGCACGAGCTGGCCTTTCTTGTCCTCAGCGTTCTCAACGTAAACCTCCACAACGTCGCCGGCCTTCAGGTCGGGGTTGTAGCGGAATTCTGAAGCGGGGATGATACCATCGCTCTTGTAGCCGATGTTGACGACTACTTCTTTCTTGTCAACGCTGATGACGGTTCCGTCAACCACCTGGTGTTCGCTGACCTTGTTCAGGGTCTCGTCATACGCCTTGTCAAGCTCTTCCTTGCTGACATTTGCGGTGGTGCCATTCTCAAACTGTTCCCAGTCGAAGTCCTGTAATGGCTGGACGTTCTTTGTTAATTCTGACATAATAAATAATGTGTTGCCCAATCTCTCGATGGGCGAGGGCCTGAACAGACGTTTACCAGACCATTGTTTTAAAGGGTTAATAATGATAGGAGCCGGCGTCTGTTCCGCCCCCTATTGGCCCTTATGGGCGCAAAACGCGTGCAAAATTACAAAATATATGGGAAATGGGAGGTTGGGTGTGGAAATAAAAGCGTAGAATTATGATTATTTAACGTTTTTATTCTTTTTTATCTTTTTTTCCATTGGCGTGGACCCATTCCCGGTCCTTGTCCGTGCCTGTGGTTAAAGCGCTGCATGGTCTTACGTTGAATCTCGTCTTCTACGTCGTAGATGCGGCTTACCTGCTGGGCGTTAAGAACAGTGGCAAACTCGTCGATATACTTCAGACGAATGCTCTGCGCCTTCTTCTGCAGTTCCAGACGACGCTTGGCAAAAGCTACACGGTCTTCTTCGCTTGGTGGTCCCTGTGGCTTCTTCTGGGCTTTGGGAGCTTTCCACAGTTCGCCCATGTCTTTCATATATTTCCGATAGATGGGTGTAAACTTCGTCTTCTGTTCTTCCGTCATGCAAAGCTGTTGAGCCAGCTCATTGACCTTGGCGTTGAAGAACTTTTCGAAAAAGTCGTTGTTTTGCGGCTTCTGGGCACTGGCTGTCAGTGCACAGAGACACAATAGTACGGACATCATTACTTGCTTCATAGTCGTATTGTAGTTAATATGTGTTGTCTAACGAGTATTCCGGAACAGTCTCTATGGTATAGCAGGCCAGTAGCTGTGCCTCTTCGTCGCTGATGCTGTTGAGGAACTCGTCGATGGGGCTGACGACCTCTTGGCTTTGGGCAACAGGTTGTTCGGCAGGAGTGTTGACGACACTCAGACCTGCAATCACCAGTAGGGCAGTGACGGCTGCTGCAATGGCAGTTATCCGGTACTTTCTCAGTGTCGTTGTGCGACGCTTCGACAGGCTGATGGTGCGCTCAGTTGTCTGACTGATAAGCTGTTCTACGTAGTCCTCACGTTCTGTGTAGGGCATGCGTTTGTCTATGTTCTGAAACTCTTTCATTGCGTATGAGTGTTAATGTATTTCTTAATTTTTTCCACTGCGAAGTGGTAGTTGGCTTTCAGCGTGTTGACGTTCTTGCCAGTGATGCGGCTGATCTCGTCGTAGCTTAGCTCGTCGTAGTAGCGCAGGTTGAAGGCTACGCGCTGCTGGGTGGGCAGGGTGAGTAGGGCCTTTTGGAAGAGCACCTCAGCGGCATTACTGTCGAGTGATGTTTCCGCCTGCAGTTGGTTGGTCAGCGTACTGCCCAGGCTGTCAATGCTCTGGAACAGGCTTGTCCTTCTGCGCAACTGCTGTAGTGCCTCGTTTGTGGCTATTCGGTACATCCACGTAGTCAGCTTGCCGTCTCCCTTGAAGTCGCCGATATGGCTGAATATCTTGATACTGGTCTCTTGTAGCGCGTCCTCTGCGTCGTCGTGGCTGACCACTATGCGGCGGATGTGCCAGTAGAGTGCATCTCCATATTGCTTCATCAGCAGCCGGAATCCCTGTTCGCGGCGTTTAGGGTCTGAGAGCATCTCCAGCAGGTTGCTTTGTTCGATTGATACTATCATATGTTCACTTATACTGATACCTAAACAGACGGGAAGTTTAATCTGCCTGTTGTTTTTTTTGTTTTTTCTCTTTCTTTTTCTTCTTTGGACTGATGCCGAAGAAGTCGCGCAGGCCGTTGAAATCCTTCTTCATAATGATACCTATGCCCTGCGTGTTCAGCGACGACTTGGTGAAGTAGCGGTCATTGCTCTGGTTGTACACCTTCAAGGCCAGGTTGCCGCTGGGGAAGAGCAGATAGCGTATGTCGAAGTCGCCGATGAATGATGGTGTGGCGGTGTTGACATTGTCGCGGTAGCCGAACTGTCCGTTGATGAGCAGTCGGTTGTTCAGCAGTCGTCCGTTGATGATACCCTCGTATTCGGCATTGTTCCATCCCTCGTCACCTGTCGAGATGTTGGCGCCGAAGTTCCAGTTGTTGCTCTTGATGACCTGTCCCAATACACTGTTGATCTGTCCGCTCAGCGTGCCCGACAGCAGACTCTGCATGGCCAGCGACGTCTTGCTGCGCGATTTCTCGGTATCTGTAGCGTTGTTAGTGCCCTGTGGATAGAAACGTCCTACTGCCAACAGGTAGACCACCTGCTGGTTCATCTCCTCTTCGCTGTTGATCAGTGCGCGCACCATCTGTTGCTCGTCGGCATTGACGTTAGGCATCTCCAGGTCGAAGTCTACCTGTGGGGCACGCGGCTGTCCCGTGATGTTCATCAGACAATTGACGCGTACGGTGTTGGAAAAACTCTTGCCGACGTTAAGGTCAGACAGCGAGACGCCGTTGACGGTATGCTGGGCCTGCAGGTTGAGGGCTGCGTCGTACGGGTCGCCGCCAAAGACCACCGTTCCGCCTTCGTTGAAGATGAAGTTTTTCTTGATGATGTTCTGTATCGTGATACCATAGGTGCCTTCTGTGACGCGGTAGGTGCCAAACATCTGGAAGCCGCCCTTGTTGTAGAATGAGGTCTGCAGCTCACCGTTGCCCTTTAGCGTGATGTAGTCGCTGGTACGCTCGTCCATCAGCAGTCGTACGGTAGCGTCGGGTGTGGCATTGATCTTCATCCGCATGGTGAGGTCCGAACGGAACTCCCGTTCTTCCTCCTCATCTTTCTTGTTGACCGTATTCTCGTCCTTGGCGTCTTGCAGTTCTCCCCACTGTATGAACTCCAGGTTCGATACCGACTCTGGCGAAGCGGCATTGTAGACGAATACCGTACCGGGCTGTGGCGTCACGTTGGCCTCTATCAGTATGCTACCCGAACGACCGTAGATGCCGACGTTGCCCGTTGCAAAGACCGTTCCGTAGAAGGTGTCTGTGCCGAAGTCACGGAAGTCGTAGGCCAGCAGGTTTTCTGCACCGATATAGATGTCGTAGGTCATGTTGGTCAGCTCCTCGTGGTGGATACCTCCCGTGAGCATAGCCTTGTGGCCGTAGATGTCGTAGGCAGGGAAGTTTGTCAGCATAATCTCGTTGGGCACCAGCAACAGCGAGTCATTGCGCAGCTCATAAGTGCATCCCAGCGTGCTGACGTGGGCACTGCCGTTAATGACCAGCTGTCCCGTCAGGTTGATGGCGTCCAGTGGTCCTGCCAGCCGCAGGTGGCCGTTGGCGTGTCCTTCCATCTGGTCAATGAAACTGCTGAGGAACGACTGTGCGAAGTCGATGTGCGTGCCGTCAGCCTGTATGCCCAGGTCGATATAGTTACGCTCGGGCGACACGTAGCCGTTGATGTGGGTGATAGCGTCGGGTCCGTCGTCGGCTATGGCTCGGATGTCTATCTGCTTGTTTTCGCTGTTCCAGTCGACGGCAGCATGTAGTGTTCCCATGCGTCCGTGCTCAAACTTGAACTGGTCGACATTCAGGTTGCCGCTGGCTTCCAGATTGCCGAAGATGTTACGCAGGGTACCGCCGCCTGTCGCTTTTCCGCTGAAGGTCACCGCGTGGAAGTTGACGAGGTCGAGGATGTACTCTATATCTACGCCACGCATCTGCACGCGTAGCGAGTCGTCAGCCTGTTCTGAGGCAATGCCGTCCAGCGTCAGGAACTGGTCGCCACATTCAATGGTGAAGTGACGGATATCCAGATGGCGCGGGGTATAGTTGATGATGGCTGGCCGCACGTTCCATTCCGTATTGTTGACCGTCATTGCCGAGGGCGCTATGGTGACGCGTGCCACTTGGCGTCCGTCAGGCATGGTGGTGAAGTCGGCCTTGGCCGTAATCTTTCCGCTCATGCGCTCTGCCTCGTGGTTGTCCCACAGCAGCGACGCGGTGAGCTGGTTGTTATACGCACTGCCCGTCACCTGCAGGTCCCACATCTTTCCGTCGTCCATCAGCTTGGTGGTCTTGACGTCGTATTGCAGCGTGTTCAGCGGCGAGAGGATGCTGACGTGGGTGTTGTCGTAGCGGCTGTCATTATAAAATAATGTTGGGGCTTCGCAGTTGATGGCCACCTGTTGGCGGCTGTCGCTGACCATTCCCTGAAGCTTCAGCGGCTGACGCAGGTAGACAGGAATCTGTAACAGTTGTTGCAGCCAGTCCGACTTGTTGATGGTGGCCTGCAGGGTAAACTCATTGTGGGTGTCCGTCTTGTGTGTGGGCAGTCCGGGTAGGGTAGGTATCTTCTCTGCCAACAGATTAGTGAAGCTCTGTGTCAGTGTCTGGAAGTCAAAGTTTCCGACGATGTTTGCATGTCCGAAGTCACTGTCCAGCGTGATGTGACGCTGTTCCGACTGGTCGTCTGCCGTGATGTCCAGCTTCTGCAGGTGATAGGCCGACTGTGGCGACACCATGTTGAAGTCGTGCAGGTGCAGTTCGCCCACAGCGTCGTTGATGCTGCTGGCCAGAAGGTCTGCCTGTAGCTGTGCCGAGAATACCGCGTCGTCCCAGCGGTCAGTGAGCCTGATGGCTTTGGGGTGTAGTCGGCTGATGTCAGCATCCAGGTGTATGCGGTGCTGCTGCCTGTTGGTGCGCACCATGTTTCCCTCGATGTTCAGTGCTATGTTGGCGTCGTTGATACTCGCCTGTCCGTGAATGTCGTTGGGACTGTACAGTCCGTTGACGTGAATGTTCTGATAGTTGTAGCCGTTGTATTCAAACTGGCTGACGACACCGTTGGCCTTGACCGTCGTGTTGCTCTGTGTGCCCAGGTCGCCGCTGATGTCGATATTGGTGGCCAGTCGTCCGAAGCGCTCGTCGGCCAGCACACGGCGCAGGTCGATACCCTTGGTGTCGACGTGTCCGGAGATGTGGCGCTGGCGGTCTATTGCGAGTGCCATGCTGACGTTTCCTGCCTCCGTATTCAGCTGGTTGCGTGTCTCTATGGTGCTGACGCCCTGTCCGCTGGCCGTTCCCGTCAGACGGATGCTGCCCAGTCGCAACAGTTCCTGTGGCACCTCTATATGTTGGCCGCTCAGGTTGGTGTGTATAAAACTGATGGTCTTTGCCGAGAGGTTCAGGTCGTGGATGGTCGCCGTCCACTGCGGGTCGTGTTGCTGCAGGTTCTTCACCCCTCCGCTGATGTCCACATGAATGTCGCCCGTCGTTGAGTTCAGCAGCAGGTGAGGCACTTCCACCGATGTGTCTTGTCCCTTGAGGGCTGCCGACAGCGACAGCGTGCTTTGGAAGGTTTTGAGCGACGGCAACAGACAGGCCAGGTCAGCTGGCGTGATGGTCGACGGCTCTATCGTGCCGCTCCATCGTAGCGAGGGTGTCACAAAGTGGTCGCCGCGGAGTCGGTAGGTGGCCCGACAGTCGCCCAACTGGATGTTGGTACCTTCCATACGCAATAGGAAGTCAGTGACGAGGCTACTGCTGCGTCCACCCTCGTAATGCAGTGCCAGTCGGTTGATGTCCAGTCCCGACTGTTCCTTCAGCGACAGACGCTTGATGGTGACGTTCAGTGAGTCGGGTGTCAGCGTCTTCAGCACGATGTGCGTGCTGATGTCATTCAGCCACAGATGCTTGGCATTCAGCCGGTGGGGTGTCCGCGGAGCGTCCAGCTGGTCGTACTTCACACTGGAGTGGCGTATGATGAGCGAGTTGATGCGCAGGTCCAGAGGCTTGCTGCTGGTGGTGTCTTTCGAGGCCAGCGAGTCAATCACGAACTGGAAGTTGGGCTTGGCCGACTCTGAGACCTTGTACAACTTGGCATGTACGCCAAACAGCTGTGCTGTGGCAATGGAAATTTTACCCTCCGACAGTGGCAACAAGTCCAGTCGTGCCGCCAGTCGTCCGGCATACAGCATGTCGCGTCCCCGCTGGTCCTTGATGCTCACTTCGTGCAGCGTCAGTCGGCTGAGCAGTCCGTAGTCTATGCGTCCTATGCTGACGCTGGTGCCCAGCTTCTGGCTGAGCATACCTGCCGCTTTGCGCCCCAGATACTCCTGTACCGAGGGTATGCTGAAGGTGAGTATCACCAACAGATACAGACCCACTACGGTCCATACGACAATGCTTAATATGGTCTTCAGTATCTTCAAAACTGGCAGATAGAGATTACAAATTATTTCGTTCTGTTCTAATTTTGCCACAAAATTACATCAAAAAGTTGTGAAGCGGGAATATTTCGCTGCTTTTTTGTGTTTTATATGCCTATTTTTTCGTAAATTTGCACCATTCTTTGAGAGCAAACTATTCAAAATTCATTTTATTATACTCATGGCAAATGTGATTAAGTTACGCAAAGGCTTAGACATTACCCTACAAGGCAAGGCCGAGGAGAAGAAAATCCAGCTGAAATCAAATGGCAAGTTCGCGCTTGTACCCGATGATTTCGAGGGTGTAACTCCAAAGGTTGTTGTCAAGGAGGGCGATAAGGTCAAGGCCGGGGATGCTCTGTTCGTAAACAAGCAGTATCCTGAGGTTAAGTTTGCCTCGCCAGTTAGCGGAACAGTCCGCGAGGTGGTTCGTGGTGAACGTAGAAAAGTGCTCTGCGTGAGAGTGGATGCCGACGAGAAGCAGGAGTTCGTTGACTTCGGCAAGAAGGATGTCGGCACGCTTACTGGCGAGCAAGTTATTAACGCATTGTTGGAAGCAGGTATCTTCGGATACATCAACCAGTTGCCTTATGCTGTGTCTACCAATCCCAGTGTCCAGCCTAAGGCAATTTTCGTATCTGCCCTGCGCGACAAGCCTCTGGCATGCAACTTCGAGTTTGAGGTAAAAGGTCAGGAAGCAGACTTCCAGACGGGTCTTACCGCCCTGTCGAAGATTGCCAAGACCTATCTTGGTTGTGGTGTCAACTGTCAACTGTCAACTGTCAACTTGCCCAATGTTGAAGTCAACATTTTCGACGGCAAGTGTCCTGCAGGCAACGTAGGTGTACAGGTCAACCACATTGCCCCTGTCAACAAGGGTGAGGTGGTTTGGACCATCGGCGACCCATCGGTAGTGCTGTTCATCGGCCGCCTGTTCAATACTGGTAAGGTTGATTTGCGCCGTACCGTAGCTCTGTGTGGTAGCGAGGTTAAGAACCCTGCCTGCGTTGATATGCTGGTAGGCGAGGAGCTCTCTACTCTGCTCAGCAACAGCTACGATGCACAGAAGAGCGTTCGCATCATCAATGGTAATGTGCTTACAGGCCGCCCAACCACTAAGGACGGATTCCTTGGTGCTCACACCAGCGAGATTACCGTTATCCCCGAGGGTAACGATGCTGATGAGATGCTGGGTTGGATTCTGCCTCGTTTCAAGCAGTTCTCTGTTAACCGCAGCTACTTCTCATGGCTGTGTGGCAAGAAGAAGTATGCTCTCGATGCCCGCGTAAAGGGTGGCGAGCGCCACATGATTATGAGTGGTGA
>Ga0256407_10005191_pt1 | contig 21092 bp, 19 predicted proteins | sample RumenRJG_04DNA_FD_193489 | JGI IMG/M metagenome (GOLD analysis project Ga0256407, IMG submission 193489) | Bovine rumen microbial communities from Lethbridge, Alberta, Canada - RJG_04 | ecosystem: Host-associated > Mammals > Digestive system > Stomach > Rumen | place: Canada: Alberta... | reverse complement strand
AGATGCCTTTCTCGACCTGCTATCAATCGTAGAGACCACTAAGAAACACAACAACTCACCATACGCTGCTATCCGCGCCTTGTTCTAAGCACGGACTACTGCTATATGACAATCGCTGAATAGTTACCCTCTCATGGATAGGGGTGCTGAGTAGTTACTCTGCCAACCCTACCTGCAAAACAATGTTAATAAAACTGGCATCGTAGCGTTGGGTTTGGCAGAGTTCTTGTCTACTAACAAAATCACAAAAGAATCTTCTGTATCATGACGATATAGAGGATTCTTTGTAAGTTTCCACAATGCTCCTGAAATTACAAATCAATCAATGCAGCGGTACGGACGCGGCTAAGGGTCTCGGGCGTCATCTGCAGATAGCTGGCGCTATACCAGTGGTGGCGAGGAGCTGTCACCAGCCAATGCAGGACGTTTGGTAGAGATAGTGGTGAAACTGCATGAGGGTATTCAGCGTATCACCATTTCAGAGGATGATATTCGCAAAGTGCTGAATCGTCCCATGACACCAGATGATGCAGTGAAAGCATTCCGTAAATACATCAATTCTCTGACTGTTGGCGGTCAGGAAGATAACATCAGAATCATTCTGAAATGATTCAGCGAGATGACTTTAAGTCAGATATAGCATAGAGTGGAACCACTTTGACAAGACAGTCATTATGGACATAGGACGAAACATTTTCGAGCGAGGTGCGTATGCCAAAAGCAGATGTGTGCTTGGGCATGAAGTTGTAAAGACTCTGCATCTTGCCCTGTGTACCTGCCTTTACTTCTACAGGTATGATATGTCCGTCAATAACCGTCAAGTAGTCAATCTCCCCTATTGCTCCTTTGTCTGTGTTCTGCCAGTAGAACATTTCTGGCTTGACAAAGCAGTCGAGTGCCTTGAGCAGTTCCAGCCCCCCAAACATTTCAGAAGCAGCGCCCTTGTTGACAAAGTCAACGTCAGAAGCCAGGAGTATGTCATTGGCGGGCAGCGAGAGCATGGTCTGCATCAGCCCCAAATCGAGAAAGAGATACTTAATGTACTTCTCGTTTTCCTCTGCACCCAGTGGAAGCCCGTTGGCCGCAGTATGCTTGACGGGAGTGACAAGGCCAGCAAGTGTCAGCAGACGAAGACATTCCTTGACGGAAGCGGCAGGAACCTCTCTGCTGGCTTCTGCGAAAACAAACTTCTTACCAGCTTGAAGAGCAACAGATCGCAATACCTGTCGCAGCAAGTCAGGCGACACACGCTTCTTGTATTTGGAAAAGTCCTGTTGGTAGGTATCGAGAATATCGTTATGCACTCGGCTACAAGCCAAAAAGTTCTGTTCGCTGATCCATGTGCTGACGGCTTCAGGCATACCTCCAACCAGATAGAATGTACGCAACAATTCTTTCAACTGATTGTGGATAGGCTCTGGCAGTGGTGTACCTTCTTTGACAGCCTGCGACTTAAACTCTATCAGCGCATTCAGTCCCTGAGCAGACAGAAAATCGTCGAAAGAGAAGGGGTACAGATAGAAAGATCGTATACGACCTACGGCAAACGATGGCAGATCTTCAAGGGCAAACTCCAACAACGAGCCGGCAGCTATGATATGCAACGCTGGATAGTCCTCACGGAAATAGCGCAATGCTCTTATGGCATTCTGGCAGGATTGTATCTCATCAATAAACAACAAAGTCTCTCCAGGGATCACAGGGATGCCTGTGCTGACGCTCAACAGCTGACAAGTCCGCTTCACATCGATGTTGTCTGGAAAGAACTGATGCAAATCGGGCTGCTTCTCCAAGTTTATCTCCAGATAATGCCTGAAGGATTTACCCAACTGCCTGACAGCAGTCGATTTACCTACCTGGCGAGCCCCACGAATCAGCAGGGGTTTGTGGTCAGATGCTTTGCGCCATATCTCCAACTGATGGTCGATATTCCTTTTGTAATATGCCATAACTCTAAAGTCTTGAATTTGGACGCAAAGATACAAAATAATAAAATACAGACCAAAGGACAGACCGTTTTTAACAAAATACAGACCAAAAACAAAGTTGATTTTGACAAAATACAGAGCAAAACAGATGAACCCACTTGAAAAAGTCTTTGTGCTATTTTCTGCTTTCTATTTGGCACGGAAAAACGCGGACAAACACGGTTTTTCTATCATGAATAACAGTGTCTTCAGCGTTTTTCCGTGCCAAATATGACATTTTGCAAGTTGTTCTCATAACTCGCCAGTATATGTCTACTTTTTCAAGTGGGCTCACAGATATAAAACTTCATAAAATACTGAGTGTATGAGTCAATTGCGCACGGCTTTTCCAGCCTTCCTCTTGGAGCAATAAAACTATCCCATCATCATTCCCACACCACCAACTCGCGCGGCAGGGTGATAATTTTCAAGCGTTCGTACCAGATGCGGTTCGAGCATGCTACGTGGCGCTGGGTATGGCTGCTAATAATATAGTAGCTCGCACTGTACTTGTCCATGATCGAGTTGAAGACATTCTTGATGCGCGAACATTTCTCGTTGATGGCATTGTCGAACGGATTGACCAAATGCTCTATGCTCTCTATGATCTTTTGCTTGTCCATGCTCTTCGCCGTCTTCATGTAGTAGTCCTGTAGCTCGTTGCGGTAATCTGCCAGCCGTTTGAACTCAATGCCCTCAGGATGGGCCAGGAACAACAGGTAGACCGCCTTGTGGACTGGTTGCAACTCTACCTCGCGCCAACCCTGATCCATGAGCAGGAAACGGTAGTCGCGCGTTATCTGCAAGCGACTCAGCTGTCGACGGGCTGCTTCAATCTTCAGCTCTTCAAGTACCGACACGCCAATAGCCTGTAGCAGCAGGTCGGTACGGCCTGCCGCCAGCAGTTCACCGGCCAGTACTTTCAGCTTGTCAGCAACGGCTTCGGGGGTGGTTGGCTTTAGCTCGTCCATCATTCTTCGTCATATTGCATGAATCCGTTCACCCATTTCTTCCACCTACCGATAATGCCCGACTTCGGTTCGTCGTCATGGGGTGTCACCTGAACGGCTGGTTCCGGCGTGGGTGCAGGCTTTACCACGAAGTCCGGCTCTGACGCTGGTTCCTTTGCAGGCACAGGCTTCTTGATGGGTTTATATAGTTTCGGTATCAGCTCCTCATAATAGGCGTCGTCAGCAATGGTCTCCCGCTGGGTAGCCTGTTGCAGCTCGTCCTCCAGTCCTGTAGCCAGGATGGTCACCTTGACATCTTCACCTAAAGAGTCGTCGGTCGACGTGCCCCAGATCACCTCAATGTTAGGGTCAAGTTGATCGAAGAAATCGTCTATTTCCTGCATCTCGCTTACCAGGATAGGCTTCGCTTCGCTGGCATAGATGTTAAAGAGGATGCGCTTGGCCTTGCCCACATCGTTACCGTAGAGCAGGGGTGAGTCCAAGGCATTCAGGATGGCCCTCTCCACACGCTTGTCGCCACAGGCGCGCCCCATCGCCATGATGGCCCCGCCACCGTTGCGTGTGGTCGTCTCCACATCACGGAAGTCAAGATTGATGCTGCCGTCGCTATGTACGGTAATCAGTTCTGAGATGCCCTTCACAGCGTCCTTCAGGATATTGTCGGCTCGCACGAACGCCTCTTTGATGGATACTTCCGAGTCGGCATAGACGTCGCAGAGACGCTCGTTGTTGATGATCAACAGCGCATCCACGTTCTTGCGCAGCTCTTCCACTCCCTTCAGAGCCTTTACAATCTTTCGCTTCTTCTCGAAGTAGAAGGGGATGGTCACCACGCCCACGGTCAGAATGCCCATGTCGCGTGCAGTCTTAGCTACGACGGGAGCCGCTCCCGTTCCAGTTCCTCCGCCCATGCCTGCCGTCACGAACACCATCTTAGTTCCGTCGTTCAGCAACTTTTTGATGTCTTCAATATTGGCTTCCGCCTCCCGTTTACCAATCTCCGGCTGCGCACCGGCACCCAAGCCTTCTTCTCCCAACTGCACCTTCACGGGCACAGGCGACTTCGACAGCGACTGGCTGTCCGTGTTACACACCGCCAATGTCACACCCTCGATGCCTTCCTCATACATGTTGCGCACGGCATTGCAGCCGCCGCCACCCACGCCGATCACCTTGATGATATGCTGTGACAGGTCTTCCACTTGTCCAAAATCCAATACTTCGTCTTCCATTGTCCTTCTACTTTTTCGATTCGCTTGCAAAGATACAAAACATTTCCGAAAACAAAAAATCTTCGCAAGGCTTGCGAAGTAGTAATTGTTATCACAAGCATAGCAAACAGCCCCTGTCAGCACTTCAAACAGCCCCTGTCAGCATAGCAAACAGCCCCTGTCAGCACTGCAAACAGCCCCTGTCAGCACTGCAAACAGCCCCTGTTAGCACGCATTCCGGCTATTATTGAAGGGAAGGGCGGTGCTCAATCATTGCTTCATACGATATATTCGAACTAATTGATATAAATTTATTTGTTTGTGATTTTTACCTACACTACCTACACTTTTATTACAACATGCTGTTATTCAACCGTTTGCAGCGTGTAAGTAACGATGTATTTTGGTGTATGTAGAATTCTAAGTACACTTATCAGTCACGAAAGCAAGATGCCCCACCCGTTGGGACACTTTGTCCCACCCGTTGGGACGTTTTGTCCCAGCCGTTGGGACACTTCGCATGGAGGCTCCTTTCGCTATCGTTTCGCCATTCTTTCCGATTGAGTGCCATTACTAAAGGCTGGTGTAGTTAAAATTTTACCTACACCATACCTACACCGCTACCTACACCACATAAACGACTGGCTCATAGCAAGTTACCATGACAGTGTAAGTAGTGTAGGTAAAAATGGAAAATAAAAAAAAAATTCTTGGCATAGCTAAGCGATGAACACTCAGTAAAACCTAAAAGAGATACTGACCGAAAGAATCGGCCGGTCTCTTTACAAATGGATAGCGAAGGGTGAACGAGGGTTAATCAGTCAATCAATGCAGCGGTACGAACGCGGCTAAGGGTCTCGGGCGTCATCTGCAGATAGCTGGCGATATAGACCAGAGGGGCGCGGAGCACGAGCTGTGGACTATTCTTCACGAGCTTGCGATAGCGGTCAAGGGCCGACTCGAAGCGGAGCATGTCGGCATGGCGCTGACTGATGATTAGTGACTCCTCGAGAATCTTACGGTAGAGCATCTGTATGTTGACACACTTGATGGCCACTGCCTCCAGTTCCTTCTTGGGTATGGCATAGACGATGGTAGGTTCAAGCGCATGAATCACCTGCTTCGAGGGCTCTTCACGAAAGAGGCTCTCAATGCTCATGAAGATGGTATTCTCAGTGGCCATATACTCAGTGAGTTCCTTGCCATTCTTATAATAGTACTGGCGCACAAGACCCTTCACCACCCAATAGATGTTCTCGCAGACCTCGCCTTCGTTCAGGATTTTCTCTCCCTTAGCATATTTCATGGGTACGAGAATGCTCTCGAGTATGTCGAGCTCATCGTGGGTCATTGTACTGTATCGGCGTGCCAGTTCGCGGGCCACGTCTCTCGGAGTTAAATTTAGGGTTGCCATTAGGTGTAGGTGTTAGGTGTCGTGAATTAAGTATTTGTTGAAGGAATTTTTAGTAGATTCTGTGGTTATCAGTCGAGCTTCAGCACAGCAAGGAAGGCTTTTTGCGGCACCTCGACGTTGCCTATCTGTTTCATGCGCTTCTTGCCTCGCTTCTGCTTCTCGAGCAGCTTGCGCTTACGAGTAACGTCACCGCCGTAGCATTTGGCCAGCACGTCCTTACGCACCTGCTTTACTGTCTCACGGGCAATGATTTTCGCACCGATGGCAGCCTGGATGGCAATGTCGAACTGTTGGCGGGGAATGAGTTCCTTGAGCTTCTCGCACATGCGACGCCCAAAGGCTACAGCATTGTCTTGATGGGTGAGCGTAGAGAGGGCATCAACAGGCTCGCCATTGAGCAGGATGTCGAGCTTGATAAGCTTTGATGGCCGGAACGAGTCGATATGGTAGTCGAACGAGGCATAGCCCTTCGATATGCTCTTCAGCTTATCATAGAAGTCAATGACAATCTCGCCAAGGGGCAGCATGAAATGCAGTTCGACACGGTTGCCCGAGACATACTGCTGGTCGATGAGCTCGCCACGCTTGTCGAGGCAGAGCGTCATGATGGGACCAATATAATCGGCAGCTGTAATGATGGAGGCACGGATATAGGGTTCCTCGATACGCTCTATCATCATCTGGTCAGGCAATCCCGAAGGGTTGTGCACCTCTTTTACCTCGCCTTGCTTGGTGTAGCACATGTAGGTAACGTTGGGCACGGTGGTGATAACGTCCATGTTGAACTCACGGTCGAGTCGTTCCTGTACAATCTCCATGTGAAGCAAGCCGAGGAAGCCGCATCGGAAGCCGAAGCCCAGGGCAACAGACGTTTCGGGCATGAAGGTCAGGGCGGCATCGTTGAGCTGCAGTTTCTCCAACGAGGCACGCAGGTTCTCATACTCAGTGGGGTCTATAGGATAGACACCAGCGAAGACCATAGGCTTCACTTCCTGGAAGCCCTCGATAGCCACATCACAGGGATTTGCCACAGAAGTGATGGTGTCGCCCACCTTTACCTCCTTCGAGTCCTTGATACCGCTGATGATATAGCCCACGTCGCCGGTACGCAGTTCGGGGCGGGGTATCATGTCCATCTTCAACACGCCAACCTCGTCGGCATCGTACTCCATACCCGTATTAAAGAACTTCACCTTCTCGCCCTTGCGGATGATGCCATTCACAATTTTGAAGTAAGCAATGATGCCACGGAACGAATTGAATACCGAGTCGAAGATAAGTGCCTGCAGCGGCGCCTGCTCTTCACCCACAGGACAGGGTATACGGTCGACAACGGCATCGAGTATTTCGTCGACACCCTCGCCTGTCTTACCACTGGCACGGATAATGTCTGAAGGGTCGCAGCCTATAAGGTCGACAATCTCGTCCTCTACCTCGTCGGGCATGGCACTGGGCATGTCGATCTTGTTGATGACGGGGATGATCTCGAGGTTGTTGTCAATAGCCATGTACAGATTAGAAATCGTCTGTGCCTGAACGCCCTGCGTTGCATCGACCACGAGCAGCGCTCCTTCGCAGGCGGCAATGCTTCGGCTCACCTCATAGGAGAAGTCGACATGGCCCGGAGTGTCAATTAGGTTCAGCACATACTTCTGTCCATCCTTCACATACTCCATCTGGATGGCATGGCTCTTAATGGTAATGCCGCGTTCGCGCTCCAGGTCCATATCGTCAAGCATCTGTCCCTCAGTCACTTGGATGGTCTTGGTGCGCTCAAGGAGTCGGTCGGCAAGCGTCGATTTGCCGTGGTCAATATGTGCGATAATACAGAAATTCCTAATATGTTTCATAAATTGTGTGCGTACTTTAAGATGCAAAGTTACAAAATAATTATGAATAATGAATGATGAATTATGATTTTTTTGTAACTTTGCACCAAATAAAATGATTTGTTATGAAGAAATATGTTCTTTTTTTGGCCACTCTGCTTACAATGATGGCCTGTCAGGAAAGTTTAGAGGAGAAAGCAGCCAACGAGGCTAAGACGTATACACGCAAGAACTGCCCCGTCACGCTGAGCGCCTCGATTGTATTAGACAGCATGACTTTCGACAAGAATACCCACACCTTCGGCTACCACTATACGATGAGGGGTGAGATGGACACCATATCGGCCATAGAGCCTGACCGCATGCGTAAGCAGCTACTCGACGGTGTGAAAAACATGACCGCTGCCAAGGCCTACATGGACAAAGGCTACGGTTTCCGCTACGTCTACCATTCGGAGAAAGAGCCAGTAAAGGTGCTCTTCGAGACACTTTTTACTGAGAAGGACTATAAATGAGTCCACTTAAAAAAGTCCTCAGCTACAGCAAATAGTGCGCAGCCGCTCGCCCAATCACTCAACCGCTTTGTCTTTCAGCTCCTCCAATGCGCGACAAAGCTGATCGGGACATGAGGTACGCTTCGTGCCGCAACGTATTCCGTCGAGTTTACGGATAACGTCATCAATATGCTGACCACGCACTAACTGACTGATGCCCTGAAGGTTTCCGTTGCATCCACCCAGGAAGAACACCTGCTGTATGATATTGTTCTCGTCGGCCGTCACGTCGATGAGTTGTGAGCAGGTGCCCTGCGTCTGATATTGAATGTGTTTTGTTGACATAATCTGTGTGTTTTATTAGTTGATATGATCTAAATCGGAGTAATACTTACGTCCTTTGGCATAGTACTGCCATAACAGTGAGAAACGTCGTTGTACGGGAATGTCGGCTACCTTACGGCTGGCCTGTATCTGCCGACGGTCATCTTCGAAGTCCTTGCGCCACCGCTTAAAGGCACGACGTGCACGACAGACGGCCTTGAAGTCGCCCAAGTTGCGCTTCAAGATGAGCATCTCCCAAGCTGCTAAGTAATCGAGGAACCAGCGTACACGCATAACGTGATGCAACTCGCTATCGGGCAGACACTTATAGAGCATTGTCAGGTTGTTACGGAAGTTGAGGAAAGTCTTCATGGGGTTCGACTTCGGCAATGTGCCGCCTCCTACATGATAGACCACGCTGTCGGGAATGCAATACACCTGATAGCCACGAATGCAGAGCCGCCAGCAAAGGTCTATCTCCTCGTTGTGGGCAAAGAAGCGTGCATCAAGGCCTCCCACCTCTTTATATATACGTGCGCGCACGAAGAGGGCGGCACCCGTGGCCCATAGCACCGGCATCGAGGTGTCGTACTGTCCGTTGTCACGCTCAACGGTCTCAAAGATGCGGCCCCGGCAGAAGGGATAGCCATAGCGGTCGAGAAAACCGCCACTGGCACCCGCATATTCGAACTTGTCGTGGTCGAAGACCGACAACAGCTTAGGCTGACAGGCAGCCACTTCAGGATGGGTATCCATAAACTCGACAATGGGTGTCAGCCAGTGGTGGGTCACCTCGATATCGCTGTTCAACAACACGAAATACTCGGCATCGATCTCGGCCAAAGCCCGGTTGTAGCCCTCGGCAAAGCCCCAGTTCTTATCAAAAAGTATCAGCTTCACTTCGGGATAATGTTCACGCAGCAACTGCAGGCTGTCGTCGGTCGAGGCGTTATCGGCTACATAGACGGTGGCCTCGTCGCGCGAGTATTGGAGCACCGAGGGCAGATACTGACGGAGCATCGCGGCTCCATTCCAGTTGAGTATGACTATTGCGACCTTACAATCTTTCATTTCTTCACTTTCATTTCTTATTTTAGCAAAGCCTTCAGCGCGCTCTTGTCGTGGTTGAAATCGCCAAGATGCACGCTGAGCAGCTGGTTGTCGTACTCGGGGCATGCGTCGGCAGCCGACAGCTCCACCCGTATATAGTTGCGGGTGAACCCATGCATGGCCCGTCCACGCGTGGAACGCTCGAAGAGCACCTCGGCCTCCTGCCCGATATGAGCGGCATAGAAAGCCTCCGTTTTCTGGTCGGAGAGCTCGAGCAGACGTTTGCTCCGAATCTTCTTCTCTTTCTCAGACACGATAAGGGGAATGCTAAGAGCCGACGTGCCAGGACGTTCGGAATAGGGGAACACATGGAGCTGACTGATAGGCAATGACTGGAGCAGTTCGAAGGTTTCCTCGAAACACTCGGGCGTCTCACCACGACAGCCCACCATCACGTCGACGCCAATAAAAGCATCGGGCATCATCTGTTTGATACGCAAGATCTTGTCGGCAAAGAGCCGGCTGTCGTAGTGGCGGTGCATCAGCTTCAAGACGGTGTCGCTACCGCTCTGCAATGGGATATGGAAGTGGGGCATGAAGGCACGGCTTACGGCACAATAGGCAATCAGCTCGTCGCTACAGAGGTCGGGTTCCAAGCTGCTGATGCGATAGCGGCTGATGCCCTCTACCCTATCAAGCGCCTTCACCAAATCAAGGAACTGCTCACCCGTAGTCTTGCCGAAGTCACCGATGTTCACGCCAGTAAGCACGATTTCCTTTCCGCCCTCAAGGGCTGCCTCCTCAGCCTGCTTCACTAATGAGGCAATCGTCGGATTCCGACTGAACCCACGCGCATAGGGTATCGTACAATAGGTGCAGAAATAGTCGCAACCGTCTTGCACCTTCAAGAAGTACCGAGTGCGGTTGCCACGCGAGCACGAAGGGGCAAAGCTCTTGATGTCCTTGGTCTTCGTCGTATAGCGTGGTGCGAGACGCGTCGGTTCATCGGCAGAGGCCGCACTCCACTCTTCCGACAGGAACTGCAGCAGCCTTGCCTTCTCATCCGACCCCAAAACCAGGCATACGCCATCGATAGCAGCCACCTCATCGGCCTCTAACTGGGCATAACAGCCCGTAACGACAACAAAAGCTCCCGGATGCTGGCGCACCAGACGGTGAATGGCCTGACGGCATTTGCGGTCGGCCACCTCGGTCACCGAGCAGGTGTTGACCAAAACCAGGTCGGCCTTGTCGCCTTTCTGAGCAGTACGAACACCCATCTCCTGCAACATCCGACCAAAGGTCGACGTTTCGGAGAAGTTCAACTTACAGCCCAAAGTGTAGTAAGCTGCGGTCTTTCCTTGGAAGACTGACGAATCTATCATAACCGATAAAAATAGTTCTGAAAAAAAGATGCCACAAAGGTAACACTTTTTTTGCAAATAAGTGTCTTTTTAACCGATAATCATTAACGTGTATTTTTTATACCAATTTTTAACATTTCAAAAACAACTGATTATCAGGCGTTTACAAAAAAGTTACAAAAACATCCTAAAAAAAAACGAAAAAAATGTATCGTCGTATTGAAAAAATGCCTAACTTTGCAGCGGTTTTAATAAACAAATGATTGTTTTACAGATTTAAAAAAGCAAAGAAATGAAAAAGTTAGTATTTATGTTCGTAGCTGTTGCAGCTATTTCGTTCGCATCTTGTGGTAACAAGGCTCAGGCTCCCGCCGTTGAGGAGGACACCGTAGCTGTTGCTGAGGTTGTTGAGGATTCTCTCACTACTGATAGCGTTGTTGCTGACAGCGCCGCTGTTGAAGCTCCCGTTGCTGAGTAATTAGTTGCACAACGAACTAATGCAAGAATTAACCGCTGGACGTGAGTCCAGCGGTTTTTCTTTGCATATACCCTATCTTCAAGTTATTTGATAATAAATAGAACCTAAATACCAAAGGGATTCAGTGCCGAATATGCTCGACGCACCTGCTGCTCAATGCCCTCTGCCGTATAGTCGCCATTAACACCATTCATCTCTTCAGGACAGAGTTCGAGCACTTTCTCCATGTCTTCCTTGGCTCCCTGCTTATCGCCCGTATCGAAACGAAGCTGTCCACGTTCGCGATAAGCCTCAACATGGAAGGGATTCAGGTCGATAACCTGTGTATAGACAGTCAGAGCATCGTCGTTATTGCCTTTAGCTCGGGCTATACGGGCCACTAACATCAATATATCCTCGTGGTGCTCGGCATGCTCCATAAGCCATTCGGCATCAGCCTCGGCACCTGCCACATCGCCCATCTGCAACAGTGTTTGGCCACGCAGCAGATAGGCATCACCAAAGGACTCGTTGAGTGCTATACAACGGGTAAGTCTTGCAATGGTTCCTACCAAATCGTTCCTACCCAGACAAGCACGTGCATAGAGGAAGTGGGCGGTAGCATTTTCCGGATCGATGGCCAACGACTGTTCACAATACTGCTGCATACGGTCGTAGTCATCCATCAGGTTAGCCACATGGGCTGCCTGCATGGGCAGACCCTTGTTGTCGGGCTGTGCGTCCATCAGTAGCTGAAGTTGTTCAAGCGCCTGCTCATACTCACCTTGAGTAACGAGAGCGCGTGACAGATAATCGCGCACTTCGAGGTCCTCGTTCATGCGAAGCGCCTCCTGAAAGCACTTCACTGCATAGTCTGGACGTCCCATCTTCATGGCCTTCACGCCATCATATTTCAACAGGTCGAAGCGACGAGCATCCTCATTCTGCTTCTCCTCCTCGGGTGACTGGTCACCACTGCCAAACAAAACTTTGAAAAGATTCATATTCAAACAATCGAATTGGTCGTTAAGCAAAGACGTCACAGCTCAAAGATACCAGTAGGCATCGTGCGTTTCAGTACCTCGACCTGAAGGTCCTTGCCTGCTACTATGCCATAGCTACGCAACACGCTTTCTACCGTCTTGCGAGCCAGTTCCGGATGATTGTTCTCTTCTGACAAGTGACAGAGCCACACCTGCCGAAGGTGCTCCTGCATGTTCTGGGCAATGGCCTCGCCGCAAGCAGCATTGTTCAGGTGGCCTGTCTCGCTCTGTATGCGCACTTTCAAGTGCTGGGGATAGGGTCCCTGCATCAGCATCTCAACATCGTGGTTGGCCTCGATGACCAGATACTGCGCCTTGCCGATGTACTCTTTCATCTCATCGGTAACACATCCGATGTCGGTCATCAGGCAGAACGTCACCCCACAGGCTTCAATCATATAGCCCACATTGTCGCTGGCATCATGGGGCACAGAGAAAGCCGTCACCTTGAAATCGCCCAACTGCATCGGAGTGCCAGTCACCACATAACGGCGCAGGTCGTCGGCCACCTTGCGCTGCACGCAGTAGTTGCGGTCAATGCCCTGATGCACGGCCTTTGTGGCATAGACGGGAAGATGGTATTCGTGACTCATACTGCCCACCGACTTGATATGGTCGGCATGATCGTGCGTGATGAGAAGATGCTTGACCTGTGCGAGCGAGAGGCCATAGTCGCGAAAATGCTTCTTTAGGGTACGAATGCCCACGCCTACGTCAATGAGCAGGCCATCGTTTTCGGTATATAGAAAGTAGCAATTGCCACTGCTTCCACTTCCAAAAGATATGAATTTGAGCATTATAATTATTCTTTTTCTGCTGCAAAGGTAAGAAAAAATAGCGAGAAAAGGAAATATAATGCAAGATATTACTAAAAAATAACAGATGTTACTCGGTCGTTACTCGGTTAAGATAATCTTCATGTATTCGTCGTAGCCGATGAAACGCCCGCCCATGGAACGCAAATGGGACGTCTCAAACTGACAGTCGATGAGCAGGCCGCCACGCTCGTGCATCAGACGGGCCAGGGCGATAAGTGCGACTTTTGAACCAGAAGGAACAAGCGAGAACATGCTCTCACCGAAGAAAGCACGACCAATGGCCACTCCATAGAGGCCTCCAACAAGCTTTCCCTGAGTATCGCGCGTCTCCACGCTGACAGCAAAGCCCTGGCGGTAGAGTTCGGTATATGCCTCGACCATGTCTTTTCCAAGCCACGCATATTCCTCTTCCTCACGCAGACTGCTGCACTGACCTATCACCTCCTCAAAACTCTCGTTGAAGGTGACATGGTAGGTGCCCTTATTCATCAGCGTACGCATAGAGTGGCTGACATGAATCTCGCCGGGAAAGATGACGAAGCGCTGGCTGGGACAGCACCATATCGGTTCCTCGGAATGACGGAAGGCATACCAGGGAAAGATGCCGTTGCTATAAGCCAGCAGCAGACGGTCGACGCTCAAGTCGCCACCGACCGCAAGCGTCCCGTCGTCATCGGCCAGACGAGGATCGGGGAACCAGAGTTCCTTATCTAATCGAAAGACCATCGCTTCCACATTCTATAGTGACACTACCACCCTTCTTCAAGCGTCCGAAGAGTATCTCACGCATCAGGAGCGGCTTCAGCTGCTGAGCAATCACGCGATCCATCTCACGGGCACCATACTCACGGGTGAAACCCTTACTAAGCAAATAATTGAAAGCATCATCCGTGAGCGTCATCGTCACCTTACGCGCTTGCAGCTTCACCTGCAGTTCACCCAGTTTCTTCTTCAGAATGAGCGTGGCCATCTCGCGGTCCATATCACGGAAGACCACCGTGCCCGACAGTCGGTTGAGAAATTCGGGCTTGAACGTTTTCTTCACCTGCCGCAACATGGCCTCACCGCGCGATACGCCTCCTGAGAAACCTACGGAGGCCTGACCTGCATATTGTGCCCCCGCATTGCTTGTCATAATGAGCACCACGCCACGGAAATCGGCCTTGCGGCCCTTATTGTCAGTGAGCCGGGCGTAGTCCATGACCTGCAGCAGGATATTGTAGATGTCGGAGTGGGCCTTCTCAATCTCGTCCATAAGCAACACGCAGTTAGGCGTCTTGCGAATGGCATCAGTCAGAAGGCCACCATCCTCATAGCCCACATAGCCAGCAGGCGAGCCAATGAGCTTGGCTACAGCATGCTTCTCCGTATACTCGCTCATGTCGAAGCGCACCAGTTCGATGCCCAACTGACGGGCTAACTGTCGCGCTACCTCGGTCTTTCCGACACCTGTCGGTCCCACAAACAACAGCGAAGCTATGGGCTTGTCGTCATCGGTCAGCCCTGCCTTCGACATCTGCACCGCCGTAACCACCTGACGGATGGCCTCGTCCTGCCCATAGATCTGGGCCAACAGCTGCTCGTCGAGCTTCTCCAGACGGTCGTTATCATCTTCCTTCAATGCAAGGGCATCGACCTTGCAAGTCTTTGACAGGATGTCGGCAATGAGCAGTTTGTTGACAACCTTCACTTCGGCTTTGCTGATTTCGAGCGCAGCTCCTGCCTCGTCAATCAGGTCAAGTGCCTTATCGGGCAGGAAACGGTCGTTGACAAACTTGGCACTGGCCTCAACGGCAAACCTGAGTGCCTCGTCTTCATAAACCACGCCATGGAACTCCTCGTACTTCGGACGCAGCTGTTTCAAGATATTGATGGTCTCGTCGATACTGGGTTCCAGTATGTCTATTTGCTGAAAACGCCGCACCAGCCCCTTCGAACGGGAAAAGTGCCGGTTATACTCCTCATAGGTTGTGGAACCGATAAACCTGATGCGCCCACTCTCCAAATAGGGCTTCAACAGATTAGCGCCATCCAGCGAGCTGTCGCCACTTGCTCCTGCGCCAACCACATTATGGATTTCGTCGATATAAACGATATTGTTTGGACCGTCCTGGATGATGCCCTCCATCACGAGCTTGATACGATTCTCGAAGTCGCCGCGATACTGCGACCCAGCAATCAGCGTACCCATGTCGAGCATGTAGACGCGACTACCCAGCAAGCGCTCAGGCACCTGTTGCTTCTCTATACGGCTAACCAGCCCCCATACCAGTGCCGTCTTGCCCACGCCAGGCTCGCCAACATGTAGGGGATTATTTTTTTCCCGTCGGCAGAGCACCTGGATGGTGCGCTCCAACTCCTGTTCTCGGCCAATCAGTTCGTTGCGTTGCTCAACTTGCTCGTTCATCAACGTCACCAGCTTACGCCATGAAGCCGGTTTGGGCTGTCTGTCCCTATCATCATCATCCAAAAAGCTCAGGTCGTCATCGTCGTAGTCATCATAATTGCCTGTATCGGAATCGACCAGGAAATCTAATCGGTGATAGGTGATGAAGTCGCTCATGAACTGCTCCTGCATCCCACCGATGTTCTTCTTCAGCAGATAGCAGGCCCATGACTCTTCCAGACGTAGCAACCCCATGAGCAGATGGGGAACATCAAGGGCATCGGCCTCGCTCAACACCACCTGTTCGCAGGCATTGGTTATCAGGAATTTCATCTGTTCCGAAAATTCCAGAATCCGAGACATATCCTCTATATTAGGCACCTTCTCCACCGACTTGAAATAGTTTTCAAGCTCCTCTGTCAGTGTTTCGACAGATCCGAACTCGCTTATGACAAAGGTAAAAGTCGAGTCGTCGAGCAAGCTATAGAGCAGATGTTCAGGCATGACAAACTCATGGCCGCGGCAGAGTGCCTGGGTTTGAGCATGGCTGAGCAGTTTCTGTACACTTGGCGTATTTTTGATTTCTGGCATATCTTTCATTTATAGGTCACCTCGTCACCATGAAATAACAGGTAAACCATTATTTATTATTCTGGCTCGCAGGTCAGGCGCAACGGAAAGCCCTCGTTGCGTGCCATAGCTACTGCCTTCTGTACTTTTGAAAGGGCAATGTCGTAACTATAGATGCCCACCACCGCCTTTCCCGACTTATGGACATCCATCATCAGCGTTACGGCCTCGTCGTGCGGTTTAAAGAACACCTCAACGAGCACTTTCACCACGAAATCCATCTCGGTGAAGTCGTCGTTATAGATGGTCACCTTGTAGCGACGCGGTTCTCTGAGATCTGTGTGCTGCCGCTCACGTATTTTCGACTGTTCCTTTGGCATCGTCCTGTGTTCGCTCTATAGATTGTTTAACCACATTGAAAATAGCGCTCCACCATTTGCTGTAACAGTTCGGGCTCATTGGCTACCCTACTGCGTAAGTCAGCATCGTCAAAAGCTTTCAGTTCGCTGATAATGCCATCGATCATGGCAGGAGTGAACACTCCATATTGCTCAAAAACATAACGTTGTCTTTCCAGACAGTCGGCAGAAGCGGCACACGAGTCGGGCAGTTGCTTCAGCCCTTTCAGCCTATCGACATTCTGCGCATCGTGGATATTGACATCGACATAAGTGCGTTGTGCCAATTCAAGTGCATCAACCATTTCGAATCCATGACGACAAGCGACACATAGACCAGCCAACAGCTGATAGAGGTCGGCAGAGCCATCGGGTGAACGTAGCTCAACAGTCTGCTTATCACTCAAATCCCGGTGCGACGGCTGTTCCTTAGGATTGGCCATTGCCATCATGTCGCTGCCTGTTGTCCACCCTAACGGAACGCGCACCAGCACTGAACGGTTTCGGTCGCCCCAACAAACATTGGTAGGCGCTTCTTGATGCGGAACGAGACGGAAATAACTCATGGGATTCTTGTTGCCAAAAGCAGTGAGAGCCTGAGCTAGTTCCATCATTCCTGCAATCATACATCCGGCATCGGCAGTGAGCTGCCCGTCGGCGAGCATCTGATTGCGTCCGTTACGGGTCATTCGCATGTGGATATGAAGTCCGCTACCCGCCTTTCCTGTAGTAATCTTCGGAGCAAAGGTTACCTCATAGCCTTCCTGATAGGCCAGATTGCGTATGACCCACTTGGCAAGCATCAGCTGATCGGCAGCCTGCTCTACCGGCACAGGAAGAAACTCTATCTCGTTCTGCTCATAGTTCAAACCGTCAAGGGAAAAATTACCTACCTCAGAGTGACCGTACTTTATTTGTCCGCCAGTCTGGGCAATATATTTCATGCAGAGTGTACGGAACTCACCAGCCTTGGCAAAAGGAGCCGACTCATGATAGCCATGTTGGTCGACGGCAGGAAAAGCCGTTTCCTTCTCGCTCACCACGTAATACTCCAATTCGCCCATCGCCTCGAACTGCATACCCGTGACACGAGTGAAAGCCTCGGCAGCCTTATGCAATGTCTGTTCGGGCGCACTGGCCAACGGCCGTCCGTCCTTGTCGAAGAACGAACAGAGCATTGTCACCGTTGGCAGTGGGGCAAAGGGATCGACGAACGCTGTACGGAAACGCGGCAAGACATAGAGATCGCTTGAAGCTGCCTGAATAAACGGAAAGAGGCTTGAGCCGTCAACCCGTTCACCGCAGGTCAGTATTGTTTCAAGATATTCTCTACTACTGACCACGAAGTTCAGCGTCTTCAGTCTTCCGTCGCCGCCAGGATACATAAAGTTAATCATCTCCACATCATTCTCAACAACATATCTCACGATATCTTCTTTAGAGAAATCCAAGGCCGGTTTTCCAAGATAACTCACCAATTGATTCTTTGCCAGCGAATACGACTTCTCTGCTGGCATTGCAGTACGTGTCTGCCTATTGTTGTCCATAGTTCTTATGATTTAGAAGGTTTAACGTTCATCATGTTACATCACTCCATGCTTACCGTAAGCGGCTGACGCATGGAACGCAACGTCCAGTCGATGCGCTGCTGCCATTCAGCCTGTGTACGCACGTCGTGACGGCTCCAGGCCGATCCGAAATAGTAGGTGTAAGGCTCACCCTTGTAACCGTCGACAATGCCCAAGGCATGACCTTCGTTGCCACCCTTAGGCTGGTCAAAGAGTACTTTCTTAGTAGTTACATTGCCATTGGGGAAAAGGGCGCCCACGTAGATGTAGCAGTTGTTATAGCCCACATTATCGGTAGGGTCAGCATATTGCACGTAGTCCTTACCCATCACCACATTGTCCTTGTCCTCAGAGTGGATGACAAAGCCCGAAGCCAGTTGTGCGGGTTGCGTGAGACCTTCGTACCAAACGGTGACGCGGTTGAAGTTGGATCCCTTGTCGAGCGAAATGATGCGGTGTTCGGTGATGGAGTCGCCGCCGAATGACGTCTTGTTATAGGTCAGTTCCACGGTGGTGCGCAGTGGGCCATTGTCGAGTATCTTGTAGCTCTTGAAGCAATAGGGGTAGACCAACTGACCGTCCTTCATCAGCGCAGGCGTGCCACAACCCAGGGTGGCCCCCACCTTATAGAGGTCCATGCCACGTCCGTGGTCGTGGTGGTATGAGTTCAGTCTATAGAGCGAGTCACCGCGCTGGCGGTTCTCCTTGCGTAGCTTGTCCACGGCGGGCATCATCACCACGTCCTCTATCCAGTAGCGTTGCTCCACAACCAGCTCCGGGGTGTTCTTCGACCATACGTCGGTGCCGTACGACCGCTCGCCCGTCTTCTGCAGGGCGGGACCATAGACGCGATAGGCGCCGCGGTCGTTCTCCCAGGCATAGTCGTCCTTGCGTTCGGGATAAATACGACCGTAGCAAGTAGTAGCGTAGGTCTTAGGCGTACCTCGACGGAGGGTGAAGCGGGCCGTGGTATGTGGACGGGCGTCGGCCTCAATGAGCACCTTGCCGTCATAGCTAAGTTGATAAGGCAGTTCGAGGCCAGCATTGTCACAGACTATAAACTGGCGGCCACCCTGTATGCCAAGCTTTTGGAAAACCTCCTTGGCATCAATCCCCACAACCTGATGACGATACTCGTCGCTGTTGTTCGTCACGGTCACCGTCGTGTTGGTAGCGACTAAGTCGCTACATACGGAACCCGTCTCGTAGCGCAGGTGCTCACACGCAGCCAGCAGGAAGGCACCCACGCCGAAGTTAGCCTGCGAGCGGGCGTCGACGGTCTTGGTGGGGTCGGGCTTCTCGCCGATGGGCTGCACGAAGCCCACGCTGCCGTCGGGTTGCAAGGCAACGGTGGTCAGGTAGTTCCATGCCTTCTCGATGACGGGCACATAGGTGGCACGGTCAAGCAATCCGTGGTTCACGCCCCACAGCATGCCGTAGGCAAAGAAGGCCGTGCCCGAGGTCTCTGGTCCTGGCGCGTCCTCTTCGCAGAGCATCGAACGGCTCCAATAGCCGCCGGGACGCTGAACGCGGGCCACGCCCTCGGCCAGCTCACGGAATCGCTGCAGAAAGAACGGGCGGTGCTTGTAGTCGGCGGGCATGTCGGCCAATACCTTTGCCAGTCCGGCCAGCACCCATCCGTCGCCGCGCGCCCAGAAGCTCTTGCCCTCATTGCAGGCGGTCTTCACCTTCGGGTAGATGTACTTGGCATCGCGATAGTAGAGTTGCTCGTCCTTATCGTACATCAGCTCGTCCGACCACTTGAAGTTGTCGTAGAGCTTGTCTAAGTATTTCACGTCTCCCGTCACCTTATAGAGCTTGGTCATCACAGGCATAACCATGTAGAGTGCGTCAGCCCACCACCAGAAGTCGTTCTCTTGCTGGCGTACCTCGTAGTCCATCACTTCGATGGCACGCTTAATCTTATAGGGGTCGGGGTTCAGTTCGTACATGTCGATGTACGTCTGGAAGCAGATCTGCCAGTCGCCGAAAAGCACGAAGTCGTGGCCCTCGCCGTAGGTCTTGTAACGCCACTTGGCCGGGTCTTTCTCGCGTGCACCCTGCCACAGGTTGTGGTTGGCCCAGCGCGAACTGTAGTCCAGCCAGCGGGCTGTGCCTAAAAGTCGGTAGGCCTCCATGTTGCCGGTGTGGTAGGCGGCCTCGTCCCAGAACGACCGCACTAACGGCGAGTGGTGCTGCTGCCAGAAGTCATTTACTTTGGTAATGATCTCAATGGTGGGGAGAGGCTTCGTCTCCACGCGCTTTTTCTTCTTTGCGTCGGCAGTGAAGCATACGGCCAAAGCAATCAAAAGGAAGGTTAGTTTTCTCATATAAAATTAGTAGTGTTTATTTTTCTTGTCGGATAATTCTGCAAATTTAAACAAAAAAGCCGAAAGCGCAAAACTTTCGGCTTATTTTTTTGGAACCTCAGAAGAAAGGTGTATTATCTCACAATAACTTTGCGACTTCCGACGATGTAGAAGCCTTTATCTTTTGGCTGTCCCTTAGGGTTCGACATTATACTGTCTTTGGTTACAGTTTGTCTATTTCTTCGGCACTAAGGCCTGTGTATTTGGCTATCAAATCAGCTGGCATGCCATCAGCCTTCATGCGGAGGGCATTATCACGATTGGCCTTCTCCATTCCCTGCAGCATCCCTTTCTCCATCCCTTTTCTCATACCCTGGGCAAATCCTTTGTTGCTGGCAGTGCGGAATGCTCCATCAAGGTCGTAGTATACCTTCTCACTCTCAAAATACTTGAAATACTCCTCCTGAGAAAGATTGGCCGTCTGAGCCACGTCGAAGAATTTCTTGAAGATGCGCTCCTGAAGAGCCGCCGGGCGCTCCATCAGTCGTGGCAGGTTCTTCAATGCATAGAGCCACTTGTCGAAAAGCGTCTTCAGTTCGGTTTCAGTCTTCTTGAACTTGGGCATCTCTAAATAGATATAGGTGAGCTTGTCGAAAAAGACTTCCTTCTTGTTGATGTCCATCAGCTTTACCTCATGATGGAAATAGTCCTCGTCATCCTTATCCTCGTCGAACACGAAATCGAGTATGCCGATGGTATAGACGGCTTTCAAGCCGAAGCGCCACATTCCCTTCTCACCCTGTGTGCGAATGGGGAACGACGAGTAGAACACCGAGCGATCCTTGAAGTACTGCTGGTCGGCCTTCTGCATCTCGATGATAATTTTCTCGCCCCGCTCGTTCTCGGCATACACATCGAA
>Ga0256407_10005190_pt1 | contig 21105 bp, 19 predicted proteins | sample RumenRJG_04DNA_FD_193489 | JGI IMG/M metagenome (GOLD analysis project Ga0256407, IMG submission 193489) | Bovine rumen microbial communities from Lethbridge, Alberta, Canada - RJG_04 | ecosystem: Host-associated > Mammals > Digestive system > Stomach > Rumen | place: Canada: Alberta... | reverse complement strand
ACACCGAAAATTTCTTTGAGGGCAGTAACCGACTTATGGCAGGCGATACCTTTACCGACACACTGACTATTCAAAACAATGACAGCAAAGCAATTACACTGACCTTTACACAGATTGTCAGAACATCGGGTTTACCTGAAAAAACAGGTCTGAAAATCATGTCAGAGGATAACATTCTGTACGATGAAAACTCTATGAAAAACAGGAATGTCAATATTACCGTTCCTGCAAAAAGCAACAGCAATCTGACATTCACTCTCTGTATTCCGAATGATATAGACAATGAATTTGCGTTTACAAACGGTATGGCAGAGTGGCAGTTTACCGTAGCAGGCGACAGTTCCACTACACCAACAGCTACTACCCAAAATACCAATACACCTTCAGATACCGTTACATCAGGCGATAACAGACCCATAATAGCACTGTTAATGACATTGTGTATCAGTATGGCGGTAATCATTTTGACTATCAGAAAGGGCGGTAAAGATGACAGCAACACATAAAAGAATAATAACGGCAATCTTATGTATACTTGCCGTTATCGTGACGGTGTACACCTTTGCCGTTACGGAAAATATATCCGCCTATTTTACCGACAAAGACACCAAAGATAATGTTTTGTCGGTAGGTTGTAACACGATTGAAATTATCGAAGATTATCAGCCACCCGAAGAACTGAAAGCAGGAATATCTTTTCATAAAGATGTCAGAATAAAAAATACGGGCGAATGTTCCTGTTATGCAAGGGTCAAAGCGGTCTTTACGGACTGTGACATTATGCCGTACTGTACGATTGACTACAATACGAATGATTTTGTCTATAACGAAACAGACGGCTATTATTACTGTAAGAAGTCCCTTGCCAAAGGTGAAATATCGGATAGTCTGATGACGACTGTAACCATCAGTAATGATGTACCGTCTGAAAACCTGAAAGATTTTGATATTCTGTTGTATGCTGAAAGCTATCAGGCATACGGCTCTGACAATTACGAAACAGCGTGGCAGAATTTTCAAAGAAACAAGTCGTTAATCTGACTGTTTCAGTTTATCCATAGCCATCTGCAAGCCAAGATTGATGAGTTTGTTTATACTGATATTATGTTTATCGGCAAACTCCTTGATTTTGGCTTTGTCGCCTTTAGGCACATAGACACGCAGATAATCATATGCCCTTGATGAATATTCGGCATTGGGTTTTTGTTTGAGTTTGTTGGTATGTTGTTTACGGCAGTTGTCACACACCTTTTGTGACCCACTTTTTACCACATATGGCTTACCGCACTCAATACAGATATCCGTATCACCGATAGACCGCACCTGTTCGTTATTGCGTTTCTTTTCGGAATATGCCCTTGAGCGTTGTTTCTGTCGTTCAATGCGACAGTCATAACAATATTTTGCCCTGTTGCCGTCTGTGAGAAATTCCTTACCGCACATCTCACAGATAAAAGTTTTCAGTTTCGGTTCTTTATTCATAATATGAAAGCTCCCTTATTTACAGATTGTTATATCTACATTGTAATGTATCGTCTGAAAAAATGCAAGTAAAAGTAAAAATTATACTTGACAATAAATATACTGTTATATATAATAAAAGCGTAAGGTAATCAGAAAACATTGACTTTTGCCCCAGTGGGGCAAAAGTACAAAGGAGGATTTTTAATATGTCAGCAAACAAAATCGTTATCAGTGGCAGACTGAAACAAATCACAGACAACGGTCTGGAAATCAAAATTAGATGTGATTTCACTCTGACAGTCAGTGATGGAGAAAATGAGTTGGATATGTCGGTACATTGCAGTAACAGTGAATTGTCAAAACATATGGTATACTCAACCGAAACAGGCGATGAACTTACTGTTATCGGACTTTTGACAGGAACAGATAAGATTTATGCCTTAGCGGTTGTCACCGCAGACAACGAGGTTTATCCGACAATGTACGGCAAAGACTATGCACTCAATCAGATAGACAACATTATCCGTTTGAACAAAGAATACCGTCCCAGAACAAACGCTGAAATTGACCCCGAAGGAGTGTGGCTTTAATGACAGACTTTCAGAATGTAAACAGAGTACATATCGGCGGTATACTGAAAGAAATCGCCACGATTATTCCTGAACACAGAACATTCATTACCATTGAAGTCAGTGGCACAATCAACGAACGCACAGACGGTGGCAGACTTGTACGGTATCCGTACACATTTCCTGTTATGGTGTGGCTCGATGAGAGATTAACCGAAGAACTTTCACGAAGTGCTTCTGTCAGTCAGAAAATCACGGTGTCAGGAAAATTAAATGCCGACAGTACCGTTACCGCCAGTTATATTAATCCGTTTACCGATTATAGTTCAGAACCGTTTTGAAAGGGGAAATCACTATGAAAATCATTGCTGTTGCCAATCAGAAAGGCGGAGTAGGAAAAACAACCACCACAATGAATTTAGGTGTTGCGTTGGTATTGCAGGGACGGAAAGTCCTGCTGATTGACTTAGACCCACAGGCGAATTTATCCGAATATCTCGGCTTTACCAATGAGGACGGAGAAAGTATCGACAATCTGCCGACAATCAGTGACCTGATGATGACAGCCACAGGTCGTGGCAAAAAAGAGGATAATTTCCGTTCGTGTATCCGACACAGTGAACACAATAACATTGACTATCTGCCGTCAGATATTAACCTTGCCAATGCCGATTATTATTTGTCGGGTGTATTGTCAAGGGAAACAGTACTCAGGCGTATTCTGTCAAACGATACCGTACAAAGCTATGACTATGTGCTGATTGACTGTCTGCCGTCATTAGGAGTATTGCTGATGAACTCACTGGTAGCCGGTGACGGTGTAATCATTCCTGTTCAGGCACAGAAATTTGCCTTTGACGGTTTAAGTATGCTGAATGATATTTTTGAACAGGTAAAGGCTACGCTGAAACCTGATTTGAAACTGACAGGAGTGTTACCGACAATGGTAGACCATACCAACGCAAGTAAGCGTGTTATTGAAAAACTGAAGTCGTGCTATCCCGATAAAATTTTTGATACAGTGATACACAGAGCAACGGAGGCAACCGAAAGCACAAACAAACATAAAAGTCTTTGTCTTTACAAAAACCGCTTAGGCGATGAATATAGAAATTTGGCGATGGAAGTTATCCGCAGATGTGAGGTACATAATGACACAGTTTAACTTTGGCACAATGATGTCGCAGGAAAATCAGATAAAGCAAATCCCTCTGGATATGCTTATTCCGTATCACAATCACAAGTTCACCCTTTATGAGGGTGAACGGCTTGACGATATGGTGGAAAGTATCAGAACCAACGGCGTAATGACACCGATTATCGTACAGCCGTCAGGTGATAAATACGAAATACTTATCGGTCATAACCGTTGGAATGCGTCAAAGAAAGCAGGACTTGATTATATTCCTGCCATTATCAAGGAACACCTTTCCGAAAGCGAAGCCGAGATATATGTTATTGAAAGCAACCTGTTACAGCGAGGTTTCAATGAACTGAAAATATCCGAACAGGCACAGGTGATAGCCGTAAGATATGAGAGTATGTTTTCACAGGGTAAGAGAACGGATATTATCAACGAATTACGAACGCTTGAGGGAAAATCCATTGATAAAAACGCTTGTCATTCACGGGAGGAAGTCGGCAAAGAATATGGATTGAGCCGTAACAGTATTGCAAGGCTTCTGCGTATCAACAGACTTTGTGACGGTATAAAATTTTGGGTCGATAACGGTGAGTTGTCCGTGAGGGCAGGGGTGGAGTTGTCCTATCTCAATGATGAGGAACAAGCAGAGTTATGCAGACTGAATACCGTTATGGCAACAGGGGATATGATAGTTAAAATCAGTGAAACTAAAGCCAGAGCCTTACGCAATTATCGTGAAAATGGAAAAACCTTGAATGAAGTCCTTATTGACAAAAAAGAAAGTCTGTCAAAATCCGTGAAAGTAAGCAGTGCTGTTTACGACCGTTATTTTTCAGATACGGACAAAAAAGAAATCAGTGCCATAATTGAAAAAGCACTGACAATGTATTTTGAACAACAGAGGTGTGATTGATGAAAAGAGCAGTTGTATTTTTGATGTGCTGTATGCTGACGGCAATATCCGTCATAACAGTATTTGCCGACCATACAAGAGTAGTTGATTTGACAAAAGCGGAGTTGTATAATCGTTTATGGCGAGGTATAGAAGATGAGATTACCGACAGCAGTCAGGAAAAGACATCTTTTTTCAATCTGTTTTTGTTGTCGCTGTACCATAACGAATACGACAGATTTATGAACGACTATGAAGTCTTTTACGATGACACGGTAGCCGATGTGGGCGGTAAATTCTTTGAATATTTCGACACTGTATATTCCAGTAGCCTTGAAATTGAGTTACAGGGTAGCGATGTTGCCGTAATGAGCCATTATGACCCGAATAATCCTAACCAGAAACTCTACTGGACATATGACAGTTCGAACGATAAATATGTTGCTAAAGACGGAAATGGCAAAGTTATCACCAGAATTGACCGCTACCCAGTTGAAATTGCAGAAACAGAACAGACTACCGTAAGCACACAATCTGAACAGACAACAACTGTTCAAAGTCATTCAGACGGTAAGCCAGTTTATCCGAAGTCTGATATCGCCAAAAGCACTCAACCGACAACAGAAACAGCCGTTGCCAGTCAGAATGATGAGAGTACTTCTTATACAGTCTGGATTATTACAGGCGTACTCATTATAGCAGGAACACTTCTATTTATGCTGAACAAGAGAAAGGGGCATTGACATGGTACAGAAAGATACAGAAATCATTTATCCGAGCCATATAATGGCAAGTAACAATCTCCCGAAATGTTACATACAGGAAATCATTGTCCACGAAGTATGGGGACAGACAAGAGAATTGTTACGGTACTATCAGTATAACGAAAGAACAGGTACATATTCTCATCGATGTTTTTTTGAATATGAGGAATTGCTTGTCAAATCCCTGATAAACAGCAATCCTGAAAAAATGCAGTATTTACTGGATAACGGCAAATTCTATGTATATGTGGTGAGAACTGTCAGAAAATTTGTAAATGCGGTAGACAAACAGACCGCTGTTATCAATACCAGAGATAAAGAACTGCAACAGGCAAAGGCAGACGGCAGCGAAGAAAAATACTGGAGAATTTTCCATAACAACAAGCTCTGTGCTGAAGAAATGTGCCGTGACATTATGTACGGTGATTAAATTTATACTATAAGTAAGTATGCACTTTAAGTTAAGATAATTTTGCAGTATTATCTGCAAAATGTATTCTAAAATCTTTTATGTGATAAAAAATAGCCGTAAAACGATTGATTTGCGTTCTACGGCTATGGCTGTTTGAATATAATTTTTGTCGCTGTATATTGTATATTTAAGAACCTGTTTAATATATTCCTACACGCACGTTCTGGGGAATTTTTGATGATACCTTTGTGTTGAAAACGCTTGGAATAATTATTATCTTTCAATATTTTTTCTTTTTGCAACAAAATATTGCTAAAAAACGGTAATTATTTCAATCTTCTGATTTTTCCTGTAAGAATTCTACTTTAAGAATTTTACAAGCTTTATTCAACATAAGTTTCACAAAATCGTTATTAAAGGAAGAGTTTGTATCCGTATCATTATTTTCATTATTAGAGGAAAAGTTTGTATCCGTAAATATACTGGGGGTTTTATCTGTATCATTATTTTCATTATCAGAGGAAGAGTTTGTATCCGCTTTTTTAAATTTAGAAAGCACGCTATCAAAAAATTCCAGGTTTAGAGGCACCTTTTTATTACCCATCAGTATCGGAAATAAAATCTCATAAATCTCACGTGGAGTATCTCCTAACCCTAATATGTATGTTAAATTTGAATATGTCAGAGATTTTTTATTCTTTTTGTATTCATCAAAAATCTGAAAAATCGAAATTTTTTCATAAAGCCAATTTGAAATATTTCCATAAAGCCTATTCAAAGTTTTCTCATCAATGTCTTTATATGAAGTATCTTTTTTTGAAAAGTATATGTCCTCATAACACTCTGAAGAAAACTCTTTTTGTTCTTCCGGACTTTGTTTATCATCAAAGTAAGTTCTCAGAACAATACAAAAAATTAATGCAAAAATCGAGGCAGACATTTCAACCGATTTAAATTTATTGTGTGACGACCAGTTCCTGAAATTTCTGCATACAACATGGAAAGGATAATATGCTTTATTAGCAATTTTTTGTATCTTGGCTTTTTCTTCATGATACTCACAAAGTATTCTTGCAACCTGATAGTATAGCTGTTTGGGGTTTGCAGGTGGTACAACAGGAAACATCATTTCAATTCGATCAAGCAATTCACGAAAGTTCTCAACACTGATTTGGTTTTCAGTTTTAAAATATATCCGATTAAAAACTATATCTTGCGGATCATTTTTTTCTTCTATTTTTTCTCGCCAATAGTGACAGCCCTGCTGTACAAGTCTGCGAATACGGTAATAATTATCTTGAGGATAAAATTGCCCTAAATCCAGTTTATCTTCATCTTTCTTTTTAATGATTCCGTTTAAGTTTAAATAGGAAAAATCAGTCTTTAGTTTTTCGTATGAATTTCCTGTATAAATAATCATTCGGTCTGCAGGATAGCCTTTTGTAAGTAAAAGCAAATATAAATATATACCTGCTATTTTATCATTTGGACATTTATTAGTTGTAGTATCTACTTTAAAATTGACATTAATATGGTATTTTTCAAATTCTTTACCTAAAGATTCTCTTTCTTCTGTTGTATTCCAGCCTTTTTCCATATTCATATCAAAAATAACCAAATTATAATGATGAAAGTTAGAAGCAATTTCATTAAAAGCCTCTGTCATTTTATTCAATAAATTTATCTTCGCAGTATAAACAGAATTACCAAGATACCATTTCATAAAACCGTTTTTGTCGTCTTGAGGTAATACATCTGACGCTTCCTCTTCTAAATCTGCAGATTCAGAATTTTTATCATCCATATCATCAATCCAAAGAATATCTTTCATATATTTTCATTTCCCTCCAATAATTTTTTGCTTATTATGATTTTGATTGAAAATTCTCCGTTTTGTTCATTAAATGTAATGGATTTATCAAGTTTGTGTTCTGTGTTGTTCAATACATTGAGTAATTTATTTTGCGATGCAAGTCCTACTCCTGCTCCGGGAATATTGCTTGTATCTTGTACTACCGTATTTTTGGCTTGAATTATCAGAAAATCGTCATTATCTGTAAACGCAAAGTAAAGAGGTTTCGTTTTGTCGGCATATTTTAAGTCGTTCATTATCAGATCTACTAATAAGTCAGTCAATATATTATCTGCGTATTGATATTGTTTAAAAAATATTTTTTTCCAAGCCTCTGAAATACTGATATGGAGTTCTGCAAGATTTTCACTGAACCATGCTTGTGTGTTACTGTTTTCTTCGAATAAGATATTTTCTTCAAAGCTGTTTCGTATTGATATTAAATCATAACCTTTAAAACAAACGGCTCTGATTCTTCTGGGTTCATCACTTCCGTCATGTACCAATGTTATCATACATTTTTTGATTGCGTTATTGATAATGTCATATATAGAGTAATTGTCTTGCGGTGAATATTCTGTAGAATTTTGTATTTTTTCTTTGAGTTTTGCAATGTTATCCTCAAAATAAAGCTGAAGAATTTCAACTTCTTTTTTGAGATTTTCTTTAATGCCATATTCCAAAAGTACCGTTCTGCCGTACTTTTTTAAGTCTTTGGACTCCATCTTTATCAATGCGTTAGCAACATTGTGCAGTGAAGTAGTTCTCATATTTTTATAGCGGTGTGAAAAATCGTTGATGATTTCTCTTTTAGCTTTTTGTGCCTTTTCCAATTCGTCTTTTTCGTTATCAAGCATAATGGTAGTATTTAGCAGTTCATTAAAATTATTTATTTTAGGGATTTGTATCGGTATATGAAGACTATTGTTTTTTTTCGCTAACGAATCAGATTTGTTTATTTTATTATCGTTCCAATAAAAAAATCTTTCTTCTTTATTGGATTTAATTATAGTTCCAATTTTTTTTGTCATATAACAAAATTCAGGAAGAGTAGTCCATGAATCAGTTGGTGTTTTTTTTAAATAATATTCGCAAAAAGAAGACATAAAATTTTCTATTTTAATTGACTCTGTTGAAGATATATTCAGCTTTTGGGCAATCGTTTTCCAATAATCTGAAATATATTCAGCTAATATTTCACTGGAAGATTTAAAATAACAAAAAGGAAGCAATTGCTTTGGAGAAGCAACATTAGGTATTTTTGTATCATACTGTCCAAGACCTAACACATATTCAACCAAATCGGGAGAACAACTTGAGAGTCTATGATATATATTTTTTAAAATTTCAAAATTTTTCTGATTTTCATTTATATCGTGATTTTCATCATTATAATTATGGCAATATTTAAACATGGAGTAACCAAAAAGATACAAAGCAACGACAGAGTACGAATAGTTATCATATAATTCTATCATTTTATCTTCGTAATCATTTTCACAAACCGCAACAGAAAAATCTTTTAAGAATTGCTTTAATGTTTCTGAATCTTCAAAATCAGCAGGAACAATTCTGTCAGCACAGTCGGACAAAGTATCTTGATACGACTGATTTTCGTCACCAAGATTATATCTTATTACACAGGTAATCAATGCCGCAAAAGCGATAGCAAAGGTATCGGAATCATCAGAAAAACTACATACAACTTCTTCCAACTTGCTTTTAAATTCTGTTTTATTATCAATATTATCAAAATTTTTATGGTTCACAAAAACGTTTATGATTTCATCAAATTTTTCTGTAATTTCTTTAATTGTTTTTGTCATAAAAATCCCTCCAAAGAAATAATAACATAAGTTTTTCATCTAATCAAGTATCAAACTGTAAATGATTGTACATTTTTTAAATTTAATTATTTATAACAATAAAATATTTTTTAGGCGGTGATTTATCACCGCCAGCACAACCGTTAATTATACTTTTCTGAAAGACAAGTTCCTTAGAACTTAATAATGATTGTAATCATACAAACATCACCTCCTTTAGAAACAGTATTAACAATAGAATAAAAATCAACAACTCAATAAAAAATCTACACTGCTTACTTCCTCATCTGTTAAAACTATGGAAATCCCCAACACAGAAATTCCTTATCTGTTAATGTCAATCACTAACAGATTCACTAACAGCATGAGCAACCGTCAAAGTTGCTGCATTGCAAGCAGTAGTGGTAGTTCCTGTGACAACCGCTGCACCGGCAGCGGAAGCTCCTGCTCCAAGAGCGGCCGTTCCAGCTATACCACCAATAGTGGTTGCACCGGCGGCAAGAGAAGTTCCCACTATCGGAATGGCGGCAACAGCACTGCCTGTGGCAGTAGCGGCGATTCCTGCAACAGCACCCAACAATGAAAGTAACATAAAACATTCCTCCTTAAGTTATGCCGATATACGGCGGTCATCGTTTCCTCTCTTCTGACTGACAATATGATAACACATTTATTAAAGGTTGTAAATCGGTAATATAAATTTTATTTATCCTACCCTTAAATTATAAAAATCCCTGTATTTACCATATTTTTTGTTTTAATTTCTTGATTTATTCTCCCCTATACAGTATAATAAAAATCAGAAAGAGGTGTTGTTATGGAGGATTCTACTGGCGTAATTAAAAACGGAATGTATATCAGTATGAAAAAAGAAGATTTTCGAATAATTGAAAATGATATGCAGCTTTTTCGCTCTAATCCCGAAGCGGGAAAAAAACACTATCAATTTACTGCTAACAAATTTCTTAACCATGTATTTTTAACTATGTGCTATGGGCAAAAAATTGAAATCGTTCCTTCTGAAAAATCACGAGATAGAAGTACAACAGGCATCAATATAAAAATCAATAATGAAATCATTGCAAGAATGGAAAATGCTGGCATATATTCGAAGAAAGCTATTCCACCCGATTTGTCAGCGTATTATAAACATTTTATATCAGAATATTGTCAGCTTACTTTGACAGAACGTGAACAAATATTCTATAAGACTTTAATTGAAGAATTAAATGATGCTGTCAAACTGAACCTCGTATTGAAAATCCGAAAAAATCATTCTTCTGATGTAACAATGTTGCCTTATGGATTGAAAACAGCAGATGAAAACAGACTCCATTATGTTGTTGGATTTGTATTAAAACCTGCTAATCAAAAATACATATATCGTAAACTAATCTGTGTTCCTATCAGAAATATACTTCCATATTCAAAAGAAAAAAATTTTGAGCGTATAGATGAGATAATTCCTCAAAAACAAATTATATTTTCTGAAAAATCTGAAATAAAAAGTTACAAAGAAATGACAGAATATATGAAACAACGTCTTTATTTTGACGGGGTACTGTATTTGAGCAATAATTTAAAAACTGTGACAGTAAAATTAACTGATAATGGAATCAATATGCTCTATACAAGAAATCAATTCAAACCTAAAAATATTATATTTGATAATGACAATCAAAATATTATTCATTTTCAGGCAACCCAATTACAAACTTTTTTGTATTTTTTTAAATTCGGACGTGAAGCTGAAATTTTAAAACCTGCTGAATATCGCAAATATTTTTTAGAACAATACGAAATTTCACTGCAAATTTATAAAAATAATCCGAATTATTAAAAATCCCCTTTGAGATTACTATTCAAAATAAAGTAAAAACTATAAATGAGCAAATTTTTAAATATTCGTCATATTATACAAATAATCTACGAAAATTCTCGATTCAAGTGCGGAATATAGGCTTGAAAATTTGTTTTTAGCCAAGATATTTGTGCAACTTTTTAAATTTGCTCATTTATAGGTAAAAAATAAAAACTATAAGGAAATATGTTTTCCCTTATAGTTTTTATTTTTGTATTCAGATAATCGTTTTCAGAAACTTTAACAGTGCGTCAGCCTTATCATCAGACAACATACGAAAATACTCCACAAATTCTTTTTCTTTGTCTGTCAGATAAGATACTTCACGGTTTTCGTTTAACAGGTCGGGCAAAGATAACCCCAATGACATTGCCAGTCTGCTTAGTGTATCAAGAGAGGGATTTCTGTCGCCACGCTCCAAATCACGGATATGTGTTTCAGAAACTCCTGAAGACTGTGAAAGTTTGTAAACGCTGATATTTTTTGATTTACGGACTTGTTTAAGTCGTTGTGCAATATCCATCAGGTTCTGTTCCTCCTGTTTTTTCTGTACTCATTATAGTACAGGACAACGCAAAAAATTAGTTATGTATTGCGTTGAATATACATTTAATTTGCGTTATAATAAATATAAATATTACAGGAGGAATAATGATGAATATTTACAATGTAAGTTTTTTTGGACATCGGACAATCGAAAATAAAGAAGAGGTAGAAAGTAAATTAGAACAAATGATTGATAATATTTTAGATAGTAACGATTATATCCGATTCCTTGTCGGCTGTGAGGGTGAATTTGACTTGCTTGTTGCTCCGACAATACATCGATGTAGAAAAAAATCAGGAAATTACAATAATGAGTTAGTTGTGATAATGCCATATGTACGAAAAGAATATCTCAATAACCAAAAATCTTTTTATCAGACTTATAACTTCATAGAAATCTGTTCCTCGTCAGCTTCAGCATACTACAAACAGTCCATTGTAATACGCAATCAAAAAATGGTTGACCGTTCTGATTTGGTTGTGTGTTATGTTTTGCGGAACAGTGGCGGTGCATATAAAACTATTTCTTATGCCAAAAAATTAAACCGCAAGATTATTAATCTTGCATTGGATTTAGATTGATTTTTTATGATGAAATTTTCACAATAATATTCAGAAATTACTGGAACATGGAAAACAAAATGTTGACTTTTTAGCAAAAAGTTCTTATAATTTCACTGTAAATATTTTTTATAGTAGGAGATATGCAAAATGTTTGATTTCGGAAATGCAAATAAAGCTCAACAAAGTGCTATTTCTACTTCTGACGGTGCTGTGCTTATTACAGCCGGACCTGGTACAGGTAAAACTTTTACGCTTGTACAAAGAGCGATGTATCTCATACAGGAATGTGGTGTAAAACCAGAAAATATTTTGATGGCTACTTTTACAGAAAAAGCTGCAAAGGAACTTGTTACCCGTATTACCAATGAACTTGTTATTAGAAATATCTATGTAAATGTAAATGAGATGTATGTAGGAACATTTCACTCTTTGTGTTTGCGTATCATCAAAGATAATCTTGAATTTACAAGTCTGAGAAAAAATTATAGACTTTTAGATACTTTTGACCAAAAATACCTTGTTTTCCGTCATATGAACAAATTCAAAAATATAGCAGATATTGAGCTTGTTATGCCAAAAGGTGGCACTTGGAAGTGGGCAGAAGCCATTTGTGAACTTGCTAATACTTTAAGTGAAGAGCTTGTTAATATAAAAGCTATGTTAGAAGATAATGAAACAGAAATCAGAGTTCTTGCCGAAATCGTGAAAGAATATCAAAACCTTTTAGCAGAAGAAAACTTGATAGATTTTGTAAAGATACAAACCGAGTGTTATTATTTATTAGTAAATAATCCTAACATTCTTTTAGGATTGCAAAATAAGATACAGTATCTTATGATTGATGAGTATCAGGATACAAACTATATCCAAGAACAAATTGTATTTATGATTGGCAAAAAACATGGCAACATCTGTGTCGTAGGTGATGATGATCAGGGTTTGTATCGTTTCAGAGGTGCAACTATCCGTAATATCCTTGAATTTCCTCATAAGTTTGATAAAGGTAGTTGTAAAATGATTTCTCTTACTGTCAACTATCGTTCTAATAGTGATATTGTTGGTTTTTATAACGATTGGATTAGCACAACAGATGGTGCAAAATTTAAATTCAAGTGGGGAAAATTTAGGTACAATAAACACATTATTCCTCATAGTAAATCTTCTTTGAATAGTCCTTCCGTTGTTAAGCTCTCAAGTAAAGACGATGAAGATGATTGGCATAATAAAATACTTTCTTTTATTCATAATTTGAGAAAAAACGAAAAATTTACAGACTACAATCAGATTGCTTTTCTCTTTAGTTCTGTTAAAAATCAACAAGTTATTGACCTTGCCGATTTTCTTGAAACTAACGGAATAAATGTTTATTCTCCTCGTTCAAATATGTTTTTCAAGCGTAAAGAAATTATGCTGATAATCGGTTGTCTTATGCTTATGTTTCCGTTTTATGTTAAAGGGCTTTCAGCACAGGAATACAAGTATCTTCAACCGATAAATGAAAAATACTATGTTAATTGTATTCAGACAGCCAATGAAATTCTTGTACTTCCTGAAAACAAAGAATTGAAGAATTTTATTCGTTCTTGCGGTAAAACTCATATAGCGTTAGTACAAAGTCAAAAAAACGCAGACTATGCGTATTCTGGTTTAATTTATAAATTATTTTCTTTTGAACCATTCAGCAGTATCCTTGACACTGATTTAAGTTCTGGTGTAGTAGATATTCGTCCGTCAAGAAACCTTGCTATGCTTACACAAATAATTGGTAAGTTTGAGTATCTGCATAAAATATCCGTCTTGAGCGGCAAATATATCAATCGTAATACGGAAACGCTGTTTAATCTATATTTTAGGTTACTGTATGACGGCGGCATCGCAGAATATGAAGATGACTCCGAATATGCTCCGAGTGGCTGTGTATCGTTTATGACGATACATCAATCCAAAGGTATGGAATTTCCGATTGTTGTCGTTGACTCTCTTAGCAATACTCCTCGTAAAACTTATAAGGATATTCTGAACAGAGTAGAAGAAAAGTATTATCACAGACCCAAGTTTGAACCTTATGACTTGATAAAATTTTTCGATTTCTGGAGGTTGTATTATACCGCTTTTTCTCGTTCTCAGGATTTACTTATATTGACCTGCAACGAAGATAATCGTACACCAAGCAAGTATTTCCATGAACTGTATGATGAGATAATACCTCTACAAAGTCCTATTGTAGATTTGTCAGAGTTTCAATTTCATACTGTGAAGAATGTCAATATCAAAGATACCTTTTCATTTACTTCTCACATAACAGTCTATGAAACTTGTTCTCTGCAATACAAATTTTATAAGGAATTGGAGTTTATGCCCATCAGACAAGGAGCTATGATATTTGGTACTTTGGTACACGAAACGATTGAGGATATACACCGAGCTGCCATCAGAGAAGAAGAACACCTGATAACTCCCGAAAATATCAGCAGTTGGTTTGAGAGTAACTACACCTCTTTGATAAAGTCGGAGCATACATACCTTGCAGAGCCGCAGAAGTTAGCTGCACTAAAACAGGTTTTGCGTTATGTTGACCGTCAACACGGTGATTGGTCAAAAATAAAACAGGCAGAAGTCGATGTAAGCCTTGTGCAGCAGGACTACATTATAGAGGGCAAAATTGACCTTATACAAGGAACAGACGGTACAGTTGAGCTTGTTGACTTCAAGTCAGAGCGTAAGCCTGATATGGAGAAAAACAGAGATAGAATTGAGCATTACCGCCGACAGCTTCATATTTACGCTTTCCTTGTGGAACAGCGAACAGGACAGAAAGTCAGCAAAATGCACATCTATTATACGGGAGAAGAAAGCGGTAATCCGATGATCTCATTCCCCTATACAAAGAGTGCTATTGAGGGAACAATGGCTGTTTTTGATGATACTGTCAGAAAAATAATGTCAAAGCAGTTTTGCAAGAGAGCTGACTCGTTAAAAACTTGTGAGGGCTGTGACTTCCGTTTTTATTGCGGAAACAGATAGATATTAGGAGAGATGGTTTTGGCAAAACATAGAGTTAAACAGAACGGTATCTTTTACTGTATTCCTGATGATGAGCTATATTCGTTGTATCGGAATAGAGAAGCGTTTATTGACAAATATGGACGGCTTATCAATTCAAAAACAAAACGAGTGATTAAAGAATTGGAACAGAGTGCAGATGACCGTCCGATATATGTACTTCCACCTCAAGAAGATCATCCTATTAGGGATGCTGTTGTCAGCAAAGTTACGGATGTTGTTGTAGATACAATAGTCTATGATGTAATGCCGAAAATATGGAGTTACATATTAGAACCGAAAATAAAAAGAATATATCATTCAGTTATATCCGGCAAGAAAACAAAAGCAGAAACGATTATAGAAAAGGAACGACCTGCAAAAAGAGTATCTACCGCACAGCTTGTAAGAAAGACCGAAACAGAAAAGCAAGAAAAATCAAAAATGACGGAAGAAGAAATTATTGCAGTACAGAAAAGTGCCATCACCCACTATATTGGATTGTTGGAAGATTTAAGAACACTTCACGATGCAGGAGTAATTGATGATGTAAGCAAAACATTGGAACAACTTACTAACCCTGCGACTATCGAACAGTTTAATCAGGCACTTTCAAGCAATCCAAATTTGCTTGAAATGAAACAGCACATAAAAGTTACAACTTTATTAGGACGTGATTTGTTTCAAAATGGGATATATGTTCCTTTGCAACAAGAAGAAATAAAACTTTTAGTCAAGTAGAAATTTGGAGGTCACAACAATGGACGAGCAACTTACTTTTGAGTTTGCGAAAAGACCTACGATCAAAGGCTTTCCTGAATTGAGATGGACGGGCAAACGCCCTTTTGACTCAACGCAGTATTTTCCTGCACAGCTCAGGGAGCGTTACGGAGAAGAAACAAACGGTTGGATAAACAAGATATTTTGGGGAGATAATCTTCAAGTAATGAGCCACTTGCTGAAACAGTATAGAGGTCAGGTTGACTTGATTTATATTGATCCTCCTTTTGACAGTAAAGCTGATTATAAGAAAAAAATTAAAGTTAAGGGCAAGGAAGTTGAAACTGATAGTTTATCGTTTGAAGAAAAACAATATGGTGATATTTGGACAAATGATGAATACATACAATTTATGTATGAAAGATTGATTATTCTCAGAGAATTGCTTTCTGATAAAGGGAGCATCTTTTTACATTGTGATTGGCATAAATCACATTATTTAAGGTGTTTACTTGATGAAGTCTTTGGAAACAACTGTTTTGTTAATGAAATCGTTTGGCGAAAGTCAAATAGTCATAATGATGGCAATAAGTTCGGATGTATAACTGAGTCCATTTTCTTTTATTCAAAAACACCAAATTACACATACAATAAGCAGTTTTATGAAATGGACGAAAAATCTTACGACAGAATCGAAGAAGAAACTGGCAGAAGATACAAATCTGTTTCAATGAATGCTGCCGGAAGTGGTGAGCCTCGTTATTTTGGTGATAAATTGTTATATCCACCAACAGGAACACACTGGCGATGGAGTCAAGAACGAATAAATGCAGCATTAGAATTAAATCCGCCAAAGATTATTTTTTCTGCAAATGGAGTTCCGAGATACAAACAATATATGGATGAAATGCAAGGTAACCCTGTACAAAATCTTTGGACAGATGATATGGAAGAATTACCAATGATTGATAATTTATGGATGGACTTTATGGCTATATCGAGTCAAGCACAAGAGCGTTTAGACTATCCTACACAAAAACCAGAAGCCTTGCTTGAAAGAATAATTCAGGCAGCATCTAATCCGGGAGATCTTGTATTTGACTGCTTTATGGGTAGTGGTACAACACAAGCGGTTGCAATGAAACTTGGCAGAAGATTTATAGGTGCTGACATCAATCTGGGTGCTATTCAGACTACTACAAAACGCCTTATAAATGTTGCAAGTGAGTTACAGCCCACTCTTGACGATACAGATGTTAAATACACGGGATTTGAGGTTTATAATGTCAACAACTATGACTTTTTCCGCAATCCTGTTGAAGCCCGTGAGCTTATCATTCAGGCACTTGAAATTCAAGCATTTGAGCAGTCAAATGTATGGGACGGTGAATTGGACGGCAGAATGGTAAAGATTATGCCCGTAAACCGTATTGCAACAAAGGCTGACTTGGAAGAACTGAAAGCAAATCTTCCCTATAAGACTTACGAAAAGAGAAAAGAAGAAAGTCCACGACAGCCTGTTGAAAAAATCACTATCGTTTGTATGGGACACGAACCTGACCTGAAAGCATCTCTTGAAGCCGAGTTAAAGACTATGGGCTTTACTGTTGATGTGGAGATATATGATATTCTCCGCAACAAAGCAGAACTTGAATTGAAGCGTGAAGCAGAAGCAGAGGTAGTCCGTGAGGGCAGTAAACTTGTCATTCGTGCTTTCTATCCGATGAACTTGTTGCAGAAACTCTCTCTCCAAAAAGAGTATGTAGAAGATTGGCGACAGCTTGTTGAGTCCATTATGATTGATTGGAACTATGACGGTGTTGTTATGCAGCCTGCTGTTACAGATGTTCCTGACAAGAAAAGCCTTGTTGTCGGTGTTTATGATATTCCCGATGACGCAGGCACAATTAAGGTTAAAATCACTGATTTATTATCGGAGTCGCTTGAAGTGGAGGTGTAATTTTCTATGGCAAAGAAAACTTCAAAGAAATTTAAGAACGATTTTGCGTTCTATGAACAGCTATGGGAATTCTACTTTCAAAACAGAGGAAAAATACGCTCCCGTTATAATGCACTGACAAAAAAATTCCTTGCATATAACGATAAAAGAGAAAACTCTAATGCGTTTCTCCGTGAACCGCAGTTTCAGGCATTGGAAATGTATGTGTTTATCAAAGAATTTCTTGATAACGCACATATGTATGAAATCTTTGATGATTGGAGAAGTCGCAGAAACCATTTTTCTGATTATTCTTACTACACTATTCATAAAAGCGGTCAAGGACTTCTCGTTGATATAGGTGATGAGCAGAATGAAGCAATTTTCGAGCAAATGAAAAAGTATAAGGAAAGCTATCCAAATTATATTTATGCTTTAACAATGGGACTGGGTAAAACTATACTTATTGCCACTTGTATTTTTTATGAATTTTTGCTGTCAAAGAAATATCCAAAAGATAAGCGTTTCTGTCAGAATGCACTTGTATTCGCTCCTGACAAAACCGTCCTTGACTCTCTGCACGAAATAATGACCTTTGACAAAACAAAGGTAGTACCGCCTGAATATGCAAGCGTACTTGACTCCAACATTAAATTCCACTTCCTTGTGGATACAGGAACAACTTTACACACAATAGATGATTCCAAATTCAATATAATTATTTCAAATAATCAAAAGATTATTTTGAAGAAAAAGCACACACAAAGTTCTCCGACAGAACAGCTTTTTGAATGTGGTTCATTGTTGTCAGCCGTTTACGGTGACGATGAAGACAATGATGATAATGATGTTTTTGATGACAATATGCTGATTGACAATCAGCGTTTCAAAAAAATATGCAGACTTCCTCAACTGGGTGTATATGTTGATGAAGCACATCATCTGTTCGGTGCAAATCTCGAAAAAGAATTGAGAGCAGGAACGACAAATAAAACTACTCTCCGAAACACCATTAATGAACTGAATAAAAAAGCTCATATTGTTGCCTGTTATAACTATACGGGAACACCATATGTAAATAATCAGGTTTTACCAGAAGTTGTCTATGCTTACGGTCTTAAGGAAGCTATTGCACATGGTTATCTTAAAGATGCAGACCCGATAGCATTTGAGAATGTTAAGAATGAAGAGTTTTTAAGAATTGTTATTAAAAAGTTTTGGGAACGATACGGAGATAAGGTTTGTGAAAATCTTACTCCAAAACTCGCCATTTTTGCTGCCACTGTTGAAGAAGCCACAAAGGTTGTTCGTCCAATAGTGGAGAGTATTTTAAGTGAACTTGGTATTCCTGTTTCAACTATTCTTATTAATACAGGAGATAACACAGTAACAAAAGATGAGGATATTCGTCATTTCAGAAATCTTGATGTTGCAGGAACAGAGGGGAGTCATAAACAGTTTATCATTCTTGTTGAAAAAGGAAGAGAAGGTTGGAACTGTCGTTCGTTACTTGGTATTGCTTTATTCAGAAGTCCGAAATCGAAAGTTTTTGTTTTGCAGGCTACAATGCGTTGCCTCCGTCAGTTAAGCGATGAACAACTTAAAGCTACAGTTTTTCTTTCAAAAGAAAACTATGATATTCTCAATGATGAGCTGAACAAAAATTATAATATGGAAATAACTGATTTTGGAAAACAGTCTACGAAGCAGTCTATATCTTGTAAAGTGCGTGTTCTGCCACCACCCCGAACAATACGAATGAAGCGGATACAACACGAATATACCCTTAAAGAAAAAGAATATATTGAGCCTATAAGTTTTGGATTAGACGAAACAGATATGACCAAATATCAATCTAAGATGATAGAAAAAGGTTCAATAAGACTCAATGCTCACGAAAAGGAAACAATCATTGACAATGAAAAAGATAATGTTCGTTATAGTGAAATGACACTTGTCGCTGAAATATCCCGTTATCTCAATATTTCTTGTCTGACAGTTTCTAAGATACTCCGTGAAAGTGTTGACGGTATAGATATTATTCTTAAAGATGTAAATAAATACAATGAACTTCTTTACGATTTTATCATACCGCAGATATTCAATACACTCTATTCTGTCGAAACTATTTCTCATACAGAAGATGTAGAATTAACGCTTCTCCGTGAGCCAAAAGACAGTGGTTATTATGAATTCAAGGGCAAAGACGGTCTGATTGTTTATAAGGATAACAATACTTTCAGGCAGGAATGGATTGATAAAACTTTCCACGCTGACATATACTGTTTCGACTCTAAACCTGAGCTTGAATGCTTTTTGCAATACATGGAAAGCGAAAAAGTTCAAGAGGTCTATTTTACGGGTATGTTTACTGCCAATCAAGGCGACTTAGGTATACAATATTATGATCCTGAATCAGGGAGGATACGCAAATACTATCCTGACTTCTTTGCGAAAATGTCAGACGGTACTTATCGGCTTATTGAAGTTAAAGGCGATCATATGATTGATGATACTGTCGTAAAAGCAAAGAAAGACGCTGCTGAAGAAATGGCAACCGCAAGTAAAATGCAGTATTACTTGTATACAGATAGTGAACTTAGAAAAAGAAATGTCCTTGAGGTTGAAAATACCCAAGAAACATTTCTAAATACTTGATTTAAAACAAACTTCCCACATCAAATTCTCTCTTATTGAGAGTAAGGTGTGGAAAGTTTGTTTTTTATGATTGATTTTCAAGTATGGTTGTAGTAAGCATATAACCAAATCCATATTTTTGAATTTTACTCTAAAAGTAAAATTATCAGCAAATCCCAGTACATATGCAAAGTAATCGGTATCCAGATATTTTTGCTTTTGATAAATGTCCAACTGAAAATAATACTCAATATAGGTACAATCATAAAATCCAAACTCACAAAAGAAGAAATAAATTTTCCACTTACTATCCAAATCGGAAAATGAATAAGCATAAACATAATGGCATTGATAATAATAGAAAACCATTTTCTTTTTTCGCTGATGGTAACATTCAACAACCAACCCCGAAAGACCATTTCTTCCGTAATACCTACAAACAGAACCATAATCAAATCGCTGTACCGAAAATTCTCACTGACAGCTATATTTCCTTGAGTTATCAGTCTGCCTCCAATCAGATAAACGGTAAATACCAGATAAACAGGTATATATTTAAGAATGTTCACTTTGTTTGTGAACATTTCTTTTAATCTGATATATACATCATCTTTAAAATATCGCACCAAACAAACGGCAGGCAAAACCCAGACCAGAACTTTAATTATTCCCGATTTTACAAATTGTGATAAAAGTTCGTTTTCAACAGCATTGCTGACAGCACTTTTTCCCCAGAATTCCCACAAACTCCAAATACCATAGAAAATAAGAGAGTAGAGAATAATTACAGGAATTTTTGATTTCTTTTCAATTAGACAACTCATAACCTAATCCTTTTTCTGTATAGTCAATGCAATTATATCATTGAATCGA
>Ga0256407_10005189_pt1 | contig 21111 bp, 24 predicted proteins | sample RumenRJG_04DNA_FD_193489 | JGI IMG/M metagenome (GOLD analysis project Ga0256407, IMG submission 193489) | Bovine rumen microbial communities from Lethbridge, Alberta, Canada - RJG_04 | ecosystem: Host-associated > Mammals > Digestive system > Stomach > Rumen | place: Canada: Alberta... | reverse complement strand
CATAGTAGATCCTCCACATGTATAAAACATATTATTTAACTCTTCCATTAAAGACTGTAATTCATTTCTCATAATTCTTCATTTCCTTTCAAATTTTATCTTTCTTACATTGGCACTCTACACCTCTAACTGCCAATTACACCTATAGTATAGCACATATTTTGGCACTGTCAATACCTGAGTGCTAATTTTTTTAAAATTTTTTCAAAAAATAAAGAGCATCACTCGAAAATGATGCTCAAAATATTAAAATTAGTCCAATAAGGTTATAATATAAATCCTATTCTTCTTTTGATCATATAATACTTTAGCAAGGTGGCCCTTATAAAGGGGTACCTGCTTAAGCTTATAGATGGCGTTGGTTTCAACTAAAATAGTACCAAGCTTTGTTTGTATAGGGCATGCAAAGACTGGTATTTTTTTGTTTAAATAATAATTAACCTTATCTAGCTTTACTTCGTATGCAGGTAATTTTTTATAGGAATTTAGCATATATACTAATCTTATAATGTTTGATATTTCAAAGATTAGGAATAATACAGTAGTAAAGCCTGTAATAAATGCCCATACCATTAAATCAATGATGAGATTTAACATTAAAGGTAATAATATGCTAGTTAATATTGCATAGATTAAAAAATATATAATTAGATTTAAAATTATTCTTTTTACATCTAAGGATTTTCTTACTTCCTCTTTTGTAACTTTAAGCTCCTTCATAAAAACCTCTACAATAATTTATCTATTTCATTCTCACTATAAATTTGAATACCTAAATCCTTAAGCATTTCTGTAGCTACGCCTAAGCCTCTCACTTTCTTATGTGAAAATGTACCATCATAAATATAGGTAACACCACAGGATGGAGAACCATCCTTTAGGATTGCCTTTTTTATATGATTTTCTTTAGCAAGCCTTAAGGCTTTTTCTGCCCCAAGAGTAAATTCTTTTGTTACATCTATACCCTTACAAGAAATTACCTTATCCTCTATTCTTTCTGAGGGGTCTCTTGGAATAGGAAGTCCACCATCTACCTCAGGACAAATATAGATGAGCTCATATTTCTTCTTTAATTCCTCTATTTTGGGATTAAAGTTATTTTTACCATCATATTTTGTATTAAATCCGGCTAAACAGCCGGATACTAATATCTTTTCCATTATTTAAAGAAATCCTTTAATTGAATTGTTTGACTTCTATCAGGACCAACAGAGAAGATTACAATCTCACTCTTTGTTAATTCTTCAATCTTTCTAATATAAGCCTTTGCGTTTTCTGGTAATTCATCAAAGGATGTAACATGTGTAATATCCTCATCCCAACCAGGCATTGTGATATATAATGGCTTACATCTTTCAAGCTCAGATAAAGTTGCAGGAATCGTTTTAATTTCCTTTCCATCTAAATCATATGCATAGCAAATCTTTACTTCCTTTAAGCCACTTAATACATCAAATAGCATTAACGATAAATAATTAATACCAGATACTCTTCTTGCGTAATTTAAGGCAACACAGTCTAACCAGCCCACTCTTCTTGGTCTTTTTGTAACTGTACCATATTCGTGACCACGCTCACGAATATAATTGCCAATTTCAGTTTCAATTTCTGTTGGGAATGGTCCTTCACCTACTCTTGTAGTATAGGCCTTACAAATACCTAAAATATTATCAATATATTTAGGGGCAACACCAGTATTTACAGGTACAGAAGCACCTGTAGGTGATGAGGAGGTAACATATGGGTATGTACCATGCTCAATACAAAGCATTACACCCTGGGCACCCTCAAATAATACCTTGTGGCCTGCCTCAATTTCCTCTTCAAGAAGTAAGGAAGTATCACATACGAAAGGCTTAATCTTCTTTCCATATTCTACATATTCATTATAAATAGAATCGAAATCTAATTCCTCTTCACCAAGCATCTTTAGCTCCATGTTTTTAATAGCTAAAGTTGTCTTTAATGCTTCTGCAAAAATCTTTGGGTCAATTAAATCTGCAATACGAATACCAATTCGATTAATTTTATCTGCATATGCAGGTCCAATACCCTTCTTTGTAGTACCTATTTTTTTATCTCCCTTGAATTTTTCATATGCACCATCTAATAATCTATGATATGGAAGTACAATATGAGCACGATTAGAAACAAATAATTGATAATCCTTAATTCCTCTATCCTCAAGGCCCTTAAGCTCTTCAAGCATTTGTTTTGGATCTATTACCATACCGTTTGCCATTACATTTTTAATTTTTGGATTAAATATTCCAGATGGAATACTTCTTAATGCAAACCTTTCTCCCTCAATTGTAATTGTGTGGCCGGCATTATTTCCGCCTTGGCTTCTTACGACAACATCAGCCTTTTGAGCCATGTAATCTGTAATCTTACCTTTACCTTCGTCTCCCCATTGGGATCCTACAACAACTAATGTACTCATAATTTAATCTCCATTCTTTTCAAAACCATTAGTTATTATACTAAATATAAGAATCAAATTCAATTTAAAATCCATAATCTATAGTATGAAACTGCTTCACAAAAAAAGAAAACAGGACATATGCCCTGTTCATCTTAATAATTTAGATTTTGCTTTAATGCATTATATAATGCTTCATCTGTATATTTTATTTCTTTTAATTGTGAATATGAATACTTTCCTTTTTGATTTTCTAATATTTCTAACAATTCTAAATCCTCATTATTTCTTAAAAGAACCTTAGATACTTCTTCCACGAATAAGGAGTATATATCCATATCATTTAATTCAATTTCTGCACACACTTTTGCTGCAAGGATAAATAATTCTTCTTTTAATTTACAAAGAGCACTTGTGTCTTCATAATTTAGTCTTTGAATGGAACATATTCCACCACAAAAATTCTTTAAATTACAAGCACCACAAAAATCATTATTTAACTTTAATTCTTTTCTAAAGTCAACCTTTCCTTTTTCGTCAAAAACAAATGCAGAACATAAGTATGTATTCCCATCCGCACCGATTGTAAACCTAGAAGATCCTATGTCGCACCTCTTGTTAACATATGCATTGGATGCGACCTTCACTATCATTTTCCCAAAGAAATCATCTCCATTGATGATTTTTTTCAAAAGTGAAATAGATTTATTCAACATCGCATCTTTAATAATATATGATGTTATTTTTTTATATCCCTCAAGAATACCGTCAATTCTAAAATCTTTATATTCCATTCTTGCTGGCCTAATAGAAATAGTTTCAAAGTATTCATTCATAGTCAAATATGCTTTATAAATGTCCGTATTGGGATCCGAAAATGTCATAGCACAACCAATAAAGTCTTTATTTTCAATGTTCAAATAATTTGAAATTATCTTATCAAATGTACCATTCCCATTAATATCCACCCTATATTGATCATGCAATTCCTTATAGCCATCAATAGAAAAACCAAATAGAATTTTATGTTCCTTCAAAATCTTAGCCATTTCTTTAGTTAATAAAGTCCCATTCGTTGCAAATTGAACGATAATATCTTTCTTAATTTCATCTTGTTTCTTATTACAATATTTTGCTATTGAAAGAATTTTATCAAGGCATAATAATGGTTCACCAGAACCTGATAAATCCACAAAATATTTTGATGCATGTGGCTTAAAAGAAACAATTGAATCAATAAAATTTATGGCATCTTCTAATTTTAAATCATGATGAACTGTCTTTGGATTAAAACAATACTTACATCTTAAATTACATTTTGTCGTTAAATTTATACAAATAGTAACAATGGAGCATATCCCAGTATTTGGAATCCCAAAAAAATCATTAATTTGGAAATAGTCTTCTAAATAATCCAAATAATCCTTTGGGACGTTTATAATGCGGCCATTTGCTGTATTATAATACGTATTATAATACTCATAATCTAAAACAATAATCTTATCGTTGTTTAACGATAACATTTCCATCATTTAATTCCCCTTCAATCATATAATATTGCTCTTGTTCTTCTAAAATAGAAATAGGTATTCTACGGTAATAAGAAAGCTGGTTAAATCGAATTAACTTTAAAAGATAATACTCATCCCCATCTCGAACAACATAATCCTTTAACACATACTTCTTTTCTGGTGCTAAAGAAACATATTTATGATACTTAACTTTAGCAGTAAAGCCCGAAGTCATATAATATGGATTAGCTATTGATAATGTTACCAAAAATCTCTTCTTTGATTGATCATAACTGATATCATATTCTTGAACTTCAATAACTTCCCCAAATACTCTTACATCAAAATCAAAATTTATATCAGAAGACACTTTTTCTAGGCTTCTCATATAAAAACTAACAAAGGCTTTCTCAAGATTTTCTAAATAAATGGTTTTACCACTAATTTTAACAACTCTAGAATCATACTCAATCACTGTTCCATCAATGGAATCACCTTTCTTATAAATTGCATTTACATGAAAAAGATTCTCATTGTTTGCTGTAATAGAATACTCCGAAAGCGTAACCTGACTCTCTATAGTTTCTTCGCTTTTTATTCCGCCCAAATAAACGTAATCAAAATCATAATTATAATCCTTTGTAATTAGCACATCCTCATTTTCAACGGAGGCAACACTACCAATATACCCTTCAACTTTATAATCACTCATTCTAAGTGTATTTATAATTAGATATCCAATTATCACAAGTATGATGGCATATAAAACACATATTAAACGTTTCATATTATCTTTCCTCCACAATAATACCTGCAATATTAATATTAGTTCCAATAAAAACAGATGTTAGAGAAGCTAAAAAGACAAATCCAAAATAGGATAAAAGACTAATTATAATTAAAGAAATGTTTAAATTTAATATAGGAGCGTTACACAAAAAGCACTGTCTAATGTAATGCATCGATATTAGCAATACCCCAAAAATAGCACCAATAACCACTGCCAAAAAGGTAATTATCGAAAATTCCGACAAAAATTCAAATATGATATCAGATTTTGAAGCTCCGATTGCTCTTTTTATACCAATCTCGTTGTGTTTATTTTTCACAATAATAAATTGAATTATAAATATAGCCAAAAAGGAAACTGCAAACAATGAAATGATAATAGGAGCACTATTAGAAATTAACTCATCACAATAGTTTTGCTTTTCAATATTCTTTATATATTTAGAAACCAAGTAATCGCCTTCTGCGTCCTCATATTTTTCAAATCTATAGCCTTGGGTTTCAATAACAACATCATAGCTTAATCTATTTTCTTTATATAAAGCTTGAAGTGTTGTATAAGGCATATAAATTGGAATTCTTATCTCATCATTATACTTATACATAGTAGAATAATCAGATAGTACCCCTTTTACTGTATAAGAAACATCATCAATAAAAATATTTTCTCCAGAAAAACCAACTTCACTAAGATAATAATTATTCATTATAATTACTTTATTCCTACAAAGAATATCCTCTTTCGTAAAAGATTCACCACCAACGATATCCTGTTTTTCCAATGTACTTTCAAAAACATTATTCATAAAATTGGGCATCGGAAAATAAGTAAAGTTTTCGTCGACTCCAACCAATACAAACTTTCTATCACCCAAATTGATGTTTGTTTTTATTTTTCCACCGCACTTTATCAAAACGTTATAATTTAATCCGGAAAAATCTTGAGCCATAATACTATCATAATCTTTTACTTGAGGCAAATAAGAAAAGTTATCGGCAAACGCTGCATAATCTGAATACTTAATTTCAGAAAGAATTGTACTCGTGGCTAAACTTACCACCGTAACAATAGAAATAACAAAGGACATCAAAAAAAATAAAATACTATTCTTCCTAGTAAAAGTTTTTTTAACAAAATCAATAAACTTATTCATAAAGCTGGCCTCCGCTCAAATTCAAAATCTTTGTGCACTTTTGGGCAACTTCGTTCGAATGAGTAACCATAATAATTGTTTTGTCATCGCCTTTAAAAGAAGATAAAATTTCAATAACTTTATCTGTGTTTTTAGGGTCCAAATTACCTGTTGGTTCATCACAAATAATAAGCTTGGGCTTATTAATTAATGCCCTTGCAATTGCAACTCTTTGTTTTTCTCCACCAGACAAATAATTTACCCTATCCTCTAAAATGCTAGAAATGTTCAATTGATTAATGATCTTATTAAAATATTCCTCGTCAAATTCATTCCTTGAATACTTTAAGGGTAAAACTATATTTTCTTTAACGGATAAAGAATCAATTAGATAATAGCTCTGAAAAATATATCCTATTTTCTTCGCTCTCAAAAAAGAATAATCTTTTTTATTAATTATTCTCTGCCCATCAAATTCGATTTCTCCTTCAAAACTATTATCAATAAGTCCTAAAATATTTAATAATGTAGTCTTGCCATTGCCAGATTCTCCAACAATTGCATACATTTCATTTGAACGAAAGTCATACGATAGATTATTTAATACCGTTTTACTACCAAAGGATTTTTTTATGTTACTTATAGATAAAATGGTTTCATTCAACATATAGTTTTAAACCCTCGTTTAATTCCACACTACTGCTTTCGTCAATTATGGCATAACCATCCACAATTCGATTCGAATACAATGTAATACTTTCGGATTTTGATTCATTCATCACATAAAAACGATTCCCCTTAATTTCATAATCAAATGCAGCTGCACTTGTATAAAATACTTCTTGAATCACCTCTAACACAAAATCGCATCTAACTGCAGTATAATTTGAAACTAACATCTTACAATTTTTAGGTTGAAATACTGCATAAATGGAGCCATTTTCTTTGAAAGATGACAAATCATACTCCACAAATTGGAATTCGCATGGCACCTCATTTAAATAAAGATTTATTGCTAAAACTGTATCTAATTTTTTCTGCATATATTCTTTTTCGCTAACTGATACTTTAACTATAAACTTGTCATAATTATAAAGTGTAACCGTATAGGAACCTAATACCTCTTTAACATCTAAGCAAAAAGAATCGCTGCTAGAAAAAATATCATTACCGCCCGATTTTCCGATTTTTTGGCCTTTTGTGATTTCTGATAATTTATTTATTTCCACTTCATCTAAAGTAATTTCACTACATAAATCATCAAAAACTGAAATATAGGCATCGCGATTCTCTTTTACCTGGATATCTCCCATTTTAACTGTATAGTACTTTGATAAAACCGTTTCAACATTGCCTTGTGAAATTGGTTCTTTAATTACATACTCTGTAGGATATGCAAATCTTTTATTAATTACTAAAAATAAAGTGACTAGCAAACAAATATTTATTAGAACAAGACTAATTAAATAAAATAACTTGGATGTGAATACCTTTTTCATACAGTCATCCCTCCTCTAATATTTAATCAAAAAAATAAACTAGCATGATAATGCATGAATTGGTTTTGTGAATGTATCTCCGTTAACCATATAGTTTACAAAAATATCATAGCTTCGAGTAATTCCATCCGTGTTTGGTGAAGTACAAGCACATTTAATTAAAAATACATTGTCCATTTTAAATTCTGAAATATTTACCGGAAATACACATTCTTCATTAAAAGGAAAATGGCACAAGAAATCTTCATCAACTAAGAAGGAAATCATTTCAATTAAAATCCAATTTGATTTAATTTCTATACTATTAATTACAATAGTATCCACCTTAGAATCATACTTTAAAAATGAAGGATGCAAAACAAGTGCATATCGTACTTCATTTTCCAAGCTATCAGTGTATGTCACTGAATCAGGGAAAGGTGCATATTCCCTATAATCCTTGTTATAGGTTAATGTCAAATCTATAGGTAGCGTAACTAAATACTTATCTGTTTTTAAAGTCAATTCTTGAATATGTATACTTTGTGAAAAAACATCTTGACATTTTATAGTAAAACTATCTATTCTCTCAAACTGAATATCCAAAAACTTTGTTTCTATATCAGCATTAACATATTGAACAGGATCTTTTTGAATGATTTTGCCATCCTTTATTAATTGAGATAATTCATCATCTGTCCACCAAGAATCCAGACGATAATTTATTTCTTCCCCTAGACCAATGAAATTATCATAACAAGTCGTACAATCTCCACGCTTGCCCAAATCAACTAACCCATTATTAGGATTGTCATTATTACTACAAGCCCCCAAAGAAATTCCGGTAATTATAAGCCAAATGCAAAATAATATTTTTTTCATATTAATCTTATTTATAATCCATTTGTACCAAGGATTACAATAACTCTCCTTATAATTTATTAAAATTAAAGTTATGAGTACAACATAACATTTTGTCCTTAAAACACAATAAAACGTGATGTATTATTCACGTTTTTATTGATTATTATTAACATTTAATCCAAACTAATCCAGTAGGTGTTGGCTTTTTTTGAAGGAATCGTAAAATTGTTCTAAGTCCATCATGATTTTTGATTTCAATTCCAGATTCAATTCTATTATTTTTCTTTTTATAAATAACATAATCTGCCTTATATCCAGCCTCGTATAAATACCAATCTCCTGGCTCTTCATTTGCCCCTACTGTCAATTGGAATCCTTTTGAATTTGTTTTGGAGACAGTCCATGCTTCAGAAACATTAACCTCAACTCCAAAGCCAACACTAGCACCACAACCCCAAAGTTCAAAACCAACTTCTGCATTAATAGCAGCTCCTTTTGATACAGCAAATCCCGCTCCAAAACTAGAATAGCTACCTAATTCAATGCTTTGATCAACATATGGGTTTTGCTCTACACATAAACCAACATATTTATCACGATTTGTAAAAGAAATGGTATTAGTATCTTCTGCAATGACATAATCATAACCATTAAAACTAAAATTAAATACAGTTGTATAACCGCCCTGACCGTTTGCGATTTTTCTTAATTCATCAATTGATACATAACTAACATTTTGTGCGGCACTCACTGAATTATTAAAAAATGCCAAGCCTAAAAAAGTAGACACAGACGCTGCGCCAAATAAACATTTTAAATATTTTCTCATCGTGATTCACTTCCTGTAACTCTCATTTTTAAATCCACATTATTGTAATCAATTATGGTATAGTAAACCGAATACCTCATTTCAGTTCGAAACAAGGAAACAAAATACGGATGATAATAATATAATGCAACAGCATACGTGTATGAAGTGGACACCAGTTGGCCACCATAAAAACCACTAGGTGCATCATCAGATACATCAAAATTAAATGTTACGGATTCACCCTTACCAAAAGTTCCAGAAACAGATAAAGAATCACTTATAGTTGCTTCTACAGAACTACCAGCTGCTTCCGCAGAAACAGATGCGGATGTAGTAATTTCACTGCCTATCTCTACTTCTCTTGAAACATCATAACCAATGTAGTAATTAGTAGGGTTATATTGTGCTGTAACATACTCAATCTCGTTTTGTACTGTATCTTCACACAAATAAACCGCTAGATAGTGATCGGTTTTTGGAATTCTTTTAACTCCATTTTGTAATAGATAATAATTGGTATTATTATCCTTTACGGTAGAGTAAATACATTCGTTGCCAATCCTCCATTGAAGTTTTCCTGCAGTTTGAAGACTTGAAGGGTATGAAACGATGGTATACTCTTCATGCCCTATCACTTCTTCAATAATACTGCTGTTTAATAAAACATTTAAAGAAAGTTCATCCGCTTTTGCTTCAGAACAACCAACTAAAACTGGCGAAGCCAAAAAAATGCCTAACGCCGCAAAACAAATTTTTTTCATTTTTTCCTCTCCTTATTTAAATTATTTGCACTAGTAAATGTTGGTGTTTTACTTTTGCATTTTTATATTTAATAGTTTTGCAACTATAAATATACATTTATTATAAATAAAATCCGTACTTGACTTAAAATCTACAATTAAACAACACATATGTTTAATATATAGACGCCCCCTTTTAAATCAAACACTTTTTCAGTATAAGGGGTTTTATTTTTTTTGTCAATAACAACATTTTTAAAGTTATAATTAAGTAACATAAGGGGCGGAAATGCTTCCATAAAAACCTCGTTTTACCAATATTGGGGGGAGCCTTTTTAGAGTTTTATCCCCGTCAAATTTTAGTATGTATGCTCACAATTACACTTTCGTGAAAAATCAATAAAACCATCTTTTGCCTCATTTTCTAAAATGGTCATAATAATCATTACATATCTATCAAAAATGAATTGCTTTCTAATTTAAAAATGGGGAAACACAAAAAAATCCATAATCTATAGTATGAAACTGCTTCACAAAAAAAGAAAACAGGACATATGCCCTGTTCATCTTAATTTAGATTTTAATTCACCAAGAAGATTATGTTATGCCCTGCCAAATGCTTTCTAGAATTTACATATTATTCTGTCGTGTGAAATTGAATCTCTGGTTCTTTAAAAGATGCGTGGTAATAAAGCGTTCCCTCAGACCATCCACCATGATATACTCTTCCATCTATAGAATCGAAAGATAAATAATCATATGTAAACCAAATAGAGCACTCATCCTGTGGATGATTGATATACTGATGACATAAAACAGAATCTATATCATCACAACGAATATATACTTCTACTTTGTAATAACAAAAAGCAAAACGAGATAATTTCTTTAAAGAGGAAGGAAGGCTAACAGAAATAACAGGCTCAAAATCATAGACTTCCTGCTTAAAGAAAGCAAAATCCCCAATTTCCTCTAATCCCTCATTAAATGTAATATCGTTTAGACTGCTTCCAACATTACAAAAAGCAAATGGCTTAATTTTTTTTACATTCTGAGGAATATTAATTTTTAAATCATCCTGCAAATTAAAGGCGGCTGATGTAATTTCAACAACAGATTCAGGAATGAATGCATTCCTTCTTGCTGCTGCAATAAGCTTATTTGTTTTCGTTTCAATTACACAATTGCAATCCTCTCTTGAATCAAAATATGGATTTTGAGGATCCACCTTTATGCTTTTTGCGTTAGGTACAAGTAAAGTATATCCTGCATCTCTATCAATTCTATCATATTCATATTTTAATATTTTAGATACACTTTTAGGAATATATACATCTCCCTTAAGCCCGGCAAGATTAACCCCTATAACCTCAAAAGAATTAGGGAAAATTCCACTCTGTATCATCACAGTTTCTGGTACATTGATTTCTCCATCATTATCACTTTCTAAAAGTATTGCTGAACCACGTCCAAATAATTTAGAATTTGTTACCTCATAGGTATACTTAAAGCCATAATCATATACATCAAAGCGAGATGATACCCTAGGGGTGCTTGCAAGCTCTATAATAAGAGATAGGATAAACACCACCAATACAAAAATACCAAATTGAATATACCTAAAATTTCTATTTTTTCTTTTTGCTTCCAATTCTATTTTTTCATATGGATCCATTTCACCTATGAATTCATGGATATCAACTTCTAATACAGAAGATATTTTTTCTAACTCTTCATCTATAGGCCTTGCCTTACCTTTTTCATATGCTTTATATTTTCTTTTATCTATATTTGTAAGTGTACATATTTTTTCTATAGAAAATTGCTTATTTCTTCTTTTGTTACGTAATCTATAGGCAATTAAAGAATTTGTTATCATAATCATTATTACCTCCAAACCTCAATTTTACCATCATTATAGTGCCATGTATTTCCCTTATCCTTTGGTTCATAATAGCTATAGTAATATAGTTTAAATGTGGGTATTGTTAAATAAAAACAATTTTCGGGGATATCTGACGAATGTGAAGTATCAAGATTTATTGTAGAAAACTTCTCTTGGTCAGAAGCATAATACGCATTTTCAATCAAAGAATCTGCAAGTGAATATACACTCGCTAAAGATAAGCTATCTGGTAAAAGAATAGATTTTAATTTCGTGCAACCTGCAAATAAACGACTTCCCATTATTTCTAAATTTTGATCAAGATCAATGCTTTTTAAATTTTCCATATAAGAGAATGCATAATCTTTAATTATAGTTACTGAATCCGGAAGTACAATATTTTCATATTCTGTATATTTAAAAGATTCTTCACCTATTTCCTTTATGGTGCTTGGAATAAATGAATTCTTTTTGGATGCAAGAACTATAGAATTATTTGCTGTTTCAATAATACAATTACAATTATCTCTTGAATCAAAATATGGATTTTCCTTAGAAACTTCAACATAATCAAAACAAGCTCCAGAGCTATATATTTGTTTAATTGTTTTAGGAATATAAAGCTTCTCTATATTGAAATTAATTAAATTAACAGATTCAACAGTATATTTTCTTTTTGTAAAATTCCCTTTTATTTCTATTTCCTCTGGAATATGGAAATCTTCTATGTTTCCAATATAAGAATCTAATCTAAGTTCATTTTCATACACATATTTATATAAACCATTATCATATACCTCAAAATAGTATCCTGGATTAATTGTAAAATAATCAATGATTAAATATACAATAAAGAGCACAATGAATAATGCACATGCAAATAATGTTTTCTTAACTTTGCTTAAAAAACATCTTTTATTCATATTTTCAAACTCTTTAATTTTGTTTTCTTCTGAATTCTCAAAATAGTTTTTTGGAATTTTGAAATAATCGATGATGGCCTTTTTCATGTCATCCTTAGGTAGGGCAAGACCGTTTTCCCATTTCGCAACCATAGATCTTGAAACGAATAATTCCTTTGCAAGAGTATACTGGGAAACGCCTTTTTCCTTTCTTATTTTCTTCAGTGCATCTTTAAATTCCATCTTCACCATCTCCAATCACATAAATTATATATATAAAGCCAGGTTTTTAAAGTAGAAAAATGGTTCCTAATCATAAAAGAACCATTTTTTTTGATATATTTCTATTTAATTGTTTTATTCGTATAGTCTAAATATGCTTGATTTAGCATATCAACTAAGGATGGTGATACCGATAGATTCTTAATTCCAATTCTATAGAATTCCTCTGCAATTTCTGGAATGGATGCAAGCTCACCACAAACCGATAATTGAATATTTTTTCTTTCTGCATAATCGACAACGGGGATCAATTTTTTGATTAAATCCTCCTTATATTCATCTAACCTGTCTACTGCAGTTTCTCTATCTAGGTTATATATATCCTTAACTAAATCATTTGTACCAATCGATATAAATTTAACACCCCTAAAATCTTTAATATTTTCTAATGCACTTTTCGTTTCAAGCATCATACCAAGAGGTGGAATAGAATAGCCAAATCTTTGAGCTAAATCAGATACCCAACTCTTTAAATAATCAAATTCCTCCGGTTCAAAAATCATAGGGAACATGATTCTTATATCCATTTTTGTATCTGTATATATCTTTAAAATTGCCATGACCTGATTTTCAAAGATATAGGGATTTTGTTTATAATTATCTATACCCTTTTTATTCGTATGTACATAGGATATTTGCTTATCTCCACCAACATCAAAGGTACGAAATACAATATATTTATCCTTATTTAATGCATCTACAGCATCACTATAGATTTTATATTGCTCTAGGGCGGTAAATGGACGATTCGAATTCATGAATATCATTTCAGTTCTATAAAGTCCAATTCCATCAAAGCCATATTCCATGGCTTTTTTTACATCTAAATCGGATGCAGCATTCGCTAAGAATTTATATCCTGCATGTAGAATTGCCTTCTTATGCTTCATATCCTTCTTAATGCTTCTTTGTAAAGGGGATGGATTTGTAATAATAATCTTTTTTCTTGTATCAATTAATACCTCCTCGCCCTCTTTATATTCCTCTTTAGAAATAACAAAGGGAATATCATAATTTCTAGCCAAAATGGCTGTATGAGAGGTATAGCCACCAACTCTAGATATAATTCCTAATATCTTATCCTTATTGTGAATCAAATAGGAAGGATATGGCTTATCTGTATATAGAATAAATGGTTCATTGGGAGTATTTGCTTTAAAATCAGATAGATTTAAAACAATTCTTCTTGCAGCATCCTCCATATCATTGGTTCTTTCCTTTAAATATCCACTCGTGGAATTCGCAAGCCCCTCAATGAATTCCTTCATTACCGCAGGTACTGCCTTAGATACACTAATTCCTTCATCTAGCATGAATAGAATTCTCTTTTTAAGCTCAGGGTCTGAAATCATATATTCCTGTACTAATAAATAGCTCTCAAGCTCTGGTGATTTCTTCTTCATCTCCTCTATTTCTTCTAAGGATTTTTTTATGGCGTTATCTAATTTTATATAATCGCTAGAGGAGTCGCTATTCACCCCCTCCAATCTATCCATAATATGGATCTTACCTAAGGTAACTCCTTGGGATAGAATAGATTCTACTTGATATTTCATTCTAATACTTCCTTATAATAATTACAGGTACTTCCATTTCATCCTTCGTTATACCTGCATGATGGGATTTAAATAAATGGTTATTTTCACCCTTAAAATTGAAATAGAATTGATTTGTAGCTATGGCTACATAATCACCCAAGAAATCATCAATTCTTGCGTGAATATGACCATTAGGGTCACCAAAGAATCCCATTTTTATCGCATCTCTTTTAGAATATAGCTGAAATACCTCACCAAAGAGTGCGTTAAACATTTTAACGAACTTGTCACCCATACCATCCTTTACTCTAAAGGTTGTACATCTAGCATCATTCGATGGCTTTGTCTTTAAATATTTATTTAATAAATCACAATCATAAATATTTATAGGCTTTACTGGTGTATGGCCATGGTCTGCAGAAATGATTAAAAGAGTATCTAGGGGTAATGCACTCGCATACCTTTCCACCTTATCATTTATATCCTTAAGAACATCCTTAGCCTCATTAGAATATGTGCCATATTCATGCATGATTCCATCAGGCTCTGGCCAATATACATATTGAATGATTGGCTGTGGATAATTTAGCTTTTGTAAGGAATCACTTAATACATCATTAATATCCTTACTTTCCTTTGAAAAATCTGGATTGATAATATATCCCTTAACCTTCATATCACTAAAGAATGGCTTATATGGAATAAAATCGGATGCAGGTCTTCCTGTTGGCTCATCTGTATAATAATTTACTCCAGTAAATAATATAATTTCTCTATCTAATTCCCTTATGTAATTACTCCAACCCGTCCAGCTCGATTCAAGTGGAGTCAAGCCACTAACGGTTGCGGTAGTGCTTGCTGCAGTAGTCGATGGGTATATCGCATGCTCATAAAAGGATACCTTCTTATTTAAGAATGCATCCTCATCTAGATTCTTCTCTAATACATTTCTTCCAAGTCCATCTAGTAATAAAATTACGCAATTCTTATATTTTCTATCGAAGATGTTATGCTTATCTATATAATTGCTAGAATATCCATAATTTCTTCTTATTGCGCCAATAAGATTTAATATAGTATCCGAATAATCTGGCTTCATTAAACGAATGGATTTACACATACGATGTATCCTCTTTTTTATATCTAAACCAGGATTATCTACATGAATATAGGATAAAATGATTTCCTCTAATCCATTTGATACTATAGGGCATAAATAAATGGTTTCCTTGATTTTATATCCACTATGTAGATAATCATCTAGTGCAGTATACATTTCATGCTCATTATCATATTCCTGATATAAAAGATTATCTGTAATTTTAAAATTTGAAATCATTTGTAATCACCATCTTTTCTTCTATATTTATTCCTAATTTCTTAATAAAATCATAAACAAGCTCTACATTCTCATTTGATAATGCAGTAATCGTATGTGCATCTGCACCAACAATAATTTTTACATTATATTCCTTTATGATTTCCCAAAAATTAGGGTAAGGATATAGCCATGTATTTAAATCATGCTTATCCTTACAATATTTTAATCCATTGGTATTTATTTCAAGATATATATTATTTTCCATCGCAAGATGAGCTATTTTTCTTGTTATATCCTCACATTTTTCATCAAATGTATGACATCCATTTTTATCCTTATAGCCATACATAAATAAATCTGGATGAACGAAGGCTTGATACATTTTTGTTTCAATTGCCTTTTTGGCATTAAGATAATATTCATCTAAATTATCATAATTTAAATCCGTATAGCAATTTAAAATATGCCCATTCTTATCCCTAAAAAAATGAATTCCTAAATTAAAATAATCCACCTTTTTTCTTAAAGATAAATAGAAATCCTTTTGTTCTTCTAAATATTCTGTCTCAAAGCCAGAATATATTTTTATATTAGGGAATTTCCTTTGGCATTCTTCTATTTGATTTAAATAATCCTCTACATCACTTAATTTCATAGTGTCGTATCCATAATTATTTAAATATTCCTCTTTACTCATAAAGGATTCTAAAACAGGTGCGTGATCACTTATGCCAAGCTCTAAAAAGCCTAACATAACAGCTTCTTTTACATAATCTATAACCATTCCATCCGCATGATTACAATATTTCATATGTGTATGGTAATTATTTTTAAGCATTTGTATCACTTCCCTTTAAGTTTTATTTTATCATTTCTAAGAAGAAAAGAAAAGACGGATTAAAATCCGTCAGATCTTATTCAGCCTTTTCTTCTTCCTTTGGAGCTTCTTCAGTAGCCTCTGGCTTTTCTTCAGCCTTTACCTCTTCCTTTTTGTCCGCTGGTCCATCGTGAACGAATGCACCTGCAATACTCCAAGCAAGTGGGCAATGATATTCAATACCACGGAATGCCTGAATCATAGCAATTAGCCAGAATACAAATGGAACAATTAAGATTAAGCCTAATAAATTCCAAATATCATTTCCAGTAGCGCCAATTAGAATACCTTCAATAACAGATATGATGATAGAAAGAATCATAGTTAAACCATCCATTACGAATGCAGATACAATCTGCTGCTTATCATTCTTTGTCATCTTATCGTGGTCTACAGCTAAAGCAACAATTCCGAATGGGAATAATATCCAAGTTAGACCAAATACTACATTTGGTGTCATACCAATAAATTTCTTTTCTTCCATGATTTATTTCCTCCTAAATCTTTTAATATTATACACTTTCCATCAAAAAATTGAAATACCTATTTTTCTACTTCATGTATAGATGGTACATATACTTCAAATTCCTTACCGCATTTTGCACAAGCACCATACACTCTTCTAGCTTCCTCATGAAGTAGGAATAATAATTCTTGCCTACATTTCCTACACTCTATAGCAAAATATGCTTTACCATCCTTATAAACAATATTCATATCCATCGCCTCCATTTCTTCTATTTTAATTCTTTTTTGTATTCTCTTATATGAACTATAATGCAAAAAAATAAAACAAGTGTTCATTTAAGACAAATTTTTGAAATATGTGTGGTAGTTTTATTTGTTTTTTAAAATATGCATGTTATTATGATGATATACTATATACTTTACAAGGGAGTGTTTCTATTGGGAGTTTTACAAGCGCATGGCGTAAATATCAGCCAAGTTAAAAATTATAATTCTATACATACAATTAAAGAATTCTCTATTGCAGAATATTATTATGAGGATGGAAGAAAGACGATTGATGCTTTCTCACATTCTCACGAGGAATATGAATTCATTATTCCAATAGATACAATTCCTCTTTTAATTTATGAAAAAGCAAACTACATTGGTGAGGTAGGCTATATCTACCCTGTAAATCCAAATGTCGTTCATGGTATTGTTTTTCCGCTAGATAAATCTCAGGTTATCGATATTACTATAGATAAGGAATATTTAGATCAATTAAAGGCAAAGCTAGGATTCCAGGATAAATATTTCTATACTAGGTTTAATGTACCACCAACTATTTTAGAGGTCATTCGTGATTTCCAAGCAGAGCTATCTAAACCAGAATATAATGTTTTTAAGGCTGAAAGCCTTGCGAAGCTTATTACCTCAGCATTAATCGTTACTGGTCTTGAGCTAGATATAGACAATAGAAGGCCTGAAAAGAAATATAGAAAAAACATAAAGAATATGATTCAATATATGTATGAAAATTTCAAGGATCCAGAGCTTGATATCGCTTATTTAGCAAAAATGAGTGATTATTCCGTTGCTTATTTCACAAAAGCATTTAAGGCTTATATGAATGATACACCTATTTTACATTTAAATAAGCTTAGAATTAGTGAGGCAAAGGCTCTACTATTAAGAGGAGAAACCTCATTCTCTGACATTTATAAAAAGGTTGGCTATAGAAACCTATCAAGCTTCACAGAGGCTTTTAAAAGAATTACAGGTGTAACTCCAACAGAATACAAAAAGAAATACAAAAAATAAAACGGGGTAACCCGTTTTTATTTTATTCGTAATATCATACATTTTAAATAAAGCTGCTCTTCTGATTGAAGTAATGCCGGATGATCTGGTGATTGAATCCTAAAATCCAAGAACTGTACTGTTCTTTTGGCATCATGAGCTGCCTCATTTACCATTTGCATGAATAAATCTGGAGTCATATGCTGGCTACAGCTAAAAGTTAATAAATATCCACCAGATTTAATAATCTTCATAGCTTGCATATTAATTTCCTTATAGCCTCTATATGCCTTCTTTATGGATTCCTTTGTTTTAGAGAATGCTGGTGGGTCTAAAACTATAACGGAATACTTATCCTTAATTTCTTCGTTATGTAAGTAATCAAATACATCTGTACAAATCGTATTTAATTGGGTATAGCCATTGAGCCTTGCGTTTATCATAATTTCGTCACAAGCTCTTTGGGAGATGTCACATGCATCTACATGTCTTGCACCATATTTGCAAGCATGTAATGCGAAGCCACCGACATTAGAAAATGCATCTAATACCTCTTGATCCTTGGCATATAATCTTAAGATATCTCTATTTAGCTTTTGGTCTAAGAAATAGCCTGTTTTTTGGCCGTTTTCCATATCCACTATCATATGAATATCATCTTCTACAATTTCTACTCTAGGATCAAATTTTCCATAAAGATATCCTTTTATTTGTTCTAATCCTTCTTTTTCTCTTACAGGCATATCGCTTCGTTCATAAATTCCCTTACAGCCCGTTAATTCAACTAAGATATCTACGATATCCTTTTTTATCATATCCATACCCAATGACATAAATTGCACGGATAAATAATCCCCATATTTGTCTACAATAAGACCTGGCAGGAAATCTGCCTCGCTAAATACTAGACGTGTTGCACTCCAACCTAGATTCTTTCTATGCTCTATTGCGTATGCAATTCTTTTTTTAAAGAATTCTTTATCTATCTTTTCATTCTTATCAAAAGATAAAATTCTTACCATTATCTTTGAATTTGAATTAAAAAAGCCATAGCATAAAAATTCATCCTTTGAAGTATATACAGAGCATACTTTTCCTGACTCAAACTCCCCTTCAAATTTATTTATTTCGTTAGAAAAAATCCATGGGTATCCGTTCAATTTTTCAATTTCTTCATCTTTGTTCAACGTTACTTTTAACATTCTTTCATCCTCATTATTAAACAATTTAAGCCATAAAATTGGCAACTTTATGGCTTTAGCATTTATTCGCTCATCATAAATTCAGCTTGTTTTATAACATCCTCAACAGCTGTTTCTCTATATTCAGGCGGATAATTATATTTTCTTAATAGCCTTTTTATTTCTCTTCTCATTAAAGCTCTAGTATTTTTTTCTTTGACCAATCAGTAGTTGCATAAGTTTCTACAGTTTCTTTTAATTCATAAACTATTAATTTTAAAGTAATGTGATATGCATATAATCTTATGGTGCAACACAACCTCTTAATTTGTCAGCAGATGCCCATAAGACATTTTCATTTATTAATGCCATAAATGAGTCCACCAGTACTTCTCATAATATGTAATATATAGAATAAAATACTGCTAAAATTATAACATTTTGAAATATATTTTTCCACTTAAATACGCTAATAATAAAAAAACAATTCATTTAGAATTGTCTTATAACACCTTTTTATTATCCGTTCTTTCAAAAATATAATCCAACGAAACTTTGAAAAAATTACCATATCTTAGTAATAAATCATTAGGCAAGTCATACTTTCCTTTTTCATAATCCGATAATGTTTGTTGAGATATTCCTAATTTATCTGCTAATTCTTTTTGAGTCATATCATTATCTATTCTTAAATCTTTCAATCTCTTTAAATACATTAGAATCACCTTAAGTTGATTATTGCATTTTTACCGGCAATTCTTGTATTTTACGGGTTATTCTTGTATAATTATTTATATTTCGTCTAAAGGAGATGTCAAAATGAAAAAGAATTTTATAATTTTTACAATGCTAGTAACTCTATTGTTAATTCTTGTTGGATGTAAAAATACTCCATCTATAAAAAAATACGATATGAGTAATGTAAAATTCATTGATGAAATCGTTGAATTTGATAATCAAAATCATAGTTTAGAAATAACAGGTTCATTGCCTCAAGGAGTTAAAGTTAGTTATACCGACAATACATTTAAAGAAGTTGGTTCCTATTCTGTAACTGCTACTTTTACCGGTGAGGAAGGTTATGAAGCAATACCTGATATGAAAGCAACACTAACAATAAATAAAAAAGAATTAACGCTGGACAAAACATCATATTCTTTAAAATACAATGGTGATGTTCAAACAATAAATCCTGTAATTAACGGTTTATTAGATAACTTACCAGCAGATTTTACAATCAATTATAGCAGTGAAATTAAGGAAGTTGGTAATTATACTGCAACCGTATCGTTAACAAACAATACAGATATTTATTCTTTAAAAAATAACACGATTCGTATTACAGTTGCAAAAGAAATATATACTGTCACTTTTAAATCAGAAGATAAAAACGATATTGTTTATAAAGTACCTTATGGTGAAAATCTAGAAAATTTTGATGATCCTTTTGCTAAAGAAGGATATACTACTTCTTGGGATCAAGATGTATCAATATTACAAAATATAAAAGAAAATAAAACAATTGGCTATTTTCAATAAAAAAATTGGTAATTGACATAAAAAAATTGGCAATTGACATCAATAATGTCATTTAGGCACATATAATATCATCGAAGTGAGGATGATAT
>Ga0256407_10005187_pt1 | contig 21121 bp, 15 predicted proteins | sample RumenRJG_04DNA_FD_193489 | JGI IMG/M metagenome (GOLD analysis project Ga0256407, IMG submission 193489) | Bovine rumen microbial communities from Lethbridge, Alberta, Canada - RJG_04 | ecosystem: Host-associated > Mammals > Digestive system > Stomach > Rumen | place: Canada: Alberta... | reverse complement strand
TGTTTTTCCTGTGTTATATTTTCCTATTATGATTATTTTTAATTCGCCTTTTGTTTTTTTATTTAACATTTTTTTGATTTTTTTTTATTATATTTTTTGTATTTTTATTTATATTTTTTTTTTTTTTTTTTTTTTTTTTTTTTTTTTTTTTTTTTTTTTTTTTTTTTTTTTTTTTTTTTTTTTTTTTTTTTTTATTTTTTTTTTTTTTTTTTTTTTTTTGGATTATGTGATGTATTTATTTTTTATTATTTTTTTAACGAAATTAAAATGGCTTTTACTGAAAAGAGAAGTAGGAATAATAATAAAGAAATATTTCAAAATAAAAATTATACTTTATATAATTCACTTCATGCGGATACACAAAGATCAGAAAGTTTTAAGAAAAAATTATTTAGTCCAAATAAAATAAAAAATATTAAAAAATACTTTTTTATTGTATCAAATCCAAATGATAAAGATAAATTCCCATTATTAACTGATGGAAATATATCAAAAAATAATGAAAAAATGAGAACAATTTCAACTTCAAAATCAATAAAAATAAAAAAAGTTATTGAAGATAAAAGTTTCTTAACAAAATTAAAAAAAATAAATGTTGATTTTCACATAAAAAGAAAAATAAAAGAAGAAGAAAAAAACGAATCATATGATAGAATATATAATAAAGTAAAATTATTTAAAACAAAAACTCATTTAATGGATAATAGATTAAATCTTTTATATTCAGAAAATATTGAACAATTTCATAGAGATGTGATAAATAGAAAATATGTAAAATTTAATGAAGATACTATTAATAGAGATAATAAAGAAATTAATGAAGCTCATCATAAAGTTAAATTTTTAAAAAATACAATTGATTATGTTTTTCCAAAATATGTTTTGGCTATATCAAAATGTAATAATTCTAAAACTATGTCTTTTAGAAATAGAAAATTTTTATCACCTTCTCAACAAAATCATTATAAGTTTATTAATGAAAAATCTGAATTGAGTTCTTTTTTAAAAGTACCATTAAAAATAAAGAAAATTCCTGTATGAAAATCTTATATATATAATATTATAATTTATTTAATTATTTATATTACTATAAATAATATGGGAAAATATAATATAAACAAATTATAATTTTAATAAAAAAATTAATATATTATTTATTATTAAAATAAGTAGTAATATCAATATTAAATATTTGCATAATTATACTTAACCAAAAAGTTAAAATATTTCCAATATCTGGTAATTCAGTTAATAATTGATTAAATTTACATAAATGCATATATTCATAGACATTTCCTTGAAGAGGATGATTTTGATTTGAAATTTCACAAAATTTAATAAAGTTATTATCAGAAGGGAATTTTTTCATATAATCATTAAATGATATTGGAATTCCATTATTATCATATATTAAAAAATATAATACTGGTAATTGATATGCATCATTGTATAATATATTTATATTAAGAATATATTCATTTTCTAAATTAAAAGTTGCTTTAATATATGAAATTTTAATAATTTTTTCTGTACAACAAATATTAAATTTATTATTTGTTTCATTTGATAATTTAATAGCATCATTATAAAATTGTTCATAAGTATAACTAAAATTACTATTCATCAAAATTAAAAAAAAATATATATTTTTTAAATAAAAAAAATAAAAATTAAATTCAATAAAAAAAAATTATATATAATAAAAAAAAAACATTTTTATTTGAAAAATGCCAAATTATGGTGATCCAAAATATTGGGAAGATAGATATAAAAATTCAAAAGGAAGTTTTGATTGGTTAGAAGATTACCAAAGTTTAAAACCAACAATATTAAAATTAAATTTATCAAAAGAAGCAAATATTCTAAATTTAGGATGTGGAAATTCCCCTTTTTGTGAAGATATGTATGAAGATGGATTTCACAATATAAGTAATATAGATATATCAAATAATGCAATTGAAATAATGAAAAATCGAAATGAAAAAAGAAAAGAAATGACATTTGAAGTAATGGATGTTAGAAATTTAAAATTTAAAGATTCTTCAATTGATTTAGCAGTTGATAAAAGTACAATTGATGCTTTATTATGTGGAAATTCTTCTTATTTAAATGTGGCAAAAATGTTAAAAGAAGTTCAAAGAGTTTTAAAAGGTAATTTTTTATTATAAAATATAATTTTTTAATTATATTTTAGTTGGAGGATATTATATGGCAATTTCTTATGGTGAACCACAAAATAGAATTGTTCATTTTCAAAGGAAATTTTTAAAATTTGATATTCAAACTATTAAAATTGAAAAAAAAGGAGATGATACTAAAATTCATTATATTTATTTATGTAAAAAATTAGAAGGAGCTGATGATGTTAGTAAAAAATTTTTTAATCAATGTATAAATGAATTAGATAGTACTGAAAGTTTTAAAAATGATTTAATTAATCAGTTTTCTGATAAAAAAAAACTTCATGCTTTGGCTGAAGCTATGAAAAAAAAACCTTAGGATATTTTAATTTTTAATTTTAGACATTTTTAAAAAATAAATATTATATGTATATATTAAAGTATTAATTCTATGTACTTGAAAATTTTTTTTTATATTAAGTAAATTAAGGGATTAAGTATTGAAGAGGAATTTGTTTTTTATGTAATAATTTCAGTTATTAAAAGTGAAGTAATTTTTGAAATTTTGAAACTAAAGAAAAAAAATAATTTATGATATTTTTAATAATCTTATTGAAAAAAAGGAATTTTTCTAATTCAAATTTTAATGTCATGTAATCAAATTATTTCTCTTTAAAAATAAGTAAATTTTTATTTTATTATTATATCTAATTAACCTAATTAACTTTATTTTTAAAAATTAATAATTTCATCAAATTTATACAATAAATATGGGAAAAGTTCAATGTAATTCTTTAAATAATAACAAAATAACATTTGATATATTAGAAAATATTTTAAAACAAGGAAACTCAGAAATTGAAACAAGAATAAACTCAGAATATTTATCAATAAAAAATTTAAACAACATAAATAAATGTAAAGCATCATTAGAATATAAAAATATTGAAAATTTTATACCAATAGAAAAAAGGAAAGAACAATTTACAAAATGGATAAAAATAATAGGAATTTCATCATTAACAAATATAAAAAATATGCAATTAGAATTAGAAACAATATTAACAAAAGCATATAATACTAAAAAAAAACAATTTAATGAATTAATATTAAATGGTATTCCTGAAAGTATAAGATCATTAATTTGGATAACATTAACAAATAAAATTCCAATTAAAAGAGATGATAATTATTATAATGAATTATTACAAAATAATATTTCAGAAGATTTAAAAGAACAAATTAAAAAAGATATTAATAGAACTTATTCAAATAATGATTGTACAGAAAAACAAATTAATCAATTAAAAAATATTTTATATTCAATAACTTTATTTGATAAAGAAATTGGTTATTGTCAAGGATTAAATTTTATTGTTGGTTTCATATTAAAAATTACTTATTTTAATACAATTGATTGTTTTTATTTATTAACTTATATTTTAGAAGAAATTAAAGGTTATTTTATTGAAGATTTTCCATTATTAAAATTAAATATTTATATTTTCAATAATTTTTTTATTAAATTATTTCCTAAATTATCAGAACATTTTAAAAATTTAGAAATTCCAAATGAATTATGGATTGGTAAATGGATGCAAACTTTATTTACTTTAACTTTACCTTATAATGAATTATGTAGAATTTGGGATTGTTTTTTTGTAAATGGATTTGATTTTATTATTCCAATTTCTTTAAGTATTATTTATTATATGGAAAAAAAATTATTAGAATTTAAAGATTCTAGTGATGTTATTTATTATTTTAAAGAATGTTTTAATCCAAATAAATATGAGATTATATATAATGATTTTGATAAAAGAATTTTGAGTATTGATAAAATAATTAGTAAAGCAAAAAAAATTTTTAAATCAATGAATAAAGAATATATTATGAGTATCAAAAAAGAATTTTATAAAAAAAATAATAATCTTCAGAAAATACAAGAAAAATATGATTGTAATTTAATTTCAAAGTCTTTTACTTCTCAATCATCAACTGAATTTTCTTCATATAAAAAAACATTTATTAATAATTATCAAACAAAAACTTTTGGAAATAATAAATTAGAATATTTAAATTTATATGAAGATGAAAGTGAATTTGAAGAAGTAAATTATAATCAATCAAATAGATATACTCTTCCAAAATATATTTTTGATAATAATTTTAAAAATGAGTAGAAAATTTGATTTAGTTTGTTTTATCTTTTCATTAGTATATAAAATATTCTATATTATATATATTTATTTATTTTTATTTCTAGAGTTTTTTGTAAATAAAATTTTCTATTTTTATTTTTTTAATTAAATTTAAATTTAGAAAAAATATAAATTAATATAATATGAAAAAGTCTTATTCATCAATTTATAATGTTAATAATTTAGGATTTTTTGATAAAAAAAACATTAAAAACAAAAGTTATCTTTATTATAATAATCTCAGAAATACAAATAAGAATATTATAACTCAAAAGAAAAATGATTTTCAACTTCTAAATCAAAAATCAAATATAATATCAAATAATTACAATAATTCATATCATAAAATTCATTTAGATAATATGTTAGATCAATTAAAGGATACAATTAATGAATTAAATAAAAAAATTTACTCAATTAACAAAATTCCAAGAAAGAATAATTATTATGGAAATTTAAATAATCAAATAAAAAGAATAACTCCTGTAAAAAGATATAATAAATTAAATGATAATAATTACAATATAATAAATAGAACTTTTCATGATTTATATCAAAGTTCAAATAATAGTTTTGTTGAACCTATTAATAAACATAGATATGAAGAAAAAAATGAAATTGAGTATTTTAAATTAAAAAAAAGATATTCTGTTACACCAAAAAGATTTACTTTTCAAGTTGACAAAAATATAAATGATAATCCTTATTCTTATAGAAATATTAGAAAGAAATATAGTGATGAAAAAAGAGAAGAAACTTATATTAATGATTCCAAATCTAGTTCAAATTTACATATAAGTAGTTTAAATTATGAAAAAAATAATAAAAATTTTAAAGGGGAAGAAATAAAACCTTATATACAATTAAGTCTAAATAAAAATAATAAATCTTCTATTAAAGAATCAAATCAATTTAAAGAAATAAAAGAAAATAATAGATATAATATAAATAGTAATAATATTTACAATAATAATGTAAATAATATAAATAATAACAATATTAAAAATATTAATAATGGTAATAATATCAATTTTAATAATAATTATAATGAAGTAAAAAATGAAAAAGAAAATAATAATATTAAAGAAAATAATTTTATGTTTCATGAATCATTAATTAAAAAAAATGATAATATTAATAATAATAGAAATTATAATGAAAATTTTAATAATAAAAAAGAAGATGAAAATGAAAATAATAGAATTTTAAAAGAGAGAATTGAAGCAATGGAGAATGAAAGAAATGAAATAAATCTTAAAATACAAAAAGTAATTGAAGAAAATAAAAAATTATATAAAGATAATGAAAATTATTTAAAAGATAAACAAAAAGTTGAAGAAACTTTAAATAAAACAAAAAATGAAAATAATGAAATTGTAAAAAATTTAAAAATAAAGGAAAAAGAAAATGAAAAAATAATTGAAAATTTAAAAAAGAGTAATGAAGAATTAAAAATTGTAATTAATTCAAAAGACAATAATCAAAATATAAATAATGATTATAAGAAATATAAAAATGAAATTAATGATTTAAATTTGAAATTAAAAGAATTAAAAGGCAATGAAAGTAATTTATTAAATTTAAAAAAAGAAATTAATGAATTAAAAAAAGATTTAAACAAAGAAAAAAAAACAAATAAACAATATGAATCAAAATTAAATGAAAAGGAAAATGAAATAAAAAATTTTAATGAAAATATTATTCAAATTAAAACAAAATTAGAAAATGAAATAAATGAAAAAGAAGAAAAAATAAAACAAAAAGAAATAGAAATAAATAATTTAAAAAATGAAATAAAAGAAGGAAATATAAAAAATAAAAAAGAAATAAATGAATATAAAAACCAAATACAAAAATTAAAAACAGAAAAAAATGAATCAATTGAAAATTTAAATAATTCAAAAATCACAAATTTAACTCAAGAAAATATAAATCAAAAAAATAAAATTCAAACATTAGAAAATAAAATATTAAAATTAAATGAAAAAAATGAGCAAATAATAAATGAAAAAAATAATGAAATTGAAAATTTAAAACAATTAATAATAGATTTAAATAATGAAAATTATCAAATGCAAAATAATAAAAATAACATTGAAACAAATATAGAAAGTGAATTAGAAACAAATGATGAATTAGATGCATTATCAAAATTATCAACTTTAAAAAAGAAATTTTTAATATTAGAAAATGAATTAAATCAAAAATTAAAAGATAATGAAGAATTAAAATTAAATAATCAACAATTATTAAATGAAATTCAAAAATTAAATTTAAATTCTAAACCATTTGATAGTAATAGAGAAGGACATGAAATCACAATTAATAATTTAAAAGAATTAATTAAAGAAAAAGAAAATGAAATTATAAAATTAAAAAATGAAAAAAATATTTTTAATTTCATTGAATATGAAAATAATAATTTATTAGATCAAAGTTCAATAAGTAAAATTAGTCAATTAAATGATAGTGAAAAAATTGAAAAATATAAAAAAAAAATTGAAGAATATAAAGAAAGATTAAAAGCAAATGAATTACAATTACAAATGTTAAGAAATGAAATTAAAGATTTAAGAAATGAAAATGAGAAGATTAAATCTTTTGAAGGTAAAATTAATTCTTATGATGATTTTTTATCTTTGTTTAATATTGCTTTTGATAATTATAAACCAAAGAAAAAAGAACAAGAAGATGCATTTAAAAAAATTAAATTACATTTAAATGAAGGAAATAATAATAATGGAAATAAAATTGATAAAAAGAAAAAAGGATTTATGGGAATGTTTAAGTAAAAAATAAATATAATTTAATAATCTTTTTGTATTAATTATTAATAAATTTTTTTCTTTTAGTTATAGAACAATAAAATATATTAAAATATATTTAAATTAGATTTGAATAAAAAAAATTATATTTAAAATAACAATTAAATCATAAATAATTTATTTATATATTTAATATTTTCATATTAATATAAAAATAATAAATAAATTAATTATTAATTTAAAAATGAAAAAATTTATCAATAAAAAAAGATAAAAAAATAAAAACAATATTTTTCGTTTTTTTAATATTAAAATTAATAAAAAACTAAATTTTTTTTAACCAAATAAAATATTTTATACTTAAAAAAACTCCAAAAAAGCTAAAAAGACCTTTTAAAAAACCACAAAACCAATTTTTATATTTTTAAATCATTAATCAACTTTTCAAAAGATTTTTTTCCAACAGGTTTCTGAATATAATGACAAAATCCTTTAGAAGTATATTCACTTTCATCTAACTCATCTAAAAAAATTAATATAAAAAAATATAAATTTACCTCCACTCATAACAACCATTTTTCCTAAATTGTCTCCTGCAGTTTCTTTTAAATTTTTTGCCGTTTCATATCCATCCATTCCAGGCATATTTATATCAATTAAGATTAAAATATAATTTGGATTTGATTTTATTTTTTCTATTGCTTCTTGACCTGATGATGCTGAATCTGATTCTAAATTATTTTTTTTTGCAAAAGTTTCTATTGCTTTTCTTACTATTTCATCATCATCTACTATTAAAATTTTTTTTGACATTTTTATGTTTTTTTTTATTTTATTTTATTTTATTTTTTTATATATTTTATTTAAATAAAAAAAGTATATTAAATTTAAAATAATAATATAAAAATATTTTTTTTTATTTTTTTTTATATAATAAAAAATAATAAAAACAATCATAAAAAAATTCAAAAATATAAAAAATATAAAAAACCATTTTTACTCATCAATTTGTTTCTTAATAAATTCAAACAACTTAATCCCAATATCATTAAACCCTTCTTTCAAATCATAATTTCCATCTAATCTCAAAATAGGAACATTACATTTAACAATCAAATCTAAAAAAGCATCATTTAACTGCATTAAATATTTTCTTTCTAAATTAACTTCTTCACTTCTTCCTCTTTTTTCAATTCTTTTAAGACATTCATCAACAGAAGTATCTAAAAAAATAATACCACTTAATTTAGGATAAACATTATCATTAAGAAAATTATATAAATTATTAAACATTTCATTTTCCATTTCTGAACATAAACCATTTTTCATATTAACATCAAAAAAAGCTTTATCTGCTAACATACATCTTTCAATTAAAATTATTTTTTTTTCTGAATCTGCTGCTTTTAATAAAGTATTTAATTTTGATATTAAAACATATGCTTCAAATGAATATCCCCATCTTTCCATATTTAAATTTTTTTTTTCTAAAATATTTTCTCCATTTATATTTTGCCATTCTGATACTGGTTCTTCTACTAAATATACATCTGGGAATAATTGCTTTAAATGATTTATTATTGTTGTTTTTCCTGCACCAATGTTACCTTCTATTGAAAATATTTTTTTGTCTGAAAGTTTTTCTATTGATGATTTATCCATTTTTTTTTTTTTTTTTTTTTTTTTTTTTTTTTGTTTTTATATTTTTTTTTTTTTAAAAATTTTTTTTTTATTTTTTTTTTTTTTTTTTTTTTTTTTTTAGTTTTTTTTTTAGGGAATTGAATTTAAATTTTTGAAAAAGCGGTACTTTAGTTTTTATATTTTTTATATTTGTTTTATTTTATTATATTTTATTTTAATTTTTTTATTATTATTATTTTTTTTGTTTATTTAAATTTTTTTATTATGAGTAGTGATGATGATAATAATAATAAAAATCCTTCTATTTATGAATTTTCAAAAGATGAAATGTTATTAAAGACAAAATTAACTCAAAGTTTAGGAAAAAAATTAATAGGTCCTTTATATTTAATAGGAGGAATTTATGGTATTTATAAAGGAATAATAAAAGGAAATAAAATAATCCCTTTTAAAAAATTTCAAAAAAAAATAATATTTTCATGTTATTTAAATTACATATTTGAACAATAATTAAAATATTCAAATACATTAGGTACATTAGGAGTATTATATAGTTTATTAAATAATACATATAATTTATTAGAGAAAAAATTAAAAAAAAGAAAAATTGATTTTAATATAGAAAATAATTATATTAAAAATTCTTTAATTGGTTTTTCTACTGGTTATTTATATAAAATTACAAAAGGTTTTAAACCTTCAATTTTAAATGGATTTGTAATTGGAAATTGTTCTTTATTATTTACTTATGTATATAATAATAGAGAAAAATTAAATAAAAAAAAGTTAAATTTTTTCAAAAATATTAAATTATATAAACATTAAAAAAATGTCTTATTATTTTAATTGTATTTTACTTTTTATTTAACATTTTTTTTAATTTTGATTGTAATTCAAAAATTTCTTCATCTAAATTATCAATTTCTTTTTTTATTTGCCTTGGTCTATTTTCTTGATAATCTTCATCATCTAATTCTTCATCATCTATTATTTTATTTTCAAAAATATTTTTTTTATTATATAAATTATTATTTTCAATTGATAAATCACTATTTTTATAATTAATTTTATGATTAAATTCATATGATTCATTTGATTTATTCTTCTCTAAATAATAATTAATATTATTATTATTATTAATATTATTATTATTATTATTATTAATATTATAATTCTGACTATAATTATTATTTTCCTTATTAAATTCATCTCTATATGTTTCTTCTGTATATAATTTTGGATTTAATCCTGTTCTTTTTAATAGACCTTCTAAATATTTTATTATTGCTTTATTGTATTTTAATTCATTCTCAATTTCTATATTTTTATCTTTTAATAAATCAAAATTAGATATTTTTTCATTCATTTCATGAATTTCTTTTTTATAATTGTTATTTTCATTTTCTAATAAATCTATTTTATTTTGTAATTCCTTTCCTAATTTATTTGAATAATTATATTTTCTTTGATAATCTTCAATTTGATTTTTATTTTCTAATAATTGCATTTCATAATTTTTTTGTATGTTTTCAATATTACTTTTTAATTGTTCATTTTCATATTTTAATTCTTTAATTATTTCATCATATTTTATAATATTTTCATCAGTATTAATTAACATATTATTATTATAATTATTCATTAATTCATTATCATTAATTTGTAAATTTGTAATTTCAAAAACATTTTCATTTAACATTGGATTATAAATCATTTGATTAAATTGAATAATTGTATTATTTAATTCAATTAAAATTTTATTTTGTTCTGTGTTTAAATTTATAGGAATTTTTTCATTTAATACTGATAATTTTTTGGCATATTTTCTTATTAATTTTATAAATAAAGTTACTTTATCTTTTGTTTTGATAGATTTTTCTTTTAAAAATTCAATTTCATTCCTTAAAGATAATAATTGACTAATTTATATAAATTTTTTATTCTTACTCTTGAATATTATTAGTACTATTATTAATATCATGTTCAGCATAACATTGATTAAAATTTTGTTCATCGTTATAATTATTACTATAATTTCTTAATTTAAAATCTACATTTTCTAAAGTTGTATTATTTTGATTTAAAGTTGATAAATTTTTTTGTTCTGTTGAAATATTATCAAAATTTTTATTTTCAATTCTTTGAATTACTAAAATTAGTTAATTTAATATATTATTTACAATCATTATATTCTATTGTTTTTGGTTTGTTTACTTTATAAAATTCATTATTATATTTATTATAATTAGTTCTTTTTTGTAAAGCTGATATTCTTTTATTTGAATAATTTGGGTTTTTTGCACTTTTATTTCTTTGATTTTCATTTTTTATTTTTTTTATTGTTGATGATAATTGAGAATATTTTTTCATTTTTTTATTCCCATATTTTTTATTACTGTAATCCATTTAATTTTTATTTAAAAAAAATAAATTTTTTAATTCATTTTAAATTAATTATTGTTAATTTAATAAAAATAAATGTCAAAATTACAATAAAAATCTTTTTAATATATTATCATCTTCAAAGAAAAGAAAATTAAATCATAATTTGAACTTAAAATAAATATTTTTGATTTCCCATTTTAAATACATATATAAAGCATATTTCAATTAATATAAATAGAAAATTTATAAAATGAAAAAAACAGCATAATCAAAAGAATAAAAAATTGTACATTTTCCTCGATTTTAACAAATGATTTACACGAACAATTTCTAATTCAATTTTTAATTTCATATTATTTAGATATTTATATAATTTAAAAGAAATTTCAAAAATAAAATATAATAAGACATAACCCATTTTAAAAACAAAAAAAACACAATATTTCTTTTTATTTTGGCATTAAATCACTTTTTAATTTTGCAAAATCAATTTCCTCTTTTTGAAATTCAGAACAAGATTTTTGAGAATAATCATATGAATCATAATTATAACAATCAAAATAATCTTCAATATAATATTGATTTATTAATTCTTCATAATCATTTTTATCATTTTTATTCCTTCCTCTTTTTTGTTTTAGCATTTTATTTGAATGTTTTTCATTTGAAGAATAATTATAATATGAATTTGATGATATTGATGTTGTTATTTGACTTTTTAAATCAATTAAACTATAATTTTGATAATATGTATTACTCATTTTTTTTTTATTGTTTTTTAATAATATTAAAATAATAATAAGATTGAATTTTTTATTTAAATAAATTAATATAATAATAATTAATACAACATTATTTCAAAATTTATTTTCAATTTTTTTTTGTTCTTTAAATTACTTAAAATATAGTTTTAACATATATAAATTGATTAAAAAAAAAATTAGAAATTTAACTAATCAATATTATTTCCCTTATTTTATTCAAATAAAAAATTAAAAAAAAAAATATAAAAAATAAATTTAATAAAATATTATTTATAAAAAAATATAAAAAAAAAAAAAACCAAATTTAAACAATTCTAAAATTTACCCATTATTATTATCTAACTTTAACTGTTTAACATATTGTTGAACTTCTTCTTCAGGTAAAAACTCATCAACTGTAACATTTCCAAAAGAATAAGGAATAGTTTTCCAATCTAAAGGATTAAAATATTGATATAAATTTTCTCCTTTAGCCTCATCTTTATTATGTTTAAACCAAATTTGAGAATTAATATGATATTTCCAACCATTTTTATATAATTGTTCAGCTGCATATAATTGAAGAATATCTCTTGTCATATAATAAAAAATATAAAATAATGTTTCATCACTAAATTTTGTAAAATAAATTGGTTTTAAAAATGAATCTATTTTACTTAAAAATTTTTTTTTTTCAACTAAATCATCATTAAATAATGAAACTCTTGTTTTTAAATAATCTTTATAATCTGATTCATTTTTAAACATTTCATTAAAATTTACATAGTAATTTCCAAATGTTATTGGCTCAGTTTTATTTTGTAAATTTTTAAAAAAATTTTGAAGAGTGTATGCTTTTTCTTTTTGAGATTGACCTGTGTATCCAGTTGATGAACTTTTCATTGAAGGTTGTCTTTCCATTTTTTTTTAGTTAAATATATATAATTATTTTTAAAGAATTAATTTTATATTTTTTTTTGGATTTTTATTATTTTTTTTATTTAAATAATTTGTTTTTTATATATTATGGATAATGAGAATATTGTTAATAAGGATTTTTTTAGTATTTTAAATAATATATTTGTGTATATAGAAAATGAAAAAAAATTTTTACCAATTTTAAAAAAACAATTTAATTCAAGTATAACAAGTTTATTTGAATATTTATTAAATGAAAATAATAAAAATATTGAAAGTTGTTTAAAAATATTATATTATATATTTAATCAATCAACAGATATTGCAATAATAATTACATTATCTTCATTTTTTAAAGAAAAGAAAAATTATAATTTTTTAACTTTATTAATTGATTTATATATAAAAACAGAAAAAAAAGAAATACAAGAAATAATAAATCAAATATTTTCATTTTTAATAAAAAATATAACAATAAATAAAACAATTTATGATTATCATTTAAACAAACTTTTAAAAGAATATAATAATAATAATCTATCTCCAGAAAGATTTTTAAAATATATAAAATTTCTATCAATATTATTTGGAATAAATAATAAAAATGAAATAAAAGAACCAAGAAATTATTTTTATTTTAATAAAATTCCTCATTCAGGAATTGAAATTCCATTTCCTTCAAATATAAATTTTTTTCCAATTAATGGATTTTCTTTTATAATTTGGTTTTCAATTGAACAAAATGAAAATCAAAATTCAAATATATTAGAAATGTTAACTTCTGATAATCAAAAAATAATAATATCTTTAAATCAAAATAATGAATTAGAGATAAACATTAATTCAAATATAATTAAATCATTAAATATTCCTATTAAAAAAGGAATATGGAATCAAATAAAATTCTCTTTTACAAATTCAAAATTAAAAAATCCAGAAATTCATTTTTTTCTTTTTGAAAATCATAATGATAAATATACATATTATAGAAAAGAAAAATTAAACAATATTAAATTTTTAGAAAATATTCAATTAACTTCAATTATTTTTTTTCAGAATTTTTTAGGTAAATTTACAACAATAATTCTATATTCAATTGATAATTTATTAACTAATAATAATAATTATTTAGATTATAAATATGGAATTTATACAAAAAAACAATTAATTCAATTTTCAGATTATAATGAAAAAAAAGATGAATATCATCCTCCAATTACTTTTATGTTAACACCAATTTCTTTTGATTTTAATAATTATACTTTAATTGACCCAATGAATAAAATTAAAGGAAAATTATGTGTTAATGATGATGAAAATATTAAACTTAATTATGTTAAAATTTATAAAAAATCTTTTAATAATATATATAATATTGGAGGAATTAATATTTTCTTATTTATTATTGAAATGATTTATAAAAAAATTCAAAATGAAGAATGCTTTAAAGAAGTTTTTTATTTAATTTGGAATATTATTAATTCTAATAAAAAAAATATAATTGATGCTTTAAATAATTATTTTTTCCATATTTTAAGTTTATATCTAGAAAAAATTGATGATTCTTTATTTAATTTATATATTATTGAAAAGCTTATTCAAATTGAAAAAAAAATCATAAATTTAAATTTTCATACTTGTCATATAATTGATTATTCAAATAAAATATTATTTAATTTGAATCTTTTACAAAAATATTCTAATCAATTATTAAGTCAATTTTGGGCATTAATATATAAAGATATTGAAATAATGATTAATTATTTTCCTAATTTAACAAAATTTTCTCCTTTTTTAATAGATAATTGCTTAAAATATAGTTTTGACAAAAATCTTTTTGAAATTTTAAAACTTATTTGTGAAACAAAAACAAATGATATTGATAGATGTAATTTTTTTAAAATATTATCTTTTGAATATATATCAATTGAATTAATTATAAATATTATTGATTTATATTATTATTATTTTAATTCAGATTTTGAGACAAACCAAAAAAAAAATACTTTAAAATATATGTTAAACAATAATTGTATAAATGAAGTAATTTTTACTTTAAGTAATGAAAATTTAACAGTTAAATTAAAAATTATTGAATTTATAAATTTAATAATAAATAATTACTATACTGAAATAAAAGATTCTTTAAAAATTTTTGAAATTAATAATAATAATAATACTAAATATAAATTTTTAGGAAAAAAAGATATAATAGAAGTATTAAATTATAATGTCATCATTAATGAAACAAATGAAAAAGATAAAACATTAAAAATTGAATCAAATTCATCAAACAATAATCATAATCAAAGAAGAGGAAGCGCATATATAGATTTATCAAAAAGGAAATTTAATTTATTTAATTATTCTGAAACAAATTTATCAGATTATTCAATAATAAAAAAAAATTCATTTAAAAATTCAATTAAACAATTATCACATAATAATTTAATTACATTAGAAAATCCAAATAAAAAAAAATTTTTAGAAAAAAATTCAACTGATTCTTCTATTATATCAAATAATGAAAGTTTTAAATCTTCTTCAAGTACATCTTTAAATTTTAATTATATTGAAGAAAATAATATATTAGTTTCAAAACATAAAGATAATAATACTAAATTTGATTTTAGCAAAGAAAAAATTAATAATTTTCTTAATAATAATAATAAAAAATTAAAAATAAAAAGATTAAAATCAAAATCAAGTTTTGCAATAAGAAATAATATAAAAGATAATAATAAAAAAAAAATAGAAAATAATACTTTTAAATCTCAATTAAAAAAAACAAAATCATCAGAAATAATAAATTTTGATTATTCATCTTTATCAATTGATATTGATAAAATAAATGAAGAATCTGAATTAAAGATAAATAATTTTGGAAATAAAATTAAAATTTTAGCTCAACATTGTGTAGATTTTATTAATGGTTTTGACACAAAAGATGATTGCAAAAAAGAAAAATTTGATATTAATTCTATTAATGATAATGAAATTGATAATAATAATAATATTTCTCCAATTAAAACATTAAAAAATGAAATTGAAATAATTAAAGAAGATGAAAATGAAAATATTACTACAGATAAACATATTGACTTAAAAATTAATTATAATTATGAAGAGAAAAATCCTGAAAAATTAAATTCATTTGAATTAATGATTGAAGATAATAATATTGAAGATGATAATTTAAAAATTTCTTCTTTTTTATGTCAATGGTTTCTTTATATTATAAAAAATTGGCGTTCAAAACTTTTTTTACATTATGAATTTAATATTTATGATATAATTTTAGATTGTATAATTATCCAATGTAAAAAAATAAAAAATTTAAAATTGATAATAAATGTTTTATCTTTTTTATCATTAAATAAAGAAGAAAAAAAAGATATATTTATTTGGAAAAAGTGTAATCAAATATATTTTGAACATAAAGAATTTGTTTTATTTTTAGTTGATATAATGTTTACTTCTTATTTAGTAATTAAATTAAATGATAATGAAGAAAATTTATCAAAAACAAAAGAAAAGAAAATGAAATATACAGAATGTTATAAATTATGTAAAGATTTATATATTGAAATATATTTCAATAATCTAAATGAACATTTTAAAGTAAATGATATGATATCATTTTTATTTCCTTATTTATTAAATTTCCAAAATAATCATAAATATAATAAAGGTGAAAATAATAATGAATATATATATGAATTTTTTAGAGATATTTTTACAGAGTTAATAAATAAATATACAATAATTTTGAAAAATACATATCCAATAATATTTAATTCAAAAATAAATAAAGTAAAAGATTATAAAGAAATAAATTGGACTAATTTTATTCAATTCATTAGCCTATTTTTTGAATTTACAATGTTATTCAAAAATGCAAAAAAAATTTATGATTATAAATCTAAATTTTTAGATAAGAAAAATAATATTAATAATATATCAACAATGCCTTTATATATATTTAATGGTGGATTTTTAAGTAAAAAAAATGAGAAATGTTTATGGGCAGATTTTAATAATTTTAATAATATTTTTAATTTAATAAAAATTATTTGGAGTAGAGAAAGAATTTTTAAAGTTTGTGAAATAAAAAATAATAATGTAAATAAAGATAATATATATTTATTATCAATGAATGAAATTAATAAAATTGTTTCTTTTTTTATAGAAAAAAAAGATAATTTAGAAAAATTAGAATCAAGTTTTGATATATTATTTACTAGTTTTACTACAAAAATAAAAGATAAAGATAATCAAGATATAGAATATTATTTACCATTAATAAATACAATATCAATTCAATTTGTATATTTCATAAATTTAATTAATGAAAATACTGATGAAATTAATAATTTAAAAGATTGGTTAAATGAATATCAATTTTATGTAATTTTCATATTATTTTGTAGTTGTTATTATAAAGAAAAGAAAAAAATATTAGATAAATATGATATTGATAATATTATTACATATTTATTTTATAATTTAGCATTTCATATTGGATATATATTTAATTGTTATTATGAAAAAAAAAATAATGAAATTAAAGAAATATATCATATAATTATTAAAAATATTTCAAGAATTTTTTCAAAAATTATTACATTATCTGAAACAAATGATACTTCATTTTTTAAAAATTTTTTTAAATCAAAAATAGAAATTAATGAAAATAGTACAATAATATTATTAAATAAAAATTATATTGTGAGAAAAAATACTAAATTTTCATCAGTTAAAGAAAAAAAATCAAAAATCTCATTAAATAAAAAAAATAATAATAAAAATGAAATAAAAAAAATAGATAAATTAAATACAATTTTTAATAAATTTGATTATAATTCTGATGATTATATGAATGATAAATATTTAGAAGAAAACAAAGGAATAATTGAACAAACTTTAATTTATAATGAATTAATTTTAAAATATTCAAAAATTTTATTTAATACACAAATGTATCAAAATATTTATCATAATAGATTTTTATCAAAAAATAAATTAAGAACAATATTTAATAATGATAATTATTTAGAATATCCTTCATCTTATCCAATGAATTATAGATTAGTTTATGAAAATATAAATATTGATAATTCAAATTTACAAAATGAATATGAAACAATAGAATATGACAATTTTATAGAAAGATTATTTATAAAAAAAAAATTAAGAAGAATTAAAAAAGAATTTTTCTCTTGGAATAATACATATAGTGATTTTGATACTTTTTATTTGAATTATAAAGATAAATTAAAATATAAATCTTTATATCATTTAACAAAAGATTTAACATTACCAATTTTAATCCCAATTTTAGATTTTGAATATAATATTCCTTCATTTTTAAAATATGATAAAACAAATATTTTTGAAGAAAATTATAGAGATTATTATAAAATAGATTTAAAAATTTTTCCAAAAGAAAATTTTAATTTTTTCAATATTGATAATAATAAAAATTTTTTTGAATGTTGTTATATTAAACAAACACATCATATAAAAGGTAAAATAAGAATTAAAATAAATATTGAATTTACACCTTTAATTATAAATGATGAAAAAGAAATTTTTAAAGATAATGATGAAGAATTCAAGGATGGAGAATTTAATTGTTATGGTTCAATTTTTAAAACAAATAATAATTATAAAGATTATGAATTTATTCGTTTAATATCAATTAATAGTATATTATTTATTTTTAAAAGAACATATTTTTATCGAGATAACTCACTTGAAATATTCACAACAAATCATAAATCATTTTATTTCAAATTTAAAACTGAAAAAATAAGAGATTTATTTATAAAAACAATAATAAGTCATTCAAATTTTGAAGAAATAAAATCAATAGATAAAAAAATTTTAGGTTATTATAAAAATATTGAAAAATATAAAGAAACTTTTTCAAATATAGAAAATATTTGTAAAATATGGAAAAATTGGAAAATGTCAAATTTAGAATATTTAATGTATTTAAATATATATGGTAATAGATCATATAGAGATTTACATCAATATCCAATAATGCCATGGATAATAACAAATTATTTAAAAGAAACAAATGAATTTGATAATTATTTAATTAATAATAATGAAAATAATAATTTAAATATTGAAAAAAATAATGATATTAACAATTATTTAATTACTAATTATAAAAGAGATTTTAATTCCCCAATTGGTTTATTAAAAATATCAGAAGATTCAATTAATAGAATAGAAAATTATTATGAAACATTTAAATTAATGATAATTGATTTAATAAATGAAGAAATAATAAATTTAAATTTAAATGATAATCAAGATATAAATTTAAATATAATAGATAATCAATTTGATATTGAATCATTATATAAAAATATTAATATTGACTATAATAAAATACCATATTTATTTGGAAGTCATTTTAGTAATGCAACATATATTTCTCATTATTTAGTAAGAATTTTTCCTTATTGTTATACATCAATTGAAATACAAGGAAATAATTTTGATGCTGCAGATAGATTATTTTTTAATTTAGGAAATAGTTTTTTAAGTGTTACAAGTGAAAAATGTGATGTAAGAGAATTAATACCAGAATTTTTTTGTCTTCCTGAAATGTTTGAAAATTTAAATAAATTAAATTTAGGTTATTTACAATCTTCAGATAATGAAAAGAATAAAGAAATTATTAATAATAAAAAAAATTTAAGAGTTGAAAATGTAGATTTACCAAAATGGTCAAATAATAATAAAAATATTTTTATTATTAAAATGAGAGAAATTTTAGAAAATGAAAAATTAAATATTAATAATTGGGTTGATTTAATTTTTGGAATTAATCAAAGAGGAAAAGGAGCTTTAAAAAATGGAAATTTATATTATTCATATTGTTATGATGGGGTAATTTCTTCTAGACTTAATTTATTAAAACAAACAAATAATAAAATTGAATTAAATTGTGCTTTAAATTTATTTGAATTAGGGGTTAATCCTTTGAAAGTTTTAAAAGATGAAAAAAAAAGAATTGAAAAGAAAAAAATTAAAAGAAATGAATCTATTTTAAAATTTAATTGTAATTTACTTAATGATGGTAATAATAAACATTATACTAAAAATCCAATTTTTATTTCTACTTATTCTGATAAGATTAATAATAATGAAATTGAAAATTTATTAATTTTACAAAATGATTTTGAAAAAATAAAAGTTTTCTTTAATGAAAATAAAAATATTAATTGTGATTCAAAATCCTTTTCAAAAATATTTAATGAAGAAAATAAAAAATATTTATATAAAAAACTATTAATTTTATCATATAGAAATAATACATATTTTATAATAACAGGATTTATAAATGGTAATATATATTTAGTAAAAATAAATGAAATAAATAATAATAAAGAAAATAAAATTAAAGAAGAAATAAGAATAAAAGAACCATTAATATCAAAAAAAGATAAAAGTCCAATTTCTTGTATTGAAATAGATAAAGAAGAAGAATTTATTTATGCAGGAACAGAAAAAGGAAGTATAATAATATATCAAATTATATATCCTAAAATAACATTTTTAACAATAAAAAAAAATCATTTTGATAAAATAAATTATATTAATTCTAATATAAGATTAAATATGTTTATTGATTGTTCTTTAGATGGTTATATTCATTTATATATTATGCCAAAAGTTCAATTAATTAGATCAATTTATTATTTTAATAATTCAAATATTGATTTTATTGATTATACTTTTTTATCTTCTTCACCTTTACCATCTTTTATTTTACATAATAATAAAAATGAATTTATTTCATATTCTATAAATGGAGAAAAATTAAATACTATTAATGATTATATAAATGAAGATAAAAGTTTTATTGTTTCTCCTTTTGTTTTAAATGGAAATGATTTTATGGATTATTTAATATATGCAAATAGGAATAATTATTTATATATTAGAAAATTTCCTTTAATGAATTTAATTAAAATAATTAAACTTGAACAAAATGAAATTATTAATTCTTCTTTATATTTTGAAAAAATAAAATTTAAACCAGTAAAATTTATTCAAATTTCTAAAAATAAATTATTTATTTATGTTATATTTGATTATTCTAATAATATAAATATTATTCCTTTAATCATTGAATAAATGAATAATAAATATAGTACTTGATATTTTAATAATAGTGTTTTGATTTGTATTATTAAAAGAAATATTTTTTTTTATTAAATTTAAAAATATTAATTTTTTTTTTTTAAGAAAAAAAAAATATAATATAAAAAATTATCAATAAAAATAATTCAACAATAATAAAAATAAAAATGGGTAACGATTGT
>Ga0256407_10005186_pt1 | contig 21127 bp, 15 predicted proteins | sample RumenRJG_04DNA_FD_193489 | JGI IMG/M metagenome (GOLD analysis project Ga0256407, IMG submission 193489) | Bovine rumen microbial communities from Lethbridge, Alberta, Canada - RJG_04 | ecosystem: Host-associated > Mammals > Digestive system > Stomach > Rumen | place: Canada: Alberta... | reverse complement strand
GAGTCGTTTGCGTCACTCAAGTGCCGCGAGGAGCTTTCGCCGTACTACCGCAAGGCCGTGCGCCATCTTCTCGACCGCTACGGCGACCACCTGATGGGAATACACGTGGCGAGCGGTCCGTGCGGCGAGCATTTCAGCTGGGATGTATGGGGGCACGAGCCCAGTAGCGCCTGGGGAGACCTCTCCGAGCCGATGCGCCAGGCGTTCGTGCGCTATCTTCGCAGAAAATATGGCAACGACGTCGGCCGTCTCCGCGAGGCGTTCAAGGAGCCGAAGGCCGATTTCGAGAGCGTCACGCTGCCCGGCAAGGAGGAACGGGGCAAGAGCGACTGCGGGTGGCGCGACCCGGCGAAGGGACGCCGTGTGTTGGACTACCTCGAGTGCTGCAACGAGGTGACGGTGGACATGATCGACCACTACTGCGCCATCGTGAAGGACGAGTCGAAGGGGATGCTCCCCACGCTGGCGTTCTACGGCTATGTGGCCGAGGATACGTGGGCTAACGAGAACGACCATCGCGGCATCTCCAAGATGTACCTCTCCAAGAACCTCGACATGTTCTCCGCGCCGCACACCTACAGGCGCCGCAGGCTGGGCGAGGACGGCATGCAGCGCCAATACCTCGCGAGCGCTGCGCTGCACGGCAAGCTCTTCATCGACGAAGGCGACGACATGACGCACCTCGAAAAGCGGAAGAAGCGCTCCGACCGCCGCTGCACCGTGAACACGATGGAGGAGTCGCTCGCGCTCCTCTACCGCGAGTTCGGCATGACCGTCACGCACGGTACGGGGCTTTGGTACATGGACCTCACGCGCGGCACGTTCCGCGATCCGAAGTTCGTCGATGCCGTGGGGCGCATGAAGAAGTGGGCGGAGGTCGCGCTCCGGCACGACCGCTCGCACCACTCCGAGGTAGCCGTCGTCTCCCAGCCGCAGAGCGGATTCTACACCGGACAGGGAGGCCCGTTCGCCGGTACCGTGACTGAGAAGTTGTATGTAAAGCAGATGGGCGAGTTCTACCGCGCCGGCGCGCCGTTCGACTGGTATCTCGCGGAGGATCTTGACGCTGTCGTGAAAGGCAGGGCAAAGGTCGTCGCGTTCCTCGACTGCCAGTACCTCACCGACGAGCAGTACGCGCTTGCGCTCAAGCTGAAGGCGCAGGGACGCACGCTCGTGTTCTTCCATGCGCCCGCCCGCGCGAGCCAGACCGCGCTTTCGTGGGAGCGCGTGAAGCGCCTCACCGGCGGCGAGACGTATGAGACGTTGAAGATGAAGAGCGCGGACGAGCTGCGCGCCATCTACAAGGCGGCGGGCGTCCACGTCTATACGGATTCCGACGTCGTCCTTTCGGCTAACTCCGCGTGGCTCATGCTCCACACGCGCGAGGCGGGCGACTACGAAATCGCGCTGCCATGCAGGGCGCGGAAGATCACGGAGATCACGACGGAGAAGCCAGTGGCCGAAAACGCCGACCGCTTCACATGGAAGCTGCCGAAGCACGCCACGGCGGTGTTCCTGCTGGAACGCTGACGTAGGACCAGCCACTACCAACTATCATCTAACAACTACCAACCAATAACCGCTAATCAAGGAGAACAAAAATGACATACGAAGAGAAGAACGGAATCCCCGCACCAGGATGGTCGGAGAGGCTTGAGCACCCAGACGTCGTCGCCGGGCTGAAGAAACGCCGTAAGAGGGCGATTGGCTGCGGCATCGTGTTCGTAGCACTGGCGTTCCTGACGCCAATTGCGATCAGCCTCTTCGTCAAGGACAGCATCACTATGGGCGAAGCCTTCAAGTACGGCGGGGTCATCGCTGGCGTGCTTCTCGTCTGCACTGCCCTGACCGCGCTCGCCAACGCCTGCAAGAAGCCGTTCGAGGGCGAGGTGACGGACAAGAGGGAGGAGCTCAGGCGCAGCAAGAGCGACAAGAAGGGTGAAGTGTCGTACACGAAGGAGTACGTCACATACGTCAAGCTCTCTTCCGGAAGGACGAAGAAGATCGTCGAGAAGTCGGTGCGTGAGGCCTCCGCATGGAAGTACCTGAAGGTCGGCGACCGGTTCAGGTTCCATCCGAAGCTCGCGTTCCCCTACGAACTCTACGACAAGTCCAAGGCAGAGAAGCTGTTCTGCCCCGTCTGCGGGAAGGAGAACCCCGTCGAGGCAGACCGCTGCAAGAAGTGCCGCGCGCCGCTCGTCAAGTAGTTGACGGCGGGCGCGGAGCTGCATCGGCGGCAATATGCATGACAAACAAAACAAGAAGGAACGACAACATGATGAAAACGACTTTCCACGCCGCATCGGCCGTGATTCTTGCCTTCGCCGCCGTTGCGCTCTCCTCCGCGACTGCGCGGGCAGACGAGGAACTTGTCAAGATCAAGCCAGATGATGAAATCGGCATTCCGAAGTCGCTGAACGCCAAGGTTGGCGGCGAGGGCGGCATCCCGTGCATCGCGATCCAGGTCCCACTCAGGAGCGGTGGGTATCTTTCCGTCAGTTCCGGCAAGAGCACAAAGGTCGTGAACGAAGACGCGATCACGGTGCTTCAGGAGTCGTTCGCCAAATTGGGGGACAAGCTGGCGCGCTTCCGCGTGGGTGACGCCACGTTCTACGGGTTCTACTGCAAGGATTGCGGCGGATACGAGGGGTATGCCGCGGCGATGGGCGGTTTTCAGGCCTTGTTCATATTCCCGCCGAAGGGACGCGGACTCGACGCCGAGTCGCTTGAAATCCTCAAGAAGGTTGTTTTCATCCCGCAGAAGGGCTGTGGCATTGACAGCGCGATCAAGCTGTACGGTCCGAAGAGCCCGATGAAGGCGGCGACGAAATTCCTCGTGCTGAAGAAGATGGTCGAGGCGCGGCCGGAGTGCGTGGAACTCATCGCCCTGCTGTGGGACGTGGCGAAGGAAGCCGGCGAAACGGCGGTGGCGGCGTGGTGCGAGGCGGAGCTGAAGAGGCTCGACCCGGAGGTTTACGGAGCGCCGGCGACTTCCGTGCCGATTGCCGATTTCACTTGCGAACAGGGCAACAAGATCACAGACGGCATCGCAATCTACCAGAAATTCAAGAAGAAGACGGTAAACATCCCGACTGGGACAACGGGCGTCCATTCAGTCGGGGTGGCGGGCATCCCTTCAGTCGGGGTGGCGGGCGTCTCGCCCGCAAATGCCGCAACGGGCGTCCCGCCCGTTGCGCCGCAGACGACGCCCACCAACGCCAAGATCAAGACCATCACGCTCCCTGGCGGCGCGACGATGGAGATGATCTACTGTCCGCCCGGAACGTACATGATGGGAAGAAGAAAGGATTCCCCGTGTAAGGAATCGCACGACGTGTGCCCGCAAATCAAGGTGACGTTGACGAAGGGCTTTTGGCTCGGCAAGTATGAAGTTACCCAGGCGCAGTGGAAGAGCGTAATGGGAACGAATCCTTCCGACAGTGAATCTCTTGGCGACAACCTGCCGGTGAACAATATGTCGTGGGATGACGCCGTGGCGTTTGTCAAGAAAGTTGGAAACGGTGCGCGGCTGCCCACAGATGCGGAGTGGGAGTACGCCTGCAAGGCCGGGACGGATACCGTCTTCCACTGGGGCGACACCTGCAACGGCACGGAGGCGAACTGCAACGGCACAAAGCCGTTTGGCACGGAGAAGAAAGGCCCGAACATCGGCCATGCCGTCAAGGTCGGCTCGTACCCGCCGAACGCTTGGGGTTTCCACGACATGGCCGGCAATGTCGCCGAATGGTGCAACGACAGGCATGCGGACTACTACCTTGTTCACCCGGAGGAACTGACCGATCCCAAGGGCGGCGATTCGACCGTGCGCTACAGGACAGTCCGCGGCGGATGTTTCTATACCTACTGGCAGGCGATCGCCTGTCGTAGCGTCAAGCGGGACATGCTGCCGCCGGACTGGCCCAAGGCGTATGTCGGCTTCCGGATGGCGATGGACGAGTGATTTCAAGATCAGGCAGAGAAAGAAACGGAGAAATGACGGACAAGGGGAAAGAAGCAAATGGAGCGTGACGAAAACGGCGTGTTGAAGTGGACGCACGCGAAGAACCTGTACCGCGACTGGGGCAGCATCAAGGCATGCCTCAAGGCTTTCTCGCTGACGATCGCGATTTGCTTCGCGCTGGTGCTGTCGCTGATCGGCTGCGCCGGCGGGATGAAGTCTGACGACTTCCTGTTTCAGTGCAAAATCTGGGGCTGCATCCTGCTCGGATTCTGGCTGATGACGTTCATTTGCTGGTCCATCTGGGCGTGGGCGAACGGCGGCGTGGACGAGTGGGAATACGAGATGGACGACGACGGCATACGGGGCATGAAGATCGTCCGCAAGGCGTGGCGCATGAAACTCCTGCGCGGCCTCGCGTGGATTGCGATGCTCCTTCCCTCGAGGCCAAATCAGAAAATGGCATTGCGACCTCTCCTCTTCGACAATTTGAATAAGAAGACGGACGTCTCGTTCGTCTCCGTGAAGGGCGTTTCATTTGACGAGAAAAAGTGCCAGATCGCATTGGAGACGACGGGCGACTCGAAGGAGATCCACGTGCCGCGCGAGGACTACGCCGAAGTTTTGGCGTACATCGAGGAGCGCATCCCGAAGAAGAAGCCGAAGAGGCAAAGAACGGGCGGTCGGAAAAAAGCTTCCACAACCGATTCAGAAAGGAAACAGCAATGAAGAAGAGATTAGGCGGAATCGCCCTGGTCGCCCTGGCCGGTGCATTGGTGTTTGCGGTCGGCTGCGAAAAGGAGCCGACACGCGAGGAGATCATGCGCAAGCAGTGGGGCGACGTCATGACGAAGTCGAAGTTCGAGAAGATGAAAGCAGAAGCCGAGGCCAAGCGCAAGGCCCAGGAGGAGGCCTTCTCCAAGTCCATCGGCGGCGCGATGGTCAAGCGCACCCTCGAGACTGCCTCCGGTACGGACAAGAGGGACAAGGAGGCCGACGACAGGGTGAAGCGGGCGCTCGACCGCGACTTCGGCGCGCCGCAGCCAGCGTCCAAGCCGGCAAAGCCCGCGCCTCAGCCCGTATCTAAGGACGATGAGGCCGTGACCAACCTCATCGACTTTACAGACGAAGATTTCAAGTGACCGTTGGAGGCATGAGATGACACGACATTCGGCAACCTTCAAGGTGCTTGCAATCGCGGTGCTGGCGCTCTTCGCCGCGTCGGCCGCGAGTACGGACGACGCGCCGGGCTACGCGCGCAACGGGCAGACGCTGACGGGCAAATTCCCGACCCTCGGCATCACCATCGAGGCCGGTGCGACGGTGACGTTCGCAGGGGTCTATGCCGAGTATTCCGACAAGGGCATGCTGGGCTCGGTCGAGTGCCGGGGTGACGCTACGATCATCCTGGCGCCGAACACGCGGAACGTCGTCTCGAACTACATGACGTGCGCTTCAGCCATCTACGTACCCCCAGGGCACACGCTCACCATCAAGGGCGAGGGGTATCTCGAGGCCGTTTCGGTCAAGGAATACTGCAGCGCCATCGGCGCATGCTCGAAGTGGTTGGGCATGAACAACAACAACGGCCGCTGCGGAAACATCGTCATCGCGGGCGGCAAGGTCACGGCCATCGCGGGTAGGGCACACGCGGCGGCAATCGGCGCGGCGTCGTACAGTGGAAAATGCGGCGACATCACGATCTGCGGCAATGCCGACGTGACGGCAGTCGCCGGATACAGCGCGGCGGCGATCGGCGCGGCCGGCAATGGTGGCAGTTGCGGAAACATCACGATAAAGGACAACGCGAACGTCAAGGCGACCGCGCTGGCCTACCAATACAAATACAACCATGAGCGCTACGGCAACAATGGCGCGGGAATCGGCGGCGGCAACGACTCGCCCTGCGGGAACATCGTCATCGCCACGACCGGGCGCATAGAGGCCATCGGTGCGGCGGGGCGTTTCGGCGGCGCGGGAATCGGCGCGGGCGGCTTCAGCAGCGACTCCCACGGCTGCGGAGATTGCGGCGAGATCGTGATTTCGAACGGCGTGATTGTTGCGACAGGCAGAGGCGAGGCCAGCGGAATAGGAGGCAGCACGGGCGCAGGATGCGGCACTATCCGCATCCTCGGAGGCGACATAACGGCGACGGGCAGCAAGGGCTGTGCGGGAATCGGCATCTGCTCGACGAACAGCGCGATCGTCATCGCGGGCGGAAAAGTTCGCGCGAACGCGGGGCCGTTCGACGGCAACCTCCCCTATTGGGCTCATACGGCAGCAGGAATCGGGGCTTCTTGGGAAGGCAAAGAAATCGGATCAATCACGATCTCCGGCGGGAAGGTGGAGGCGGTCGGCGCACGCTGCTGCCCCGCCATCGGCAAGTCGTACGGCGGCTCTTGCAAAAGCGTCACGATCACAGACGGCATAGAGGAAGTCATCGCCAGAAAAGGCAGCGACAGCAAAGAGTACATCGGCTCGAACAGCGAATCGAAGCCGTGCGCAGTTTCCATCGCGCCGTCGCTTTCGCAGACGTACAGCGACGACAAGTCCACACTGATCCTCGGCCACGGCGGCGGGACTTCCTCTGCAGTCTCGGCGTCCTCTGCGGACTCGGTGTCCTCTGCGGGAGGGACTCTGCTGTACCACCTTTCATTCGACGATGCGGCGAATCCGCTGAAGGCAGAGGTCGGGAAGGACGCGGTGGTCAGGCGAAACAGGGCCGAAAAGGTCAGCGGAATGGGCGAGGTGAAGTGGGAGGCGAACGGCGGCGACGGTGCGGTGGCAATCCCGATCGGCTGGCACATCGCCGTGCCGATTCCGGATGTTTTGACGAAGGAGCCGGGGCTTCCGTTCTCTGTCTCGATGAAAGTCAAATTCTCGCAGTTCGCGAGGGATACGTACCCCTCGCTCTTGAACATGCCCGCCGACAACGCTTCTCCGGGAATGCTTTATCTTGTTATCGACAGTCAGTACGCTGATCCGGTTATATGTGTGAAGCAGTGGGACAAGAGCTGGGGAGCCGGCGAGAAGGGCAAGAGTGGATTCACGGCGGAGAAATGGGAGAATGTCATCGCCGTGTTCGACCGCGATAAGACGGAGGTGTTCCTGAACGGCAATAAGATTATCTCCTGCAAGGGCAAGCTGGCGGGGAGCTACGCCGACTGCTCCAAGGCGGGCGGTTACATCCTTCTATCCGCCGACCCCGCCCCCAGCGGCGGGACGATTTACTGGGCAGACCTCAAAATCTATGCGGGCACTGAGGGAACTGGCGGCGGAACAACTACGCAGGGCGGCGGAGGAACTTCCTCGTCTGGCGGGGGCACGACTTCGCAGGGCGGCGGAGGGGCTTCCTCGTCTGGTGGTGGCGGAACTTCCTCGTCTGGCGGGGGCACGACCTTGCAGGGCGGTAGTGCGACACCCACTTCGAAAGTCAACGGAGGAGTAGGGTGTTTCTATCCCGCCTCAGCGCATGGCGGGATGCTGCGACAGGAACCGGTGAAGATGCCGGACACAAAGCGCGCTCCAGATTACCTCAACCCCGATGGCACACCGGTCGGCAGCGAACAGAAACCGAGCGCTGAAGTCCAGCAGACGCTCACCATGTTTTCAGAGGACAACGGGCTTTCCGCCGCCGAGAAGATTCCCGCGCTCAAGGCGTACATCGAGACGCACCTCGACGAGCCGGGCATCGAGAAGCTTATCGACCTCCTTGAAACACTCGCGAAGGAGGCGAACGACGAAGAAACGCTCAAGTGGGTGGAGGAAATCAGGAAGAAACTTGCCGACAGGAAATCCGGCGGCAAGCCGCCCGTTGCGACCAATCCCACGGAAGGTGGAGACGGCGGGAAAAAGCCTGGCACAACGGGCGGTGGCGGCGACGAGCCGCAGCCCGGCGGCGGAAAAAAGCCGGAAGAAGATCCTGAAGGGTACATCCCGCCGGACTGGGACGGTGAGAACAAGACGGAGGTTGTTCGTGTACAGCCGCCCTGGAAATATGAGGACGGAGAGCCGAAGACGGCGGAGACCGACGAAAAGCCGCCGGAAGGCATGGAGTTAGTCGGGTACAGGAAGCTCCGTGAAATCCAGGTGTACTGCATCAAGAACAACGGAGCAGCATTCAAGTACAAAATTGACGGCAAGGAAATCAAAAAGAAAATCCGAGAACCAAAGAACATATTGGCATCTCCCGTGTCGCTCTGCTGCGACATGGACGAGTTCACGGGATATGACGCTTCTTCCGGGAAATACAGTTTCGGGCAGTGTTCGGCATCTCTTAGGTGGACAATGCCAAGCGAGCGCATAGACATTTACTATTCAAAGGGAAAGGGCTTCAGAACATTTCCAAGCAACTTGGTGTTCAACTGCACGGGCGTATCGCGCGCCGCGCTCAGGACCTCGAAATATTCCGGGAGGAAACCGGAATACGCCTACAAGGGGATGAACGTTTATGTGAGAGCGGACAGGGGAAAAATCGATGTTGATGCCGATCTTGGAAAGAGGCATGAGAACGGCAGTGCGGAATTTGAAGGCGCTGCCAAGAAGGACAAGATCGTTTACAGGCAAGCGAGGTCGTCGTACACATCCTCTTTCGGCACCGAACCGGAAGCCTATTCGATTGCAGATTTAGACAAAAATCAGAAGCGGGAAATGACGGCCACGAAAACCCTCGCAGTAGACACAAACTATGGATTCGGCGGTGGCGGATACTATTATGCGTCCATTGAGGCGGGGTTGAACAATTACTGCGATTTTAATGCCCTGGGTGTGCTGCCCGGCGACAGCTATCCCGGCAATGGCAATGTTAGATCCATCGTCTATTTCATCTACGAGAACCGCGACCCTGACGTTGAGCCGCAAAAACCGCAAGAGCCGCCGGAGGAGCCGGAAGAAGAGCAGGGCGAGGCGGCGGTCAAGTTCGCGCAGAAGGACATGGGTCTTCCCGCGAACAAGGACAAGTTCGTCCTGAAGAGCGAGGACAAGAAGAAGCAGAAGGTCGGGCTGGACGAGTACCGCATTCCGTTCGCCGTCCTAAACATGCCCACGAACAGGGAGTACACGGTGAAGGCGGGCTTCCGGCGCATGGGCGCCGCCGGCGAGGACGGCAGGTACCTTGAGGCGGACGCGGTCAAGGAACCGATCCCCTACAGCGTCGAGGCCGTCAAGGATAAGAAGTTCGGCGACAAGGGGCTTTGGGAGGCTGTCATCAAGGAGACCGGCACGTACGAGCTTCCGGCGGGGACGAGCGAGGGAATCCTCCTGAAGGTCGTCGCGGAAAGCGGCAAGAAGGGCGAGAAGGGCTACGTGAAGGTCTATGAGACGTTCCCGATCTACCGCATCCACCTGGGCCTCTCGTTCATGCTGCAGGCGAACACGATACCCTGCTACCTCGAAATGGGCGAGAAGAGCAAGTACAAGCTGGACAGGCAGGACATCGCGGGAGACCCGGAGAAGGACCCGGACGACAAGTACGTCATCCGGCAGGAGGACTTCGAGGTCCCGCTGCGCGAAGGCGCGATGCTGCTGCTCCTCTACGACGAGGACAGGGCGGACTTCATCCGCATCCCGGCCGTGCCCAAGGCGACGCGCGTGACGGCCACGAAGGTCGCGAACGACCGCTACTGCCAGACGCGCGACGCCGAGGAGAACCACCAGGAGCTAGTAGACAGGCTCGGGATCAAGGCGATCTCGACGGGCAAGACGCGCGCGAACGGCTCGCACGTAGTCAAGATCGGGCCGACGAAGGGTGTTCTGGACCCGCCGCTCCGCCTTCTGGCGGACCTTGAGGTAGATGCCGTGTACAGCAACAGGGTGTCGAACTTCACCCGCACGTTCACGGCGAAGAAGCACGTGCTTCTCCACTCGCAGCCGATGCGCGTCTTCGAGAACTCGGACGACGAGCGTGAGTGCCTTGACCGCGACGCGCACATCCGCAAGCGGCTGGAGCGCATCAGGTTCAAGATCGAGGGCACGTGCATCAACCGCCTGTTCTCGCTGCGGAACATGATCGACCGCATGATCGACGGCTACGACAGCCGCTTCGGCTACGATGAACGCCAGGTCAAGAGTGTGATGGATACATACGTGGGATTCATCGAGGGAAGGTTCATGGGCGCGAACGGAGTGCCCTACAAGGTGACGTTCAGCGACGACCTGAAGGCGTGCTATGCGTTCATGCAGGGGCTTCGCGACAACACGGGCTTCCTCGGCCGGATGGCGATGGGCGTCCTCACCGGCGGCGTGTCCGAGCACGTGTTCACCACGATGACCGTGCTCGAGAACATGCAGAACGAGATCATGACGTGCAAGGACGCCAAGGAATTCGGCTTCTTGGCCGCGTTCAAGATCGGCGCGGAGGAGATCGGCAAGCAGGTCCTCATGGAGATGATCGCGCAGGGCGCGATCCAGGGCGCGGCGAAGTCGGCGAACATCGACTTGAACGCCACGATGCAGATGTGGGCGGGCAGATACCGCAAGGCGATGGACGGGGCCGACTCGTGGCTGCAGAGCAAGTCCAGCCTCTACAAGGCCGGCGACAAGGCTCTCCAGACCTGCAAGAACTTCCTCGGCGGCGGAACGAAGACTGCGGCCAAGGCGGTCGAGAACGTCGTCCGCTCCGAGGAGGAGGCGGCGAAGCGGGCGGAGGAGCTCCTGAAGAAGTCGCGCAAGGACATGTCGCCGGCCGAGCTCAAGGCCGTGAAGCAGTACGAGGAGGCGATGGAGAACGGCCTGAAGAAGGTCCGCAAGCTCCAGAAGGCCCAGCAGGCGATGGAGGACGCGGCGAAGAACAACAAGCCCGCCCTCAAGGCCGCGAAGGATGAGTACCGCCGTCTCGCCGACGAGGTGTGGAGCGACAAGTGCGCGCTCAAGAAGCTCCAGGAGGTGAGGGGCGACTACGCCAAGCGCATGCGCGCGCAGTTCAACAACTACCGCGAGAACCTGCTCGACAGCGTGCAGCGCGAGGCGCTGGGCGACATCGCGAAGGAGCTCGGCGTCCCGCCCGACCAGCTCTACGTGATGAACGCCTCAAACGGAGTCAAGACGGACTACCTGACCGGCAAGAAGGTGCCGGGCGACCGCGACATCTCCTTCATGCAGAAGGTCTTCTCCGACCGCACGAAGGACCTGACGATCGACCAGACCATCGGACAGAGGTCCGTCGCGCGCCGTCTCTGGAAGAAGATGCACGGCGGGCAGGAGCCGCCGAGCATCGACGAGGCGCTGAAGTTCATGAAGGGCAAGGACGTCACCTACGTCAACCCCAACGGCGACGCGGCCAGCTACGTGTTCGAGCACAACCTCGACGGCTACGAGGACCTGCCCGGGATGATCGGCATGACCAAGGACGGCAAGATCAACAAATACCTCCTCTCGAACGACCTCCACAACCCGACCATCAACGCGGCGTCCATCAAGCACAAGGGCGTGGAGTGGTGGGGGCCGACGGCGAGCGACAAGCTCGCCCGCGCGGCGGAGTGGGAGGCCCTCGCGGCGAAGTACAAGGGCTCGGCGAAGGCGAAGCTGCTCGAGAAGGCCTTCGAGCTCCGGTGCCAGGCGGTGGGCGACGTGTGCGAGGGCATCCGGCAGATCACCAAGCAGACGGACAACATCATCGTTCCGCGCGGCGCAAACAGGGTCCTCGGCCATCCGATGCCGCCGCATCTGCAGGACCTGCACGCGCTCGCCAAGCGCGTGGGACAGGACGTCTCGCCGGCGGAATTCACGAAGGCGCTCCAGAAATACAAGCTGGACCTGAACACCTGGGCGGACCAGGTGAGCAAATGCCTCAACGCCAAGAACGTGCCGGTGCCGGAAATCAACGTTCCCAACTTCTTCACGCCGAAGGCCATCAACGACGCTCTGGACCGGGAACAGAAAAAACGGCGATGATGATTGATGCATTTTCCAAAACCTAAAGAAAGGAACCTTAAGATGAAGAGTAACCAGACAAAGACCATGGCCGCTACATTTCGCCTTACGGCGGTGCGGTTCGCACTCGTCGGAATCGCGGCTCTTTGCATCGCGGGATGCGGGAAGGACGAACCCCCGGCAGAGGTGAATCGTCGGCCCAGTGGCGATGTCATGACGGAGCAAAAGTCTGAGAAGACGAAAGCCGAGGCCGAGGCGCAGCGCCGTGAACAGGCCTTGCCAAGCCCCGTCCACGCCAAGACGAAGACCATCACGCTCCCCGGCGGGAATACGCCTGCAAGGCGGGAACAGACACCGCCTTCCCGTGGGGAGATGTCTGTAACGGACAAGAGACGAACTGCAATGGTACAAGGCCATTTGGCACCATGAGCAAAGGTCCAAATATCGGCCGTCCCGTCAAGGTGGGATCGTACCCGCAAAACCCTTGGGGATTCCATGACATGACTGGAAACGTGTCAGAACTCTGTTCGGACAAATTCAATGCGTATCTCAGCACGATGGAGACAAGGGAACTTGTCGATCCTAAGGGCTACCCCTTTACGAGTCAGCGTACATTGCGCGGCGGCAATTACACGTATTTTCCATACGGATGCCGCAGTGTCTGGCGGCAGTCGTGTCCACAGGACTGGCCTGCCCCGCATATCGGCTTCCGCATGGCGATGGACGAGTGATTTTGGATGCAAAACCGAAACTTGAAAAGAAAGGAACCTCAAATGGCATACGTAGAGAAGAACGGTGTCCCCGAACCAGGCTGGTCGGACCGCGTTGACAGTCCGGAGATCGCCGCCGCGATCGCCAAGAACCGCAAGGCGGCGTTCAAGTGGGGCGTTGTCACCTGCATCATCGCGCTTGTCGCGCCAACGGTCATCTCGAAGTTTGCGCCGGACGCGGTCAAGCCGGAACATGCGATTCCGATGGGGCTCGTGATCGCCGGCGCGATCATCGTCTGCTCGGTATTGTGCAAGATCGTACACTCGTTCAGGAAACCCTACGAGGCGGTCGTCACCGACAAGATCATCGAGAAGAACCTGCACCGCAACCACAACGATTCCAAAGAGGACCGCGTCCTTTACATCACGGTCGTGCGCACGACGGACGGGCGCAAGAAGAAGATCAAGGAGACGGGGTTCAGGCCGTTCGTGTGGAACTTCATGAGCGTGGGCGACCGGTTCCGCTACCATCCGCAGTTTGATTTCCCGTACGAGCTCTACGACAAGCCCAAGGCGGGGAAACTTCGCTGCGTCGTCTGCTCGAAGGAGAATCCGCTGGAGGCCGACCGCTGCAGCCGATGCCATGCGCCGCTGCTGAAGTAGTAGGCAGTCTTGCTTTCAGGTCAAAATCGTGATATAATGCGCGCTGTTTCGAGTCAAAATGGTGTAAAAACATCGTCGTGTTCAGCTCAAAACCGTGCAGTTGGATAAAAATCCGCGATCAAGACCATGAAAAGAAAGATTTATGAAAAACTTCTCGAGTGGAAGCGGCGGGATGCGCGAAAAGTCGCGCTTCTCATTGACGGCGCACGCCGTGTCGGGAAGAGCTGGATTGCGGAAGAATTCGGCAAGAACGAATCACACGGGCGCGTATTCGGATGAGGGCGGTGCGTTGCGGCTCCCCGTTTACATGCTGCCGTTTGAGCTGGAGCACGCGGAGGGCGGTAAATGAAACCTGACGAAGAGAAGAGCGTAATCAAGTGAACAACTTCCGAAGAGAAAGGGCGGATGCCCGGATTGTGGTATAATACGCGGCCATGAGCGAAAGTCTGTTTTTCCAGGACCTGGCCGTGATGATGGCGGTCGTCGGTCTGGTGTCGGTCATCTTCACGCGCCTTGGGTGGCCGAAGGTGATCGGCTACCTGCTCGCCGGCATTCTGATGAGCGAGCACACGTGGGGCGGGTCGTTCCTCGCGGACCCCAAGTCCATTGGCACCATCGGCCAGCTCGGCATCGTGTTCCTCATGTTCACGCTCGGACTGGAGTTCAGCGCGGACGACATGAAGAAGGTGAAGCACGTCACGGTGCCCACGGCGATCTTCGACACGCTGATGATGATCTGGCTCGGCTACACGGTGGGCACGCACATGCTGGGCTGGGGGAGCGTGCCGAGCCTCTTCCTCGGCGCGGCGCTGTGTGACTCCGCCACCACGCTTCTCGCCAAGACGATCGAGGAGATGCGCTGGGGCGACCGCCCGTTCGTGCGCTACATCTTCGGCACCACGATCTTCGAGGACATCCTCTGCGTGGGCGTGATCGCCCTCGTGACGGGCGTGGCGACCGGGAAGGGGATGAACATGGGCGCGGTGGGGATGTCGCTCGGCGGGCTCCTGGTGTTCTTCACGGGCGTGCTCGTGTTCGGCCTCGTCTTCGCGCCGCGCATCCTCAACCGCGTCGCGCTGCTGAAGGACGACGAGACGCTTCTCCTCACCATCCTCGGGCTCTGCTTCTTCGTGAGCTTCCTCGCGTTCAAGCTGGACTACTCCCTCGCGCTCGGCGCCTTCCTCGTGGGCATCCTCGGCGCGTCGAGCGACGTGCGCAACCGCCTCCATGCGCTCGCCGGGCCGCTGCGGAGCATGTTCTCGGCCGTGTTCTTCGTGACGATCGGCCTCCTCGTCGACCCCGTGACGTGCTTCCGCAACATCCCGCTGATCCTCGGCCTCGTGCTGCTCGTCGTCTTCGGGAAGGGGTTCAACTGCTGCTTCATGTCCCTGCTCACGGGCCAGAGCGTGAAGAACGCGGTGCAGACCGGTTTCGGCCTCGCCCAGATCGGCGAGTTCGCCTACATGGTGGCGCTCATCTACATGACGGAGACGGGCGACACGGCGAGCCCCATCTACCAGGTGGTCGTGGCCGTCTCGCTCGTCACCACCTGCATCAACCCCGCGATGCTCCGCGCGTCGGACCGCGTGGGCGACTGGTGCGAGGCGCATCTCCCGGAGCGCGTGCGCGGCTGGATCGCGGCGTACCAGGACTGGCTTTCCCGCATCCGGAACGCCTCCGTGCCGTCGCAGCTGCAGAAGCACCTGCGCAGCCGCGCCGCGTGGCTCGGCGTGGTGTTCCTGCTGAACTTCGCCGTGGCGATCGCCGCCACGATGCTCGCGCGCCTCGACTATACGCTCTTCTCGCGCTTCTTCAACGACCACAAGGCCTTCTTCTTCTGCCTCGTGGCGAACCTCTTCTGCGTGTTCATGCTTGCGCCCGCGCTCGGGCTCGCGGTGTCGATCGGGCGCGACATCGCGGTCGTCCTCACGGGCACGCGCCAGCCGAAAAAATGGAAGGCCGCCGTGCGCCAGTTCGTCACGTGGGTGTGCTGGGCGGTGGTGTTCGCGCTTTCCTTCGTGCAGCTCGTGATGATCAACGTGAACCTCCTCCCCACGGAGCTGCCGGCCCGCATCACGATCGACGTGCTTCTCCTGGTGGCGGCGGTCGTGGGCTGGAAGCGCTTCAAGCGCGCGGGGCGCATGGCGAGCTACCGGTTCAACTCCGCGCTTGCGGCCGAGCGGCGCCGCACGCGCCGGGCGACGGCGCGCGGCGACGTGACGCTCACCGTGCCGGGCGACTTCTACGTGCACCTCGCCATTCCCGAGGCCTCCCCGGCGATCGGCGAGTCGATCCGCTCGCTCGACATCCGCGCGAAGACGGGCGCGAGCGTGGTGGCCGTGGAGCGCGCCGGGAACCGCTTCCGCAATCCCGGGCCCACGTGGACGTTCGAGGCGGGCGACGTGGCGGTCGTCATCGGCGACCCGCCGCAGCTCGCCGCGCTCCGCAGCCTGCTCTCGGCCCCGTCAGAGTGAGACGGCGAGTCCGCGTCCGGCGAGGAACTTCTTCAGCTCCGGGATGCCGATGACGTGGAAGTGGAAGACCGACGCGGCGAGCAGCACGTCGGCGCCGGCCTCGGCGGCCTCGGCGAAGTGCTCCATCGTGCCCGCGCCGCCCGAGGCGACGACGGACGCGTCCGTGATCGCGCGGATCTTGCGGATGAGCGGCAGGTCGTAGCCCGTGCGCACGCCGTCCGTCGACTTGGAGGTGGGCAGGATGCACGCGACGCCGAAGTCGTTGACCTGCTTCGCCCACTCGATCGCGTCCTTGCCCGTCGCCGTGCGGCCGCCGTCGATGTACACCTCGTAGCCGGACGGCATCGCCGCGTTCTGGGCGACGTCGATCGCCACCGTCACGCGCTCCGGACCGAACGCGCGCACCATCTCCCCGATCATCTCGGGGCGGCGGAACACGGCGGAGGAGGTCGAGACCTTGTTCGCGCCGGCCTTGAGCACCTCCTCGGCGGCGGCGGGCGACGAGATGCCGCCGCCCATCGTGAAGGGCACCGTGACGGCGTCCGCGACCTTGCGCACGACCTCGAGGAGGGTCTTGCGCCCCTCGACGGTCGCGGTGATGTCCAGCATCGCGAGTTCGTCGGCGCCGGCGGCGCAGTACGCCCGGCAGCATTCGACGGGGTCGCCCGCGTCCTTGATGTTCACGAAGTTGACGCCCTTGACGACGCGTCCGTTGATCATGTCGAGGCACGGCATGATGGTCAGTTTGCGGTCCATATCGTTTTTCCTGTTTTTGAGAATCCTGTCCGCCTCCCCCGCCGTCACGGCTGGTGGCGCGAACGGGTGAAAAGTATACACGATTCGTCCGTTCCCCACAAGCCGACATTTTTTTGCTATACTGTTCGCCGTGCACATAAACCCAGAAGAGGAGTTCCATAGATGAAACGATCGATTCTCGCGGTCGCCGCGCTGGCCACCGCCGTTGCAAGTGCCTGGCAGCAGGTGCCCGGCATGAAGACGCCGTGGGGCGAGAAGATCACGCCCGCAAACGCCTGGCGGGAGTACCCGCGCCCGCAGATGGCGCGCGCGAACTGGACCAACCTGAACGGCCTCTGGCAGTACGCCGTCACGAAGGACGCGCCGGGGTGTCCGGCGAAGTGGGCCGGCGAGATCCTCGTGCCGTTCGTGATCGAGAGCACGCTTTCGGGCGTGGGGCGGCTGGTCGAGCCGAGCGAAACGCTCTGGTACAAGCGGTCGTTCGACGCGGACGTGAAGACCGGCGAGCGTCTTCTCCTCCACTTCGAGCAGGCCGACTTCCGCGCGATGGTGTACGTGAACGGGCGCGAGCTGTGCGTCCCGCACGAAGGCGGGCAGATGCCGTTCTCGTACGACGTCACCGACTTCGTGAAGAAGGGCGCGAACGAGCTGGTCGTCGCGATCTGGGACCCGACCGCGTCCTTCATCGGCTCCTTCGGCAAGCAGTCGTTCAAGCCGAGGGGCTGCTTCTACACGCGCTCCACCGGCATCGGCGGCACGGTGTGGCTCGAGACCGTGCCGGCCGTCCACATCGCGGGATACAAGGTCACGCCCGACATCGACGCGGGAACGGTGCGTTTCGAGTTCGACGTGGCGGGCGGTGGATTCAGCCGTCCGGAGGTCGCGGTGGCAATCGAGGCCGTCAAGGGCCTGACGGCGACGACGAAGGACGGCGTCGCGGTGGTGAAACTGCCCGCCGGATTCAAGCTGTGGAGTCCCGAATCTCCCGCGCTCTACGACTTCACGGCCGTCTGCGGCGCGGACAAGGTGCAGGGCTACTTCGGCATGCGGAAGATCGAAGTCAAGAAGGACGCGAACGGCATTCTGCGCATCTTCTTCAACAACAAGCCGCGCTTCCTCATCGGCACGCTCGACCAGGGCTGGTGGCCGGACGGCCTCCTCACGCCGCCCTCCGACGAGGCGATGGCCTACGACATCAAGAAGCTCAAGGCGATGGGCTACGACATGATGCGCAAGCACATCAAGGTGGAGCCGCGCCGCTACTACTACCTCTGCGACACGCTCGGCATCATGGTGATGCAGGACATGCCGTCCGGCTCCGGCGACAAAACCCAGCGCTACGGCTTCTACCGCCGCGAGCTGAAGGAGATGATCGACCACCTCTACAACGTGCCCAGCATCGTGAGCTGGATCCCCTACAACGAAAGCTGGGGACAGCCCGGCGAGTTCCTCACCCACGCGACGCTCGTGTGGACGCAGAAGTACGACCCCTCGCGCATCGTCGACGGCCCCTCGGGCTGGAACGACTACGAGGGCGGCAACAAGGGCCGCCACAAGCCGGCGGGCGTTGAGGAGGCCGCCGACCTCGTGGACCGCCACGACTACGGCCGGCGTCCGGGAATGTGGCCCGTCAACGACCGTCGCGCGAGCTTCCTCGGCGAGTTCGGCGGCATCGGCTGCCGCGTGGACGGGCACCTCTGGACGGACAAGGCGTGGGGCTACGGCGGCACGGGCAAGGACACCGACCGCAAGGCCGTGCAGGGCAAGTTCGTGTCGCTCATGGACCATGTGGGCGGCCTTGCGATGAAAGGTCTGTCCGGCAGCGTCTACACGCAGACCACGGACGTCGAGGGCGAGATCAACGGCCTCATCACGTACGACCGCAAGGTGGTGAAGTTCGACGAGAAGGCGCTGGCGGAGGTGCACGGCCGCGTGCGCGCCGCCTTCGCAGTCGGCATTACGCCGCGCGAGTCGAAGGTGTTCGCCAAGCGCCTCGATCCGGACGTCAACGCCTGGGCGTGGACCACGACGGCGCCTGCCGCCGGATGGGAGAAGCCCGGCTTCGACGATTCCGCGTGGGCGCGTTCCGCCGGCGGGTTCGGCAGTGCCTTCATCCTCAAGGACCATCCGCACGCCAAGGGCGCCACGAAGTGGGAGACGCCCGAGATCTGGTTGCGCCGCCACTTCACGTACAAGAAGCCGGCGGGCAGGATTCTCCAGGCGACCATCGACATGTTCCACGACGAGGACGCCGAGGTCTACCTGAACGGCGAGCTGATCCTCTCCGTGAATGGCTACAACACGAACTGGACGCCGTTCCCGGTGCCGGCGGAGAAGTTCGCCGCCGCCGTGAAGGAGGGCGACAACGTGATCGCCGTCAAGGTGATCCAGACCGTCGGCGGACAGTTCATCGACCTGGGGCTCTCCGTGGACGTGGCGAAATGATGCGCAAGGACCTGGACAGCCTGAAGGCGCTCGGGCGCACGGTGCAGGCGACGGGGGACTACGACCCGTCGATGCTCGACGCGTTCGAGAACCGGCATCCCGAGCGCGACTACTGGGTCACGTTCACGTGCCCGGAGTTCACCACGCTCTGTCCGAAGACGGGCCAGCCCGACTTCGCGACGCTCACGATCCGCTACATCCCGTCGAAGAGGCTCGTGGAGTCGAAGTCGCTCAAGCTGTACCTCTTCGGGTTCCGCAACCACGGCGACTTCCACGAGGACGTGGTGAACGTGGTCTACGACGACATCTGGAAGCTGTTGAAGCCGAAATACCTCGAGGTGTACGGCAAGTTCGCCGCGCGCGGGGGCATCACGATCGACCCGTTCGTGAACGGCGGCGCGGGGGCGTCCTACCGCGCGCTCGCGCGCCGACGCTTCGAGTCGTGGCAGGGCGTGCGCGGATGACGGACAGTCGAAAAGGAGAGTGCAATGGACGGACAGCTTGAAAAGACGGCCGAGGCCCTGCGGAAACGCGGGTTCACCGCGGTGTGCTGCGCGACGGGCGCCGAGGCGCGCGACTACGTGATGAAGGAGGCCGAGACGGCGCAGTCGGTGGGCTTCGGCGGGTCGGTGACGGTCAAGTCGATCGGCCTCGTCGAGGCGCTGGCGGCGGCCGGGAAGGAGATCCTGCGGCACGGCGACCCGTCGCTGTCGCCGGAGAAGAAGGTGGATGTGATGCACCGCGAGCTGACGTGCGACCTCTTCCTGCTCAGCGCCAACGCGCTCACGCTGGACGGGCGGCTCGTCAACATCGACGGCAACGGCAACCGCGTGGCGGCGTCGATCTACGGACCGAAGAAGGTCGTGTTCGTGGTGGGGCGCAACAAGCTCGTGGACGGCGGCCTCGACGACGCCGTGGCGCGCATCAAGCGCTGCGCGTGCCCGCCCAACTGCCGGCGCCTCAACAAGCGGACGCCGTGCGCGCTCACGGGGGAATGCGCGGACTGCAGCTCGCCCGACCGCATCTGCATGGTGACGGTGGTGATGGACCGGCGGCCGCGCTCGACGGACGTGCACGTGGTTCTCGTGGACGAAGAACTCGGCTACTAGCGCACTTGACATCTGCGGGGGCGTTTGTGTATCATATCCGGCTCTTGAACTAAAAGGAGACAAGATGAAAGTCAAATTGATGGCCGGCGCGGTGTCGCTGGCGGCGATGATGTGCGCGGGGCAGGCCCAGAAGGCTCCTGAATCCGCAGACCCGAAGGAAGTGGTCGTGAAAGTCGGCGGGGCCGTGCTCACGCGCGGCGAGCTCGACGCGGACATCGCCAAGTTCGTCGAGGCGCGGAAGGCGCAGATCCCGGCCGCCCAGCTCGAGCAGGCCAAGAGCTACCTGGCCCAGCAGTTCCGCCAGCAGTTCGTCACGAAGACGCTTCTGCTGAACGAGGCGCAGAAGAAGGGCCTGTCCGTCACGGACGCGGAGGTCGCCGAGCAGGGGGACAAGATGATCAAGTCCTTCCAGGGCCGCCCGGGCGCGCCGGACTCCATGGAGGCGATGTTCGCGCTGCATCCGCTGGGCGCGGACCGCGCGCGCGCGGAGTTCAGGGACAGCGTGCTCATCAACAAGTTCGTCGAACAGGAAGTCGCGTCCAAGATCAAGGCCGATCCAGCCGAGGTCAAGAAGCAGTACGACGCCATCGTCTCCAACATCACCCAGCGCGCGAAGGCGCCCCAGCCCGAGAAGGTGCGCGCGTCGCACATCCTCGTGAAGACGGGAGGCGGCAAGACGGACGACGCGGCCAAGAAGGAGATCGACGCGTTGCACGCGCAGCTGAAGGCCGTGCCGGAGGGCGACCGCGCGAAGGCGTTCGCCGACCTCGCGAAGGAGAAGTCCGACTGCCCGTCGAAGGAGAGGGGCGGCGACCTCGGCCTGTTCGGCCACGGACAGATGGTGCCGGAATTCGAAAAGGCCGCGTTCGAGCAGGAAATCGGCAAGCTCTATGCGCCGGTCAAGACGTCGTTCGGCTGGCATCTCGTCCTCGTGACGGAAAAGGTCCCCGCCAAGACGCCGAGCGACGACGACGTGCGCAAGGCCGTCGCCGAGCAGGCGCCGAAGATGGCTGAAGTGGAGAACCGGATCAAGAGCCAGCAGATCCAGCAGAAGTTCCAGGAGTACCTCCAGGGACTGCTCAAGGCGAACGGCTTCGCGCAGCCCGCCAACTGACCTGACGTCAAACAACTGCAAGGAGAAGA
>Ga0256407_10005185_pt1 | contig 21133 bp, 19 predicted proteins | sample RumenRJG_04DNA_FD_193489 | JGI IMG/M metagenome (GOLD analysis project Ga0256407, IMG submission 193489) | Bovine rumen microbial communities from Lethbridge, Alberta, Canada - RJG_04 | ecosystem: Host-associated > Mammals > Digestive system > Stomach > Rumen | place: Canada: Alberta... | reverse complement strand
TGCCACATGGTCACATTCCTCCCATGGACGCGATGCCACGTGCAACGACTGCCATGTTCCTCACACCTCGCTGGCGGCGAAATATTTCTTCAAAGGCCTTGACGGCATGAAGCACGTCGGCTATTTTGTCACCAACAGCGAGCGCCAGGCGATCACGGCGGAAGACGCCAGCGCGGAGGTCATCATGGACAACTGCATCCGTTGCCACACTGAGCTCAACACGCGCATGGTGCGCACGGGCAAGATCGACTATATGCTTGCGAAGCGCGGTGAAGGATTTGCCTGTTGGGACTGCCACCGCAATGTGCCGCACGGAGGCATGAACACGCTCTCTTCTACGCCTGGCGCTGAGACGCAGGCACCGATTCCACCCAGCCCTGTACCCGTATGGCTGCAAAAGGCATTGGGACATTAACACACAGAAAAACTAAAAACTTACTGATATGTCACGACAATTGAAAAAATGGCAAGGATGGCTGCTCTTCCTCGGAGCCATGGTCATCGTTTTCGTTCTTGGGCTTCTATGCTCGTCGCTCTTGGAGCGCCGCGCCGAAGTCGTATCTGTGTTTAACAATCGTCGTACGCCGATGACCGACTCCATCGTGGCACAAAACGAGAAGTTTGCGGAAGACTTCCCACACGAGTATGAGACATGGTCGATGACGGAAGACACCTCGTTTGTGAGTAAATACAACTCCTCGCAGGAGCAGGATGCCCTCGCACAGCATCCGCTGATGGTCATTCTATGGGACGGCTATGCTTTCAGCCGCGACTACAACACGCCGCGCGGGCACCGTCACTGTATCGAAGACCTGCGCAAAATCCTGCGCACGGGATCGCCGGGCGTTGATGGACAGAAAGACTTGCAGCCTGGTACCTGCTGGACTTGCAAAGGTCCCGACGTGCCGCGACTGATGCGCGAGAAAGGCAAGAACGCTTTCTATGCCGCCAAGTGGAGCGACTGGGGCAGTGAAGTGATGAACAGCATCGGATGCTCTGACTGCCACGATGCACGCACTATGGACTTGAAGCCTGCCCGACCGGCTCTCTACGAGGCATGGGCACGCGCCGGAAAAGATGTCAGAAAGGCCAGCCATCAGGAGATGCGCTCCCTCGTGTGCGCACAATGTCATACGGAGTACTACTTCGAAAAAGGTACCAACTACCTCAAATTCCCACAGGACAAGGGTCTGACCTGCGAGGATGCCGAGGCTTACTACGACAGTATCGGCTTCTACGATTATATCCATCCGCTGTCCCATGCCAAGATCTTGAAGGCACAACATCCGGGTTACGAGATCTTCAAGCAAGGCATCCACGGTCAGCGCGGCCTGTCCTGTGCTGATTGCCACATGCCTTATATCCAGGATGGCGGCGTGAAATATACCGATCACCACATCATGTCGCCGTTGGCGCATATCGATCGCACGTGCCAGACCTGTCATCGCCAGGATGCCGAGACGCTGCGCAAGAATGTCTATGAGCGCCAGGAGAAGGTGCTGGAGGTGCGTGCCAAGGTGGAGAAAGAACTCTCCACGGCGCATATCGAGGCCGCTTTTGCCTGGAAGAAAGGTGCCAACGAGAAGGAGATGGCCGCCGCTTTGGCTGACATCCGCAAGAGTCAGTGGCGTTGGGACTACGCTGTGGCCAGCCATGGTGCCAGTTTCCATGCCCCACAAGAGGTCACCCGACTGCTCAGCGACGCACTCTACTATGCCGGACAAGCCCGCCTGAGCATTGCCAAGGTGCTCGCCCGTCACGGCTACAGCGGTGAGGTGCCAATTCCGGATCTCTCCACCAAGGAGAAGGCTCAGAAATATATCGGCCTCGACATGGGTAAGCTCCGTCAGCAAAAGAAAGAATTCCTCGACACCATCGTGCCGAAATGGATCGAGACAGCAAGAAAGAACAAACGGTTCATCACCCAGCCGATCTAACCCAGCGGCTGTAGAACAATTGAAGAATATGTGGAAACAACCCTATACCTATAAAGAAGGCATCGCCGTCAGCATGGGGCTCCTCGTCACTGGGAGCCTGCTGCAGGCGGCGGTGGGACCTCTTGAATGGATCATTTTCATGTGGCCGGACAATATCATTGCCCTGGCCTTTTTGTTGATACTGCTGGCAGTCTTCTATGCCTTGCGGTCACGTGTCTATTTCTTCCGGTTTATGACGACCGTTCAGGCTGCCGTGCCCGCGCTGGCAACCGCCGCCGTCCTCACCGTCGTCATGGGGCTCACGCGCCAGGCACCCGAGGAAAAACCCGCCGCCGATGTGCTTGGGCTGACCAAAATGCTCAATTTCTGGCCGTTTATCCTCGTCTATCTGTGGAATACGATGATCGTCGGCGAGGTGGCTATCTTTCAGATCTGTCACTTCCGCCGCCAGGTGATCCCCTCGCTGGTGTGCCATGCCGGCCTGTTCATCTTCATTGTCTGCGGTACGCTCGGCAGTGCCGACATGCAGAAGTTGAAGATGTATTGTGAGGAGGGAAAGCCCGAATGGCGCGCGCTCGACGCTTACAACAATGTCGTAGAACTGCCGCTTGCCATCCAGCTCAACCGCTTTACCATCGACGAGTACCCACCGAAGCTGATGGTGGTGAGCATGACGACAGGACTGCCACAGCCGCAGCAGAAGCCTCAGACGCTTGTCATCGACGACAGCTACACGCCGACGGAACTCTTAGGCTGGAAGATCCAAGTATTAAAAAGAATAGACAATGCCATGCCGAAGGCTATGGCGAAGATGATGAAGGGGATGCCTGAGGGAATGGCGACCCGCATGAAGATGGACCAGCTCGGCATGCGGCTCAACGAGGGCGGCTTTGTCGCTTACCAAGGCAAAGGAGCCGCTACAGCACTCTACATCTCCGCTACCAAGGGAAAACAGCGGAAGACAGGCTGGGTCTCCAGTGGCAGCTATCTCTTTCCCATCAGCGGCGTCAGCTTAGGCAATAATCTTGAGGTGGTCATGCCGACGCGCGAGCCGATGCGTTATGCCTCCAACGTGAATATCTATACCCAAAAGGACGCGCTGAACATACCGACAACAATCGAAGTCAACAAGCCGTTCAGCCTCGGTGACTGGAAGATCTATCAGCTCAGCTACAACGAGCAGATGGGCAAGTGGAGCAATGTCAGTGTCTTTGAACTGGTCAAGGATCCTTGGCTGCCCTATACCTATGTGGGGCTGTATCTGCTCGTTCTCGGTGCCATACTGATATTCATACAAAAACGTTAGCCATACAAATCTGGAATTTCTTTCTTTTCTTCGCCCTTGCCGCCATGCTTTTCTGGTCGCTCGGCGCCTTCTTTTCCTGGAAGGGGAAGAAGGCATTGGCCGTCGGAGCTACTGTGGTGGGGCTGGCCGTCTTCCTTTCCTATGTCATCGTGCTGTGGATTGCTCTCGACCGTCCGTCGATGCGCACGATGGGAGAGACTCGCTTATGGTATTCGCTCTTCCTGCCGCTGATGGGCCTGATCGTCTACAGCCGGTGGAACTACAAGTGGTTGCTGTCATTCTCCACCGTACTGGCAGCCGTGTTTATCACCATCAACCTGCTCAAACCTGAGATACACAGCAAGACGATGATGCCCGCGCTGCAAAGCCCATGGTTTGCTCCGCATGTCATCATCTACATGATGGCTTACGCCCTGCTCGGTGCCGCCTTTGTCATGGCCGCCTATCTGCTCTTCTTCCATCACCATGAGGCACCGTCGGACAAGGAGTGGACGGTCACCGACAACCTCGTCTATGTCGGTTGGGCTTTTCTCACCCTCGGCATGCTCTCCGGTGCCTTGTGGGCCAAGATGGCATGGGGCAACTACTGGGCGTGGGATCCTAAGGAGACGTGGGCGGCAGCCACGTGGCTCGCCTATCTGGTCTATATTCATTATCGACTGAGGAAACAGGGAAACATGCGCTTTGCCCTATGGGTGCTCATCGTCAACTTCGCGCTGTTGCAGATGTGCTGGTGGGGCATCAACTACCTGCCTTCTGCCCAAGGCACCAGCGTACACACCTATTACATGAACTGACAGCATGGTCGTGTAACGAGAATCAGTAAAGTGTCTAAAGCAATGTAAAGTGAAACAGTAAACAACAACAAGGAGTGTAAAGTGATTCTAGGTAAAGTCATACTGCTTAGGAAAAGACACTTTCCTACGTAGAAAAAGATCTTTCCCTGCTTAGGAAAAGATCTTTTTCTATAGGATTACAATATCGATTACATAACTTCAGTCCCATTACAACATAGCTTTATATCCATTCCAACATAGCTTTATACCCATTCCAACATAGTTTTATACCCGGCGAAACATGGGTTCGGCAACACCAAAGCATTGGTTCAGATGCGGCACAGTATTGGTACGGCAACACCAAAGCATCAGCTCGGCAACGGCAAAGCATGGGGCTGTGTCCGCCATCAAGCAGGTGGCATTCCATCATGGCAGCAGAGCATCGGGACCATGCCCGCGAAACGCTACATCCAAGAGGCTGTCAGCCCGTTCGTCCCATGGGGCTCTCCGGCGCTGAAACCACTTCTTTGGGACTCATCTCTCCGTCAGGTTTTAGATGAATGCCCCTTACAACGAGACAAAAAAATCCCGGTACGGAACAGCGTACCGGGATTTTTTTGTACTTATATTTCTTGCTACTCTTCTACTCCCACTCGATTGTCGAAGGTGGTTTTGAGGAGATGTCATAGCAAACGCGGTTGACCCCCTTCACCTTGCGTATGATCTCATTGCTCACGTCGGCCATGAAGTCATAGGGCAGACGGGCCCAGTCGGCCGTCATAGCGTCCATAGAGGTCACGGCACGCAGGGCTACAGGATGCTCATAAGTACGCTCGTCGCCCATCACTCCCACGGAACGGATGGTAGAGAGCAGCACGGTGCCGGCCTGCCAGACGTGGTCATAGAGGCTCGTGCCGTCCGGCATCTTGTAGTCGTGCATCTTTTCGATATAGATATCGTCAGCGTCTTGCAGGATGCGCACCTTCTCGCGGGTGATGTCGCCAAGGATGCGCACGGCGAGACCGGGGCCTGGGAAAGGATGACGCTTGATGAGACGCTCAGGCATCTGCAACTGATAACCCACGCGGCGCACCTCGTCCTTGAACAGCCATTTCAGCGGTTCGCAGAGCTGAAGCTTCATGTCTTTGGGCAGTCCGCCTACATTGTGATGGCTCTTGATGGTCATGCCGGTGATGCTAAGGCTCTCGATGCGGTCGGGATAGATAGTGCCCTGAGCCAGCCATTTGGCGTCGGTGATCTTCTTAGCCTCGGCGTTGAAGACCTCCACGAAGTCGCGGCCGATGATCTTGCGCTTCTTCTCCGGGTCGGTGACGCCTTCGAGGTCCTTGAAGAACTTCTCGCTGGCATCTACGCCAATGACGTTCAGCCCCAGACCATTGTAGGCTTCCATGACCTTTTGGAACTCATTCTTGCGTAGCATGCCGTGGTCGACGAAGATACACGTGAGGTTCTTGCCGATGGCACGGTGGAGCAGGGTAGCGCAGACGCTGGAGTCCACACCGCCGGAGAGACCGAGGATGACGCGATCGTTGCCGAGCTGCTCTTTCAGCTCCTTGACGGTGGAGTCGACAAACGAGGCCGGGCTCCACTCCTGACGGCTGCCGCAGATGTCCACAACAAAGTTGCGGAGCAGCTGTGTACCCTGCGTGCTGTGGTACACCTCGGGATGGAACTGCACACACCACACGGGGTTGGTGTCGCTGGCAAAGGCAGCGTACTTCACGTCGGCGGTAGAGCCGATGACATGATAGTTACTGGGGATAGCGGTGATCGTGTCGCCGTGGCTCATCCACACCTGTGAGTTGGGCTCAAACCCTTTGAAGAGTGGATTGCTGGCATCAAACTGCTTGAGATTGGCGCGGCCGTACTCACGGGTACCGGTCTGCTCTACCTTGCCGCCACCGGAGTAGCTGATGAACTGCGCACCATAGCAGATGCCCAGCACCGGATACTTGCCGATGAACTGGCTGAGGTCTACCTTGAAGGCTTCCTTGTCGTGGACAGAGTAAGGGCTGCCACTGAGGATGACACCGATAACACCTGTGTCGTCCTTAGGAAACTTGTTGTAGGGCAGAATCTCGCAGAAGGTGTCCAGCTCGCGGACACGGCGGCCGATGAGCTGCGTGGTCTGCGATCCGAAATCAAGAATGATAATCTTCTGTTGCATAGACGATATGTTAATGTTGAGTGTGCAATATGGAATGATGAATGCTACAGTGTTTTGAGGAACTGTTCCGCCTTGGCAAGCGTGTCTTGCTTACCTACGTCGAGGAGTCGGAGGTTGTTTTTGACATAGCCTTTGACGGGCACGTCGCGGCAGATCTTAAGATAGAAATCCATGATCGGGAACTTTTCCGGCCAGCCGGCCATCTTGACAAATAGGGTGGGGGAGAAGGTGTGGATACCACCGAAGGCATACATGTGATAGCGCCCGGCGAGTAGTGGCGGTTGCTCTTCACCGACAGAGAGCGGAAACTTCACTTGTGAGAGTGCCTCACGCACGTCGGGCCACGGCGTCTTCACTTCTCCTGTCTCGATATTCACCCATCCGACGAGGAGCATCTGGTCGTTGAAGAGCAGATAGCGGCGCGTCTTGCGCCAGCTGACAAGCAGTTGTGCGCCTGCCATGCCATGGGGCACGCCACACGCCGGACACATCACCTTAGGATCAAGCCGGTAGAACTTGCCGAGGTCGACATTGCTCAGAATGTCAACATTATGAATAAGGATAGGGTAGTGAGAGTCGAAAAGAGGGGCTGCGTGGCGTATGCCGCCACCAGTGTCAAGGAGTTGCTCGCTCTCATCGCTGACGCGGATGTCGAGTCCAAAGTTGTTATTGGCATTGAGATAGTCCACGATCTGACCGGCAAAATGGTGGACGTTGACCACAAAGCGCGTGACACCGGCATCGCGCAATCTGAGGATTACACGTTTGAGCAGGGGCTCGCCGCCAACCTCCACCAGTGCTTTTGGCAGGTGGTCGGTGAGAGGCTTGAGGCGTGTGCCCAAGCCTGCTGCGAAAATCATTGCTTGCATCATCTCTTAAAAGCTCTTCGCTCTTTTGGTGCAAAGATACCAATAATTTATGTTTCTGACAAATTTCGTGGCATCTTTCATGTCTCCATGTCTAAATAAACGACAGATGCTGACGGTCAGTCCACCAGCATCGTCGTTATGGAATCCTGTTGTTGATCAGAGCTTGTCGCCGTAGCAGAGGTCGCCGGCGTCGCCAAATCCCGGTACAATATATTTGTGCTCGTTCATTCCCGGGTCGATGGCTGCGCACCAGATGGTGGTCTTGTCGTCGGGGAATACCGACTTGATGTGGTCGATGCCCTCTTCTGTGGCAATGACACAGCAGACGTGGATGCGCTTGGGCGTGCCTTTGGAGAGGAAAGCCTTGTAGCCCAGCTCCATGCTGCCGCCAGTGGCGAGCATCGGGTCGGCAATGATGAGCGTCTTGGCGTCGATGCTTGGCGTGGCGAGATACTCCACGTGTATGCCTACCTTGTGGTGCTCCTTGTCGGTATATTCGCGGTATGCCGAGACGAAGGCGTTGCCCGCATGGTCGAAGATGTTGAGAAAGCCCTGATGAAAAGGCAGTCCGGCACGGAAGATCGTAGCCAGCACAAGCTTGTCTGTAGGTACGTTGACACGTGCGATGCCTAAAGGTGTGGCCACGTCACGCTGCTCATAGTTGAGCCGTTTAGAAACCTCAAAAGCCTCGTATTCGCCCACCCGCATGATGTTGTTGCGGAAGAGCAGGCGGTTTTTCTGATATTCGGCATCGCGCATCTCGGCCATGTACTGTCCGATGATGCTGTTTTCTTTGGATAAGTCAATAACTTCCATCTTGTTGGTATGGTATCTTTATGTTTAGTGATGAATTGCAAAAGGGGTGATACAAAGGTACTTAGTTTTTGCAAAGTGTAAATGTCAAAACAGCAAAGAGTCGTCTGTTTTTATAATCTTTAACCTAAAAAGGCTTGTACGGGCGGGAATTTTCTTCTGCAAACTTTTGGGGAGAATTATCTTTTTGCTACCTTTGCATTCGGATTAAATCAAGGTAAAATACCATTCACAACTTAAATACATTTTATAAAATGGCAAAGTTTGATAAATCAGTTTTAGCAAGCTACGGAATTCAGACAGGTACTGCTGAGGTTCTGTACAATCCTTCTTACGAGGTGCTGTTCAACGAGGAGACCAAGGAAGGTCTCGAGGGCTACGAGGTAGGCCACGAGACAGAGCTGGGTGCTGTTGACGTGTTCACAGGTATCTACACCGGTCGTTCTCCTAAGGACAAGTTCATCGTTGACGATGAGACTTCTCACGACACTGTATGGTGGGACTCTGAGGAGTATCACAACGACAACCACCGTGCTACCAAGGAGGCTTGGAACGCTGTGAAGGAGATTGCCAAGAAAGAGCTCTCTAACAAGAAACTGTATGTCGTTGATGGTTTCTGCGGCACACACCGCGACACACGTATGAAGGTTCGCTTCATCGTGGAGGTTGCATGGCAGGCTCACTTCGTTACAAATATGTTCATCCGTCCGAAGACAACAGCTGACTTCGAGCAGGAGCCTGACTTCATCGTTTACAATGCCTCTAAGGCTAAGGTCGAGAACTGGAAAGAGCTCGGTCTGCACTCTGAGACTTGTGTGATGTTCAACGTCACCAGCAAGGAGCAGGTGATCATCAACACATGGTATGGTGGTGAGATGAAGAAGGGTATGTTCTCTATGCAGAACTACTTCCTCCCCTTGAAGGGCATCGCTTCCATGCACTGCTCTGCCAACACCGACAAGAACGGTGAGAACACCGCTATCTTCTTCGGTCTGTCTGGTACAGGTAAGACTACTCTGTCTACCGATCCTAAGCGTCTGCTCATCGGTGATGACGAGCACGGATGGGACGACAAGGGCGTCTTCAACCTCGAGGGCGGCTGCTATGCTAAGGTCATCAACCTCGATAAGGAGGCTGAGCCTGACATCTACGGCGCTATCACACGTGATGCACTGCTGGAGAACGTTACCGTTGACAAGAACGGTAAGATCGACTTCGCTGACAAGAGCGTGACAGAGAACACACGTGTCAGCTATCCTATCTATCACATCAAGAACATCCAGCGTCCTGAGAGCCAGGGTCCCGCTGCAAAGCAGGTGATCTTCCTGAGCGCTGATGCCTTCGGTGTGCTGCCTCCAGTGTCTATCCTGAACGCAGAGCAGACGAAGTACTACTTCCTCTCTGGCTTCACTGCTAAGCTGGCTGGTACAGAGCGCGGTATCACAGAGCCGACTCCTACCTTCTCTGCTTGCTTCGGCCAGGCATTCCTCGAGCTGCATCCTACAAAGTATGCTGAGGAGCTCGTCCGCCACATGGAGAAGAGCGGTGCTAAGGCTTATCTGGTCAACACTGGCTGGAACGGTACTGGCAAGCGTATCTCTATCCGCGATACACGTGGTATCATCGACCGCATCCTGGATCACGAGATCGACAAGGCTCCTACGAAGACCATTCCTTACTTCAACTTCGTTGTTCCTACAGAGCTCGAAGGCGTGAACAAGGACATCCTGGATCCTCGCGATACTTACAAGGACGCTTCTGAGTGGGACGCTAAGGCTAAGGATCTGGCACAGCGCTTCATCAAGAACTTCAAGAAGTACGAAGGCAACGAGGCTGGTAAGGCTCTCGTAGCTGCTGGTCCTAAGCTCTAACCGCCTTGAAGAAAGTCGATACAGCAAGACGTCCTCTCCTATATATAATAAGGAGTACTAACTTCTCGTATAGATAGCGGGAGACAGTCTTCAACATATACCTCCTCTGTGCTTTGGCACAGAGGAGGTTTTTTAGTGCCCACACACTAATGATAGCCTGCACAAAATAGATCAATTGTGCTGTTTTTGAGCTCTGTGCTTACCTGTACAGACTTTTTTTGTCATAGAAATGAAAATAAACTGAATAATATTTGGAGGATTCTCAACTATTGCTTAACTTTGCAACGTCTTCGTGAGAAGATATACATAAAGTTTCATTAGGTTAGTAGTTTGATAGATTTTTAAGGTAAAGTTAGTATGATGTTATTAGATTTAGAATCTATTTCAATGTTGGTTTTGGTCATATTGATGACCGCGCTAAGCGTTTTTTTCTTGGTGAACAACCACGTTGAGTAACATCATTCTACGAAGAAGACAGTGCAAGTGATTGTATTGTCTTTTTTTTGTGCCCTATCACCAAAAGCACTAAACAAACTTAAAATCACTTGACAAATGCGACTTTTTACATAATATTCAGGAAAAACCGCTTTATTTACGAGAATTCTAAGTAAATTTGCAACTAAAATAATATATCGCGCGAAATGATAAAGAAGTTCTTGGCATTTGCCTGCATGGCGTTGGCTATGTTTGCATTTTCTTCATGCCTCAACTCCGATGAAGATGAAATAACCTACTATGACGATACTGCAGTGACAGCATTCTCGCTCAGTGCCGCCAACAGATACATCCACACCACCGCTTCTGATGGCGTGACGGACAGCGTGTATAAGACTTCGCTGACCGTGTCGGGCTATGCCTTCTCCATCGATCAGCAGCAACGGAAGATTTATAATCCCGATTCCTTGCCCGTAGGAACCGATGTCGCACACGTGCTGGCGACAATCTCCAGTAAGAATGGTGGCAGTATTGTGCTCAACCTGAAGAACAAGGCTGGGAATGACTCATTGGCTTACTACTCTTCCTCTGACTCTATCGACTTCACAAATCCCGTACGCGTGCGCGTCTATAACACCCGGGGATTGGCCTACCGCGAATATACTGTGCAGGTCAACGTGCACCGGCAAGAGGGCGATGTCTTTAAGTGGAACTCCACGGAAGCGTCTGCTCTCCAGACCGTCACCGGCCGCCGCATGGTCGTCAACGGTGACGGACTCTATCTCTTCGGCTTAAAAGGCGATGCTACCGTGGGCTTTGTCTACAGCAATCAGACTTGGAAACAGCTGAGCCGCCGCTCCTTCGGGGCCGACGCCTATAAGAATGTTGCCGTGCAGCAGGGAAGTATCTTTGTACTTGACGGCAACGCGCTGCTTCGCAGCAGCGACGGTGAGCAGTGGCAGAGAGTTTCCACGCTGACGGGTGTCAAACAGTTGTTGGGCGCAACGCCCGCAAGGCTTTATGCGATGACGGACAACGGCATCAGCTACTCGTCGGACCAGGGCGCTACGTGGACTGCGGATGCTTTGGACGATGCTGTCGGCAATCTGCCGGAGACAGACTTGAACTTTGTCTGCTCGGCTGCGGTCACCAACGACAGCACCTACAACCTGCTGCTGATTGGAAACCGCAACGACAAGACCGTGACATGGGCGAAGGTGGAGGAAAACGGCAGCGGCGCGCAGAGCCAGCCGTGGTATCTCTTCACCGACGACGAATATAATCTGAAGACACTGCCCTACCTGAGCAACCTGCAAGTGGTGAACTGTGAGGGTAAGCTCCTGGCTGTTGGTGGCGATCTGAAGACGGTCTACAGCAGTCTCGACCAAGGACTCACATGGTCGGCAGAGGCTACCTATACGCTTCCAACCGCTCTCGTGGGCGCAGCAGTGCCGGCAGCGATGACGGTGGGACAGAAGGGTATGATCTACCTCACCACGTCTGCCTCACCGGCCGTCTACTATGGTCGTCTGACCCGCTACGGCTGGGCTGAGAATGAGTAGGTGTTCAGAAAACCATGCGTGTATGAAGTTGCGGCAGCTTGCTTCCCTTGTCTTCCTGGTCTTGATGGCGATTCCAGCCATGGCGCAGGACGACAGTGAATACCGGCTCGAGGTCGGTGTCGGAGCAGGAGCGATGGGCTATCTCGGTGACTTCAATGGCAGCCTGACAAAAGATCTCCAGCCTGCCGTGTCGTTGACGGGGCGATATGTCTTTAATCCTTACATGGCATTGCGGATCAACGTAGCCAAAGGCACGATGAAAGGCTCATCGGCTGATGTGGAGACCTATTATCCCGACTATGCCGACCAGGTCTATACCTTTAAGAACTCGCTCTATGATGCCTTTGTGCTCTATGAGTTGAATTTCTGGCCTTACGGCACAGGCAGGGACTACAGAGGCGCCAAACGGCTCACGCCCTTCGTCTTTGCAGGATTGGGCATGACCTACGCAGATGTGAAAACCAATGGAGCCAAAAAGGGAAAGGTGGCCTTTAACCTGCCTTTAGGCTTGGGATTGAAATACAAAATCGGTGAACGGGTGAACGTGGGACTGGAATGGTCCATACATTTCGCGCAGAATGATGAACTCGACGGGGTGAAAGATCCCTATTACATCAAAAGCAGCGGACTGTTTAAAAACACAGATTGCTACTCGCTGCTGCAAGCAACACTCACCTACAGCTTCTCACCCAAATGTACAACGTGCAATAAAGAATTTTAGATATGGCAGAACTCGATATGACAAGGATTCCACAGCACATCGCCATCATCATGGATGGCAATGGCCGCTGGGCTACTGAGCGCGGTAAAGACCGCTCCTACGGTCATCAGGCCGGGGTGGACACTGTGCGCCGGATCACTTCCGAGTGTGTGCGGCTCGGCGTGAAATATCTCACGCTCTACACCTTTTCCACAGAGAACTGGAACCGTCCTGCCACTGAGATCCATGCGCTGATGGGACTCGTGCTGACGTCGCTGGAAGATGAAATCTTCATGAAGAACAACGTCAGATTCCGCGTCATCGGCGACGTGAAGCGCTTGCCCGACGAGGTGCAGCAGAAGCTCAAGGAGACCGAAGAGCATACCAAGAACAACAAGGCCATGACGATGGTCGTGGCACTGAGCTATTCTTCGCGTTGGGAAATCACGCAGGCAGTGAAAGACATCATCGAGGAGCGCACAAGTTCATCGCATCTCGATCGGCAGCATGTCGAAAGTACAGATATCACAGAAGACCTCATCAATCAGCATATGCAGACGAGCTTCATGCCCGATCCCGACCTGCTGATTCGTACAGGTGGCGAGCTGCGCATCAGCAACTTCCTGCTGTGGCAGATCGCTTACAGTGAGCTCTACTTCTGTGACACCTATTGGCCCGACTTCTCTGAGGAGGACTTGCACAAAGCAATCCTCAGCTATCAGTCGCGCCAGCGCCGCTTTGGCAAGACTGAACAGCAGGTGGAAGAGAATACCGAGGATAACATATAATCACAAACGACAATTCTTTGAAGATGCATCATAATAAGAAAAAAGTCCTGGCGGCTTGTCTTGCTATGGCCATCGTGGCCAGCGTGCAGGCGCAGGAGCAAATCGTACACCCCGACATCAACTATGCCGGCACGCCGCGTGACCTCGTCATTGGTGGCTTCAACGTCTCCGGCATTGACGGTTATGAGGATTATATGCTTACAGGCATCTCAGGTCTCTCTGTCGGACAGCATATCTCGGTGCCCGGCACCGAAATCACGGAGGCCGTCAAACGCTATTGGAAGCACGGTCTCTTTTCCGATGTGAAGATCTCGGCCGACTCTATCGTGGGTGATAAGATCTATCTGCATATCTCTCTGAAGGCGCGCCCGCGTGTCTCCACCATCAACTACGTGGGACTGAAAAAGAGCGAGAAAGAGGATATGGAGAAGAAACTCGGTATCCTGCAAGGCGGACAGATCACGCCAAACATGATCGACCGTGCAAAGATCCTGGCTAAGAAATACTTCGACGACAAGGGTTACAAGAATGCAGATATAGAGATTCAGCAGCGCCCCGACGTCACCGGTAAGAACCAGGTCATCCTCGACGTCATCATCGACAAGAAGGATAAGATCAAGGTAAGACATATCTACATCGAGGGAAACAAGTATCTGAGCAACCTCAGAATCAAGGGCGGACTCTTCCATAAAGGTGCCTTTGCCAAGACCCATGAGGCTGGTAAGCTCTCTACCTTCCTGAAATCAAAGAAGTTCACCCCCGAGCGCTGGAAGGCTGACAAGGAGAAGCTCATCGAGAAATACTATGAGCTGGGCTACCGCGACGCCACGATCTTGAAGGACAGCGTGTGGAACAATGATCCCAAACACGTCAATGTCTACGTCAAAGTAGACGAAGGCAAGAAATACTTTATACGGAACATCCACTGGGTGGGCAATACGGTCTACAACTCAGCCTACCTCTCCAATCTGTTGGGAATGCGGAAAGGTGACGTCTACAATCAGAAGTTGCTCAACAAGCGACTCCGAGAAGACGATGATGCCGTGTCGAACCTCTACTACAACAATGGTTACGTCTTCTCGTCCATCGACCCCGCTGAGCAGAATATCGTCGGCGACTCTATCGACCTGGAGATGCGTGTGTTGGAAGGCCCACAGGCTCATCTGAGCCATGTGCGCATCAATGGTAATGACCGTCTCTATGAGAATGTGGTGCGCCGTGAGCTTCGTACCAAGCCGGGAGACCTCTTCTCTAAGGAAGCCCTCATGCGTTCTGCACGTGAGTTGGCATCGATGGGATTCTTCGATCCTGAAAAGGTATCACCGGATGTCAAGCCGAATGCTGAGGACGGAACGGTAGATATCAACTGGAACCTGACACAGAAGTCCAACGACCAGATCGAGTTCTCACTCGGTTGGGGACAGACGGGTATCATCGGACGCGTGGGACTGACGCTCAACAACTTCTCTATGGCCAACCTGTTCAACAAGAATAAGGAACACCGCGGCATTATGCCTATCGGTGACGGCGAGAAGCTGTCCATCGGTGTACAGACCAATGGCTCCTACTATCAGAGCTACAACACCAGCTACTCCACCAACTGGTTTGGCGGAAAGCGGCCTATTCAGTTCTCCGTCGGCGCGTTCTACTCCAAGCAAACTGATGTGTCGAGCAACTACTACAACTCAGCTTGGCAGAACAGCTACCTGCAGTCGCTCTACGGCTACAACAGCTATTCTTACAACTATAGCAATTACGAGAACTACTACGACCCCGACAAGTATGTCAAACTCCTGGGAGCAAGCATCGGCTGGGGCAAGCGTCTGCGGTGGCCTGACGACTACTTCAACCTCTCTGTGGAGCTCTCGTTCACCCGCTACATGCTGAAGAATTGGCGTTATTTCTCTTATCTGATGACCACAGGTAACAGCAACAATCTCAACCTGAGCATTGCCGTCAACCGTTCGTCAACCGACAACCAGCTCTTCCCACGTCGCGGTTCTGAGTTCACGGCCAGTGTCACGCTCACTCCGCCATGGAGTCTTTGGGACGGTAAAGACTATAAGAATCTGGCCACAAACCCATACTCTGCCAACTATGTCAGAGAGCAGCAGGAGAAATACCGCTGGATCGAATATAACAAGTGGAAGTTCAAGGCACGTACCTTCACGGCTCTGACAAGTGCTCAGAAGTGCTTCGTGCTCATGACGCGTGTAGAGTTGGGTATCCTCGGCAGTTACAACAAGTACAAGAAGAGCCCGTTTGAGACGTTCTACGTCGGTGGTGATGGTATGAGTGGCTATTCCAGCACCTATGGCGAGGAAACGATCGGACTGCGCGGTTACGAGAATGGTTCTCTCACTCCTTATGGTTCTGAGGGCTATGCCTACGACCGCATGTCGCTGGAATTGCGCTATCCGTTCCTGTTAGGCAATACGACCATCTACGGACTGACCTTCGTGGAGGGTGGTAACGCCTGGACTGAGACGAGAAAGTTCAATCCTTTCCAGATGAAGCGCTCGGCAGGTGTCGGTGTACGTATCTATCTGCCTATGGTCGGCCTGATGGGTATCGACTGGGCTTACGGCTTCGACAAGGACAACAACGGCAGCAAGGGCGGCAGTCAGTTCCACTTTGTCCTCGGACAAGAGTTCTAAACCGAAGCAAGAAAACATGAGAAGCGTATGACGAAAGGGTGCTTTGACACAACGATAAAGCACCAATCGTCAACGCCGGAACGCAATTCCGTCAACGCCGGAACACATTTATGCCAACGAAACGGCTGAAAAGTAAAAAAACACTAAAGGATAAGGGCTTCCCTGTAACATTTAGTTCAGACAAACGTCGCAGGGATAGTCAACTGATCAATAAAAGGAAATTGAATATGAAGCAGATGATTGTAAAAAACAATTGGAGCAGACTGGGGGGCATCCTTCTACTCTGTTTCTTCGCTCTTATACCATTCTCGAAGGCCAACGCGCAGAAGTTCGCATTGGTGGACATGGACTATGTGCTGAAGAACATACCGGCCTACGAGCGTGCCAACGAGCAGCTCAATCAGGTATCTAAGAAGTGGCAGGCTGAGGTAGAGGCTCTGAACACAGAAGCTGCCACCATGTATAAGAACTATCAGAATGAGATGGTGTTCCTCTCGCAGGAGCAGAAAAAGGCCAAACAAGAGCAGATCATGCAGAAAGAAAAGGAGGCTGCTGATCTCAAACAGAAATATTTCGGCCCCGAAGGCGAGCTCTTCAAGAAGCGTGAGAGCCTGATGTCACCCATTCAGGAGGAGATCTACAATGCGGTGAAGGACATCTCTGAGCTCCGTGGCTACAGCCTCGTACTTGACCGCGCCTCTGATACCGCCATCATCTTCGGCTCACCGAAGATCGATATCTCAGACGAGGTGCTCCAAAAACTGGGATATGGAAAGTAAAAGACAATAAAAACAATAAAAACAATCGATCATGAAAAAGTTACTTTTAATGTTAATGCTGATGGCACCTCTGGCTACTTTCGCTCAGAAGTTCGGCAAAGTCAACACACAGACCATCATGCAGAATCTGCCAGAAATCGCTAAGATCAACGGAGAACTCCAAGCTACTGCCAAGCAGTACGAGAATGACTTGAAAAGCATGCAGGACGAGTTGAAGCGTCAGAGCGATGCTTACGACAAGGCAAAGAGCACGATGAATCCTACTGCTCAGAAGCAGAAGGAAGAAGAACTCAACACGCTCTATCAGAAGATTCAGCAGACCTATAGCGACAACCAGCAGGCTCTGCAGAAGGCACAGCAGGACAAGATGCAGCCTGTCGTGGAGAAAGTGCGCAAAGCCATTGAGAATGTCGGCAAGACTGGTGGTTTTACCTACATCTTCGAAGAGGGTGCCGCTGTCTACACGGGCGCCAATGTAGAGGATGTCACCGCTAAGGTGCAGGCCGAAATCAACAAGATGAAGTAAATGGCATTGCTCTTTCCTCGGCATGACGAGGAGCTGGGGTGAGGGTGCGCTACGTGGCATACCCTCACCTCTTGCTGTCTTTTAAGGACTGTGCTTCCGTTTCGCGTAACTTCTCGTTAGGCTTTCGTTGGTGCAATCCTTATCCATTATCCTTCTCCGTATAGTCAACAATAATCTTTCCAACCATGAGGCATTTGTTTGTTAGTGCTTTTTTCCTGTTTCTCGGCAGCCCGCTTTTTGCGCAGGGCACGGTGTCGTCTACTGTGCCATCCACGGTTGCTGTGCCGTCTCAGCAGGCCGTTCCGTCGTTTCGTTATGGTTTTCTTAGCTGTCAGAGTGCTTTGGAGGCCATGCCGGGCTATGCAGAGGCCAGACGCTCTATTGCTGATCTGAAGTCAAAATACGACGCTGAGATGAAACGCGTGGAGGATGAGTTCAATGCCAAATACGAGGCTTTTCTCGATGGTCAGAGCACTTTTGCACCGTCGATCCGCGAGAAGCGGCAGGCTGAACTGCAAGAGCTGATGGAGAAAAACCAGACGTTTAAGGATCAGGCCAAGCAATATCTCAAGAACGCAGAGCAGGACGCTTACCAGCCTTTGCGTGAGAAGCTTGCGGCAGCCATCCAGCGTGTGGGTCATGCCAAGGGACTGGCTTTCGTGCTCAACACCGACAACGGCACACTGCCCTTTGTCAATCCGGAGATGGGAACAGACATCACCGCCGATGTGCTGTCGGCTGTCAAATAACAGCGGTGACATCCCCTTAGTAAGGAGACGGTCTGTAGCTGTCATATAACCATCTGTAGCTGTCATATCTGTAATGTAGCTGTCAATTATAATAAGGAGTAGTGAGATGAATACAAACATTGATGATCAGCCCGAGAAGTCTGAGGCCGTTCAAGAGTCTTTCCCTGCTGCACCGGGTCCCATAGGCATTTTTGATTCCGGCTATGGCGGATTAACCATATTGCATGGCATCCGACAGTTGTTGCCTCAGTACGATTATATCTATCTTGGCGACAACGCACGAGCTCCTTATGGTCCCCGCTCGTTTGATGTCGTCTATGAATTTACGCGTCAGGCCGTACAGAAGCTCTTCGAGATGGGCTGTCAGCTGGTGATCCTTGGCTGTAACACCGCATCGGCAAAAGCGTTGCGCTCGATCCAGCAACATGATCTGCCACAGTGGGATCCCAAGCGGCGCGTGCTCGGCGTCATCCGGCCTACGGCAGAAATCATCGGAAAGCTCACACGCAACGGCCATGTGGGACTGCTCGCCACAGAAGGCACGGTGAAGAGCCATAGCTACGACATGGAGATCGCTAAGCTTTGGCCCAACATCAAGGTGACAGGGCAGGCCTGCCCGTTTTGGGTGCCCTTGGTGGAATACAACGAGGCAGACTCGCCCGGTGCAGACTATTTTGTCAAGAAGCGCATCGATCAGCTCATGCAACTCGACCCCGATATCGACACGATCATCCTGGGCTGTACCCATTTCCCGCTGTTGATGCCAAAGATCCTGAAGTATGTGCAGCCCGGCGTGCGCATTGTTCCTCAGGGAGAGTATGTCGCCGACAGCCTGAAAGACTACCTCCTTCGCCACACCGACATGGCTTCGCGGCTGACCACCGGCGCCACGGTCAAGTACTATACGACCGAGAATCCCGACAAGTTCAAGGAGAGCGCTTCAATCTTCCTCCATGAGCGAGTGCACGTAGAACATATAGAATTAGGATAAAACTTCAAATATTCATTTATGCAAGAAACCAGACAGAACCGAATCGCCCGGCTCCTTCAGAAGGAGCTGGCTGAGATATTCCAAAGTCAGACACGTGCCATGCACGGTGTCCTCGTCAGCGTCACCCGTGTGCGCATCAGTCCAGACCTGAGCATTTGTACGGCTTATCTGAGCATCTTCCCTTCTGCAAAGTCAGAAGAACTGCTCAACAACATCAAGGCCAACGAGAAGAGCATCCGTTATGAGCTCGGACGTCGTGTCCACAACCAGCTGCGCATCATTCCGGAGCTGCGCTTCTTCATCGACGACAGTTTGGATTATATCGACCACATCGACGAGTTGCTCAATAAGAAGTAATAGAGGTTTTCAATGAATTTTCCGTTCTTTGTGGCGCGCCGCTATCTCTTCTCCAAGAAGAAGACCCACGCCATCAATGTGATATCCCTGATCTCTGTCATCGGAGTGGCTGTGGCTACGATGGCCCTCGTCATCGTGTTGTCGGTGTTTAACGGCTTCCATGACCTGGTGGCCAGCTTCTTCACAAACTTCGACCCACAGTTGAAGGTTGTGCCTGTGGAGGGAAAGACCGTACCGGCCGATGATCCGATTCTCACAAAGATCAGTCATTTCCCAGAAGTCGACGTTGCCACGGGTACCGTGGAGGACATGGCATTGGCCATCTACAACGGCAAACAGGCCATGGTGACGATAAAAGGTGTGGACGACAACTTCCCGCAGCTCACTCATATCACCGAGATACTCTATGGCGATGGACAATTCCAGCTCCACACAGCCAACCTGCAGTATGGCACGCCGGGCATCCGTCTGGCTCAGACCTTGGGCTTGGGAGCCAATTGGAAAGGCTATCTCAAGATCTATGCACCGCAGCGTGAGGGCCAGCTCGACATGACCGATCCACAGTCGGGCTTTGTCGTCGACTCGCTGATCTCCCCCGGCGTGGTCTTCTCAGTCAATCAGGGTAAGTATGACAAGAGTTATATCGTCACCAGTCTGGGCTTTGCTCAGAACTTGTTCAACCAGCAGGGCATGTTGTCTGCCTTGGAGTTGAGACTGAAACCGGGCTCGAATTTCGAAAGTGTGAAGGCTCGGATGCAGCAAGTCGCCGGTAAGAAGTATCAGGTGCTCGACCGCTTCGAGCAGCAGCGCGACACGTTCAAGATCATGAAAGTGGAAAAGCTCATGGCCTATATCTTCCTGACGTTCATCCTCATCGTGGCGTGCTTCAACATCATCGGCTCGCTCTCGATGCTGATCATCGACAAGAAGGACGATGTCGTCACGCTGCGCAACTTAGGAGCCTCTGACAAGCAGATCCGCCGCATCTTCCTTTTCGAGGGTCGTCTGATCAGTTTCTTCGGAGCCATCTTAGGCATTTTGCTGGGCTTATTGCTCTGTTGGTTGCAGCAGCAGTACGGCTTTGTGAAGATGGGCAGCAGCGACGGCACGTTTGTCGTCAATGCCTATCCCGTGAGTGTCCACTATAGCGACGTGCTTTTGATCTTCCTCACGGTCATTGCCGCAGGCTGGCTTGCTGTGTGGTATCCTGTCAGGACGCTCAGCAAGAGACTCGTGCAATAGTGTACTGGTGCCTGTGCAACATAAAAAAGGCCCGCATGGTATATAGCTTTATAATAGCTTTATACTCATGCGGGCTTTTTTGATGCTGCTTATTTCTTGATTATTCAGCACTCTGCTTTGCGGATACCGATTGTTTTGTTTGACTAAGGCTTAGTACAGATACGACAAGTAGCATCCACCAAGTTATTGCATCGTCGTAGCCTGTAGAATAGTGAATCATCAAGCCAATGACGGAAACAAACGCATCGTAGAGAAAGTCGCGTTTGGTACCGAAGATTTCAATGAGTGCTGAATACTCTTTTCTACGATATGCTGCCACGCATCCTATGATATATAGGGCGAGTGCCGCAGCTATCAGCACATAGCTCACAGTGGTCATGGTCTCACTTCCTTGCAGAAGTGGCTGAGCTAAGTATAGCATGAAAGTAAAAGTGGGGAGACTGGACGTAATCCAAAAAATCGACTTCATGGTAATCAATTATCTATATTATTTTCTTTCCAGTAATTATAACTGTAAACGGCTGTTGCAAGTGCTTTACACATGTTTTGTCTTCGCATTAGCGTTAACAGCAAACTTGTTGTAGACT
>Ga0256407_10005180_pt1 | contig 21144 bp, 13 predicted proteins | sample RumenRJG_04DNA_FD_193489 | JGI IMG/M metagenome (GOLD analysis project Ga0256407, IMG submission 193489) | Bovine rumen microbial communities from Lethbridge, Alberta, Canada - RJG_04 | ecosystem: Host-associated > Mammals > Digestive system > Stomach > Rumen | place: Canada: Alberta... | reverse complement strand
TCTTTATGCGGGTGATGGATCTCAACCGGCGCATCTCGCTCAAGAACCCGCTCCTGAAGGGGATCGACCGCCTGCTCTTCGTCACGCACGAGCCGCGCGGATTCGACGAGTGGCACGGCGGCTCGCACATGTGCGACCAGTACTACGGCTTCCACGGCACGCAGAACGGCTACTCGCGCGGCGACGGATTGTACATCCTCGAAAAACCGTTCTCGGACAAACCTGTTGCGCGCAACATCCTCGCGGGCAAGGTGATCGAGGAGGGCCCATGGAAGGGCCAGACGCTTGACGGATGCGCGATCATCTCGCCCGACATCGACTGGGACGGCAAGCGCATCGCGTTCGCGGCGGTGAAGAACAACAGCAAGCTCGACACGTGGGAGGACGGCACATGCTACCACGTGTTCACGTGCAACATCGACGGCTCGAACCTCCGCCAGCTCACAAGCGGGCCGTGGAACGAGTTCGACCCGTGCTGGCTGCCGAACGGAAGGATCGTGTTTTCCTCCGAAAGGCGCGGCGGATTCGTGAGATGTTCCGGGAGGCGTCCCGTGCCGTCGTACACGCTGCACTCGATGTTTGCGGACGGCACCGACATCGTGCGCCTTTCGCACCACGAGACGAACGAGTGGCACCCCAGCGTGAACAACGACGGCATGATCGTCTATACGCGCTGGGACTACGTGGACCGCGGCGCCGGCCAGGCGCACCACGCCTGGACGTGTTTCCCCGACGGACGCGACCCGCGCGAGGTGAACGGCAACACGCGTCTTCATGCCAACACGACTCCGAAGATGGAGATGAACGTGCGCCAGATTCCCGGCTCGCGCAAGTACATCGCCACTGCCACTCCGCACCACGGCTGGGCCGCCGGCTCGCTCATCATGATCGATCCGGCCGTGCCGGACGACGGCGAGATGAGCACCGTGCGGCGCGTCACGCCCGAACAGGCGTTTCCGGAGAGCGAGCAGATCACGTGGAAAAACCGCCACAGCGGCTCCTACGCGACGGCGTGGCCGCTCAGCGAGAAGTACTTCATCTGCGCATACGACGGAGACGCAAACGGCATGTACAACGTGCCGATGCGCGGCCGCCGCTACGCGATCACGCTGCTGGACGTCTTCGGCAACAAGACGCGTCTCTATTCTCATCCCACGATCTCGTGCCTCGACCCGATGCCGCTCATGGCGCGCAAGATGCCGCCGGTGATTCCGCACAAGACGCTCGAGGGACGTCCCGCCGACGCCGACGGGAGGCGTCCCGCGCCCATTCCCGCCGCCGAGATGCCCAAGACGGGCGAGATCGGCCTCATCAACGTCTACGACACGCGCATTCCGTTCCCCACGAACGACGCGATCACGGCCTTGCGCGTGTGGCAGCTCTTTCCTAAGACGAAGCCCGTTCAGCAGCATCCGTGGCTCGGCGCGGAAAATCGCCAGACCGGGCGGCAGTGCCTCGGCACGGTGCCGGTGGAGGCGGACGGCAGCGCGTACTTCACGGCTCCGGTGGGCGTGCCGCTCTTCTTCCAGGCGCTGCGCGCCGACGGCTGCGCCGTGCAGAACATGCGCAGCGACACGTACCTGCATCCCGGCGAGCGGCTCGTGTGCAGCGGATGCCACGAGCCGAAGGAGAACGTGCGCCGTACGGCGCTCAAGAACCTGCCGGCCGCCATGCGTCGCGCGCCCAGCGCGATCAAGCCGGGGCCGGACGGCACCGCGCCGTTCAACTACCGGCGTCTCGTGCAGCCTGTCCTCGACGCGAAGTGCGTCTCCTGCCATGGCGAGAAGCGCGCACCCAAGGCGCCCGACCTGCGCGCCGGCGACTGGCGCAAGAACAAGTGGGGATTCTCGACGAGCTGGAACAACCTCGTGCACCGCACGAACTACTTCATCCGCGAGATCATCGAGGACAGGCGCCGTGTGGACTGGGAGTTCTTCGTGCCCGCCTACACCACGCCCGGAAAGAACCTCGCCATCGGCGCACCGCTGCGGAAGATGCTGGACGCCGGCCACCACGGCGTGAAACTCACGCCCGAGGAGCGCGAGAGGTTGATAATCTGGATGGATTCCAACGGACAGTACATCGCGCACGACCACGATCCCGAGGCCCAGCGCGACGGAAAGATCGTCAAACCCGCGCTCGAGTAGTCCCGTGCGCGAACAATGTCAAAACAGGAGAAAACAGACTATGAATAGTTTTACCTACCACAATCCCGTCAAGGTCGTGTTCGGCCTCGGGACGTTGAAGCAGGCCGGCGAAGAGGCCGCGAAGCTCGGAAAGCGCGCGTTCGTCGTCTCGTACGGCGACGCGAGCGTCACGGGCACGCTCGCCAGGCTGAAGGGGCTGCTGGACGCGGCGGGCGTCGCGTCGCAGGAGTTCCTGGAGGTCGTGCCCAACCCGCCGATCGAAATGGTCGCGCGCGGCGTGGACGCGGCGAAGGCGTTCGGCGCGGACCTCGTGATCGGCGTGGGCGGCGGCTCGGCGATGGACGCCGCGAAGGCAATCGCGGCGGGCGTTCTCTACACGCATGGCGATTTGTGGAACATGGTGTACGCCAGCCACTCGAACGTGACGGCGCAACCGCCGGAGAAGGCGCTGCCGCTCCTCCTCATCCCTACGCTTCCCGCGACGGGCAGCGAGATGAACATGTGTTCGGTGGTCAGCTCGACGACGCGCGGACAGAAGAGCTACATCTGGGCAGACTGCCTTTTCGCGAAGACGGCCATCCTCGACCCGGAGCTCACCTATTCGCTGCCGCCGTTCCAGACGGCGTGCGGCGCGATCGACGCGATCAGCCACGTGCTCGAGATCTACATCAACGGACAGGACGAGAGCGACCTCCTCCACGCCTGGCAGCTTGCGCTGATGCGCACGATCGTCGAGAACCTCCCGAAGGCGCTCGCGAACCCGCAGGACGCCCACGCGCGCACGGAACTCATGTGGTGCGCGACGTGCGGCCTCAACGGCTGGGCCTCGCCGGGCGACGCCTGGACGCCCATGCACCAGGTGGGACATGTCCTCACGAGCCGCCACGGCATCAACCACGGCTCGTCGCTCGCGATCGTCATGCCCGCGTGGATGACGTACCACAAGGCGCTCAAGCCCGCCCGCTACGCGCAGTTTGCGGTGAAGGCGATGGGGATCGACCCTGCCGGGAAGTCCGACGCCGAGCTGGCGGACGCCGGCATCGCCGCGTTCCGCGACTTCATCAAGGCGAGCGGCGTGCCGGTGACGCTTGGCGAGAAGGGCGTGACGGAAGGGGACATCCCCGGTATCATCGCGGGTGTGCGTACCGTGAGCTTCAACGCGGACGGTGTGCTCGCCTCGAATCCGCCCGTCACGGCGGAGGCCCTCGCGGAAATCCTGAAGTTGGCCTTGTGAGGAGAAGACGATGACAGTAGAAGAGATCGCGAAGATGATGGATGTTTCCGCCGTGCAGGCGCAGAGCACGCGGGAGGACATCGACGCGTGCTGCGCGATGGCGGCGGAGTTCGGCTGCGCGGCGGTGTTCTGTCTGCCCGCGCACGTGCCGTACCTGCGCGCGCGGCTCGACGCGATGGGCCTGAAGGTGCCGATGGCGTCCGTCTCCGGCTTCCCCGGCGGCGCGGAGTCCTCGCGCACGAAGGCGCGGACGGCGCGTGAGCTCGTGGGCTGGGGCTGCGACGAGGTGGACATGGTGAACAACATCGCCTGGCTGAAGGCCGGCGAGAAATCCGCCTACGTGGACGACGTGGCGGGCGTCGTCGAGGCGGCGGGGGGGCGTCCGGTGAAGGTGATCCTCGAGTGCCATTGGCTCACGGACGAGGAAATCGCGCGCGCGTGCGAATGGTGCGTGGAGGCGGGCGCGGCGTGGGTGAAGACCGGCACCGGCTGGGCGCCGACCGGCGCCACGGTGGAACGCATCGCGCTTATGTCAAAGACCGTCGCAGGCCGCTGTCAGGTGAAGGCGGCGGGCGGCATCCGCTCGCTTGCCACGCTCCAGGCGCTCTACGACGCCGGTGCACGCCGCTTCGGCGTGGGCGTGGGTTCCGCCCGCAAGATTCTCGCCGAGGCGTAATTGCGCACGTGGCGGGGGCGTGGCAGAATATGCGCCAGAACGAAGGAACAAGCCAAACATGGAAAATGCGACCGTTGGGTGACCTCTGTCGAATCGAAGGTTCTCCGGGAGAGGCTTCTTGCGCGGTGAAATTTCACGAAGGAGAAACTTGAAGACAGAGTCAGTGGTGGTACGAATGAAAGTGGTGTTGGTCAAGGCGTTTACGTTTGCCGCGCTTGTGGCGGGTGCGGCGGTCGTGGAGCCGAAGGCGACGGACGAGGTGCTGTGCAAGCCCGGCGTCTACACGCTAGCCGTCTCCGTGGGACGCAAGGACGGGAAGCCGGAGATCGCCCTGCCGCTTGAAGGCGGCATTGACCGGATCTATCCAGTCGGCAAGATTGAAGTGGTGAGCAAGATGAGGGGCGTCAATTCACCGAATGAAAATACGTCAATTCACCGAACAGAAGTGTGCCAATTCACCGAACGTTATTGACTTGCAGGGGCGATATGTGCTATAATGCGCGCCATGAAACAAGGAGAAATCTATAGAAAACGGGTCTTAGACGCAATTTTGGAGCGGAAACTGTCTGGGGCGGGAGCTGTCCTCGTGGAAGGTCCAAAATGGTGCGGCAAGACGACAACGTGCGAGCAGCATGCCAAAAGTGCTCTTTATATGGCTGACCCAATGCGGCGCGACCGTTATCTCGTTCAGGCAGAAGTGGATATAACGGAACTGATGAAAGGTGAGCAGCCGCGCCTTATAGACGAATGGCAAGATGCGCCGAAGTTCTGGGATGCGATACGCTACGATGTGGATCATTCAGCTGGATGGGGACACTACATCCTCACGGGTTCGGCGGTTCTTCCTGATGACAGGCATGAACGGAGCGGAAAGAAAGACATCGTCCATTCTGGAACGGGGCGGATCGTGCGAGTGAAGATGCGCCCGATGTCGTTATGGGAGTCTGAAGAATCGTCGGGAACGGTTTCGCTGGGCGCTTTGTTCAAGGGGGTGCCGTTCAAGCCTGGCAAGGCCATTGACCGGTCGCTGAAAGACACTGCATATCTTGTGTGTCGCGGTGGATGGCCGCAGTCCGTCCTGCAAGGTGGCGAGTTGGCGCTTGACCGCGCGTTTGAATATGTGGATGCTGTCGTCAATTCGGACATATCGCGTGTAGATGGCGTTTCGCGTGATCCGAGGCGAGTGAGGCTGCTGCTGAGATCGTATGCCAGGCAGCAGGGGACGCAGTCCACCATAGTGAACATTCGCAAAGACATGACAATCGGGGACGGGCATGGTCCGGATGACGACACGGTATCGTCATATCTTAATGCTCTGCGCAAGATATTCGTGATCGAAGATTCTGAAGCGTGGTGTCCGGCGTTGAGATCCAGGGCCGCGATCCGCATGTCACCGACGCGATATTTTTCCGATCCGTCCATTGCGACTGCGGCGCTTGGCCTCGGTCCCGAAGATCTGATGAACGACATTCGCACATACGGACTCTTCTTCGAGACCATGGTGATGCGGGACCTGAGAGTATATGTGGACGCGTTGAACGGAAGCGTCAGTCACTATCTCGACCGTAATGGGCTTGAGTGCGATGCAGTCGTGCATTTACGGAACGGAACGAGTGGACTCGTGGAGGTCAAACTTGGTGGCGAGTCGCTCATAGATGAGGGAGCCAAGACGCTCAATGAGCTATCGGGCATCATTGACACGTCGCGGCAGAGCGAGGTTGCGTTCAAGATGGTTGTCACGGCAAGCGGAGATTTCGCATACCAACGCAAGGATGGCATAATCATCTGCCCGATTTCGGCACTCAAACCATGAAGAACGACCCCGTGAGCTATGTGAAACCCAAAAAGAAGTGAAGCAAGGACAAACCATGACGGACAAGGAGTTATTGCCGCGCCGGGATTTCCTGCGCGATGCCGTGATGCTGGCGGGAGCGGGCATTACCGCGCCGCTGTGGGCGGCGATGAAGTACGACAAGAACGCCGTACTACGCTACTTCCGCGAACAGGCGTCCGAAATGGACGCGCGCGTGGCGGGTGCAGCGAAAGCTGCCCTGCCCGTGCGCGTTCTGTCTCCCGACGGCAAGAACGAGATTGCGCTTTCGCTCTCGCAGCGCGGAGTGGAACTCGCAGTCTCGCGCAGGGGAGAGACGCAGGTCACGGCGGTTTTCGTACGCCAGCGCTACAAGGACGCCGACGACGCGCCGGACGGGCGCAGATGCGCCGTCGAGAAGGTGCTGCGCCGTCACGTGCAGGGCAAGGCGTCCGCACCCATCTACAAGAAAGCGCAGGTCGATCTCGGGGCGAACGAGGCCGAAGTGCGCTTCGGTGGCAAGTGGGGCTTCGTCCTCCATGCCCGTAACGACGGCGTCGCGTACAGGCTCTTCACCGAGAAAGAGGGCGAGCGCCTCATCTCGGTGGACGACACCTTCCTCGCATTCCCCTCCGCCGACACGCGCTGCTGGGCCGGGCGCAACAACGGCTCCTGGCGCGGCGATCGCATGCAGAACAGCTGGGAGTCGGTGTACAGGGAGACGACGATCTCCGGTCTCGACGTGAAGGAGAAGAGTCTCTACTACCTGCCGTTCGTATTCGAGCGCAACGGCGTTTTCACCGCGTTCACCGAAAGCGATCTCAGAAACTACCCGGGCGTCAACCTTGTCAGGTTCAAGCGCGACGCAGACCGCCTTGCTCTCTGGCATGCGCAGCTGCCCGCCGAGCAGAAGCCGGAGCCGCCGCACGTGCGCGTGACGAAGCGGGAGCCCGGTTTCGCGCACACGAGCGTCAACCGCTGCTATCCGTGGCGCGTGTTCATGATGGCGGACGACGTGGCGGAGCTCGCCGCAGCCGACATCGTGTGGGCGCTCGCCGCGCCCCAGCGCGAGGGCATCGACTTCTCGTGGGTCAAGCCCGGTGTCACGTCCTGGGACTGGTGGAGCTCCAAAGGGCTTCCTCCCTGCGCGTTCAAGCCAGGTTCCAACACCGAGACGTACCTTGCGTTCATCGACTTCTCGGCCGACTTCGGCCTGCCGTACACGCTCATCGACGCCGGTTGGGCGGTACGGTACGACGTGCGCCTGATCAACCCCGCCGTCGACATGAAGAAAGTCATGGCGTACGCTGCGAGCAGGAACGTGGACGTGATCCTGTGGGTGGGATGGTCCGTGCTGAAGGACAACACCGAGGCACAGCTCGACTACCTCGCGGGACTTGGCGCGAAGGGCCTCAAGATCGACTTCATGGACCGCGACGACCAGGACGCCGTCGAATCGATCGAGCGAATCGCCGCAGCTGCCGCGAAGCGCCATCTCGTCATCGACTGGCACGGCATGTTCAAGCCCACCGGCCTTGAGCGCCGCTATCCGAACATCCTCAACTACGAGGGCATCTTCGGCCTTGAGGTCTCGCGCTGGGATCCGTTCGACGACATGCCGCGCCATGACTGCCAGGCCGCGTTCACGCGCATGCTGGCGGGGCCGATGGACTACACGCCGGGCGGAATGCGCAACCTCACCCGCGCCGCGTACAAGCCCACGAAGGCTTCTGGCAAAGTGCCCACGCAGGGCACGCGCGTACACCAGATGGCCCTCATGGCGCTCTACTTCGCGCCATTGCAGATGATGGCCGACGGCGTGGGTGCCTACCGCGCGAATCCGGAGTGCACGCGATTTATGGCGAAGATTCCCGTGGTGTGGGACGATACCGTGGCGCTGCCAAGCGAAATGGGGAAGACGGCCGTGCTCGCCCGTCGCAAGGGCGAGGTGTGGTATATCGCCGCGATCGGCGACTGGTCGCCGCACGCGCTTTCGCTCGGCACGAAGTTCCTTGGGAAGGGCACCTGGCGTGCCGAGGCGTTTGCCGACGCACCAGATGCGGACGTGGAGCCCACGCATTGGACGCGCCACGAGTTCACGGTGAAAGCGGGCGAGCCCATCAAGGCGAAGCTCGCTCCCGGCGGTGGCTACATCGTGCGCCTGATACCTGAGAAATGAAGCGTCCGTATAATGGTTTAATTCAAAAGGAGAAGGATCGTCATGAACATTACCCGAAAGATGCTTGCAGCAGTCGTCGGCGCATTTGCACTCACATGGTGTGGAATCGCCGCTGAAGGCACGGGAGAAACCATATTTTCCATAGACGCGGGCAAACCAGGTAAGACGCTGCCGAATGTGAACAAGGTGCTTACGCTCTGGGAACTGCAGGAATCGACATTAGCCAACGTGAAACGCAGGCATGACGCGGACGTACTGGAGTTCGTCGAATACGTCGAGGTGATGGGGGCGACGGGCGGAAACGACAGACGCGACTGCTTCAAGGATCCGGCGAATCGCGCCGTCCTCGACGACTACGACTTTTCGCGCCTTGTCGCGGGATGCCGCAATATCGTGCGGCTTGGCCTGAAACCGTACCTCAAGCTCGGAAACGTGCCGCGGAAGTTCTCGTCTAACATCGACAGCGGGGACTTCGGCATGAACATACGTCCGCCTCTTGACTACGACGCGTACGGACGGTACATGGCCGCCTGCGCAAAGGCGCTGCTTGACGCGTTCGGGCGCGACGAACTGCTCACTTGGCGCTTTGCCGTGCTGACCGAAATCGAGAACGGCGGCTGGTTCAAGGACGCGTCGGGCAGCGCGGAAAAGACGTTTCAGGCCTACTGCCGCCTGTACGAGGTGACGGTTGATGCGTTTACACGGACGATCTCGCCGGACTTGACGTTCGGCGCGCATGCGATGGCCGTAACCGAGGGGTTGTGGGACGAGCGCAAATTCATCAAGTACGCTGCGGAACACCGCATTCCCCTGAAGTTCGTAACGGCGTCGTTTTATGATTTCAACCCCGGACGCTTCACGAGTGGATTCAACCTCTCCAATACGATCGGGCATCTGCGCAACGCCGCCGAATCGGCTGGACTGACAAACCTCGTTTACGGAATTGACGAGGGGCGCATCCTTTCTGGTCTCGCGCGTGGCGCGAACAGTGAGGCATTGGCCTTGCGCGTTGTCGGCGACACATACCAGGCCGCATACGACGCAAGGATCGTGAAGCAGCTGTTCGATTCCAACGCGGACTATTTCGCCGCGTGGGGATACCTCTCGGGGCCTCACACCTGGTTTGACGGCCTACCATCGGTCTCGTTCCACGTGGCGCGGGAGTCGGCGAAGTTCAAGGGGATGCGCAGGCTCCCTCTTGCGACCGAGGGGAAGGCGGACGGTGGCGTGGAGACGGACGCGGTGGCCGCGCTTTCGGCGGACGGCGGGACGGTTCGCATCATGGCGTATTCGTTCGTAAACAATCTCCATGCGAAGGGGAAGACGCCGCTTCGCATGAAGGTGAAGCTGCCGGCAGTGTGGAAAGGAGAAGATGTGCGCGTCGTGCGCAGTGTCATCGACGACGACGCCAATTGGTTCGACGAATGGAGGCGTATTCGCAAAGAGCGCGGCATCGGCGACGATCACTTCGGCTGGTCTCCGGACGATCCGGCGCCTGTACACGCTGGATGCGGGCTGAAATCCGAGAAAGACCGCCAGTTGTTCGTGAAGGAAATAGAGCCGATGCTCCGGGACCGCGCGAAGCTGAGGCCCGTCGAGGAGCGCATAAATGTACGTGCGGACGGGACAGTTGAACTGGCTGTGTCCCTGCCGGTTAACTCGGTTGTCTTTTTCGAAATGGCGAAACAGAAGCAGCGCGAAGGTTTCGTCAGCCCGCAGGGCGCGGCGCGGGCGAACACGGGGCCGCTCTTCTGGATGCACGGCACGGAGAGCGAGCAGCGTCTGCGCGACTACGTGCGCGTGGTGGCGGAGAGCGGACACGGTTCGCTCACGATCGAGTCGCGTCCGCACGAGGGCTGGATGCTCGACAGCTGGTGGCGCGACGTGGACATCATCCTCGACGAATGCCGCAGGCGCGGCATCAAGATGCTCATCTACGACGACTACTGGCTGCCGAGTCAGGGGATGGGGTGCATGTTCCCCATCCCGAAGGAGTTCCAGTGCCGCGACATCAAATTTGCTTTCTACGCGCGCGGCAAGGAGCCCGCCAGGGTCGAGAACGAAATCGCCCGCGTGACCGCGAACGAAGTCTCGAAGAACGTGTTCGACTTGCGTCCCGACGGGGACAAGGTGATCGTCTACAGCTGGGCAGTCGCCGATCCCGGCAACGTCTATGCGCTTCCGCGCGGACGCAAGATCCCGCTCGTGAACGGCCTCGACGAGGCCGCGGTCGACTGGTTCCTCGAAAAGTTCTACCAACCCTACTACGACCGCTACAAGGACGCCTTCCGGCATCAGCTACCACGTCGGCAAGACGATCCGTCCCGAGATGTTCGCGTTCGCGATCCAGGACGCGCAGCTCGATGGCGACTTCATGGACTACGGCGCGGTCGAGACGTGCCGGATCGGAAAGAACCCGCGCACGGGGCGTCCCGCGCTCCAGTCCGAAAACGGCGTCGAGTGGTATGACATTCTTGTCCTACCCGCCACGGAATACGTGCCGTTCCCTGTCCTCGAAAAGGCGTTCGCGTTCGCGAAGGCGGGCGGCGTGGTGGTGGGCTACGGCATCAGGCCGTGCAACACGCCGACGCAGGGAAAGACGGCGGAGGATGTGCGGAAGGTCGTCGCGGAAATCTTCGCGCAGAAAGCGTCGCTCTTCATCGAGGGCGAGCCGGATGGCGCCCAGCTCCGCGCCGCGCTCGCGAAGGAATATCCCGGCGAGAGGCGTCCGCTGGCCATTCGCGAATTCGACTTCGAGGGGCTTGACCCCAAGGACGGTCGCAAGCTCGCCGTGAAGCTCAACGAGAAGGACGGCGACACGATTCTCTTTATCGCGAACCAGGACGACAAGCGCGGACGCGACCTGAAGGTGCGCGCGCAGTGGCCGGCGGAGAAGGCGGAGTTGTGGAACCCGATGCAGGGCACGATCGAGCGGCCCGTCGTGGAGAACGGGATGGTGAAGGTGACGTTGGAGCCGAGCGAGACGGTTTTCGTGGTGTGGCCGAAAACAACAAGCGTACAACAACAAGGGGATGGGGCTTCTTGTTGTCGTACGCTTGCTGTCTCTTCGGTGGGGAAAACAACAAGCGTACAACAGCAAGAGGGGGGACGTTCTGTTGACATTCCTTTGGATGTGAAGGAGACCGTCACGCCCATCGTGGTTGAGAAGGGGCCTGAATACGCGGCGCTGATGGATTTCGTGAAGCCGCTTGAAGGCGCGAAGTGGATCTGGCATCCGAAGAATCCGATGGCGAGGGGGCATGTGAAGTTCCGCGCGACGCTCGACTTGACGAAGGCCGAGGAAGCACAGGTCGTGTTCGCGTGCGACACGACGGCGACGATCTATGTGAACGGCGAGAAGGTCGCCCACCAGCCGCCCGGCGCCGAGGGGTTCTACTACGGATGGAGCGTGCCCGTGCGGACTAACCTGACGTTCAAGGCCGGACGCAACGAAATCACGGTCGCGGCCGAGAACAGGTATCCCACCGAAAGCAATAGGCCGAGACTCGCCGGGTTCGTGGCGGCGTTCACGTGGCCGGACGGCGTGTTCCGCACGGACGACAAGTCGTGGCAAGTCGCCCGCGCGGGCGAGAGCTTCGCCACGCCAAAGATCGTGCGCAACTTCGGCGACAAGCCGTGGAAGAAATGCATGTTGGGTCCGACGCGCAGCCCCTACAAGGAGAGCGTTTCGACGGAACTCAGGTTCACGCTCCCGGCGTTGAAGGACGGTGCACGCGTGTATCTCGTTTGCGATGGTACGCAAGGCGAAAACAGCACGGCGGTGACGGTGAACGGCGCTTACGCGGGTGGGTTCATCGGCGCGCCGTACCGCGTCGACATCACGAAGTCCGTCAAGCCCGGCGCGAACACGCTGGAGGCGAAGCCGTTCCGCCTGACGCATCCCAAGATCGTGGTCATGGGGAATGCTTCGTGGTGACGTCCAGCAGGTTCTTCTGCTCGACTGCCCTTGCCGTACATGATGTAAACAACAAGAAGACATGATGAAACTCATTCAGGCAACCACAATCGCATTTCTCGTGTTGGGCGCGTTGGGCGGCGACCTCGTCACGCCACGCGGAAAACGGAAGCCGTTTATCCGCTTCAAGAGCGTATCGTGGGAGACGTTGAATCAGCACACCCTTGACGGCAAAAAGCGATAAAGTGTATAATACACGCCATTCAGACTGCGAACGAAAATTCAAGTAACAAAAAAAAAAGATGATGGTAATGAAAGAACGCAGCAGAACGAATACGTGCGCCAGCTGCAGCAGGCGCGAATTCATGTCGAAACTGGGCATTCTCGCGGGTGTCGGCGCGGTCTCGCCCGAACTGCTGGCGATGCTTCCGCCGCCGGTGTCGCCGAGTTTGATACCGTCCAAGGAGGGTGCCGTGAAGGTACGCGTGATATTCGCGTACCACACGCCGGACGAAATCCAGGCGAAGCCCGACTGGCCGAATGTCGGATACGACTTCCGCCCTGCGATGAAGAACATGATCGACACGCTCAACTGGCAGATTCCGGGTGTCGAGTTCATCCCCACGTCGAGCAACGGGCGCGACCACACGAAGGGGATCGTCCTCGCGGACGAGAAGGCCGGCGAGATCAAGGGCTACATGGTGGTGCAGCTCAACTGCTGGAACAACTGCATCAGCGGCGTGTGGGAGAACACGCAGAAGGCCACGTTCTACACCACGCTCCCCTACGCGGGCGACGGCGGCTGGCTCCGCCACAACTCTTTCATCATGACGCACCTGAGGCCGCACTACGCCTCGTTCGCCGCGTTCGACTTCTCGCAGGTCGTCAAGGTGGCCAAGGCGTTCGAAGTGCTGAAGGACGGCACGGCCGAGGACTTCCAGAAGAAGGCGTTCGAGTACCGCAACGCGCTCATCCCCGCCGACACGCCGCCGAAGGGAATCAAGGTCATCGACGACAAGGTGAAGTGCGTCACGCCCGACGAGGCGCTCGCGAAGCTCAAGGGACTCAAGATTCTCTCGGTCGAGAACGTCCAGCGCCCCGAATACGCGGCTGAGATCGAACGCACGCTTGGAATCGTCATCGAGCGCGTCCCGTTCGAGGAGGTCAACAACAACGCCCGCGCGGCGGACGAGGCGGAGGCGAAGGCCGTCGCGAAGTCGTGGATCGACAAGGCAAGCCGCATCGAGTACGTCACGGACGAGACGATCCTCGGCTGCGCACGGATCTATCTCGGCATGAAGAAGACGCTCGCCGACCATGGTGCGAAGGCGATCACAGTCAACTGCCTCGGTGGGTGCTACTCCGGCAAGCTCGACGCCTATCCGTGCCTCGGGTTCATGCAGCTGCAGGACGAGGGCCTCATGGGCGTGTGCGAGAACGACATCAACAGCACCACCACGATGCTTGCGTTTTCCGCGCTCACCGGCGGGCGCGTGGGATACGTCTCCGACCCCGTGCTTGACATGGCGAACCGCGTCATCAGCTACGCGCACTGCGTCTCGACGCGCCGCTTCTTCGGCAAGGACGGCCCGGAATCCGACTTCGAGATCCTCACGCACTCCGAGGACCGCAAGGGCGCGTCCGTACGCTCCTTCGCGCCGATCGGCGAGCCCGTCACGACGGTCAAGTTCAACTTCAATCGGAAGCAGATCGTGCTGCACACCGGCGTTGTCATTGCCAACGACCGCGACGACCGCGCCTGTCGCACGAAGATCGTGGTACACGTGACAGGCGACTATTCGAAGATGGAGCTCGCCTGGATTAAGTTCGGCTGGCACCGCGTCACGTTCATGGGCGACTTCCGATCCGACGTCGAGGCGTTTGCGAAGCGGATTGGCTACGAAATCGTGTACGAAAGCTGGCATCCTGCCAAATCGAGCCGCCGAACGGCGGCTCCCCAGAGCGTCCGCCGCGCCAAGTTGCACAACGGAGAACAGTTCGAGGGCTGTCCCCATAAAAGACATTTGCCATTACGAGAGAGGTGAAAGGTATGAAGACGGTGCAAAAAAGGAAGCTGACCGTACGCCTTGCAGTCGCGGCAAGCGCGGCGTGCATGGTGTGCATGGGGGCCGGACAGGACGACGCCTGGATGGCGTCCATCCGCAGGGACCATCCGCGGATGTTCTTCAACGCGGAGACGTGGCCGCAGGTGAAGGCGCGCGCCGAAGGGCCCGCGCGCGCGGCTCGCGACACCCTGCTGAAGCGCTGCGACAAGTACCCCGAGAAACCGGTATGCTCGGACTACGGTCCCGTCGAGTTCCGCGAGGTGAAGACCGCAGGCGGCACGCACAAGACCACGGCGGCCACGCCGATCAAGAACGTGAAGGAGTGGGGTTCGCAGGCGGCGGAGTGCGCGCTCGCGTGGCGTTTCACGGGCGAGCGCAAGTACCTCGAGAAGGCGCGGCGCATGCTGGAGTCCAGCGTGGCCGCGTACCATGCCGCGTACGCCAACCGGCGCGCCGTCAACTGGTACTCCACCTCGCGCATCCTCGCGCTGTGCGCCTATGACTGGATATGGGAGGGGCTTACTCCCGACGAGCGCAAGGCGATCATCGTCCCGCTTGTGCAGCACGTCGAGGACATCCAACCCGGGAAGGGCAAGCCCGCAATCATCCGCCGCGACCTGGGTGGCATCGAGAGCGGATTCTACGGCGTGCCGAGCCCCCTCTGGTATTCCGGCCTCGCGTCGTACGGCGACGGATTCTGCGACAACCTCGCCACGTCGCATCTGCGGCGCGGACACAACCTCTGCCTCAAGCTGCTGAAGTTCCGCAACGACGGGGCGGGCGACGACGGCGCGCTCTCCTCCGCCGTGCCCGGATACTCCATGGGGGCATACCCGTGGGCGCACTTCAACTTCTTCCACACGTGGCTCTCCTCCACGGGCGAGAACCTCGCGTCCAAGTATCCCGGCCTCGCGCTCTTCCCCAACTGGATCTACTGGACGTGGATTCCAAACGCGTCCGATCCGTCGATGCCGCTCTATTGCGGATTCGGCGACGACCCGCATACGCAGAACGCCCTGAGCGTGGGACGTCTCTACGAACATACGGCGCAGTACATCCACTTCTTCCGCGAAGCGAACCCCGCCGCCGCCCGCCTCGCCGCTTCGCTGCGCGATCGCGCGCCTGCGCAGTACATCTTGAATACCTGGCCCGTGTATCCCTTCCTCTTCGGCGGAGGCGACGACGGCGTGAAACCGTATTCGGACGCCGAACTCGAGAATCTGCCGCTCCACGCGCGCCACTTCGAGGGGCTCGGGCAGTTCATCATGCGTTCGGGCTGGAAGCCCGACTCCACCTACTGCACCTTCACCGCCGGCGCGTCGCTCCGTCAGCACAAGCACTATGACGAGAACAACTTCACCATCTACAAGCACGACTTCCTCGCCATCGACTCCGGCACGCGCGGCGTGGAGACCGACTGGAACCTGCGCTACTACTATTCGCAGAGCATCGCCCACAACTGCATCCTCATCCGCCGTCCGAAGGAACCCATCCCGGCCTATTGGGGTCCCGTCTACAACGGACCCGAGGGAAAGTTCAACGACGGCGGTATGTACAAAGGCAGCGCGAAAGTGCTCGCCTTCGAGACGAACGACAAATTCACCTACATCGCCTCGGACGCCACATCCCTCTACGGAAGCAAATGCACCGAAGCCGTCCGGCAGTTCGTCCATCTCCTGCCCGACACGTTCGTCGTCTATGACCGCGTCGGTGCGGCGAATGCGAACGACGGCAAGGCGTGGCTGCTCCATTTCGTGAACGAGCCCCGCGTGGACGGCAGGTGTGCCGTCGCCGACTGCGGCAAGGGCCGTCTTTTCTGCGAGACGATTCTGCCTGCGGATGCGACGCTGGAGAAGATCGGCGGGGCCGGCAAGGAGTTCTGGTCGAACGGCAGGAACTGGGAGCCGGACGAGGCGTTTCTCGCGTCCGCCGCGCAGCAGTCGAAGCGCACGGGACGCGGCCCCTACTACGGCGCGTGGCGGCTTGAGGTTGCGCCCGGCGCGCCGCGTCCGAGCGACCGGTTCCTGCATGTCCTCACGGCGGCGGACACATCCGTTTCGTCCGCCCCGCAGACGCGGAAGGTCGTCAAGGACGGCATGGACGGCGTGATCGTCACGTTGCCCGCCTCCTCGGGCGGAACCGTCGAGGTCACGGTTCTTTTCAACCGCGAAGGGCCTGTTGGCGGCATGATCGCCATCGGCAAGGACGCGCCCTTGCGTCCGTTCGCCACGACCATCCAGCCCCAGAGTGGTATTTTCTGGTAGGAAGTAGCCTCGCGCCGTTGCAACGAACGTAGAACGAATGAAGTGTGAACTTTTGTTCGACGTCTTCCGCAGTGGAGCAAGGGAGCGCATTTTTGATATAATATGCGGCGGCACTTGAAAGTGAGAATGAACGATTTATGGCACAGAGACTTTTGAAGAGAAAACCGCATAAGGTCGCGCCGGGTAGGGCGCGGACTCCGGCCGCGCCTCCACCGACTACGGGCGGGCGTATGTCCACGAATGACGCCGGTAGGGCGGTCGCCCCGCGACCGCCGTGCGCCTCCGCCGTCCTCGTCGGCACGTACAAGGCTAAGCAGCTCGCCTGGATCAAGCGGCACGGCATCTACAACTACCCCGTGAAGGACGGGGACGAGTTCGATGAAAAGTCGTTTGCGTCCATCAAGGAGCTTTGGCTCTACGCGGATGTAAAGGGTACGCGGCATGTGTTTGAGGCGGAATTCATCGGCATCAAGACCCGTGAGGAACTTGTCGATGAATACAGTTATCCTGCAAGCGGAGCTTTTAACGCAGAGACGCAGAGACGCAGAGGTGGTAGGGCGCGACCACCGGGCGCGCCGCACGGCTCGCGCTACTATGTCTTCAGTGCGAAGCATCTCGACTACGGATCACGCCTCGACGACCCTTTCGTGATCGCGCGCACGGCGGACTTCGGCGGACGCTCGGCGAAGGTGAAGAAGGCCATCGAGCAGTTCAAGGCCGACGGCGAATTCGCGCCACTTGAGCATTATCTTCCCTCCGACCTCGCCAAAGTCCCGCGCAACCGCCTCCGCGTCTGCGAGGCTGCGGTGCAGATGACATTTCTCCCGCAAATGTTAATTCCTGACAATCCTCCATTGAGTCTCGCTAATGTCCACAGACCAATAGGCATAGACCTTTTCGCTGGATGTGGTGGGTTGTCTTTGGGTTTTGAGCAAGCAGGATTTGATATTGTTGCGGCAGTCGAGATTGATCCAATACATGCGGCAGTTCATGAATACAATTTTCCCTATTCAAAGACAATATGTGCCGACATCAAGAATGTCGATGGAGCGGATATTCGTAGATTGGCGAATATCGGTGACCGCGATGTTGATGTTGTTTTTGGCGGAGCTCCCTGTCAGGGTTTTTCGATGATAGGGAAAAGAGCACTTGAAGATCCGCGAAATCAGCTGATAAGTCATTACCTCCGTATTGTAAGGGATATTCGACCAAAGTATTGCGTATTGGAGAATGTAAAAGGGTTGACGATTGGGCGGCATGCACAATTTCTTGAAGAGTTAATAGCTGAATTGAGAGCCATTCGCTACAAGGTGCTGCTTCCGTATCGTGTTTTGAATGCTGCGGACTACGGCGTTCCGCAGAATCGTGAGCGGTTGTTCTTGATTGCGGCACGAGAAGATCAAGAATTGCCTGAGTATCCAAAGCCGAGCAGTGCACGAATAACAGTTCAAGACGCCATATCAGATATTCCAGATGCCGATCAATACGAATCTCTTTTGGCGGATGATTCCGTAGCGGTTAAATGGCGGACGGAAAGAGGGTATGCGCGGCAATTACGAGGGCTGATTCCTGATGAAACGAATTTCGGGTATGAGCGTGAGTTTGATCTGAATCAATTGACCTCGAGTATGCGAACAATACACGGCGCTGTCAGCCAAGAGCGATTCTTGACTGCTCGACAAGGAGAGACAGAGCCGCATAGCCGGTTTTTTAAGCTGGCTTGGGGTGGTCAATCTAACACGCTTCGAGCGGGGACGGACAGTGCGCGAGGAGGTTTTACATCTCCGCGTCCAATTCACCCTGAACTCCCGCGAGTAATTACAGTTCGAGAAGCGGCGCGCATTCATTCCTATCCGGATTGGTTTCGTTTTAACAAGACAAAATGGCATGGATTCCGCGAGATTGGCAATAGCGTCCCACCTCGATTGGCACGTGCGGTCGGGGGGGCGATAATGTCTGCACTTGGAGTGCGCCCTTGCAAGCCAATATGTGTAATAAAGACGGGAGACCAATCGTTGCTTGGTTTTGACATGCGCTCGGCCGCAGATTACTTTGGTGTTTCTCGCAATGTGATTGCTCAACGAAAGAGGAAAAAAGATGGCAAGTAATACAGGAAATGTTAGCTCGTATGCTGCGATTGTCTCGCACATTTTTTCTGCTGGGTATAAACCTGGCGTCAAGAAGATACCGTTCCATCGTGATGAGATTGTAGCGGTTGCGAAGAAACTAAAGGTGTCATTACCAAAGAATCTTGGCGATGTCGTGTATGCGTATCGGTATCGTAAAGCATTGCCGCCTGACATTATCAAGACTCAGCCTCAAGGGTTTGAATGGATAATTGAAGGCGCTGGCGACGCGAAATATGTATTCAGGTTGGTTCCGTTTAATCGGATTGTACCTAACCCAAATCTTCTCTCCATTAAAATACCCGATGCTACGCCTGAGATAATTGGCAAGTATGCGCTTGGTGACGAGCAAGCACTTCTGGCCAAAGTAAGGTACAACCGATTGATAGACATTTTTCTTGGGGCTACAGCATATTCTTTGCAGAATCATTTACGAACGAAGGTTCCAGGAATTGGCCAGATTGAAATCGACGAAGTTTATGTCGCGGTTGACAAACATGGGCGTCAGTTCGTTGTTCCTGTGCAGGCAAAAGGAGGAAGGGACCAACACGGTGTTGTTCAGACGGCGCAGGATATTGCCTGGTGCGAGCAAAAACTGCCCGACTTGATATGTCGGCCAATATCAGTTCAGTTTGTTACGGCAGCTAAGATAGCCATGTTTGAACTGGTTGCTGATGGTGGAATCATAAAGGTTGCAGAAGAACGGCATTATGAACTGGTTCGGTCTGATGATATCACGGCGGAGGATTTGCTCACATATCGTAAACTGGCTAAAGGCTAAACAAAGATAGGCTAGGTTGACATATGAAAACCGTATGTGTTGTGACAATCAGCGAGCTGATGGCTGCCCATGCAAATGAAGTTGACGTAGAGGCGTTCGCCAATAATGATGACGCTGTTTCGTGGATTGAAGCGCAAATAGCGGAGAAAAAAGAAACATATCATCTTGACGAGTCTGCTATAGATGATTGGTATGTCGAGATTGACGGACCAACGCATACCATTCAATACGACATAAAGGAGTGTATCTTGAAATGATCACCTCCGCCTTCACATGCACCGGGCCGTATGCAGTTCTCATCATGCTTGGAATCAAGCGCGTGGAGAACCGAAGCGCGTGCCCCAAGCCCGCGAAGGGGAGGCGTGCGGGCACGAGATCTTTGTAAATTGAAAAGGAAAAATCTATGCAAGACGCAAAAACCAAGGAACAACTCGAGTACGCGCGTCGTCTGATTGACGGCGAAGCGGCGTCTTCAAAGCAGATCGCCGAGGGGGCGCGGATCATCAGGGAGCTCGCCGAGAACGCCGACTGCCTTGAAGCCTGGCAGTATATGCTCGAATGCCATGAGCGTGGCGTTGGACCGTTCAAGACGAACAAGTTCCGCCGGGCGGCCAAGGCGGCCATCGCCCGGCTTAACTTCCTGCAGAGCGAGGAGGCTCGTTCGGATGCTTCGGACACGACGGATTTCTCATGGTGCAAGAGCAAGGCCAAGTGCGAGGCGAAGGTACGGGAATACTGCAACGCGCGGCGCCAGCTCGACAAGTTCATGACGGACTGCGTGCAGCCGATTGTGCCCCGGAGTCAATATGCTGTTGCCGCCGCGCGTATCGGACTTGACTGGCAGAGACGGACTGCGTTCTCCGAAAACGAGGGTTTCGCCATCGCCGACTTCGCCTGCATGTACGACGATTCCTGCGGCTTTGTTCCAGTTGACCGGGCAATCAGGGAAACCAAACCCGGCAAGAACCCCGATTACGACGCCTCAATGAAGAGGCTGAGCCGCTTGCACTACTCGTGGGCGAGGATTGACGAACTGGTGCCTGGATGCGGAATGAAATGCCGCGACATGCTGACGGATGAGAAGTTCTTCCTCTTCGAGCGGAATATGAGCAAGTTCCCCCTTTTGCTGGATGGTGTGATAACGGGCGGCTTCGTGCCAGTCGGCAATTGCTTCATGCACACGGGGTTCGGAGTCCCTATTCCACGCGAGGCGCTCACGGAGGGGACGATTGATGATATGCTTGACGAGGTGCTTGCCGAGCTCAAAATTCCGCGAGAACATCCGATTGTCCTTACCAGGGGACAATCCGCCAGTTTTGCCGCAGTTACGATACGGTCACTCCTTCACACGGGGGTGGCCGATATGCTGAAGCTGTCGTTTCGATGACAACGACATGTGACAACTGCAAAATGATCACCTCCGCCTTTACATGCACTGGGCCGTATGCGGTTCTCATCATGCTTGGAATCAAGCGCGTGGAGAACCGCAGCGTACTGCCCGTGCCCACGAAGGGGAGGTGCGCGGTCAGTTGTTCGAAGTCGTTCTGCAAGGAGGAGTACGGTAATTTCTTGCAGTGGGCGGTGCATGCGTTGCCGGAGGAGGAGTTTGAGCGCATTCCCGCTTGGGGCGACGTGAAGGAGTGGCCGGGGAAGATCGTGGGGGCGTGCGATTACGAGGTGCGGGGGAGAAATGATTTGCGGTTGGAGGGAGGAGATGAGCGACGGCAGCGCCCGACAAATGCGGCGCGCTCGGTGATCGCGCCCTACCAGTGGGACGAGGGATATGCATATTGGTGGGATTTATCTCAGGTGGCGTGTTTTGACCAGCCGATTCCGTGCAGGGGCAATGTGGGGATGTGGCAGATGTCCGACACTCTCGCCGTGCAGGTGACGGCGGCGGATTCCCTTGCACGATGCGTAGGCGAACAGGTTGCGACGGCGGAAG
>Ga0256407_10005179_pt1 | contig 21150 bp, 6 predicted proteins | sample RumenRJG_04DNA_FD_193489 | JGI IMG/M metagenome (GOLD analysis project Ga0256407, IMG submission 193489) | Bovine rumen microbial communities from Lethbridge, Alberta, Canada - RJG_04 | ecosystem: Host-associated > Mammals > Digestive system > Stomach > Rumen | place: Canada: Alberta | collected... | reverse complement strand
TTGCCACGCCCGAGTGCATCCTCCCATGTGCTACCAGTCTCCAAGCCTGTACCAAACTTCTCCGGGTTTACATATACCACTCGCTGCCCCTTACCAGTACACTCATAGGCACCACGGTCGATATTCTCGTTCATCAGTCGAGTTACAAATGCCCTGTCAAGGTCCTTATCATGCTTATATCCTCTATAGGTGATAGTCTTCACCTCGTTACCTTCACGAATCTTTGTTGTAAAAACCTGCTCCTCAGTTTGATGGTTATGCTTATTCTGCATCAGTTTTATATAATCATCCGATTCAGTATAAGTAGGCCATACGTACTTAGCATAGGTTTCGTTATCGCCGCGATCCAGCAATCGCAGACTTGGACGAATACGGAAATCACGCTTAGTCGGATCCTCATCGTTAGGATTCATGAACAGGAAGTTTGGTCCTTCTTCCAAGTCGTTGTTGGTATCTGATAGAGGCTCGTTATGGTAGCTATCTGCAGCCATACCCGATATAGCATTATACTGCATCTTTTCGCCAGCACTAATACCTTCATACTGTTTCTTCTCAGATGCGACAGCGACATTCTGATCATCCTGCCAGATAACACTATTGTGCAAATCTGATTCTCCAGACAGAGTAATGTGTCCACCATTCATTGCAGAAGTACAGTTCAGTATAACTGTGTTAACTGCATCAACAGGTGCTCCAGAGTTACTATGGAAAACAGAGTTTACTATCAATGTCTGTCCGCCACCCTCTTCTATCTTAATGGCACAAGACGGATTCGTCTCAACCTTACCATTACGAGAGAAGGTACAATTGCGGATGGTAAGTTTATATTTATTCAATTCGTCTGTAGGTTCTTCCAGATATTGATCCGTCAGCCCTTCAGCATGTTTCTTCTGGGCTTTATACGAAATCGCAGCACCCTCAGTACCTCCCTGTGCCAATGTATTCTCGAAAGTTATACCCTCAACGATAACAGGGATTGCCTCGCCTGTTGGTTGCGAGTTAACAGTGAAACCTGTAATTATATATTCATTTTCTCCATATTCCCATTTCGGTACTACTGTAGTTTTATACTGCTCCACATCAGCAATATTCAGGATGTGGTTAAGTTCTTCCTCCTTAACACCTGTTCGCTGCTCCATTGAGAATATTACTTGGTTCTTCTGGTAGTTATAACCACCTTCATCTGGTATTTGCTTATCGTATCCACCTCGCAAGTTGATATACTTCACACCATAAGCCGTAACTTCTTCCGTAGATCCATATTCGTCAATAAACGGTGTATATACGCCATCGTTATAGGCACTCGTCTGGATAGTATATCCCAAGTTGCCATTTACTACCGTCATTGGCTTATAGCTACCTGCTATGATGTTCAGGCGCTTACCATGATTATTACGGCTCTTCAGCAACGTCTCTATGGCTACCTGAATATTGCTGGTTGCCGTTTCCCAGCTATATCCATCGTTACCTGTCTGCGGATTCTCCTTATCCGTTACCCAGATAACATCTATCTCACTACCCTGATTAATCTTTAGTGTACGATGCTGATACTCGTACACACCTATATCTATATAAGCATTATAAGTTTCTCTGGTAAGCGGGTTAGATGATATACGCTGCATGTAGCTCTGTCCACTGGATGACATCTGGTCTGTCATACCAGAACCATTAAACTTCATGTAGTAGTTTCGTCCATTATCATCAACGCTACCTAATGGCATCAGATTCAAATCAAAATCCTTTGAATACTCATAAGAATTGTAGTTAAAGATTCCGCCAGTACTTGAATCAGTAGAAGGGTCCACCTCGAAAGCCTTCTTTCCAGAATTGTCTGTTTCCACCTTGAACTCCATCTCATCATTACTATTTGGAGCCACAGTAAGATACGACCAGCCATTATCCGTAAGCTTATTCACGCGGCTTGGCATCCAGTTAGCCGAAGCATTATATCCGTCTCTACCTGGGGCTGTTGATGCCAACTGGAAGTTAGGCCCGTCTACATCGTCGTTATCTGCATTTATCACCACATTATTATTATAATAGATGCCACCAGCCTTCATTGATTCACGAATACCATTCCAATCTCCTGTAAATGCTATTGCATGAGGTTCACCTTCCGTAGCCTTAACATCCTTAGGTCCTGTTCCTTCTTCGTAGGCACAGAAATACATAGTTTCTACACCCGAAGGAGTTGAAAGGTTACGTTTTTCGCTCATTCCTCTGAATGTCATCACGTCATCATTGATTTCTATGATGTGAGCAAATGATCCACTCAGATTACCTGGAACACCAGTAGCCTTATTTCCCCAGAACACCGTGTTTACTGCGAAGTGGCGCATATCGCCAACCTTATTGGGATTAGCAAGATAGACTCCTGGGTAACTTACAGCCTGATTGTTAACCAGATTACAGTTAAGCAACTTAACAGTAGAGCCAGTTGCTCCCCAGATAACACCGCCAAAGCCCTGCTGGTAATAACCTTTTGTGCCCTGTAGCATCATATCCTTGGTGTCGCCAAGCATAGCCTCGTTATTGGCAAATATAGTGTTCACACAGAACAGGTCGCCTGTAGTAGCTATGGCACCTCCGCCAGTATACTGTATAGCATTTATAGCATCTGTTCTATCACTGGAGGTCTGATTTGCATTGCTCTTTGGTCCCTGCGCATAGTTCTTAACAAACGAGCTGCTGAACACATTCAGAGTACCATTGGTAAAGATGGCACCACCCTGTATAGCATTATTGTCCAGGAACAAGCAATCGGATATGGTTAAAGGTATATCGCGGGCACCTTTTTCGTTCGGATCTACCTGATTACTATTTTTACTAGCATCATTCCAACTACCGTCTACCAAGATACCGCCACCTCTATAGAACATACTTACATTATTTATACTTGCCTCCTCATGGTCGCGAGCATTACCCTCTTTAATTGTAAGTCCGTCAAGCACTATCATACGCTGACGAAGTGGTAACTCCAAATCAGGTAAGGTGCCAACATGAGCAGGGTCAGCAAAACAGGTAAACACGTGGAATACGTTATCCTCGTTTTCGTTACCACGAGGGGTACTACCAGAGAATACCGTCTCTCGTGTAAACTCCCAAGGTTCGAACACATTATTATAATTGAGGTCGAAGCGCTCTCTCTCCTCGCGAATTACGTCAGTGACAGCTCTCTTCAGGGTTACGCCATTAATAGTCTTATCTTCTAATTCATTATTTTCCTCATCCAACAAATCGTTTGTAAGTTTATCATTCTCAGTCTCCGACTGATTCTTAACGAAGTCATATCCCGACTGACAATAGTTTTCGTTAGGATTCAATCCGCCAATAATGGTAACAGCCTCTGGTAAAACGAATGTAGAGCTTCGGGCATAGCCTTCTTCTCCCAATGGGTTCTGATAGGGGTAATAGTTTCCTCCTGCGACAAATATTTCGAAGTGGGTATTAGCATATTGGGGAGCAAAATTCCTCAACTTCACGATATAGTCCAAAGCATCAGAGAACTTCGTAAACGGGTTAGCCATCGATGAACCCTGAAGACTATACAGCGGGTCTCCACTGGTAAGCAGAGCATTAGCTTTTTGTGCATCAACATTCTCAGGCTTAGCGACAAACAGCCTGGTCATGTGTATAGGAGCACTCTCTACGTCAAGATCCATCTGAGTATTAAGCGCACGGGCTCCTATCTCCAGATACTTGTTGACTTTGGTTACCAGTTCATTATCCTCTCCAAAATAGCTTTTATAGTCAGCACCCTTTGCGTCAGTTGCTTCGTAGCCCATACGATATACGCCAGCTATATCTGTCAACTCTAACGAAGGATAATCATTTCTCAAGTTTGCATACATCGTATATGGCATACCAGTACGAACCAGAGCCGATACGCGGTCGATATAATAGAAACTTCCGAATACCTTATACTCTATATTATCCTCGTCTGTTTTCGCAGTGCTGGCTGTTGTAAACTGTCCCTTCCAATATATCTTGTCGCTGGTATTCCATCTTACACCTTCTGTGGCATCTCCAGTTACTTCCTGATTGTTTACTCCTGGCAGACGGTTGTTCTGTACTGTACAATAAGAGAACGGATAGTTCTTCTCCTCCTGAATAGCTTCCGAGTCGAATGTACCTGCCACATTATTCATATCGTTGGCAGTATTCTGCCACAGAACCACTCCCTTGGCTCTGATGTTTGTCTCAAAGAATATGCCGCCACCCTTTACGCTGGCAGTATTATTCACTACAGTAGAGTTATAAACTCGTGCGTATGCTTTATCGCGCTCTGTTTCGCTATACTGGTTCAACTGCTCTGCAGTCGGTTCCTCTACATATATGGCACCTCCTTCGTCAGCAGTATTTTCCTTGAAGATGCAGCCGCTAACTAAGGCACCTGGCTGCAGATACAGTCCTCCACCCTGCTTAGTGGCAGTATTGTCATAGATGATGCAGTTACGTATGTGGGCATAGTTGGTAACTACAGCTGCACCTCCATGCTTGTCTGCCTCGTTTACACCATTTGCCGAACCGTCCTGAATAAACACACCGTCAAGTATTGCACGGTCTTCTATGTTTTGCAGTTCAGCATTAGCCTCATTCGTTTCTTCCATTCCACCATCAAGATCATACAGATGGTTAGTAAATGCTACTACATGATATGCCTTACCTATACTTCCAGAGCGTTCGTTCTTTACACCACTCAACAGTATAGACTTATGAGTCATGATGTCACGAGAATACTCCAAGAAATTATCATTTGCACCATTCTCGAACTTATATCCTCCCCACACTTCTACACCATGAGGCACAATCAGCGAGTGAGTCAGTATTTCATCTTCCGCAGCACCAGTAGCCATGTTGTTGTTAGTAGATCTGGTAGGCATATACACGCCATCTGCCAGTTTTATTATTACATGCTTTACATTCGCAAGGTCCTGATCTGCAACATCCGTCCATGCAATTCCTGATTCACTATTATACACCTCCTCCTTGGCAGTCACAGTTCCCTCTATGGTAACTGCAGAAGTAGAATACTTTTTATATCCCTCTTCATTCTTATTGGTAATATTAGCCAAGTCGAACTTCAGTCTGCCTGCTGCATCAAGCACATTCTGCAATTTCATCGCACAAGCAGCATTCTCAGGCGAACTACCTGATGAATCTCCGCCGTCATTACCGTTTGCAGTAGCATAATAGACAGCACAAAGTTCCCCATTAATAATCTCATATCCCGGCTTGATATCCATCGCCGCATCATACTCGTATGCCCCGATATCAACCTGACAATCCTGAACACGTTCTGCAAAGTCCACATCATTCTTAGGGAACGTAGCCACTTGGTCAGAAGGTATTACACCTGCATTAACACACGAAGAGCTGCTTGCTAATCGATAATTATTCTCCGTCTGGGCAGCATCACCTTTCATAAAAGGATTTGAAAGATTCTTTCCATATTCACAATCTGTAAATTTAGATTGAATCGGTTTGCTCAAATTACTTTCTGACTGAATATAGCAATTGCGGAAAGACGTCAAACTATTTTCATTTTGAGATCCAATTGCCGGACCAGAGTTTTTATAGAAAATCGTATTATACACATTCAGAGTTGGCCCCATAGTTCCGGTGTATTGATGCACACCTCCTCCTTTGCTATTATTATAATTTCCATCTCTCTTTATACATTTATTAAAAGTGACAGTATTGTTAAAGAATGTAGCAGACTCTATATAGGTACCCGCTCCACGAGAATCATTTCCCCAGCATATATTATTTGCAAAAAGCGAATTATAACAAGTACCTACCAGCATATAGATGCCACCTCCATTTGTATCAAAGTCGTTATTCTCTGAACGTTTACCAGAATTAAGGTTCCTAATAAAGAAACTACTTATCACTTTTGAAGTCTTACCATCGCAATAAGCGCCACCTCCACGCGAACGTATAGCCCCAATATTTCCATTGTCAACAACTACACAATTCTGAAGCGTTGCGCCTTCAAACATACGCACCCCAGCACCACCGTCACGATTTGCATAATAATTATTGTAAAAACCATTCTTTATTGTAAATCCATCCCACAGCACATCCGAATAAACAATATACCCAGAACCTACATCTGGAGTTAAATCCCCATTCTTTCTATTTGTTGCTCTATTCTTATTGCTCAAATCATCAGAGCCGTTAACTTTTCCTGGGAAATACGTAGTCATACATATATCTGGCATATAAAGGACAGGTTTACGCAGAGTAGTATAAGCTTTCTCCGTTCTCTCAAGAGATTGGGATTCTGTCAACGAAGAACTTATTTGATTAGCTTCTGTAACAGATAGTTTTTCCAAACTGAAGTTATCACAGAACGCATTACCACTGCCTTTTAATCCAAATCGCAAATAGCCAGCTTTGCCTACATAAACATCAACCCAATTTTTATTATACTTTCCTGCAAAGAAGAGATCTACTGCTGCAGCTAAAGTTGGCTTTCCATCATTATCATCTAATGGCTGAAGAGAACGTTCCACACCATTAGCGAACAATTTTACGTCACCAGACATTCTAATCCCTTGACATGAAACACGATAAAGTCCCTCTTCCAAGGCCTCCAATTCTTGATAAAAGCCATTAGCTCCTAGCGTTATATTCGCACCATGAGCTGTTTTATTTGAGCTACCTTGAGAATAAGATACGGTTGCGCCATCAACATTCCAACCATAACCTGCTTTATCTGCAGCCCACGCACTACCTCCTGTTACATTCTCAAAACCTGGATTTTGGATAAGATCGGTACAATCACTTACAATATTATAACCTTTTTCCTCAATTTCAAACCAATTCTGAACTGTCCCAACACCAAACAACTTAACATCATCAAGAGCCATCCAATTGGCTCTAACCTGCCCTTCGCCAACGTCTACAGTCATTAATCCAAAATAAACCGTAGAAGATTCTGCCAATGAACAATTAATTGAAAAATGTTCTGGTCTTCTATTATTCGTTTTAACTAGAATTCTGTTTTCTGAAGGGATATCATTGATATCTGTTGTCCAGAACAAATATACATTGTCTGCTGGTGTTGCAGGGATTATGCTTGTATTACTAGCATTCTGTTTTACTCCAACTGCATTAGCCTCAAAACGATAATTGCCTTGATTTAATGAAATTGCACAATATGCTTTACCATTTCCAAGACCAGGACCAGAATTACTACTCCAGATATCCAGATACTTATTTATGGCGATATCATTATTAGTATAAGATTTGTTACTCCAATAACCATTAGAAGTTGAATTAAGTGAAGCGTCCACTGTCCAACCACTACTATTCGTATCAAAAGAGGAATTAGAAATTTTACTTGCCGTTAAGTCCTCATTCTCAATTTCACAATATCTTGTATAATATGCAGGAATAGTGATAGATGTAGTCGTTGTCATTGTTTTATCACCAGTTTCTTCATAATCTTTATCTTGAAAAAGCAGGTCTGGATGATTACTATCCTGTTTTAATACTTCCTGATTAAATTCATATTCAGTGTATGGCACAGTACCTTGGATTTGAAGAATTGTTTCATAATTATTCTTTTTACTCTCCAAAGCAGAATTTAAACTTGATAATGGTATATATTCAGAAACTAACGCATGACGCTCATTATTACTGGGCGACTTTATAGTGCTTGCAGGAAAGCCACCATAAACAGAGACTTTGTCACGCATAACAAAACCTTTAAAATCTGTATAAGTACCATTGCCTACCCAGACCTGAACATACTCCGAGGGATCTGTCTTCCCTTTATTTAATGAGGCAGCCTTTTCTACTGCAAACTGTAAACCGCCAACATAATCTTCATAACGAGCATTGGTAATAATTACATCTTGCGGATCAAGGACATAACCCTTATCTTTAGTTACTGTAACATTCTTTATTTTATCACTCTTCAGGTTTGTACGATAAAAATCTCTTGATGCACCAGATTTCTCACCATAGATATACTCAGATTTTACTTTAGAGAGTTGATCATTCTTTTCTATAGAATATGAACTATTTGCAGAAATAATAGTCCCCGTCTCCTCAGAAGTTGTAATACTTCCATCAATATTAATCGTTTTAATAATTTTTCTTGGAGTAATCGTCTGATTATCTGTGTATGTTACAGTTCCTGTCTGGAAAACATAATCTACAGCAAAGCCACCTCGATATCGCCTATCATTAGTCGTTACTGGAATATTATTCTCTGTAACGTATGATTCACCTATTTTATACACAGTGTTACCTGCAATTGCATTTGCCCAACTACTACCATCCATTTTACCTGCTCCATTCGGAGTAACATATAAAACAGAATTGCCTTTGGGAAGTTCTGTACTCTCTACGGCACCTACGTCTGGGTCGCCTCCGTAGGTTCGGGGGTTATTGTCGGTATCCCAGAGGTAGCGGCTTTCGCTGATTGCGGCATTTACCATGGGGTTGGTAGCCTGAGGCATGTAGTCGATAGTTCCTCCATTCATTGGCTTATCGCCCTCAAGACTATGACCTACGTTGCGGCTTGGATTTACAAAGAATGGGTAATCGAGATAGATTGGGTTTTCCCAATGCTGACCTGTACTTGCATGATGCTCATCTATATATGTATTTGCCAGTTCTTCTGTATCAAAGAAATATTTCTCAGCCTTGCCATTAGTAATAATGGTATAGCCATCGCTATCAGCAAGTCGGATTCCCCACTTCTGATAATGATCACTCATATCGCGACAGAAGACTCTATGGCTATGTCCTCCTGTTATCTGACCAACGGGCACTCTGGAATCCCAGTCCAAATAGTTATAGTCGCCCTTTACCTGATTAGCCTTACTGTTAAAACAGAGCGATTGAACAATGTTCTTACGATTGTCTAAAACAGTATTTCCATTGGCATAAATAACTGAGTTATAGATGGCAGCATGTATTTCAGCATCAGAAGCTATTGTAGCCAAGGGATATCCGCAATTGTTCACTATATTGCAGTGGTCCATGCGAATCATTGATTTACTTCCTCGAGCAGTAACAACTCCACCGCCTTCACTCCGTACGACGTCAGTTCCATCGCCTACAGTATTATTACGGATAACCATATTAATAAGGTGGAATTCAGCCTCATGGTCATCTACAGAATAAACGTATATAGCTGCGCCATCAGTGGCAGAACAATGGGCTATATTTCCATTTCGCATGATATTGCCCGTCATATCGATACGATCAGCAGAAGGAACAGATTCATTCTCCATTAGCACTCCACCTCCATATTGTTCTGAACCGAAGTTGGCATTAGCCTCGTACAGGCAGAATCCATCGATAATCACGTTCTTTACATTCGACAATACGAATACATGGGCTGCATTGTTTGAATAGTCGCCATTGATAACGTTGGCAGAAATGCGAGTAGGATGCTGACGCTGGTTACGGCCAGAAGTTGTAGTACCTGTGGCTTCTGGAGGATAACCACCATAAAGACGCATGTTGCTGCAAGGGCGAATAGAAGCAGTACGGAGTTCATCGCCTGCATAGGCTCCTCTTCCCTCAGTTGTAGTTCTAAGCGAGCCAACAGCTCCCTTTACAAGTATCTGGACGCATGGATAATATTCTCCATCTATAAGATACATTAAATAATGCTCATCATTTTTATCTGTAACCTGCAGGCCGCGGAAATAATCAATAGCATCATTGATATGGGCTACTGGTGTATCCCATGAGGAGCCAATACCGTGCTGTCCGATTGCAATACCAGAAGTGCCATCTTCATTAGTGAGCTTGCGTGTAGGGTCAACAAATATAGTTGGCAGAGTCGCATTACTTCCGTTATCAGGCAGTATGCTATGACCTTCTTCCAAAGCTTCAGTATATTGCGAAACATCATATCCCGCATAAAGTTCCTGCTCTTGATTATTCACCATAGCTCCAGAAACCTGCACTCGTCTGCGAACCAGAGCGCCTATACTCGATATCGGATCGTATTTATCGCCAAAGATATCTGTATAAGTGTGAGCATGCTTAATCCAATCGGATATTCCAGAGAGCGAATTAGTTACCTGCACTCCTTTTCCTACCAAACTGGAGATTGCAGCTGGTTTCCACGAAATAGGGCGAGGTATGCCCCATGTGCTATTATCTACTGAGCCAGGTTCAGCTGTAAGATCAGCTTCTGGGAATACACCCATCGATACCGTTGTGCTTAATCCTGCACCAACAGCTTTTACAGCATTACCTTTACCTTTAATACCTATAAAGTAAGGATAGAGCGCGCTATTACCTGTAGTATTGGTGTTGGTACTGGCTATAGAGTAGACATTTTCCTTAGTGGTTCCGCTCCAGTCGGTACTCTCATACATGGCAAAGCCAGAATAGTAGACCTGAGGCTTAAGTGTAGAGGTTGAACCCGAGATATGGCAGGCATACTGAATATTGCTATTAGCGTCGCACTCGTTACCCCAAACAACAGAGTTGTAAACCTGTCCGCCATTAAGGATATACACTCCGCCAGAGCGACCCTGGCGGCGACCATAATAGGTTACATCGCTACCATAACACTTATTATTGGCTACGGTCAGGTGATTTACCACGCCGCCGTTATTAAGGAATACTCCTCCGGCCTCGTTGGTCGAAGAGTTGTTTGAAACGATACATGCCGTTACATAGGGGCTATACACGTTTATCTCTGTGCTGTTAATCTGCTGAGCAGGCACTCCGTCTTCCTTGGCTCTTGAGCGCCAGGGGTATTCATCCTTCATGTGACTGATAGCCACACCGCCGCCAGAGCGCGAAGAGTTGTTTACAATATAACTGCGAGTTACCGAACCGTTAAAGCTTATGCAGACACCACCTCCAAGTCCGTCGAGCACATTATAACCAGTAGCCTGACAGGTGTGAATCATACATCCGTCGATACTTCCGCCGCCATCCATATATACTCCACCACCATTGGTTACTGCAACGCACTTCTCTACCACACAGTTTTTGAGCGAAGAGCCCTCAACCATGTACACTCCTGCGCCATAGCCTGTATGCAGGAATCCTGCATTAGACTGGTTGGCAGCATAACCGCCAGAGATAGTACAGCCATCGATGCTGGCAGGATAAGGCAATGCGCGGGCATGACCGCCAAGACTTGTCTCATCCCATCCGTAGTTCTGGTCCTTAGTGGCATCGATAAATCCATAGGTAGCAAACCAGACTACATGATATGAATTACCATAGAAGATAGTCTTATATGTTCCTCGATCCTTATCGTAGGTAAAGCTTGGTTCTTTATTACCATCAGAAAGGTTGCCGCTAAGAATTGTCTTATGCTTGAAGTTCCATGGTTGCTGCTTGGCTGGTTCGCTCTCACCACTTGTAGCATCAAATTCCAATGACTCTAAATTGTCGTACTCTCGCTGGTCCGGATTGTTTTCTGGATTATCTGCTTTAAATCCGCCATACACATGTACTCCTGGATATATGATAAACGAGAGGTGCTGGCGATTCTCATTGCCAGTTTCCGTACTTGCTGAAGGATAATAAGTGCCTGCAGCTATGTAAACCCTACCCTCTGGCAGTTTGTTCTCTGTCATATAAGAATAAAGTTCGTCTATAGCTTCTTGCACGTTATTCTTGGCTGTGGTCCACGATTTACCGTCGGCTCCGTATGTTCCGTCAGTCTTTACATAACGAATAGGAATCTCGTCTGCCAACATTCTTATGGGCAGCATCATCACCATGAGGAGTGACAAGATTATCGTTATATTCCTTTTCATTATCATTCTATATTATTCTTTATTACCAGCGGTGCTATCATCCACGGGGTGAATATGCTGCCGGCACTTTTATATTCAACATTTATTGTTATGTCTTTAGTAGCCGAACCGTTATGCAAGGTCATGGCTGCGGGGAACGTATCGCCATAGGGAATAACATAGAACGAATGGCGACCATACCACTGCTGACCTGGATCGATGGTGTAGCTTTCTGTATATTTGTCATCATCTGTTGCTGGGGCTATATTCTCCAAAGGCTGAAATGCCAAACAGCCTGTTTTCTTCAGGTTCTTAACATCGAGCCTGCTCAATTTTACATTTGCCTGATTTGCCGCTTCTACATTCCAGATAACATCCAGCTTTGCAGCTACATGATAGAGTATAAAGTTCTCTACATAGGGCGATGCACCAGCGTAATCATTCACTGTGCCATAATACTTGCTGTCAGTTCTATTCAGATTATAAGGTGTGCTGTAAATGTTGCGAGCCACCTCGCCCTGATTACTTGCTGGCAGGCTGAAAGTCATAGCAAGAAGTTGTTCTTTTGTATAATTACCAGAAGTTACAGATGGCGAAATGTCATCAGCAGCTAAGAGAGCATAGATTTCTGCAACATCAGCCGCTCCTCTGGTCTGAGGCAACGCCATTGTCAATTCTCCTGCATAGGTGTACACAGAGTCGGAACCTAATCTCTCCTTAGTCCACATGCTTTCATCGATACTTGATTCTGTTAATATCTCTTCAACAGTATTGTTCACCACAAGATACATCCATAAACGTGTAGGCAGCTTAAATTTCTCGTAGGTCCCAGGATCGCCTGGAGCACGAGTATTCATGCCGACATCAGCAGCAGGTATAGATATATGTATTGGCATACGCACACGATTGTCCTCGCGCTCGTCCTCACTGGAACAAGCCGAGAGCATCGTTATGCCCATTAGCATCAATATCATATATCTTATAGCCTTCATCATCTTATCTTCCTCCTAAAGGATGGTTCTTAAACTCGAGTCCTTTCTCCCATTGCAGGCTAACCGACAGACCAAGCTCCTGAGTAGTTGTACGCAGATCAGGTATAGTAGAATAAGCCTTGCCCAACGATCCTGCCACTTCCGAGTTACCTGCAGCAATAGTGAAATGGGCCTTGGTCACATAATCTTGTATAAACACTCGCTTCTCTACGCCCGAAGGCAGACTACCTGAAGCCTGAGCAGGATTAAGCTCGCCTACCAGATAGAACTTCTTACCATTCTTAATAATACCATCCTTGCCAAAGAAATCCCTACCAGTAAGGTTCTCAAACTCCAGACATACCTTGACAATGGCTGTTGCACCAAACTCACCACCATTATCGAAGACCAAGGTACGATTAGGTCCACTAAATCCATCCTCCCTATCAGGACTTGATGTCTCTATGCCATTATCCTCATTAGCATAGATAACTTTTGTCATATTATTATCGTAGACAGCATAGTTATAAGTAGCATCGGATACAGGCAGGAAGTTCCAACCTACCCTATTTGGCTGACCACCAACTATAACTCCAGTAAGTTTTAAACAATCTGACGAAAAGTCTATAGGCTGATTTACATCACTCATCTCGTCGACAGCCTTTTGGTTATCATAGAGAACTGCCTTGGAATTAAGTGTTGCGGGACTACTCTTTACGTATGTAGCAAGTTGGGCTGTACCATATTGTATAATATTTACCAATGCTGCACTCTTGGTATTCTCAGATATTTCGCTCGATTCGTTTGTCCATGCAGAAGAGCTTGCTGTTGCTTCCCAATCGGATGCAGTTTTTGGCCAATCTATGTTTTTACTGCTAAAAGCCCTGAGAGGGGTATGGGTTGTGTAATACAGTTCACAAGGATAAATATAATCAGACACTGCTGTAGCCTCAGAGTTTACAGTTTTCTCAGTGTTGTACTTAAAGCCCCAATCTGGTGCCTCGGCTGTACCTCTGTTCTTATATTCGTATTGGGCCGATCCCTGAGGGAGACCTATGTTTTCTGGGAAATTGTCATAATCAGACTTGAAGGACGAAGCCCAGTCGAGGGTTACAGGTTCAGTTCCTGTCTCCCATGAAACATAAGTATTATTTTTAATACTGCTAATAATTGCATCAGTCAAAGTAAGCTGATCGCCTGAAGCGGAACCTCGAACTATCCATAGTTCATTATATAGATCCTGCACTGTAGCCAACACTTCTGGAGCTGAACCTGCGTTGAAATGATCTTTCTCCTCGAATTTGTTTCGAAGTTCAATCAATCGATTATTTGTTGCACTCTCCCAACCTACAGTACGCGCAATATTGGTGAGATAAGTCTCTATAGCCCCAGCAGGAGTAGTCCAGCCTGCATCAGTTGCATAATTTGGGGCAATCTGCACAGCCTCGAATTGGATATTGTCTTCACTGATAATAGCATCAGGCAGAGTTGCTATAGCGTAGCCATTGCTTTGCTTCTCAGCTACAGTTGTTGGTCTGCCTCCGGCGGCACGACCATAAAACAGAAAATGGTCTGTACCTATAGGTATTCTAACATTTCTGAATGTCTTTACCTTAGAATCACTACTACCCAACAAGTTGGTTCCGCTGGATACAGGACACCAACTATAGCCAGTAACGCTCTCATTAGCAGAATAGATAATATAGTCGTCTATCCCTCTGAAACCGTCATCCATCTGCGTAACGTTGTCTGTCATTCGCGTTTTTGCAGCACTTGAACCTTTACCAATGCTTATAGCCACTTCAGCCTTAACCGTCTGAGTCTCAGAGTCATAGTCAGGGTTATAGATAACCTCCTCGCTACTGCAAGCAAGACAACCCATCAGGGCTAAGGGCAATATGTAACTATAAACGTATTTCATATCTCAGTAGGAGGAATAACGATACCTGTCTGCCAGTTTATATTTGCCAGCATACCCAGCATCAGGCGAGGATTACGCAGATCGGGCACCACGTTATAGGCATTCGCAAAACTGCTAACAACAAAATCTACACTCGTCACCTTTCCTTTCTTGAACACACGATCCTGAGCTGAGGAGTCTTCTGCATCATTAGGATTCAGTTCTGCCAGTAGATAGAACTTCGTGCCATTAGAGATGATGGGATAATTAGCCGCCTCTCCCTTGTAACCATAAAAGTCAAAGCCACTATTATTAAGGAACTCTACGGCAATCTTTACAGTTCTCTCGTCCTTATCGGTAGTGTTCGCATCATCTTCGGCACAACTCTCAAGCACCAATGTGCGGTTTACGGTACTGGTCTGTGTAGACAGGACCATGCCGTCGGGTATGGCTGTATCGTAGATGATATAGTTATCGTTTGACGTCTGCTCAAATTGATAGTCTACCTGTTTCTGGTTTCCTATCAGTATACCAGTTATTGGGAAGGCAGAGGCAGTGAAGTGGACTTGGCGACCTGCTGCATCCTGTAGAGTAGAGCTGTTTGCCCGTATCGTTGCATCAAGACGACTTACAGCATAGCTTATCTCGTCGGCAAGTGCAACAGAGTGAGAATAGATGCCTACTTTTTCGTCTGAATTATACTCATACATGTCAAGGAAATGCTTCCAACTGGTATCATAGTCCTGCACACCCTCTACGGCATAGCCATGCTGACGGGCATAGAGCCAATCGCCATAACCATACATGTGGATAGTGCTGGATGTACGTATCCCACTCTCTACATAATAATATAGTGACGGAGGGTAAACGTATGAATTTAAAGAGGCTCCATCAAAGAGTATAGAAGTAGATGTATTGGGCTCGAATTTATTGTTGGTACTATTCCATGCTACTCTTGCCGTACCATCAGGCATACCAACGGGATAACCATCAAGCAATTCTGCGAAAGTTATCGTATTGTCGCTGATTGTCGCTTTTCCATCTGCTGTTATTGCTCCTCCAACGGCAGTCTTTTTGGTATTATCTTCTATATTAGCATAAAGTTGGCGGATCAGCGCAAAAACATTAGCTGAAGAACCTGCGGTGTTTTCTATGAATTTATCATATTGAGTCGTTAATCCTTCAGTATTCAGTTTTGTAGCTATAGATGTCAGATAATCTGCTAAAGCTTGAGCTTTAGTAGAGTTATCGGTATTCCACCTTGTATCCAAACTAAAAGACAATCCGTTTAATCCCGACACTGAGAATGTAGGAGTAACAAGTTTGCCATTAACACTCGATAAAGCATTTTCCGCCTTCTTTGCCTCGCCATAGAATCGAAACTTATCTGTATTCAGCGGCACCTCCACATCAGCATAGAACTGTGTAACATCATTTTCGCTGGGATAAGCCGATGTAAGCACTATCTCTTTCCACGCTTCTACGTTGTCATCATTTACTGTATGGGCAAAGAGTTTAATATCCTGGATACCTCTGAATTCAGGTTCCTCCTGACCTTGCACTATATCCTCGCCCATACGGGTTCTTGGAGTATTTACCCCTGAAAAAGAAAAAGAAAGATGAGTCTTAACTACCTCTTGGGGCATCGACTCACTTAATAATGAGCTTAGATCATCATTATCCATGCACGCTGAGAACATGACACCAACAAAGAGCATCAAGCCAAAGGTCTGAGCTCCTGTAAATGGTATTCTATGGTTATCGTGCGTGTACATATTTATTATATCTCCGGATTATAGGTTCCGCCGGGTTTCCAGTCTAAGGTTACGCTTACGCCTACCTCAGGGCTGTCGCTCTCTATCACGCCGTTGTCGCCCATCTTCACCTTTATAATCTTCAGCTGACCAGCACGTAGAGGCTCTTTTACGCGGAGTATGCTCTCGGTAATCGTTCCGTCGGACTGGGGTACATAGACGTGGAACTCCCAAAGGGCGTCTTCGCCTGGCTGGGCGATGAAGGGATCCTCAGTCTCTATGATGGTACGGGTGGCTGAGAGTTTTACCTCTCGCGATGGGAACGATACTGAGCAGAAGCTTAGTTCGTCGCTGCTCTCTATCTGGTTCAGCCTGATGGTTCGCATCACAGGCGATTTCTCTGAGAAGCTGTAAGTACTGTCGCATATGTTGAAGCTCGTGGCGAAACCAGTGCTATACGTCTGGATGCCCTCGGTATCGTGACCCTGAGGATCGATAACCAGCGTAGCAGAGCAGTTAGCCATATAGAGGTGGACGTTGAAGTTCTGGTTCTCGTTTTCCAGCACCTCCATAGGCTGACGGGCAGTAAAGATACCCGTGGTATGCGAGTCGATGGTATCGCGGTCTATCTGTTGCAGCCTTGAAGTATGGCAGTTGTCGTCGCCTTCGAGGGTAACCAGATTGTTATCCAGGATGTTTGCCGTTGCCAAGTGCATATACTGTCGCATAGGCAGGTTCAGCTCGTAGCTGGCCTGGTTGGCATCCATGATGTGCTCGTTGTGCTGCAAGCGGGCAGAGTCGCCCTGAGTGTCGTAGAACGATAGGTCTACATCGTGGGCAAAGTCGGTAAACACGTCAGAGAGGTGGGTTCTCAGTGCTTGGGCAATGTTCAGGTCGGTCTTGGTGGTAAGCTGGGTTTTCAGCTCAGTGGTCATGTTGGTAACCAGTCTGAGCTCGTACTCCATCTTAGCCTGCTCACCGCAATCGCTCAGATCATCGTCGATAGTAGAACAAGCCACCAACGAAATAGACAAAACAACACCCCAGCATACTGCCGAAGCAATATGCTGAAGCTTTTTAGTTACATATGCAGTGTTCTGTCTATTCATCACGTTTTTTTGCGAACTTTTTTGTTTTTTCTCTCAATCCCTCCCATGACATGCCTGAAAGCCTTTGCCACAAAGGGTTTGCGGCAGGTGAGGGATGTTTCTAATCCCTCCCTTATCTCTCCCATATCCCTCCCGTCTACTCTCACCACCCATTTGAGGGATTAGGGAGAGATTAGGGAGGGATTTGGGAGGGATTTCCAGAATCTCCACCCTCTCGAAACCCCTTTATTTACAGGGGTTGCAGAAGATTTAGGGAGAGATCGGAGAAATTTTCTCGAATTTTCAAAAAATCAAAGAACCACTATTTTCATCCTTATTTTATTCCCAGCTTGGGAACGTTTCATTCCCAGCGTGGGAACACCCCATTCCCAGCCTGGGAACATTTTGTTCCCAAGGCGGGAATCTTAGATTTCTGTATTGAATGTCAGACCAGGAGTCCAAGAGAGATCCACAGAGAGTCCAAGTTCGAGACTTGGATTCTGCAAATCAGGAAGGACATTATATGCGCCACCTAAACCTTTTTTCTGATCTGAATTAGTAGTGGCATCCTTTTCATTCTTACTAATAGTCAAATTAACTTTAGTTACATAATCCTGTTTGAAAATCTGACCAACATTTATATCATGATTCTCACTATCCTTAGGTTTAACTCCATTCGTAAGGTTTAATTCACCTATTAGATAGAATTTTCCACCTTTAGGAATAATTCCATCTATGCCTAAAAAGTCAGAACCTGTATTGTTAGTAAGTTCTACAGCTACCTGAACTGTCTCAGTTGTTGCAGCTGTTTCAAAGACAAGAGTATGATTGACTACAGGCGACGTCTCTGTACTGCTAATCTTTGCCGACATTCCTGCTGGCATATTAGAATCATATATTGTATATATGTTAGTACCTGTAGGAGCAAAAGCGAAATCAACATTCTTTTGTGAACCAATAAGTACAGCAGAAACTGGGAATCCACTTGTGGCATCTACTGTTATATCTGCATTATTGCGATCCTTTAATGTTCCATCTGCAGCCTTAATTGTCAACTCCAAACGACCAACTGCATATTGAACTTGGTCTACCAGTGCTACGGAACGAGTCGATCCTTGAACTGTACCATCTGTATACAAATCAGTTGTTATAGCAGACCAAGAATTTTTAGTAGAATAACTTTCAGAAGCCTTAGTTGTTGCAACTTTTACCAAGCTATTTGCAGTATAGCACAACGAAGGTGGAAATACATAACTGTTAAGGCTTGCAGTATTCCCTCCTAAACTTGCATTAACCTGAGGCGAGGCCGTGTTACCGCTCCAAGAAATAGAAACAGCACCATCAGGAAGATTTATTTCTGCTGGATAGTTATTATAAGCTGCTAATGAATAAGTGGTAACTTCACCTGGTTGAGGAACCAAATATTTATTTGTTTCATCGTATTTCGTATCATCAATAGCAGTTAGAATAGTAGTCCTATCCGTTCCGTCAGCTTCAGCGGCAACTTTAGTACGCAAATCAACTACAGCAGCCAGAACAGAAGCTGATGAACCAGACTTTAGTTTCTTAAAGTCTTCCAAATAACTTGCCAGTGTATGGTTAGTTAGACTTGTACTCTTTGCGGCAATAGCAGAGACATACTCACACAATTTTGTTGCACTTGTATGTGCAGTTGTAGAAGTATATATAGGCTCTAAAGAGAAACCATAGGTAGAAGGTGCACCTGTAAAATCTGTTCTATTAACAAGTCCGTATTTGAACTTCTCAGCAACAGTAGGCTCATTGGCTGTAGCATAAGTTGGTGTACCTTCGCCATAGAAAAGAAATGCTCCTGTTCCAACACTGAAAGTAACATTGCTATAAACTTTAGAGTTATTATTACCTAATGGAGTTTCAATATTATCCAATGGAATAGTAGTAGCTGGGGCTACAGATTCTAATGTTGCTTTTGTGGTAAAAGGAATCAAGACGATCTTGTGCATTCCGCGAAATACAGGAGTTGCTTGACCTTGAACATCAGCTTCAAGCATACGAGTCTTGCCTGCGACATTCTTTGGTAGAGAAATTGTGAATTCCGTCTTCACCGTATTATCCTCCGGATTGTAATCCGGATTGTCAATTGCATCTTCGCTTGAAGAACAAGCGGACAATGAAACCATGCTTGTAAGCGCTATCGCACTCATCAAAGCAAAATACTTCATTTTTTTCATACTTAATACAATATTTATAATTTTATTTTTTATCCCTTAGATAGATTCTTATCAAACCAGCATTACGATGGTCGCGGAAGGTTGACATAATCTTCTTCCAGATACGACCTCCATTCAGACTACGGAGTCGCTGCTCACGGGTAGCAGGATCCTTAAACTTATCAATAATCTCAACTGCTTGATGCATCTCGGCATCACTCAGATAGTCGCGCAGATCGGCCCAAGCCTCTCCACCACAACGGACATCAAACAACGTATCGTCTACGTCGACATACCTACGCAGATACTTCTTAAGGGTATTGGCTCGATTCAAAGCCAAGCGCTCATTGCCCCACTGCCCGCCATCGACAGAGGCATAACCCACTATCAGAATCTTCTCGATCTGACATTCTGGATCGGCCTGGAGCTCCTTAATGGTACTTACTATGCGATCGATAACCTCACCATTGCCATGATAGTAGCGGTTTATGCCGTACTTGCCCACTGGATAGTAGACAAACAAGGCACCATCAGTCTTACGAACAGCCTTGTCTACATCGAACGTACCATATTCTGAAGCTGGAGCCAAAAGCGGATTCTGGTTTATCAACTGTTCAACGTGCGATGTCTCTGCCAACATCTGCTGTGGCTCTGGTTCAGGCATCTGCTCAAGTTCGGGCTGATAGACCTCAACAGAATCGGACTCGTAGGTGATAGGCAGGACGTGGACTTCGGCTGGAGTACCGTACTCCGAACGACGAGAACGCTTAGGAATGTTGTAAACCACATTGAGTGCAGCCTGAGGCATAGCAAACACTTTCTGATCGTCGCCCACCTTCATACCGCAATGACCGCACTTATAACTGGAGAACCATGTATAACCAATAGCCGCTCCAATAATAGCCTCAAGTCTGAGATTGCGGGCGAGATTCCACGAATAACCATAGAAAAGCCCCAGAGCTGCGAGATCGCCCTGGCGACGCTCATCGCGAACAGACTTATAAAGGCCGAAGGGAAACATAACATCAGCTACGTTATAGTGGCTATAAATAAGATTCATGCCATAGAAATGGCGATGGGAAACAGAATCCGTCCAATAGCGAACATCGGGCGATACCAGCAGATGACGCCACTTACGGGAAGTCTGCTCACTGGTAGGCCAGGGGCGATAACCGCCTGTAATGCCCACCGACCAGTGAGGAGAGAGACTCAAACCGAGGCGAAGATTGGGCGTAAGAGTAGCATCGTACAGCAAATTGTTGCTGATGGTTGATTGCTGTGCTACAGTCTTCTGGCTGATAAGCATGAGCATCAAAACTAACACAACGCGTGTACAAATTCTATTATGCATGCTCTTTTGCATTACATTTCACTTTGCAAAAATAACAAAAAAAAAAAAATAAAGCCAAAACCAAGGTTAAAAAGCCTTAATTTTGGCAATTATTTGCTCTATTTATCGACAAAAAGAGAGAACTCAGTTCTCAGCCTTATCTTCGCCTGTAGTATCCAT
>Ga0256407_10005177_pt1 | contig 21151 bp, 29 predicted proteins | sample RumenRJG_04DNA_FD_193489 | JGI IMG/M metagenome (GOLD analysis project Ga0256407, IMG submission 193489) | Bovine rumen microbial communities from Lethbridge, Alberta, Canada - RJG_04 | ecosystem: Host-associated > Mammals > Digestive system > Stomach > Rumen | place: Canada: Alberta... | reverse complement strand
CATATATTGCAAGGGGCGTATCAAAAGAAAAGCGGATTTTGATACTTGAAGAAATCAACAGGGTGAATGACAAAAGTTGTTTTATCAGCGTAGGCATGGACGATAAAAATGATGTATATTCTTATCAGCAGTTTATTCTTGCAGGTGATGAGCACATCATGTGCAAGCAGATAATCACAAATTTGATAGTTTTTTATGATATGCACAAGAGAACGGCAGAAAAAATATATCGCCTTATCTCTTTATGAGATAAAGACGATATTTTTAACGTGAGTTCGATGTAACTGAAAAATATTCTGACAATTATGAAATTAAGTATGTCATTCCGAACACAGTGAGGAATTTTCAAGAGATTCTTCGTCGCTGTCGCTCCTCAGAATGACAGTATAATCATTTTTCGTTTTCATCGAACTCACGTTTTTTACATATCAGAGTTCGCAGAATTTTCCCGCACCCAAAGCAACGCAGTCTAGCGGTGTATCTGCCACTCTCACGGGGAGGGAGGTTTTATTGGAGATATAGAGGTCAATTCCGTCTAACAAAGCTCCACCGCCTGTTATGATAATGCCGTTGTCGAGAATGTCGGCAGAAAGTTCGGGAGGAGTGTTTTCAAGCACTCTTTTGACGCTTTCGGCTATGGCTTCAAGAGGTTTTGCGAGAGCTTCTCTTATATCGCTTGAGGAAATTTTGATTTCGCTCGAAAGCCCTTTTTCATTTCTGCCCGTGACGGTAAGGGAACTTTCTTTTTTGGAGGAGGGGTATGCACTGCCTATTTTGATTTTTATATCTTCGGCAGTACTCTGACCGATAGTAAGATGATATTTCTTTTTAACATATTCTTCAATGGCACTGTCAAAGGCATCACCGCCTGTTTTAACGGAGTCTGACACGACTATATCGCCCGAGGAGATAACAGCTGTTTCGGAAGTGCCTCCGCCTATATCGAGTATCATAGTCCCGACGGGATTTTTTATATCAATACCTGCACCGAGGGCAGCCGCAAGGGGTTCTGCCAGAATGTAAGACTGCCTTGCAAAAAGTCCTTCAAGAACATCTTCGGCAGCATTTTTTTCAACCTCCGTACTGCATGACGGAACACATATAATCATTTTATGTCTTGAAAAAAGCGAGCGTTTAACGGATTTTTTGATAAATCCGCCAAGCATGGAAGTTGTGATAAAAACATTTGTGATAACGCCGTTTTTAAGAGGTCTTATCACTTCGACATTTTCGGGAGTTCTGCCCGTCATATTTTTTGCGTCAATGCCGACAGCGATTACATCATAATTTTTACTGTCAGCGGCAACAACGGAAGGTTCTCTCAAAACAATTCCCTTGCCTTTTACATATATAACGGTGTTAGCCGTACCCAAATCTATTCCTATATCCAAAGTTTATCACTCCTTAAAGTTTGCCGCTTGAACCAAAGCCGCCCTCACCACGTTTGGTTTCATTAAGTTCATCAGCTTGAATGAAGTCTGCAAGAGCGACGGGCATAATCACCATTTGTGCAATTCTTTCATTTGGCTGTATAGTGTAAGGCTTATCGGACACGTTGCATAAGCCTACACATATTTCCCCTCTGTAATCGCTGTCAACCACGCCCACACTGTTGGAAAGAGTAATACCGTGCTTTACTCCCAGACCGCTCCTTGCAAAGAGAAATGCAGCCAAATCACTTTGAGGGAGTTCTATTGCAATCCCCGTAGGAATTTTTGCAAGTTCGGCAGGATTGATTGTAACAGGCTCATCTATGCAGGCATATAAATCCGCACCTGCGGAAAATTCGGTTGCCCTTTTCGGTATTACGGCATTTTCTCTCAATTTTTTAACTTTAACTGTCATAAAAAACATTCCTTTCAAAAATAAAAACCGCATTATTCTTTGATAATGCGGTTTTTTTGCAGTGGAGGCGAGGGGAATTGAACCCCTGTCCAAAAAGCACTTACAGCGGTTTTCTACGAGCGTAGCCGATAATTTAAGATTCCCCCGTCACAGCGTCTGTCGGCAGACTCTGCGTTTCGGTAGCCTTTGAGTCATGACGGAAAGCAAGGCTCATTTCCGTTCACGTTCACCACTAATCGACGCTCCTGCCAAGCCGTGGTACTCTCAGCAGGAACGCTCGCTAATTAAGCAGCGAGGGCAACAGTTTTATTGTTGTCGTTTAATTTTAAAGTCTGCGGATTTTATAGCGGTTCTGCAGTGCCGCTGCCCGCTTGCCGAAGCTCACACTCCCTGTCGAAACCTTTACGCCCCCGTATCAAATGGAAAATTGAAAAGGGAAAATGGAAAATTATTGGCGGTTTCGTTCTTTTAAAGAGCGGTCAATATCACGCTTTGCGTCACGTTTCGCCATGTCGTCACGTTTATCATAGAGTTTTTTGCCTTTGCAAAGACCGAGTTGAAGTTTCACTTTTGAGCCTTTGAAATAGAGTGAAAGGGGTATCAAAGAATAGCCCTGCTGTTTTACAAGACCGAACAGACGCATGATTTCACGTTTATGCATGAGGAGTTTTTTGACACGCATAGGGTCTTTATTAAATATATTTCCCTGTTCATAGGGACTGATATGCATACCTTTTACAAATATTTCTCCGTCCTCTATGGTACACCAGGCATCTTTTAAATTCACTCTGCCCTGACGGATAGATTTTACTTCCGTGCCAAAGAGTTCAATGCCCGTTTCAAAGCTTTCCATGACAAAATACTCATGATAAGCTTTTTTATTATTTGCAATCGTCTTAAAATTTTCTTTTGCCATGAAAACACCTCTTTTATCAGAGTGGAGAGTTGGGAGTGAAGAGTGGAGTTGTTTCCGCTCCATTCCCAAAAATCCGCCCTTTTCAATTTTATTGCTTTACGTTAAAAATCAGAAGTTTACACCTGCTCCACTCTCAACTCTCCACACTCCACTCTTAAATGACTTCGTTTCTGCCGGAGAGGGCACGGGTGAGAGTGATTTCGTCGGCATATTCGAGGTCGGCACCTATCGGCAGACCGTAAGCAAGACGAGTTACTTTAATGCCGAGAGGTTTAATGAGTTTGGAAATATACATACCTGTTGCCTCACCCTCAACAGTTGCATTGGTGGCAATAATGACTTCTTTCACGGTATCACCGTCAAGCCTTGCAAGGAGTTCCTTTATACAGAGCATATTGGGAGTAATGCCGTTTAACGGGGAGAGTACACCGTTGAGAACATGATAAGTTGCATGAAATTCTCTTGTTCTTTCGAGGGCGATGACATCTCTGAAATCCTCGACAACGCATATAATGGATTTGTCACGGCTTTCGTCACTGCAGACGGAGCAGATTTCGGTATCTGTGAGATTACAGCATATTTTACAGTGACGGATATTTTTATGAGCTTGAATGACGGTCTGCGAAAAGGAATTGATATCCTCTTCCGTCATGGAGAGGACATGATAAGCAAGTCTTGAAGCGGTCTTGTGACCGATGCCGGGAAAGCGTTCAAACTGTTCGATAAGCCTTTCAAGAGGTGCTACACGATATTCTCCCATGATTAGAACAGTCCCGGAACATTAAGACCGCCGGATATTTTATCCATAGTAGCGGACTTTTCTTCACGAGCCTTTCTGATAGCCTCATTGACTGCACCAATTATCATGTCTGAGAGTACTTCCACATCTTCGGGGTCAACGACTTCTTTTTTGATTTCGAGAGATTTTATTTCAAATTTACCTGTAACAACGGCTGTAACAGCACCGCCTGCCGAAGCGGTATATTCTTTTTCCTCAAGTTGCTGATTAGCCTCGTCCATTTCAGCCTGCATTTTCTGAGCCTGACGGGCAAGCTGCTGAAGATTTGACGCACCGCCGCCGTTATTTCCATATCCTTTGGGTAATCTTGCTTTCATTGTAAATAACCTCCGTTAATTTGTATTTTTATCTTTATTTTCAACGGGTATTCCTGCCGCCTTAAATTCCGATACAAGCTGTACAAGGGGGTCATCAGGTTTCTGTTCGTCGGGATAGTTGTATCTTCCCAGACTGTAATTTTTACCCGTTATCTGCTGAATGATGTCACGTACTTCTGTACGGTGTTCGGGCTTTCTGAGAAGCTCAAAACACATATCGTTTTTGGAGTCCACCAAAACGTATTTTCCGCTGATATAAGCGGTACTGCCGTCAAAACTTGTTCCGAGGCTTTTGGAGTATTGTTTAAGATGTTCCGTAACGTCATGCCACTGCGGAAATTTTACTGCATTTTTCCTAAGTTCTTCCATATCGACATCAGGTCGTTTTACGGGAGGAGGAACGGCAGTTTTCACGGGCTGACTTTGAATGGCAGAGGGATTGTTTTTGAGATTGGCAATGATTTTTTCAAGGGCGGAAATTCTTTTTTCGAGTTCGGGATTGGAGGAACTTTCCGCCTGCACTCCGCAGAGTTTTACCATTGTCATTTCCATTTCAATACGCCTGTTCACGCCCTGGAACATTCTTTCCATAGCGGATTGCAGAGTATCCATGATTTTTATGACAAGGGGCAGACTTAATTTTTGAGCCTGTTTATCGGCTTTCATAAAGTCGCTTTCGGACATGACAATACTTTCTTTGGGATTTTTCACGGTTTTGATAAGCATGACAGCCCTAAAGTGTCCGACAAGTTCTTCACAAAGCCGAGCCATATCCTTGGAATTTTTATGGAGTTCGTCTGCGATTTCAACTGCTTTTGCAGCGTCTTTTTCAAGTATAGCGTCTGTTATGTCAAAGAGATGAGTTTTATCGGCAAGACCTGCCGTTTTTCTCACGGAATTTTCTGTAATTTTCTCAGCCTGTCCCATGCACTGGTCTAAAAGTGAGAGTGCATCTCTCATAGCACCGTCTGCAATTCCCGCAATAAGCAGGGCAGCATCATGGTCTATCTCTGTATTTTCCTCCTTGCAGACATATTCAAGACGTTTGGCAATATCTTCGGGAGATATTCTGTGGAAGTCGAAACGCTGGCACCTTGAAGTGATGGTGGCAGGGAGTTTATGGACTTCCGTTGTAGCTAAAATGAATATGACATGGGGAGGGGGTTCTTCCAAAGTTTTGAGCAGTGCATTGAAAGCACTGATAGAGAGCATATGCACTTCATCTATGATATAAACTCTGTATTTGGCTTCGGCAGGGGTAAAATGAGCCTCCTCACGCAAAAGGCGAATATCATCTACACCGTTATTGCTGGCAGCGTCTATTTCAACAACATCTGTAACAGTACCGTCATCAATGCCTTGGCATATTGCACATTTTCCGCAGGGGTCACCGTTATTGGTATTAAGGCAGTTGACGGCTTTGGCAAGTATTTTGGAACAGGTGGTTTTGCCCGTACCTCTTGAACCCGTGAATAAATACGCATGGGAAAGCCTGTCAGCTTTAAGTTCGTTTTTAAGAGTATCGGTCACTTGGGGCTGACCGATGACATCTGCAAAAAACTGAGGTCTGTATTTTCTGTATAGAACTCTGTACAATTTTCACACACCCCTTTTATCAATGAGCAATGTGCAATGAGCAATGTGCAATTATCCCGAGGGAAAATTCAAAGTAAAGAAAGCATTTTTTTTTCGAATTTGTTTGACAAATAAAACAAATAGCTTTAATCATACCGCACAATGTACATTGCACATTGCACATTTCTAATCCTCATTCCTAATTAAAAAACAAGACAGACCGCCAAAAAAAGCGGTATCATATACTTGGAAATACGGACGGACAGACTGTCTGCATCGCACAGGGCAAAACGCTTAATGCTGCTCGATTCCTCGCCTGACATGGTTCACGGAGTCCTGTCGCACAGGGCCTGCCCGACCGCATATCCAAAAATATGAATCTGTCTTGTTGTTCCTTATTAAGCAACGAGATAATTATACTATATATTTTTTGAAAAATCAACTGATTTTAAAAAATTTTTTCAGTCAGAGTGAAAGCGAGTATTTCAGCTCACGGATTTCGGTCAACGGAAATTCAAACCAATTTCCGCTGTATTTATTTCTTTTTCGTCTGGGGAGGTATATTTCAAAAGTGCCGAGAACGTCAGTTGCAAAAGTATCCCACTTGAAGTTTTCCGCAAAGAAAAGCACGTTTCCGACAGGGATTTTTCTTTTAAGTTCCTCTTTTGAGAGATTGCCCAAAGAATTAGTGCCTGTTACGGCATTGACGGGCAGAAGTCCCGATATTTCATTGTAATGCAGATTGGAGTAAAAAATTTCGATTTCAACTTTAGGAATTTTTTTGATACAGAGGAAAAAAGTTTCGGTTTCACCGTCAAATATCACATAGCCGTTATCAAATTTATTCAGCGTAAGTATTGACAGGAGGCGGAGGAAATATTTAGGGGAATCTATGCCCGTAAAATTGGAAGCAGGTATGATAACTTTTTCCGTGCCGTAGGTGAATTTGGACAAAAACCAGCCGTCCCCGATTTTATCTATATCATAAATGATGTTCATAGTTATTTCCCCCTGTTCCCGAAAAATTTACTTTACATTGATGGTGAAAAATTTTTTAACGACATTGCCTGTTGTATCGTCTTTGACTTTTGAGCATATTTGATATTCTTCTTTTCGTGCAGGCTTTATTGCAACGGAAGTTTCTTCGCTGAGAGCCTGACACCATACCCATTTTTTATCGGTAGTTTTCTTATAAACGACTGCATAGAGATAGTTTCCCGAACCGCCCTCGGCAGATGATGTGAGAGTGACGCTTTCACCGAAGTTAATTTCTTTGGCGGAGATAGTGGAGGTGTTGACAAGTTCCGGCATATTGTTTCTTATCTCAAAGGGAATGGACATAACGCCTGTGAAATTTCCCTTAAAAGTGAGAGTAGCGGAAGCCTTTCCGGGCATGGTATTGTTTTCATAAGAAGTATCGTAGTCAACACCTTCTTTGAGAGTGACTTCACCAAATCTTACAACGATTTGCATGGTTTTGGGCTGACCGTCATATAAAAACTCCGTACTGTCGGCAAAATAGGAGAGTGTTCTCGCCTGCACAGGCTCTATTTCAAATGTATATTCATAAGAACCCGTATATTCTCCCAAGCCTGTTATATAGACATGAGCCGTGCCGACATTGATGTTATCCAGTATTTCTATACGGTAATCCTTGTCCTGTTCAAGAGTTTTTCCCTTGACGTTCAAGGCAAAGGGCGGGTTTATACGGTTTCCGGTGTAGGTATAGGACTTTTCCATGCTATATATCTCCTTTACGTAACATACCACGTTATCATATCATTTTTTGTGAATATATTCAAGCATTTTTTTAAATTCGGCTTTTTATACACTTTCGAGAGCAATTTCCATCATGTCATTGAAAGTTTTCTCTCTTTCGTCAGATGAACAGCTTTCGCCCGTTAAGGGACAGTCTGAAATCGTGCAGATACAAAGGGCATTTTTTCCGAGTCTTGCCGCATTCAAGTAGAGTGCCGCACACTCCATTTCAGTAGCAAGAATGCCGAGTTTTTGCCAGTCTGCAAGGTTGTTTCTGTCGTCATAGAAAATATCGGTTGTATAGACAGAGCCGACATATACTTTTTTATGAAGTCTTTCAGCGGTGTCAAAGGCTTTTTTAAGGAGTTCAAAGCTTGCAGTAGGGGCAATATTTCCCGAAAGTCCGTATTGTGCGGCAAAGTTGGAATTTGTACAAGATGACATTGCAAGCACAATGTCACGCAAGCCTAATTTATCGCTTACAGCCCCGGCTGTGCCGATTCGTATAATGTTATCCACATCAAAGAAGTTGAATAACTCATAGGAATAAATCGCCATAGAGGGCATACCCATACCGCTTGCCATGACGGAAATATCTTTTCCGTGATATTTTCCCGTATATCCGAGCATTCCACGCACTTCATTGACTAAAACGGCATTTTCAAGATAATGTTCGGCTATATATTTAGCTCTCAATGGGTCGCCCGGCATTAAAACGGTTTTGGCAAAGTCACCGTTTTCAGCCTTTATATGCGGTGTCATATACATTCCCTCCCGTTAATATCCCAAATTCTCACCAACAATAATGACCTTAATTCTGTCCTTATGTCTTTGCTGAGCAGTTACTACATAGTTACAGCAAATTCTTTCGGGACTTTTGCAGCCGTCACCAATCAGACTGTCGGGCTTGTCGGCAGCAATGCATTTTCCGAGTTTTGCACAAGGTGTCTGACAGTTCAGTCTTTTTGTATTGAGGGGGGCGGCAATGGTTTTAAGTCTGTTCATAGCGGCATTCATGTCGGGCACGATTTTATTCACACCTGCAATAACGATAACGCTTTCCGGACCATATACAATAGCGGCAACTCTGTTTGAATTTCCGTCAACATTGTAAAGCAAGCCATTTTCTGTAATGGCATTTGCACTTGTGAAAAATACATCAGCGGAGAAAGTTTTGGCATAAAGTTCCTTTACCTGTTGAGGAGTAATGCCGGGGGCTTTTCTGTCGAGATAGTTGTAGTCACCGTTGGAGAGAAGTGCAGGTATGCCGCATTCACCGAGGGTTACAGAGCCGCCATGTGTAACGGTATCGCCTTTTTTAATGAGGGTTTTAACGAGGTCGGCAACGTCTTCTTTTTTCTCTGCAAAATATGCCTGCATATTGTTTTTGCGGAGGGCGGACATGGTTTTTTCGATAATTTCTGTCATGGTAAAAAACTTCCTTTCAAATGAATAAATATATATTTTATGAGCCAAAATAAAGCTATAAAACGCAAAGCGAGGTATATAAAAATGAATAGTGCAAACAATGAACTTTTGTCGGGGATATATAAGCTGTCAAAAACGGGCATAGAAGCCGTTGAAACGGTGCTGTCGAAAGTCGAGCAGGGTGCATTGAAAGAGGAATTGACCGAGCAGTACGGGGATTACTGCAAGGCAGCGTCAGACAGCGAGAATGCACTTTTGCAAAACGGAGTTGTGCCGAAAGATATAGGACTTTTGCAAAAGGCGGGAATGTGGAGTTCGGTGCAGATGCATACAATCAATGACACAAGTTCGGACCATATTGCCGAGATAATGATAACAGGCACGACAAAAGGCATCATTGACTTGACAAAGCATATAGGAGCGTGCAAGAATGCCGACAAAGATATAATTGACTATGCAAACGGGTTTATATCAAAAGAGCAGAAACACATTGATAATTTAAAAGCGTTTCTTCAATGAAGAATATTTTGTTTCACTCTTAATTTTACTATAAATCAAGAGTTTTTACAATAAAAAAATGAAAGTCAGCAAAGAAAAAATTGCTGACTTTTTTGTTAAGTTTCGCTTTTTCGGTAGAGAATGAATTTTCTTGCAAAGAAGTTCCACATATACACGAGTACGATAGCAAGGCATTTGCCGATAATATAGTACTTGTCAATGGGAATAAGAGGGCTGAACACGGCATTTTTGACAAGAAATCCTGCCGATTGAAAAATATTGTGTTCCGCAAAGGGGGCAATAATAAGTTGAGTAAGTCCCAGACCGATAATGCCGATAACGGCAAAGCCGATAAAATCCGCTGTACGGTTTTTGACTTTAGCCTTTGCAAAAACCCAGAAAGTCGAAACGATATAATTGACGGTAAGACCGACAATAAAGCCGAATACGACTGCCCAAGTTTCGGGCATTTGAAAGAGTTCTTTGCAGAGAATCATGACAAGCGTATCCACAACAGAGGCAAGACCGCCCACAAATATGCTTCTGAAAAATTGTATAGCTGTGTTGCTCGTTTCACGGATAAAGAGCTTTTGAAAAAGATTTTTCATAATAAAGTCCTCCGTGGATTATGCAGTCCTGTATTTTTCATAGTACTTTACATAGAGCAGGAAAGCGAGAAGAGCAAGGATTGCAAAAGCCCCCGAACAGATGTAGAAATAGTTAAAAAGACCGGTAAAGTAGCCTACAAAGAGGTTATAAAGTGAGCGGGTGGTGATGTTGATTTTGGGAATGATATTGGAAGCGGAGATGAAAATAGGGATAATAATTGATGAAAGAGCCCCGCCCGCAAGACCGTAGCAGAGATATTTATAACGTCTGTGCTTGTAGCGGTTGGTGAAATATATTACAGCGGATATGCCCAGAGCGAGAGCTGTAAGCACGCCTATGATAATATTGAGGGTATTATAGAAATCGTCTATATATTTTCCGATAACGGAAAAGAAAGGAATAGAGATTTGGTCTTTATATATATTGGCAGCCTCATTCACGAAGTAGATAATATTTTCTTCTGTGCTGTCGGTAATTTCAATATTATTTTGTCTGGCATAATTTTGCACTTCCGCATAGAGCTGCTGTTTGAATTCAGTCGTATCAACAAGGTTGTTATCACCTGCATAGAATGAATTTATATAGCTTTCGACTGCTTTTTTCACATCGTAGCCATTGGCAAAAGACACGGCAAATTCGGGTTCAAATCCGCTGGCATAGACGAGGTCTGTAAGACAGCTTTGAAGTTCATACCTGACCATGCTGTAATAGCCCTTGCTGTCCATTGTATTTATCATATAGTCTTTTGAAAACACGGTAAATTCCAATACCATGCAAATGGACAGTAAAAACAGCACGAATGACAGGAAAAACGCCATCACCGAATATAAAAAGGGTTTGAGCTTGGATTTTTTTCTGCGGTGATGATGGTGTTCATGTTCATGTTCTTCGGGTTCATTGTTTGTCTGAACTTCGGATTCATGTTCTTTTTGATTTTCGGGCATGTTTTTTTTCAACTCCTGTCATTAACTGTTTTTATCTATCATGGGACCTGAAACATATTTTGCATATACGAAAGCTCTTTGGTCGGTAAGACCGAGAGTATCGAAAGGATAGCAGGTGTACATGATAAGATTTTCCTCATTTTTATTGAGGTCATAAGCCGAGCGATCCTGATTGTCGGTTATTTTGATACCTGTTATTTCATATTTATAGTTGCCGTAGTTGGTTCTTATTTTAACGATCTGACCTTCTTTGGCGTGTTTAAGACCGTTGAAATAAGTATTGTTATGACCGGCGATAAGAACGGTTTTGCCATATCCGGGAATAGCACTGCCGTTGTATATACCAACACCATTTCCGAGAACATACCAGCTGTCGCCAAAATAAAGGTCTGCTCTTATTTGGCAGTCATCTATGACAAGTTCACCGAACTGGTCCTCGTATGACGGGAAAGTAAAGCTTGAGATACTGACGGTATCGGGCTTATCGGAATTTTGTGAAACTTCGGAAGTGTCCTCGACAGGCACGAATATATTTCTATGTTCATTTTCAAACGTTTTCTCTTTGTCGGAGAAGAACATATTTGACATAGCGATATAAGAGGAAGCCGAGGGCATTACCACAAGACCGCATACAAGATAGATGAGTACACAAAAAACAATGGGAAGAATAATGAAATTCTTCCCATGTAAAGAACCTTTTTGCTGGGATCGGCTTTTTTTGCCGCCACTGCTGCGAGATGAGCGGTGGTGGTGATGATGGTGGTGATGGTGATGATGGTGATGTTGCTCAGACATCTTCACGAACTGCCGATTTTTTCTTTTTGATGAGGCAGACACCTGCTGCCGAAACAAGAAGAACGCCTGTTCCCGCAACTGACGTAACACCCGGAATGTTAAAGTCAATGCCTGTTCTCTTTATGGGGTTATCATCAACAACTGTACCGCTGCCGTTGCCACCGTTATTGCCGCTGTTGCCACTGTTATTGCCGCTGTTGCCGCCGTTATTGCCGCTGTTGCCGCCGTTATTGCCGCTGTTGCCGCCATTATTGCCACTGTTTCTGGGCTTGTCGTTATTCTTGTTGCCGTTTGCACCGACATTGGTAGCAGAGAAAACAGTTTTGCCGTCAGCATCTACGATAGTAACGGTTCTTGTTGCCTTGTCGTAGAAAAGTTTGAGATTGATGACACCTACTATGTCGTTGCACTTAACGATAAATTCATCTATCTGTGCATCGGTGAGAGCGTCATAATTCACAGCACCCGTTCCTGTAAGGAAAGTTTTGGTGCTTTCGATTTTGCTGATGATGGTATCTGCATCTGCGTCGGATATTTCGATAGTATTGAAATAGTTTTCAGCCTGATTGATATAGCTGACAGGCAAATATTTATCATTACCTTCCATATCCACAGATGTACGAAGCTCATCAAGAATTTTTTGTTCTGCACTGTTTATGCCTGCGGCAAAAGCTGACATTGAAGTTGTTGCAGCGATAGCTGCCGAAAGCAATCCCACAGAAATAATCTTAATAGCTTTTTTCATATACATTTCCTTTCTGAAAGAATATTGTTTAAAATTCAGCACAAAAGCAAAATTTAAACTTGAAAATATTATACTACCAATATTTATTTTTGTCAATCAAAACATTTATAATTTTGCGATAAAAAAACAGGTTTTTTTTAACAGTTACGGCAAATCCGTTATAATTGTAATATATTTTTATTGTGTATTCAATGGAAGTTTTTAGTTAAAAAGTTAAAAATTAAGATGTTATATTGACATTGAGATGGTTTAGCGTTTATAATGTTAGTGCCAAAAAATATAATGAAACAGGGGAGTTTGAATGGAAGAAAAAATTGAACAGCAGCTGCAGGTGCAGCAGGCTCAACAGCCGCAGGGCGAAAAAGAAATAGATCTCAGAGTTGTATATGGTATTATTAGGAAAAATCTTGTATTGATTGTGATAGTTACCGTTATTTTCGGAATAGGTGCTTATTTTTATTCATCTTTCTTTATTTCCAAGCAGTATTCCGCAAGTGCAATGATAATTGTCAACAATAAGTCAAATGACAAGAATGTTATCAATACGACAGAACTTACCGCTGCACAGGACCTTGCGGAAGTTTATTCAATCATAATCAAGTCGGATACGGTTCTTCAGCAGGTGATAGATAATCTTCAGCTGAATATGAGCTATGAAACACTCAATTCGAGAATTGACGTTTCGGCTGTCAATTCAACTCAGGTAGTCAGAATTACCATGACACATACAAATGCGGAGTTTGCACAAAAGGTCGTTGCGGAAATTGTGGAAGTTGCACCGCCGATTATTGCCGATAAAGTAGAGGCAGGTTCTGTAAAAGTAATCAGTGCGTCGAAAATATCAAACAGCGGAAAGCCCGTAAGCCCTAATCTCAGAAGAAATGCACTGATAGGTGCTTTTGCAGGTTTGGTTTTGGTACTTTTGCTTGTGTTCCTCAGAGAACTTACCAACAATACTTTCAAGACCGAAGATGACATATTGAGTACTTTGAATGTTCCGCTTATAGGCATTATACCCGAAGTTGACGGAAAGGAGTTTAATCAGTCATGAGTTCAAGACGCAGACACAGAAAACCGACTACCAAACAGCTTTTCAGCGTTGCAGATGATAATGCACCTTTTTCCTATGTAGAGGCATATAAAATGCTCTGCACGAACCTTGAATTTATCACCGCTGCACAGGACTGCAAAAAAATTATGATAACATCTACCCTTGCCAATGAGGGAAAAACAAATGTTTCCGTCAATCTTGCCCTTACCCTTGCAGGATATGACAAGAAAGTTTGTCTTGTAGAGTGCGACCTTCGTCGTCCCAGCGTACACAGATTTCTCAAAGCCAACAGAAACTCCACAGGTCTTACCAATATCCTTAAAGGCGAGATAACAATAAAAGAGGGTGTCAATCACGTTGAAGGCACTACCATGGACGTACTTCTCTCAGGCTCTACACCTCCCAACCCGTCGGAACTTCTTGCAAGTGCAAAAATGAAAGATGTCATAGATGAACTTGAAACCATGTATGACTATGTCATATACGATACACCGCCCGTACTCCTCGTTACAGACGCAGCGGCTCTCGGCAAATATATGAATGGTGCGTTGCTCGTTGTGAAACACAATGCAACGGAAAAAGGTCTTGTGCTGAAAGCAAAGGGCTATCTCGACTCCGCAGGCGTTAAAATTCTCGGTGCAATATACAGTATTTACAGTGAGAAATCTGTCGGAAATTACTACTCGAAATACTCTTCCTATAATTATTACTATTATTACGGTGGATATTACGGTTACGGCTACGGCTACGGTCACAGGCATAAAAAGAAATCCGAAGAAAATGCCGCTGATGAAGAAAAAACAGATAACGGTGAGGAGTAAGTGATTTTCAATGATAGATATGCACTGCCATATACTGCCCGGAATAGACGATGGGGCACAAACGGTTGAAGAATCGCTTGCACTTCTTGCACTGGAAAAAGAACAGGGCATTAAAAAAATCGTGTTTACACCGCACTTTAACCCCGAAAGACAAGATATGGAAGAATTTCTCTCCGCCCGTCAGAGAAGCTTTGAGGCTCTGAAAAATGCGGAGGGCTTTTCGGAAATCGGTATAGATACGAAACTTGGCTGTGAAGTGTTCTTTTCCATGCGTTTGATAGAAATGGATATTTCCAAACTTGCTTTTGAAAATACAAAATATATTCTTATCGAATTTCCCGTGATGAACAGACCATACGGGATTACACGAACTATGCAGAATATATTGGAACGTGGATATACTCCCATACTTGCCCATGTCGAAAGATATGAGTACTTTACGCATGACCCCGTAAAACTGTATGACCTTGTTTCCATAGGCTGTGTTGCACAGGTAAATGCCGCCGCTGTTGTCAATCCTGCCAATGTAAAAGGAGTGAATGCACTCCAATACATCAACTGGGAGCTTGCACATATTATATCCAGCGACGCACATTCCACCGAAAAACGTTCTCCGAATACAAAGGCTGCATACAGACTGGTTCAAAAAAAACTCGGTTCTCAGTATGAAGACTGGCTGATAAAAAACAGCTATGATATTTTTAATAACAGATACTTTGATGAGCCTGTTATGCAAAAACCTAAAAAGTTTTTGGGACGCTGGCGTTGATTTAAAAAGCGGTCACTTTCGTGGCTGCTTTTTTTGTAAAAAACTCTTGACAAATATATTTGCTTTGTGTTATATTATAGATACCTCAAAAGGGGCAATTTTTTTTGTGTCTTTAATGAGGGAGGTTTATATATTCCGAAATACCGGGAGGTGCCGTTAATGAGAGTAAAAATAACATTGGCCTGCACAGAGTGCAAGCAGCGTAACTACAACACTATGAAAAACAAGAAAAACGATCCGGACAGACTTGAAATGAACAAGTACTGCAGATTCTGCAAAAAGCATACTCTGCATAAGGAAACAAAGTAAGCGGAGGTATCAGGCATGGCTAAGAAAAATGCTGATGAAAAAAAACCTAATGTCTTTGCGAGAGCTTGGAATAGTATTGTAGGTTTCTTCCGTGATATTATCAGGGAGATCAAAAAAATTGTATGGCCTTCACCGAAAACGACTTTCAGGAATACAGGAATTGTATTGCTGGTCATGCTGGTGTCGGGACTGGTGATTTTTGGCGTTGATACAGGACTTCACAGCCTTTTCGGGCTTGTCATGGATCTTGCCGGAAATTAAAAAAATGAGTGTCGGAGGGAAAAACAATGTCAAACAATGAACCGAAATGGTATGTTGTCCATACATATTCAGGATATGAAAAAAAAGTTGCCTCTAACCTCGAAACAACTGTTGAAAACAGAGGATTTAAGGAACTGATAACTGATGTCTGTGTGCCGATAGAAACGGTGACGGAGATTACCGACGACAAACCGAAAACTGTTGAACGCAAAATTTTTCCGGGATATGTGTTCATCAAAATGGTAATGACAGATGATACATGGTATATCGTGAGAAATATCAGAGGCTGTACGGGCTTTGTCGGTCCGAGTTCCAAGCCGATACCTCTTTCAGACGAGGAAGTAAAGGCAATGGGACTTGAAAACCAAAGTGAAACCGCAGCTCGTATAGAAGTTGCCTACAAAGTGGGCGACAGAGTACGTATCAAAGATGATTCATTTGACGACGCAGAGGGAACGGTTGAGTTCATCGACGTCCAGAACAATACGGTAAGAGTGATTGTTCAGATGTTCGGACAGGATACTCCTGTTGACCTTGCTTTGAACAAGGTCGAAGTATTGGAGTAAAAAAACACGCTGATAACGGAGCTATTCCGTTGTTATTGAGGGAGCTTTCCCTCGTGGGAGGAGAAAAAATTTTAAATTTCTCCGCATTTTACCACAAATTTTGGAGGTGCAGTTAAAAATGGCTCAGAAGGTAACAGGCTTTATCAAGCTTCAGATACCTGCCGGCAAGGCAACACCGGCACCGCCTGTCGGACCGGCTCTCGGTCAGCACGGTGTCAATATCATGGCATTTACAAAGGAATTCAATGAGCGTACAAAGAAAGATATTGGTCTTATTATTCCTGTTGTAATCACGGTTTATGCAGACCGCTCATTCACTTTTGTAACAAAGACTCCGCCTGCGGCAGTTCTTATCAAGAAAGCTTGCGGAATCGAATCGGCTTCGGGCGAACCCAACAAAAAGAAAGTTGCAAAGATTACAAAAGAACAGGTTCGTGCCATCGCTGAACAGAAAATGCCCGACCTCAATGCTTCAAGCATTGAAACCGCTTGCAGCATGATAGCAGGTACGGCAAGAAGTATGGGTATTGAAGTAATCGACTGATCGCTCTCCGAGTGGGAGGACAACAATAATTTCCGATTTTACCACTGAATAGGGAGGAAAAACCATAATGAAACACGGTAAAAAATATGTCGATGCAGCAAAACTCATCGACAAGACAAAAGCTTATGATTCAAAAGAAGCAATAGATGTTTGCCTTAAAACAGGCACTGCCAAGTTTGACGAAACCGTTGAACTTCATGTAAAGCTCGGTGTTGACTCACGTCATGCCGACCAGCAGGTTCGTGGTGCGATCGTTCTTCCGAACGGTACAGGCAAGCAGGTAAGAGTTCTTGCAATCTGCAAGGGCGACAATATCCAGAAGGCTCAGGAAGCAGGTGCCGAATATGTCGGTGCAGAGGAGTTCACTCAGAAAATCCAGAGCGAAGGCTGGACAGACTTTGACGTTCTTATCACAACTCCCGATATGATGGGTTTGGTAGGTCGTCTTGGTAAAATCCTCGGTCCTCGTGGATTGATGCCGAACCCCAAAGCAGGTACTGTTACACCCGACATTGCAAAAGCTATTAAAGAAGCAAAAGCAGGTAAAATTGAGTACCGTCTTGATAAAACAAATATTATTCACTGCCCGATAGGCAAGGTTTCCTTTGGCACAGATAAGGTTTCCGAAAACTTTGACGCTCTTATCAATGCCATCATCAAGGCAAAGCCCGCTGCCGCTAAAGGTCAGTATATCAAATCCGTTGCAGTTGCTACAACTATGGGACCTGCTGTAAAAGTAAATCCCGCCAAAATCAACGGAGCGGTTTAATTAATTCATAATTAAGAATGCATAATGCAGAATTGTTTTGTGTTTTTCACAGTTCAATTATGCATTATGAATTATGAATTCTTAATTAAAAAAGCTTGACATACACATTTCGGTGTGGTATAATCTGTATTGCTGTTGACTGAAGACAGCAGGTGCTTATATAAGCATAAAAGGGTAATTTCCCTGCCTGCCGAGGTTGTGTGCGTGTATTAAGTGTATTACTACGCCTTTCCTCGCAAATGGGAAAGGCGTATTTTTAAATATTCGGAGGTGAATCGTTTTGCCAAGTCAGAAAGTTTTGGAACAAAAACAGCAGGTTGTTGCACAGCTCGCTGAAAGAATTCAAGGCTCAGTTGCAGGTATCATCGTTGACTACAAGGGTATTACTGTTGAAGACGATACAAAGCTCCGTAAGGAACTTCGTGAAAGCGGTGTCAAATATACTGTTGTAAAGAATACTTTGATTAAGCGTGCGGCTGAAAAGGCAGGTCTTAACGGTATTGACGATGTACTTAACGGTACTTCTGCGATTGCAACAAGTGCAGAGGATTATGTGGCAGCAGCTCGTATTCTCCAGAAGTTTGCAGAGCAGCACGACAACTTTAAAGTAAAGACAGGTTACCTCGATAATGAGGTAATCAGCCTTGACAAAATCCAGAGCCTTGCAAAACTCCCGTCAAGAGAAGTTTTGCTTGCAAACGTACTCGGTGCATTCCAGGCACCTATCGCATCTTTCGCAAGAGCCGTACAGGCTATTGTTGACAAGAGCGGTGAAGCAGCTCCCGCAGCAGCAGAAGAAGCTCCTGCAGAAGCTTGATGAAAAAAACAAAAATACATCTCAAATTATGGAGGTAATTTAAAATGGCATCAGAGAAAGTTACAGCTATTGTAGAAGAATTGAAAGGTCTTACAGTTCTTGAACTTGCAGAGCTCGTTCACGCTGTAGAAGAAGAATTCGGCGTATCAGCCGCAGCAGCAGTTGCAGTTGCAGCTCCCACAGACGGTGGTGCAGCAGCAGCCGCTGAACAGACAGAATTTGACGTTATCCTTAAGTCAGCAGGTGCTGAAAAGATTAAGGTTATCAAGGTTGTTCGTGAAATCACAGGTCTTGGACTTAAAGAAGCTAAGGCTCTCGTTGACGGTGCTCCGAAGCCCGTTAAGGAAGCAGTTAGCAAGGACGATGCTGAAGCTATCAAGGCTAAGCTCACAGAAGTTGGTGCTGAGGTAGAGGTTAAGTAATTTTACTTCAAGGCAATACTTAAAAATCTTTCAATCACCATAGGAGGTGCAAAAAATATGGCAAAATGTGAAATTTGCGGTAAGGGAGTAACTTTTGGTATCAAGGTATCTCACTCACACAGACGCTCAAACAGAACATGGAAGCCAAACGTCGTTAAGGTTAAAGCGATTGTAAACGGCAGCCCAAAACGCGTTAATGTCTGCACCCGTTGCCTTCGTTCAGGTAAGGTTACTAGAGCAGTTTAATGCAAACATAATTCTCGGTGCTTCGGGAGAAACTCCTCTCGAAGTGCCGTTTTTTTAATGAGGAATTAGGAATGATGAATGAGGAATTTAATTTGTTTGTCGCTGAATTTGGGTATGATGTTGATGACATATATTCTGTAACATATTTTACAGATGTTTTTGAACTTGAAAATAATAAGCTGATTTTCAGGCATATTGATATAGATTTCATTAACGGAGAATTTTTGGAAATAAATGACACTGATAAACGGTATCAAAGATTGAAAGAAATTTTTTCTGTAAATGAAACGGATTTTGAAAATGATATGTTACTTTATAAAAGGGGGGAACAATGTGATTAGCAGGTGGTTTCAGGAATATAAAAATTTTGATGAGGATATGAAAGAGGAGTACATACATTGTTATCTGAGCGAGGAAAGAAAGTATCTTGTGCTTGACTATGAGAAATTCAGGGAGGCTGTAAAAGCTGTTTCGCTGAGTGCGGGGGAGTTGAAGAAAATCTATCCCAATGAAGAAAATGTTGCGGATAAAGTCGTGCAGATGTTTTCATACGAGGGAATGGCATTTGCACCCGACTTGCTGAGGGCAAAGTGCATTGACAATGATATGTATAATTTGGTGCTGAATATCAACAGGCAGTTGAAGTTGATAATCAATGCACATAGTGAGGACTGTTGGACAGACAGTGCTGTTGATGCAGATGAAAGATGGCTCAAAGCCCGTGAATTTGCAAAAGAACTGTATGCAAAATTATGAAAAAATAAAATCCCGACATATCAAGATGATATATCGGGCATTTTTTCGCAAAGAAAAAGTTTGAATTGCGGAAACGGAACAACTCCACTCTCCACTCTCCAAACTCCACTCTTTTGACAGCGCCGCTGAGGGGATTCGAACCTCCGACCTACCGCTTAGGAGGCGGTCGCTCTATCCTGCTGAGCTACAACGACTTATTTAAGATACTCTATTATTTTACAATGTTATATGTATTTTGTCAAGCTATTTTTCGTTAAAAAATAGTTTGCTATTTCGACACGAATGTTATATACTGTATATATCATAAGAAAAAATTTTTTCAAGGAGGAGTTTTTTGTGTCAACGGTGGCAATCGCTTCGGACAGTAACAGCGGTATTACAAGGCATTCGGCTAAAAAAATGGGAGTGCATATTCTCCCTATGACCTTTTTTGTAAATGACAAACAGTATTTTGAGGAGGTTGACCTCTCTCAAAAGGATTTTTATAAGCTTATTGCCAACTCAAAGGCAAATGTTGCAACTTCACAGCCCTCTCCAACGGAACTTTCGGATTTCTGGAGAAAGCTGTTGAAAGACTATGATGAAATTGTATATATTCCCATGTCATCGGGGCTGAGCAGTTCATGCATGACGGCTTCCATGGCGGCAAAGGAATTTGGCGGCAGAGTTCACGTTGTAAATAATCAGAGAATCTCTGTTACACAGTATCAGTCAGTTGCAGACGCTGTCGAGATGGCAAAAAAAGGTTACTCTGGAAAGCATATTAAAGATAAGCTTGAAAGGGATAAATTGGAATCCAGTATCTATATCATGGTGAATGATTTGAAGTATCTGAAAAAGGGCGGAAGAATTACAACAGCGGGTGCATTGATAGCAAATGTAATGAATTTAAAGCCTGTTTTGCAGATACAGGGCGATAAACTTGACGCTTATGCAAAATGCAGGGGTATCAAGTCTGCAAAAGAAACGATGATAGCCGCTATGCACAGGGATTTTGATGAACGTTTCAAGGAATATGTCGATAAAAAACAAATGTCCCTTTTGTATTCGTATTCCGATATGCCGAGCGGAGATGTTGACCAGTGGAAAAAGGATATTGAAAAGGCATTTCCGGGCTTTAAAGTAAGAGGTGCAGCCCTCTCTTTAAGCATAGGCTGTCATATAGGACCGGGTTCACTTGCAATAGCCTGCTCCAAAATAACCGAATGAGAATTGTTTGATTTGATATTATAGAAAAATCGGGGAGATTTTTTTGGTAGAAATAAAAGAAAAATTATTGGAAAATATGACTTTTATAGACCTTTTTGCAGGTATGGGCGGATTTAGGCTTGCTCTTGAATCGTTGGGAGCAAAATGTGTTTATTCTAACGAATGGGATAGACCGGTACAGCTTGTATATTATGAAAATTTCGGTGAATTTCCCGATGATGATATAACAAAAGTAGATGAAAAGAAAATACCCGAACATGATATACTTTGTGCGGGATTTCCCTGTCAGGCGTTTTCGATAAGCGGTAAACAGCGTGGGTTTGACGACAGCAGGGGTACGCTGTTTTTTGATGTTGCAAGAATTGTCAGGGAGAAAAAGCCT
>Ga0256407_10005176_pt1 | contig 21156 bp, 12 predicted proteins | sample RumenRJG_04DNA_FD_193489 | JGI IMG/M metagenome (GOLD analysis project Ga0256407, IMG submission 193489) | Bovine rumen microbial communities from Lethbridge, Alberta, Canada - RJG_04 | ecosystem: Host-associated > Mammals > Digestive system > Stomach > Rumen | place: Canada: Alberta... | reverse complement strand
AGAACAATTTATAGCAAAAATCGTTCATTTTCAAAGGTATGAAACAAAATCGAAAGTAAATGTAACAATATAGCAAATACGTTTCATTTTTTCGTCGTATCTTTGCACCAGAGAAAATAAAAGTCATCAAATTGTTTTAGTTATATTAGTAGTTAGTAGTTTTTCCTACCCCGGGACGAGAAAAGCGTTTCTCTATCCCGGGGTTCTTTTTGGGGGAATTTATTTTCCCGTTGCGTCTCTCTTGACACTATTGAATACGAGGTCGATGATTTTTTGATCGTCAGCGCCTAAGTCTCCTATCCTGACACCGTAGCCAACACCATCAAAATAGATTTGGTCGCCCTGACGGTACACCTCTTTCGTCACGGTTTCACCTTTACTATCTTTCATGGAAAGGTACAAACCAGTAGAGCTCTGCAAATCATAATAGTAGTTGCCTTTAGAATATTGACTTTTCGTAAAGTCAACTTCGGCAGTTGTCACCTCCGTTCCCTTGCAGATGAGTACGCGAGCCTGCCGAGCATATTCGTTGATAAATGACAGGCAAACGCCTTCTCGGCTGAGTTGTGACGGAGAAATACTCTGTTTGATTCCACTATCACTACCGCCACCACCAATTGTAGTTTCTTCCTTGGAACATGAGGTGAATAACGTCGTCATAAAGCCGCAAATCAGGATGGCAGCCAACATCCAATTGATACTTTTTTTCATTCTTGTAATAACTTTGAATTAATTTGTGATTAATGAATTGACGCAAAGATACGAACTTTTTTTGAGAATGATTATTTTTATTTGGAATTTCTCATTAAAAATTAGTATTTTTGCAGCATGAAAAGAATAAGTATGATGATTACTGCCTGTGCTTGGCTGACGTGTGCCACAGCACAGTCATATCAGGTGCCAGTATCCGAGGCACATGAAAAGATGCAAACGGGCAAGTATGAGCCTACATGGGAATCGCTCAGGCAACATGAGACGCCCACGTGGTTCCGCGATGCGAAGTTCGGCATCTGGGCTCACTGGGGACCACAATGTGTGGAAGGCTCCGGTGACTGGATGGCCCGCGAAATGTATATGGAGGGGACGAAGGCATATGAGTATCACAAGACACACTATGGGCACCCATCGGAAGTGGGTTTCAAGGATATCCTGCCTCTCTTCAAGGCTGAGAATTGGAATCCCGAAGCATTAGTGGAGAAATACAAGCGTTGCGGGGCTCAGTATTTCTTCGTGCTCGGTAACCATCACGACAACTTCGACCTCTGGGACTCTAAATACCAGCATTGGAACTCGGTGAACATCGGACCAAAGAAAGATATCCTCGATGGTTGGGCTCGGGCTGCCAAGAAAGCCGGACTACCATTGGGAATCTCATTCCACGCCGACCATGCCTGGACATGGTATGAGCCAGCACAGCGCTACGACCAGCGAGGTCCGAAGGCTGGCATCTATTACGACGGCAAACTGACAAAGGCTGACGGTAAGGGCAAGTGGTGGGAAGGCTACGACCCACAGGAGCTATATGCCCAGAATCATGAACCGAGCGACTTCACCTGGAATAACGGACAGATACATAAACAATGGGACTGGACCAATGGAGCCACTTTGCCAACACAGGAATACGTGACCAACTTCTACGACCGGACGCTCGACGCCATTAACCGTTACCAACCCGATCTGATTTACTTCGACGTGACGGTGCTGCCTTTCTATGACATCAGTGATGCTGGCATGAAAATCGCCACCCACCTATATAACAAAAATCCCCGTAGCGTGGTGTTTGGTAAGATACTGAGCGACGAGCAACGCGAGGCCATTACATGGGACGTGGAGCGAGGTGCGCCAAATGAAATCATCAACGAGCCGTGGCAAACATGCAACTGCATCGGTGGCTGGCACTACAATACAGAAATCTATGAAAAAGGCCAGTATAAGAGTGCTGAAACCGTGGTGAAACAACTCGTGGATATCGTCTCTAAAAACGGGAACCTGTTATTAAGCATCCCTCTGAGAGCCGACGGCACTTATGACGAAAAAGAGGCTCTGATCCTGGATGATTTAGAGGCTTGGATGACCGTGAATGGCGAGAGCATCTTTGGTACCCGCCCTTGGAAGATCTTCGGTGAAGGCCCTATAGCGGAGAAAGCCATTCAACTGAATGCCCAGGGTTTCAACGACGGCCAATATAGCGGTATGAACTATCTCGATGTGCGCTTTAACCAGACGAAGAAATACCTATATGCTACAGCCATGGGCTGGCCAGAAGACGGACGACTCACCATTAAGTCGTTGGCTAAGGGTAATCCCCATCTGAAAAAAAACATCACAAGTGTCTGGTTACTCGGCTATGGCAAGGTAAAGGCACAACAGACCGCAGAAGGACTCATCGTCAGTCTGCCCAAACCAACGAACAAGATTGCACCTGTATTGAGAATTACCAAATAACCAACTTATTATACTTATCAACTATGATTTACAATGAAATTGGAAAGACAGGCATGCGTGTGTCGAACCTCGGATTCGGGGCTTCGTCGCTCGGTGGCGTGTTCCATAGCATCCGTGAGGACGATGGCATCCGGGCTGTACACGTGGCCGTAGATAACGGTATCAACTTCATCGACGTGTCGCCTTATTATGGCTATCTGATGGCAGAGACCGTACTGGGCAAAGCGCTCAAGGACATCCCACGCAACAAGTACTATCTCTCGACAAAGGTAGGACGCTACGGCAAGGACGGCGTAAACACGTGGGACTATAGTGCCAAGCGCGCCACAGAAAGTGTCTATGAGAGCATGGAACGCCTGAATGTCGATTACATCGACTTGATCAACGTACACGACATCGAGTTCCAAGCGGCTCTGCCCGGCGGTCTGCAGAAGATTGTCGATGAGACGCTGCCAGCCTTGGTGGAGCTCCGCGAAAAAGGCATCGTTCGCCACGTAGGCATTACTGACCTGCAGCCAGAGAACCTGAAGTGGGTGGTAGAGCATGCGGAGAAGGGTATGGTAGAGAGCGTCCTGAACTTCTGCCATTATTCACTGAACGATACCCTATTGGCCGACTATCTCGGTTTCTTTGAGATGAACGACATCGGTGTCATCAATGCCTCCCCATTCTCGATGGGACTGTTGTCGAGAAGAGGTGCTCCCGATTGGCATCCTGCCACATGGCTCCTACGTGAAGCCTGTAAGAAGGCTACAGCCTACTGTGAGGAAAAAGGTTATCCGATTGACAAGCTGGCCATCCAGTTCTCAACAAGTCTCAACCCTCGCATCGCTACGACCCTCTTCAGCAGTGCCAATCCCGACAATGTGCTGAAGAATATCCAATATGTCAACGAGCCGATCGATGAACAATTGGTAACAGAAGTGCAACAGATCATCGGTGACCAGATGTTTGTAAGATGGAAAAACTCATAATCATCGATGCCCATAGCCACCTATGGCTCCGACAGGACACGACCTGGAATGGCAAACCAATACGGACACTGAAGAACGGACGCTCCATCTTCCTCGGTGAGGAGGTGCAGATGATTCCGCCCTTCATCATCGACGGGCGCAATACTGCAGAAATCTTTCTCTCAAACATGGACTATGCCCAAGTGCAGGCTGCTGTCGTCGTTCAGGAATTGATTGATGGCATGCAGAACGACTATCTCGAAGACGTTGGCAGACGATTTCCCAACCGTCTCATCACTTGTGGCATGTGTGACTACTTCGCGCCCAACCTCGCCGAACAAGCGAGGGCACTCATCCAACGCGGTTTCAAGGGGATTGCCATCCCCGGGCATCGGCTGATACAGGACACGGGCAGCGTAGCCCTCAATTCCCCGGAGATGATGGCGATGATGAAGGCGATGGAGGCGTCAGGCTGTTTCCTATCTATCACCTTGGCAGACGGAGAACGGCAGGTGAAGGAACTGGAGGAGGTCATCAGCGAGTGCCCACAGTTACGCATCGCCATCGGACACTTCGGCATGGCCAATCCACCACAGACACCTTGTTGGGAGAACCCTGACTGGCAGGCTCAAATCCGGCTGGCACGCCACAAGCATGTGAGAATAGAATCAGGCGGCATCACCTGGCTCTATAACGCAGAATTCTACCCTTACCCTTCGGCTATCCGAGCCATCCAAGAGGCAGCAGCTTTGGTGGGCATGGAAAAACTGATGTGGGGCAGCGACTATCCACGCACCATCACCGCTATCACCTACCGTATGTCATACGACTTCATTGTGAAATCAGAGGCTTTGACGGAACAGGAGAAACGCCTCTTCCTCGGTGAGAATGCCCGCCAGTTCTATGGGCTGAAAGACTTGAGGGAATTACCCTATATCAAAAACATGAGTGAATAAACAACCTAAAAGAAGAAATAATGAAAGCAATACAAATCAGTAAGCCTTTTGTGATGAAGGTGATAGATATCGCTGAACCCGAAATGGGCGACAACGAGGTCTTGTTAAGAATGAAGTATGTAGGCTTCTGCGGCAGTGACCTCAGTACCTTCCGTGGGGGCAACCCGATGGTGAAGATGCCCGTAGTGCCAGGCCATGAGGTGGGAGCCGAGATTGTCAAAATCGGCAAGAACGTGCCCGAGGGACTGAAGCCAGGCATGACTGTCACCGTGAATCCCTATACCAACTGTGGCAAGTGTGCTTCATGCCGTAATGGTCGTGTGAATGCCTGCCAACATAACGAGACATTAGGCGTACAGCGCTGGGGAGCCATGTGTGAGTATGTCGTGATGCCTTGGGAGAAAGTCATCCCCGCAGGTCTGCTCACGCCACGTACCTGTGCCCTGATAGAGCCGATGAGCGTAGGTTTCCACGCCGTAAGTCGTGCGCAGGTGACGGATATCGACGTGGTGCTGGTCATAGGCTGCGGCATGGTCGGCATGGGTGCCGTGGTACGATCCGTACAACGCGGTGCCACCGTGGTAGCCGCAGACATCGATGACGAGAAATTAGCCTTGGCCCGTGAGATGGGCGCCAGCTATACCATCAACACCAAGACCGATGATGTGCACGCCCGTCTGCTGGAGATGACCTCCGGCTTTGGTCCCGATGTAGTCATCGAGGCCGTAGGCAGCACCATGACCTATCAGATGGCTGTCGATGAGGTAGCCTTCACGGGCCGTGTCATCTGCATCGGCTATGCGAAGACTGAGGTGTCATTCCAGACGAAATACTTTGTGCAGAAAGAACTCGACATCCGCGGTTCACGCAATGCCCAACCCTCAGACTTCCGCGCCGTCATCCACTATCTGGAGAAAGGGACCTGTCCCGTTGACCGCCTTATCTCGCGTGTGGTAACACCTGAGGAGGCTCCCGAAGCTATGCAACAATGGAATGACTCACCAGGCAAAGTATTCCGCATTTTAGTAGATTTCCAATAATATGAAAAGACTTGCGATTTTATTATTTGCAGTATTTGGTGTCATCTGCGCAGAGGCACAGAAGATGGTCTCACCAAACGGAAAGATAACGGTTAAGCAGAAAGACAATGGTCTGATGATTCACTATCTGGGACAGCAGGTGATTGAGATTCCCAACATAGGTTTTGAGACAGCTTCCACTCCCAGCCAACTCACCTACCGCCGAACACTGAAGGAAGACTATCAGATGCTTGCTGGTAAACGTCTGCAATGCAGCAATGAGGCCAACGAGTATCTGGGATCTCTCAGCGATGATATCCGTCTGATCGTCCGCCTCTACAACGATGGAGTGGCTTTTCGCTACGAACTGACTAACCTTGAGGATGCCACCTTGCCTAAGGAACAAACCACCTATCGCATTCCCGAGGGCATGAAACGCTGGACCATGCAGTGGAATGATGCCTATGAGGAATATTTCCCCTTGCAGACCACATACAAAGTGGCACCCTTGCGCTCTCAATACGACAAGAATGCAGAAGGCTATGCCTGTCGCTGGGGCTATCCCGCTCTGATTGAACCAGCCAACGATGTGTTTGCTCTTATCTCTGAGGCAAACATAGAGCAGCACCAGAGTGCTTCCTGCCTCTTCAACGATGGTGAACTCTATCAAGTTACCCCTGCCACTAACGACCTGAAGATCTCAGGCAACTGGCATACCCCTTGGCGCACCATCATCATCGGTTCACTGGCTGACATCGTGGCATCCACGCTGATTACCGATGTCTCCGAACCTTGTCAGTTGGCTGACACCAAGTGGATTCAGCCAGGTGTGGTATCGTGGATTTACTGGGCTAACAATCATGGCAGCAACGACTACGATATCATCTGCAAGTATGTTGACATGGCTGCCACTCTCCAACTGCCCTATGTGCTGATTGATGCGGAATGGGACATGATGAAAAACGGCAAGACGGTAGAGGATGCCGTCAGCTACGCAAAGGCCAAAGGCATCAAACCCATGATCTGGTACAATTCTTCCGTTGGTTGGATAGATGGAGCCCCAACACCTAAGTTCCGTCTGAATAAGCCAGAAGACCGAGAGAAGGAGTTCGCCTGGTGTGAGAAGATCGGCGTGGTTGGTGTGAAGATTGATTTCTTCTCAGGCGATACTGAATTGAACATGGACTATTGCATCGACCTGCTCAAGAGTGCTGCACGCCATCACTTGCTCGTCAACTTCCACGGCGCCACCGTGCCTCGTGGTTGGCAGCGCACATATCCGAACCTGTTGTCAACGGAAGGTGTGTTGGGGGCAGAATGGTACAACAACAGCCCCAGACTCACCAAATTGGCAGCCTCTCATAATGCCACCCTGCCTTTCACACGCAACGTGATCGGACCGATGGATTACACCCCATGTGCTTTCAGCGACTCACAGAATCCTCACATCACCACCAATGCCCATGAGCTGGCACTGACGGTACTTTTCGAAAGTGGACTACAGCATCTTGCCGATAGTCCTGAGAGTTTCCTGGCACAGCCACAAGAAGTTCAGCAGTTCCTCGGACAGTTGCCCACCGTCTGGGATGAGACTCGTTTTGTCTGCGGCTATCCTGGGGAGAGGGTCGTACTGGCACGCCGTCATGGCGACACCTGGTATGTGGCAGGTATCAATGGGCTCGACAAGCCCCAGACGCTCGAGTTCGACCTCAGCTTTATCGCAGCAAAACAAGTCCATATCTTTGCAGACGCCACTGCAAAGCAATGGGACATCAGTACAGCAAAAGGAATCTCTTCCAAACAGGAATGCCTGCCCCGGGGCGGTTTCCTATACATTATTAAATAAGATATGAAACAACAACAATCTCTGATAACGAAGGACGGTGTGAGCTTTCTCTTGCCGTTTATCCTCGTCACCTTCTGCTTCGCCCTCTGGGGATTCGCCAACGACATCACGAACCCGATGGTGAAAGCCTTTTCAAAGATTTTCCGCATGAATGTCACCGACGGCACACTGGTGCAGGTGGCCTTTTACGGCGGTTATTTCTGTATGGCCTTCCCGGCTGCCATCTTCATCCGCAAGCATAGTTACAAGGCTGGTGTGATGATGGGCCTCGGTCTCTATGCCACAGGCGCCCTACTCTTCTTCCCTGCAAAAGCCGTGGGCATCTACGGTTGTTTCCTCATCGCCTATTTCATCATGACCTGCGGACTGTCGTTCCTCGAAACCTCATGCAACCCCTATATCCTGACGATGGGACCGGAAGAAACTGCTACCCGACGGCTGAATATGGCACAGTGCTTCAATCCTTGCGGTTCGATTATTGGCATGTTTGTGGCGATGAACTTCATCCAGGCCAAGCTCAATCCCATGAGTAGCGACGAACGTGCCCTGTTGAGCGACGCAGAATTCGAAGTCCTGAAAGACGCCGACCTGAGCATACTCATCTCGCCCTATCTTATCATCGGACTGGTCATCGTGGCTATGCTCATCATCATCCGGATGGTGAAGATGCCTAAGATTGGCGATGCCAACCACGACGTGCATATCTTCGTCACCCTCCGTCGCATCTTCTCTCTGAAGTATTACACAGAGGGCGTGATTGCCCAGTTCTTCTATGTCGGTGCACAGATCATGTGCTGGACGTTTATTATACAATATGGTACGCGTGTATTTATGGACGAGGGTATGGACGAGCAGAGTGCCGAAGTGCTGTCGCAACAGTTCAACATCTACGCGATGCTCTTCTTCATCTGTTCACGCTTCATCGCCACCTTCCTGATGAAATATGTCAAGCCCGCCATGCTTTTAGCTATTTTTGGTGCACTGGCCATGGTCTTTACGGCAGGTGTCATCGCCTTCCAGGATCGCATGGGTCTTTACTGTCTGGTCTGCGTCAGTGGCTGTATGTCACTCATGTTCCCGACGATCTATGGCATTGCACTCAACGGCTTGGGCGACGACGCAAAGTTCGGGGCAGCCGGCCTCATCATGGCCATCCTCGGTGGTTCTGTTCTACCTCCGCTGCAGGCAATGATCATCGACCAGGGCACGGTCTTCGGCGATTTCCCTGCCACCAACGCCTCGTTCGTACTCCCCTTCATCTGCTTCCTCATCGTCGCCGTCTATGGCTACCGCACCCATGTCAGCCGCGGTATGTGACCTTGCAACAATCATATATTTCTATCAACTAACATATGAAAAAAACTATCTTATTACAACTACTTCTCGGATGGGCTGCCATGGCTGCGGCCCAGACCTCAACCATCTGTCACGATGATGGAACCGTCACTTTCAAGTACAAAAACGATCAGGCAAAAGAGGTATTGGTCGATGTACAGTTCGCTGGGCGCAATGCCATGCAACGCGATGCCAATGGTGTCTGGACAGCAACCCTCGGGCCCGCTGCACCCGACATGTACCCGTATTGTTTCATCGTGGACGGAACAAGCGTCATGGATCCTGAGAATCCACAGTACTTCCCCAATGAGGGCTTCAAGAACTCACTGCTGGAAATTCCTTCTCCAAAAGGTTCACTGGCTCACGACATCAAAGACGTGCCCCATGGCAACATAGAGTATATCCACTACTACTCGAAGAGTCTTGGTGCCACCAACCAGGCTGTGGTATATCTGCCACCGAAGTATCAGGAGAATCCAAACAAGAAATACCCAGTTTTCTATCTCATCAGTGGTACGACTGATACCGAGGAAGTGTACTATAAGGTTGGTCGTGTAAACTATATCCTCGACAATCTACTGGCAGAGGGGAAGGCCGAAGAGATGATTGTGGTACTGCCCTATGGCAACCCCTACAAACTACTGCCTACTCAGCCCGACTTCTCGAAGATACCAGTAACAGGATTCGGCAAGGATGTGTTCAGCCTTGATCTGACAACCGACCTGATGCCGTATGTAGAGAGTCACTACCGCACCATCAACGACGCTGACCATAGGGCCATAGGTGGTTTCTCACGAGGCGGAAACCAAGCATTGGCAAACGGATTGCTGAACCTCGACAAGTTCGCTTACCTGTGCAGCTACAGTTCATTCACCTCAACCGATCTACCGAAGGTCTATGATAATGCCGCTGAGACGAACAGCAAGATTCGCCTGTTCTGGCTCGGTGTGGGTACAGACGACTTTCTCTACGGCAACGCCCGCGATTATATGGAATTCCTCGATAAGCACGGTATCCGCAGTGTGAAAGTATATACCCACGACAAGTTCGGTCATACATGGATGAATGCAAAGTATTTCTTGAGTGAGACCCTACCCCTGCTTTTCAAGCCTGCAGCAGCAGAGACCGCCATGAAAAATGCAAAGCCTGTGAAAGCCGCTACCGGCAAGGAACCGCAGTTTACCCCTGGCGTCATGGCACGTCTTTTCCCCAAACCCATCATCTCACCTGAATATAAATACGACAGCGTCATCTTCCGTATGAAGGCACCAGATGCCAAAGAGGTCAAGCTGGCTGGTGAGATTTTCAGCAAGCCCATTACTATGGAGCGTGACAGTGACGGTATCTGGACGGCAGAAGTGGACGAGCATATCTACGAGGCCTTTACATACTACTTCATCGTAGATGGCACCCCTGTGGCTGATCCGCAGAACATGTACTTGGCTCCCTCGAAAGGGTTCAAACCGAGTATCTGCAACAATCCCGCCGCCACCTTCAACTACATGAATATGGCAGAGATGGAACATGGCGTGGTGAGCTATGACTTGAACAAGAACCGTGCCTGCTACCGTCCAGCTAACGGAAAGCCGCAGTTTGTCATCCAACTGATTCCGGGCAAGGATGACACCGCCGAGAGTTGGTTCAAAATAGGAGGTGCCGACGTGATGGCCGATCAGTTTATCAGTACCAAGAAACTCCAGCCGTTCTGTATCACCACGGATCAATCCAGATGCTGCGAGGGTAAGAAGTGCGAAAAAAAGGTATATACCCTGCGTGCCGATGACTATACGACCTGGCCTGAGCGCAGACACGCCCTTGAGTCACTACTCGACTCACTGATGCTGAAGGCAGCAGTAAAAGGCGAGATAGAGTTGAACCTACCACTCTTTCAAACGAAATACACGGCAGACCCAGCCCCGCTGGTGGTGGGTGACACCTTGTTCCTCTACACCTCACACGATGCCTCGCCTGAAGACATACCCGACCTGAACGAGCGTAGCTCGGCTGGTTTCTTCATGTACGACTGGCTACTTTGGAGCACTACCGACATGGTCAACTGGACAGAGCACGGTGCCGTAGCCTCTCTGAAAGACATTCCTTGGCGGTCGCGTGAAAACGGTGCCTGGGCCATCCAGACCGTAGAGCGCAACGGGAAATACTATCTCTATGCCCCCCTCCACGGACATGGCATCGCCGTTCTGGAAGCAGATTCGCCCTATGGTCCATTCAAAGACCCCCTCGGCAAACCACTGGTATGGGACCAGAGCAACTGGTATGACATCGACCCTTCTGTATTTACAGATACCGACGGACAGGCCTACCTCTATTGGGGCAACCCCCACACCTTCTATGCCAAACTGAACGATGACATGATCTCACTGAAAGGCGAAGTGACCAAGTTGCCACACATCAAGCACTATCAAGAAGGTCCTTGGTTCTACAAACGCGACGGACACTATTACTTAGGCTATGCCTCTACCTGTTGTCCAGAGGCCTTGGGCTATGCTATGAGCGAGTCACCAACAGGCCCTTGGGAGTGGAAAAACTATATCATGCGCCCCACCCTGCGAGACAGGGGCAACCATCCCGGCATTTGCGACTATAAAGGTCATAGCTATGTATTTGGTCAGAACTACGACTTGATGCACCTCGACACCTTCATCCACCATGAGCGTCGCAGCGTTTCTGGTCAGGAAATAACCTACAATGCCGATGGCACCATCCAAGAGATACCTTACTGGCTGGACCAACAACCACTGAAACAACTGCAATGGCTGAACCCCTACCAGCGTGTAGAAGCAGAAACCATGGCATGGGGCTATGGGCTGAAGAGTGCCAAGATGGGTATCAAAAACACTGGTGTCGTGGCCGACATGCCAACCTCCACAGGCAAACGTAATATGTACATTTTCGATATCGACAACGATGAGTACATCAAACTACGTGGCGTCGATTTCGGCAAAGGTGCCAAGGAATTCACTCTGACGGCATCTGCCAATGGCAAATGTAGCGTAACAGTTCGTCTCGACAGCCAAGAAGGACCCATTGTAGGAAAGGTTCAAGTCACAACTACCGGTTCGACCGACAAATACAAACGCTTCAAGACTGCGGTAAAAGATGCTGCCGGCGTACATGACCTCTTCCTCTGTTTTGATGATGTCAGCGGAGAGGTTCATCTCGATTGGTGGCAATTCAAATGACTTTTCTTGCATTTTTCCTACCAATGTTACATTTGACAAAGTATCTGAGACATGGGATAATTCCTATGTCTCATTTTTTTCATACCTTTGCACCCAGAAAACAACAATTCTGACTGTATATGCATAATCGACTATTCGTAAAAAGACATTACCTAACTTTATTATCAACTGTATTATTCATTATCTGTGCCGACCAAGAAGTGTCGGCACAGTCTTTTCCTTACCAGGACCCAAGTCTGAGTGCCCATGAACGGGCCGTTGACCTTTGCAGCCGCCTGACCATTGAGGAGAAGGCGATGCTCATGCTTGACGAAAGTCCCGCCATTCCCCGCCTTGGCATCAAGAAATTTTTCTGGTGGAGTGAAGCCCTGCACGGAGCAGCCAACATGGGCAACGTCACCAACTTCCCGGAACCAGTAGGCATGGCCTCATCCTTCAATCCAGACCTATTATATAAGGTGTTCGACGTCGCCAGTACAGAGATGAGAGCACAATATAACCATCGCCTGTACAACCTTGGCGGTGAAGATATGAAAATGCGTAGTCTATCGGTGTGGACACCGAACGTGAACATCTTCCGTGACCCCCGCTGGGGACGCGGACAGGAGACCTACGGTGAAGATCCCTACCTGACAAGTGTGATGGGTACGCAGGTGGTGCGCGGACTGCAGGGACCCGAGGATGCTAAGTACCGCAAACTTTGGGCCTGTGCCAAGCACTATGCCGTGCACAGTGGTCCCGAATACACCCGCCATACAGCCAACCTCACAGACGTCCCTGTACGCGACTTCTGGGAGACCTACATGCCAGCTTTCAAGACATTGGTGCAAGACGCAAAGGTCAGAGAAGTCATGTGTGCCTATCAACGACTCGACGATGATCCCTGCTGCGGTAGCAACCGTCTCTTACAGCAGATTCTGCGCGATGAATGGGGATTCAAGTACCTCGTCGTGAGCGACTGCGGTGCTGTCAGTGACTTCTACACATCGCATAAGAGTTCATCCTCTCCAATTACTGCTTCGGCAAAGGCAACGTTGGCTGGTACCGACGTAGAATGTGGATACGGCTATGCTTACAAAAGCATCCCAGAGGCTGTGCGCCGAGGACTGATTACCGAAGCTGAGGTTGATAAACACGTCATCCGTCTGCTTGAAGGCCGCTTCGACCTCGGTGAGATGGATGATCCCAAGTTAGTGGAGTGGTCGAAGATACCTTATAGCGCAATGTCATCGAAAGCATCTGCTAACATCGCCCTTGAAATGGCTCGCCAGAGCATTGTACTGCTACAGAACAAAGGTGGCATTCTGCCCCTGAGACGTAATGCAGAGAAGATCGCCGTCATCGGTCCCAATGCCAACAACGTACCCATGATGTGGGGTAATTACAATGGAACCCCCAACCACACCGTTACCATTCTTGACGGCATTCGTGCCAAGCAGAAGAAAGTAGTCTATATCCCAGGCTGCGACCTGACCTACGACAAGGTGATGGACAGCCGTATGGCTACAGAGTGTAACTTCGGTGGCAAGAAAGGACTGAAAGGAACCTTCTGGACCAACACTGAAATGGAGGGCAAGCCTTTCACCACAGAATACTATACAAAACCTGTGAGCGTGACAACAGCAGGTATGCATGTATTCGCCCCCAACCTGCCCATCGACGATTTCTCAGCCAAATATGAGACGACCTTCACACCGAAAGAAGCAGGAGAATACGTGGTGAATGTAGAGGGTACAGGACACTTTGAACTCTACGTCAACGGTGAGAAGAAATTCGTTCACCATATTTGGCGCGCCACACCTACCCGTACTGTGTTAAAAGCGGAAAAAGGTCAGCAGTTCCAGATAGAAGTTCGCTTCAAGACCGTAAAGACTTGGGGTGCTTCGATGAAGATTGATGTGGCTCGCGAACTTCCTATCGACTATCAGGAGACTATCGCCCAGCTGAAGGGTATTGACAAAATCATCTTCGTAGGTGGTATCGCACCGAGCCTGGAAGGCGAGGAGATGCCTGTGAACATCGAAGGCTTCAAGGGTGGCGACCGTACCGACATTGAGTTGCCTAAAGTACAGCGAGATTTCCTCAAAGCTTTGAAGGCTGCTGGCAAACAGGTGATCTACGTGAACTGCTCTGGTTCTGCCATCGCTCTGCAGCCAGAAACCGAGAGTTGTGATGCCATCGTACAAGCTTGGTATCCGGGACAGGAAGGTGGCACTGCCGTGGCCGACGTGCTCTTCGGCAATTATAACCCCAGCGGCAAACTCTCCGTCACATTCTACAAGAACAGTGCCCAACTGCCCGACTACGAAGACTATTCTATGAAGGGACGTACCTATCGCTACTTCGATGATCCACTCTTCGCCTTCGGTTATGGACAGAGCTATACCACCTTTGAGATAGGCGATGCGACTATTGTTGCTGCCAACAAACAGGCAAAAGACGACACGGCTTACAATCTACAGGTGAGTATCCCCGTTACGAACACTGGCCACTGCGACGGAACTGAGATTGTACAGCTCTATATCCGCAACACAGCCGATACCGAGGGACCGTTGAAAACACTCCGAGGCTTCCAGCGCGTCGAGGTGAAGGCTGGACAAACGGGCACCGCAACGATTTGTCTCACGAAGAAGAGTTTTGAATGCTTTGACCCAGCGACCAACACCATGCGTACTAAGCCAGGTACCTATCAGATACTCTATGGCAACAGTTCGCAGGCAAAAGACCTAAAGACAATAGAGGTGACGTTCTAAATGGGAAGATCCAAAATGACACGCCAGCCCTCGATATAGGACGTATCGATCGTCAAGTCGCCACCCAGGTTCTGGGCATGGCGCTTGACTAATGGCAGGCCGAGACCGAGGCCTTCTGAAAGGTAGTTTACCTTTGTGAATGGTACAAACATATGATTCATATAGGCTTTGTCGATACCAGGTCCTTTATCTTCGACAACAAATCTCAGCATCTTTCCAACTTTTGCCACGCGCAAAATGATGTGCTTGCCATCAGAATACTTCGCAGCATTATAGAGCAATTCGCATAAACTACGAATAAGATAAACCTTGTTAGTACGCAAGGAGAACTGATCAGAAATAGAGGTTGCAAAAGCAATACTGGTACCAGGGAACTGAGCATATACATTAGAGATACAATCCCTGGCCATTTTGTTCACATGTATGTGCTCTTCCTTCTGACTTCTCATCTCCTCAGAGAGGCCGTTGTCTGAACAGTCGAGCAACATCAGCACCATACGATTCAGCGATTTCGCATTACGTTTCATCAAACCAGTCAATTGCCTTACCTCCGCTTCTGGCAATTCATCACCACAGTCTCGTAACACTTGTGAGAAACCCATAATAATGTTCAACGGTGTACGTATCTGATGGGATATATCCTGGACGAAAGCCGTCTTCTGTTTAACAGCCTCCTCAACGAGTTTCCTGGCCCGAGCCAGTTCGTCATTACGCTTTGCCGTCTCCTCATTCACTTGCTGAATCTCACTGATATGCTGATTCAACGAAGCCTGCATACTAGCAAAGCTGTTCTGCAAACGGCTCACGACATTCCCTTTCGACGTATAAGCAATCTGCTGACTGTAGTCTCCTTCGGCCATACGTTGCGTTTGGACAAGCAAGTCCCTCAGTGGTCTGATCGCATAGCCCACAATCTGGCGGGTAAAGACAAGGATCAACAACAATCCGAGCAAGACAAGCACTACAATAAGAGCTGCCAACCGATAATACCTTCCTATCTTCACCCTGGCATCGGCATAAGCTTTCTCTTCATCCATAGTCTCAGCGAGTCTCTTGGCCGACAAATCGGTAGCAATGACACCTAATAGCTTCCCATTGTCGTCATAGAATGGTTTGCAATAGGAAGTGATTTGTTCAGATGCCGAAAGCGTTCCCTCATTATAGTCGTCATAAGGTCCTACCCAACAGGCACGCCCCATGTTTTTGGGCGTACGATACCATATTTTCGAATAATAGTCATATGAAGCTTCCCTGACTGTAATAATGGAGTCACCCTCTCTAACGGAATAAGCAGAGAAACAACGCCCTGCCTGTGGCAGCGCATCGGGTTCCAAGGTAATAGAGCATCCGCTGACATTGGCATTCAGCATAACAATCCTACGCGTTAAGTCCACAAGGAACTCCGGCTGCATATGTTCCTTGATAAGCCAGTCAGACGAATTTGTTGCCGTTTCTACCGTGTTCATGAAAGCGACTTTACGTAATTCCATTGTCTTCAGAGTACTGGCAACACGTTCATCAGTCTCTTTCTTGAGATTATATAGTGTCTGGGCAAAGAGAAGTCCCATGCAAATGACAAACACAGGAACAGCCATGACGACGATGCCCAAACTGAGTTTCGTCGCTATGGACTTCCTTATTTTGTTTGTCAGTTTTCCCATTGCCTTTTCTGCTTAACGTTTAACCTCTTGCTGCGATATGTTGAGTAGTTCGTCGAGTAGTCTTGTTATCTCGGTTCCCTGCTTTTGGATTTCAGCAGCAGCCTTCTCAGTAGTCTGCTTGTCAAGACCTCTCCCTCTTTCACAGAGTTTTCCCACACTGGTGGAGATGGCATCCACGGGATAAGTCATCTTGTCTGTCATATAGTGAAGGAAGGCGGTCTTCACTTTGTCAGCCTCCTTTGCTTCATCGTAGGCTTCACCCAACACCATACCTTTTTCACGCAGCGATTTTGACAACTGTTTGAGTTCATCGATGTTTACTACTAATGCCCGCTGCATCTCCTGGAAATGATTTTGCAACAGTCCTACTTCATCACCATGCTTAGCGTCGGGCACCACCTCATCATAATGCCCTTCCGCAATTCTATGTGCAGATCTCTCCAAAACTCGTAGTGGTAACAATTGACGATGCACAATATATCGCACCGTGAAATAAAGCAGCCCAATACCTACCAAAGCAATAACCAAAACGAAGTAAAGCAATTGGTTATAAATACCCAAAATATCGTCTTCTGGATAAACCAAGGCAATGCTCCACCCTAATTCATCATTGGCACGCCCTGGCACAATGGCCCGTCTGAAAGGCTTATAAAACACATAATTACTCTTACCATTCAGGTGCACAGCCTTATAGCCAGACTTACCCGCCAACATTTCACGAGCCATTGCCCTCAGCGAAGGTTCTGTCTCCCGCTGGGCAACCATGCCAATAGTCTCATGGTAGAGCCTGGATGTATCCGGATGCACAATATAAGCCCCTTCACGCTCCACCACTGCGGCATAGGAATTAGGCGACGGCTTTCCTTCTTCTACGATACGTGTCAGTCTGGTGAGCGACACATCAACTCCCATCACGCCCACGATTTTCTCTTTGTCATAGATAGGCAAGCTGAAAGTGACAATGGCATCATCGTCAGCACTGGCATCCACCATAGGGTTAATCCAGATCGGATGTCGTTGCTTCACACAATTATAATACCACGATTGTTGTGGATAAGGCAAATTACCGAACGTAGAAAGCTGAATAATTGGGGAATCCGAAACCTTAAGCCCAACAGAATCTACCCGATGTACATAGATCTGGAAATACTTTCCATGCTCTTTATAATAAAAGGGCTCAAAGGAAATGGCACATCCCACGATGTGCGGATTAGTCTCAACTACTTTCCGGCAATAGGTTTCCATGCGCTCTGATTCTCCCAGATGGAGAAGCAAGTCCCAATAGATGTTACCAGCCGACTGCTCAACACTTAAAAGGATATTATCTATCTGCTGGACCGTACCCTCAAGAGTCTTCTCAGCTTTCAGAAGTGCCTCCTCCTTAACTATTTTACGGGCGAAATGCAACATGATAAATAGCGCTGCTGAAAGCAGAACCGCTATCGCCAGTACAGCCATTAGGCTGATTCTAACAGATAAGGACTTCGGTATATTCTTTATAGTTTTAAGCATTTCGGCTACAAAGATACAATAAATTCCGTAAAACCTTGTCAGATTTTCAGAAAATATGCATTTGTTACCTCTATTTGCGGAAATTCCATTTCGAATTATCGCTCGCAAAATCATATATCGCTAGCGTAGGAGTGGAGTCGCCTGCAGAATAAAGACAGTAGTGCTGGTTCCTTCCTTGCTGCCCCGGGATGACATAGGGCATGATGCGATATGTACCGTCAGTAAGCTGTTCAATACGCCATAACTGCGACTGATCGTTCTGAAAAGACCGTGTAGTGACCTCACAATCGGCAGTAGCTGTCAATGCACGATCGGTACCTGCAATCTGAATCTTATAGAGTGGTCCTGCGAGAGTGCCAGCAGTCTCGTGAACAGGTGTCACAGTCCAGTGCTGGTGAGGACGGAACATATAGTCGCTGCAGCGTGCTGCAATATCGCCCTCAGGCCAACTGCCCCTCACTTGGTCGAGTGTCTGTTCGGGGATAGATTCCAATGGTTTGGTGAGATCCATATCCCAGAATCGTTCACGCTGCTGTTCCATCCGCACGAAATCGACAGCCAATTCAAGGCTATAGCCTCGTCGCTCAGAAAGGATAGCATAGTCGCCTTGACGAATCTGTTCTCCGGCAATGGGCCAGCCATTGCGCCAGAGCAACGGACGGATGCCAAGCACAGAACGTCCACTCATGTCCAGATCAGCCTCCCAATGGAAAGACATGAGTTCAACACCATCGTCGAGGATGGTCCGTCCGAAATGTCCTGGACCAGTCTTGCGATCGCCTGCAGCAATAACCATACGACCACCACCATGGAACATATCACGCCCCACATTATCAAGATAAGGACCTTCCACGCTACGCGAACGCCCCACTACAATATTATAAGTAGAATTCACGCCATCACAACAGGTTCCATGAGTACCAAGCAGATAGTACCACCCGTCGCGCCAGATAAGGTCTGTGGCCTCACAGTCAATGGCAATATCACGTTCCACATTGCCTTTCATGCGCTCACCTGTAGCAGGATCGAGTTCTATAAGCCGGATGGTACCGAAATAGGTACCATAGCTAACCCAAAGTCTGCCTGTAGTGGGGTCGAGCAATAACGAGGGATCAATGGCATCCTGATCCTCCATACCATCAGAAGCACATACCTCTATAGGCGTACTCCATTTGAAGTCTGGCGACAGTGGATTGAGCGTCTTGTTCCACATGGTTAGGATCCTTCCGTTATGTCCGCCACCGAGACCACCTCCCGTAGCTCCATAAATGCAGAGATAACGATTGCCAATTTTTAAGACATCAGGTGCCGCTCCTCCACCTGGGCGGACACTGGCGGCACGGTCTCCAAGTTTCAGACTACGAGCTATATCACGCCAATGCCAACCGTCATCAGAGACAAGTCCTCCGCCTCCGGTACCAAATGTGTAATACTTACCATCACACGCCGCAATGGTTGAAGGGTCATGGATATAGGGCTCTCCTAATTGAGCATTTACACTTTGCGAACTGAACCAAAGGGTTGCAGAGAGGATATATAGTATTTTCGATTTCATGATTATTGCAGTTTGATAGTATAATTTGTTACAGGAATTCCGTTTTCATCAAGGAAACGTACACAGAAGTCACTAAGGCCTGGGCCGTTGATAACAGCTCCACGCAAGATGTTGCGCCCTTTCTTCAGGGTAAGCCGGGGCGACATGCCGTCGTCGCGCACCATGCGACGATCGCCTTCAAGCAAGAGTGCTGGTTCACCGTTAAGCCACCATTTCGAAGCACCATTAGAACCTACAGCAAGGCGCACGCCAGCCATCTCCTCTGGGCAGTCTATGATAGTGACCATCCAAAAAAGGGAGCCATAGGTCTGCTGTCCCCACTTCTCCGCAAAGCGAAAGAGCTTGACATTATAGTTCTCACTATCAAGGGCATGCCAGGCGAGCGTCTGAGAGGTAGTTTTGCCATCGGGCTGCTTGGCAGAGACCTTCACCTTTTGTCCGTCGCGAGGCAAAAGAGTCTGCTGTCCCTTAAACCAAGTCTTGGCAAAAGCATCCTCAAGCCAGGTGTTGGTGAAAATGACATTAGATCGTATATCTTGACGGATAGGTTCTAGGAGCATCCAACGGCGGATGTAGCCATCAGCATCTGGCTCCGACGCCGGTGTGGTGACTGCCGAGAAATAATGGGGACGGTTCTTGAACTGTACCCAATCAATGCAGACACCCTCATCCCCAGCAGTTACGACCAAATCACTGATTCCCTTTGGTACATAGTCAAGCGCAGCCGTGGGTGTGATCCACTGGCCTGACATATCACGACGGAATGGCCCCATTTCAGAGATTACCGTCATGGGGATGCGAGCAATGATCCTACCCTTCTCACTCTTCTCCCGCAGGCAGAACTCAGTATTGGCATTAGCCTTTGCACAAACAACGACATAAGCATCGTTGAGTTTACTGAAATCCACTTGGTCGTAGCGTACCCAGCTCTGCCGGCCTGGCAATATTGTCTCCCAGCCACGGAAACGGTTCATCGTATCAAGGTATTCTATGGAAGCATCCGGACTGATGGCGCTATAACGGTCGGGATGGATACGTGAAGTAGCCTCTGTGACACCCACTCCGCGTAATGTCGGCTTTACCTCACAAATAGTACCGTCAGCATTGAAATAAAGCTTATCGATACAGACAGAACGACGCTTGTCACGTGCTGGCGAATAGTCATTATGATGGTAAAAGAGATACCATTGTCCCTGATATTGGGTGATGGAGTGGTGGTTGGTCCAGCAACGATTGGCATGCTCAGCCATGATGATACCCTTGAAATCCCAAGGGCCAAGTGGCGACTTCGACATGGCATAGGCCAGCGTCTCAGTTCCACCTTCCTGCCGCACCCAAGGGAAAGTGAGATAGTACCACTCGCCCTGCCTGAAAGCATAGGGACCTTCCTTGAAACCATCGGGCAGTCCTTCCATCACCTGACCACCTACTTTCATCGGCGGCATTTCAGGCATACCCTCCCGTTTGGGGAACTTTACCTCTTGTAACTCGCCATCGAGCTCCTTCATGTTCGGTTTAAGCTTTGCGCCCCTGATACCCATGCCGCTCCAATAGATATAGGAAGTACCATCATGATCTACAAGCACACAGGGATCGATACCTGAAACACCTTTGATAGACTCCGCTTCTGGCGTAAAGGGACCTTCGGGACGATCAGCAATCGCTACACCTATCGCAAAGCCCCTCGCCTCACCTTTAGGAGCATTAGGGAAGTAGAAGTAATACTTGCCATCCTTTTCCACGCAATCCGGTGCCCACATAGAATAAGCCTCTGGATTGCCCCATGGCACACGCTCCTGAGAAAGGATGACACCATGGTCGGTCCAGTCGGTAAGATTCTCGGAGGAGAACACATGGTAGTCAGCCATGCAGAACCACTCCTTGAGTCGTTCGTTTCCATCCGGAGCATCGATATCGTGGG
>Ga0256407_10005174_pt1 | contig 21171 bp, 12 predicted proteins | sample RumenRJG_04DNA_FD_193489 | JGI IMG/M metagenome (GOLD analysis project Ga0256407, IMG submission 193489) | Bovine rumen microbial communities from Lethbridge, Alberta, Canada - RJG_04 | ecosystem: Host-associated > Mammals > Digestive system > Stomach > Rumen | place: Canada: Alberta... | reverse complement strand
TTTATTTGTCATCACTAAATAAAAAAAGATATGAAAGTGAAATTCTGTTTGATTATGCTTCTGGCAGCGGTACTGTTTGTGGGCTGCAAGAACGATGACGATGATTCAGCAAAGGTTGCAACCAAACCCCGAGTACTAATAACGACGGTGTTTGCTCCCGGCCAGCTGGGTGACATGGGCTATGCCGACCGCGTGATGAAAGGCATCAGCACACTGGAGGATACCGACAAGGATGACGTGGAATTGAACATCATCGCTACCAACAACGTGGAGACCACACGCCAGACGATGAAAGACTGGGTCGCTAAGAAAGCGAGTATCATGGATGGTGCAGTCTACAGCCGCCGCCTCCTGATACTTACCGAACCCTATATGGTGGAGTGGCTGGCTGAGGCAAAAGATCAGTTGCAGCCCACCGACGAGGTGCTGCTGCTGAAGGTGAACAAGGACGACGTGAAGGCGGCCGCCCAGACGTTGGGCATGGCCGACCGTGTTCACGGACTGAACATCTCCGTGGCATCATCGGTGAAGCGCTTCGATGACATGCGTCGGCAGTACTACCAGTCGACCGACCAGAATCCCGACTCGATTCCCCTCTACCTGACGCGCCTCTACGACAAGAAGGTGATGAACTACCGCGACAGCATCCCCGAGATGCTCACCACGCTACAGTCGGAGCCACTCGATTCTGTCACGCTGCCCATCATCGACAAGGCCGGCGAGCAATACAGCAACGAGTATAAGGTCACTGCCTTCGAGGCAGCCTACCACGTATGTGGCTACTGCTACGGCCTGGCCTATTTGAAGTCGGAACAGAATCAAGACCAGGGCAAGACGAAGGTCTTTGTTATCTGCGACATGGGGGCAGCCAATAACGGAGCGGATATGTTTCTCATGACAACCAACCAGTATGTGCTGGTCGTCATGCTAATGCTCGATGCTGAGACGAACACCGATCTGATACGTTTCTCTGTCACGCGCCACTTCGACCGTGCCGTGGCCAACTGGGCTCAACTGTGGATCAACCAGTCTCAAGCCTCCATGCCCCTCATGGAACAGCATGGCGCATGGGACGGCTACTGCACCGACGACATCGACCCTGAAATGCTGAGAGGAATCTGAAAACTGAAAAGTGAAAAGTGAAAAGTGAAAAGTGAAAAGTGAAGAGTGAGAAGTGTTGGAAAAGAAAGCAATGAGCGAAGAATGATCATGAATAATAATTATATGAGAAATTATATGGGAAATTATATGGGCAATTATATGGCAATTATATGTTGAAAAAGATTTTTATATAATTTTGAATAAGATTTTTTAAAGATTTTGAGCGAAGCGACCAATAAGAAAAGAATAATTGAGTAATAAATGATATGGTTATGAAAAAGAAATATGGTTTAATTGCGCTGCTGGCAACCGTATTGTTTGTGGGCTGCAAGAGCGACGACGATGATACGGTGACTGAGGTGAAGCCCGAAGAGGTGGTGACACTCAACGTCGACGTGGTGCTGCCTAATGATATACGTAAGGAATGGCAACCCAGCATCGACTGGGCACTGGACAACCTCCACAAGGCACAGCAGCGACAGCGCTGTGAGGTGAAGTTGAACCTGCGTTATCATGACGAGGACACCGAGGATGTCGACAAGCTGGCCTACCGGCTGACACATCCAGAGGCTGGTGACGACACATGTCATGCCATCATCGGTCCCTACCATTCGTCCCATGCCACCGACATCCTGCGCTATGCCGGGCGTAACCGTCTGCCGGTTATGATGCCCACCTGCACCAGTTCGGAGCTGCAGCGCAGCAACGCCCGCAACACCTACGCGTGGTTCCTCACCGAGAGCGACATCACCCAGTGCGAGATGATGGTGACCGGCGTGGCCCGAATGACCGATGTCGATGTAGCCCTTATCTATAGCGACGACACCTACGGACAGTCGTTCCGCGACTGGTTCGGCTACTATGCCACCGAGCGCCAGCTGCACATGCCCGGTGAGGGCATCGCTTCCTACAGGAGCGGCACCAACCTGACGCTCTTCCTCGACGGTCTGGCTGCCGACCTGAAGAACCCACGCATAGCGGTGTGCATTGCACTCAGCAATGCGGCCGACTACATAGATGTCACTGAGCAGGTGCGCCAGTGGAACAACAAGATTGCCAATGGCGAGAAGAAGATAGAAGTGCAGGTCATCCTCTCCGACACCGCCCTCGACGATGATGTGATACAACAGGATGGAGTGTGGTTCAACTATGGCCTCACCCCCACGGCATCGCCCCAGTATGGTTTCCCGCAGAGCTATGAGGCACTCAGCGGAAAGACACAGGTGAACGGCGAGGCACGTGTCTACGACGCACTGACCCTGCTGGCATTAGGTGCAGCCCACCAGCGTGTGAAGGGCGACGACTGCACCGTGGCTGGTCACGAGGTGAAGTACTACGAGAAACCCTACGGTCCCACGCTGACCGACCATATACGCAGCGTCGTGGCCTCTACCGAAGGCGCTACCTGCAGCTGGTATGTCGAGGGACTGGCTCGCGCCTTCAGTGAGATTGGCGCCGGGCGCAACATCAACCTGACGGGAGCCTCCGGCAGTCTGACGTTCGACGACGAGACCCATACCAAGGTGCTGGGCACCGACTATATGTTCTGGCGTGTAGAGAATACGGAGAAAGGCCGTGTGGCCAAATCCATCCTGCACCTCAGTACCGAGAGCAGCAACACGCAGGCTACGACACAGTCGCTTTGGGAACTGGACAAGATGTGGTCACCCTACTACGAGGACGTTCCCGTGACCCACAACCTGCCTGCCGTCACCGACCGCTGGGCTGTCGTGGTGAGCCCCTCAACCACCTGGAGCAACTACCGCCACCAGGCCGACGCCTTCGCCATGTACCAGCTGTTGCGTCACCACGGCTACGACGACGACCATATCGTGCTCATCGTCGAAGACAACCTGGCCAACGACAGCCGTAACACCTTCCCCGGACAGATCTTCGTAGAGCGCAGCAGCGATCCTGCCGAAGCCTCTGACCAGTTCGTGAACGACGATGTCCGTAAGAACGCTGTTGTGGACTACCACTTCAGCGACCTGCAGCCTGCCGATCTGGCCGACATCATGATGGGCCGCAGCAGCAGCCGTCTGCCACAGGTCATCCGTCCCACGGCCTCCAGCGACGTGTTCTTCTTCTGGAGCGGACATGGTGGTAGCCGCGAGGGGCCCCTGTGGGGCAACGAGGATGCCTACACATACTTCGGCAAGGATCGCATCCGTAATATCGTGAAGGAAATGGGCGGGAGTTACCGTCGCATGATGTTCGCCATCGAGACGTGCTTCAGCGGTCATTGGGGCGATGCCCTCATGGGACTGCCCGACGTGCTGGTGCTCACGGCTGCCAACGCACAGGAGTCGTCAAAGGCCGACGTACACGACCGCGACCTCGGTGTCTACCTCTCCAACGCCTTCGCCCGCACCTTCCGTCGGCAGATCGATGCCAAGAACGACATCACCATCTACGACCTATACCGCGAGCTGTTCCGCACCACGAAGGGATCTCACGTGAGCATCTACAACCAGCAGCAGTACGGTTCGGTCTATTCAGAGAAGATGAGCGAGTTCCTGCCCAAGTAATTGGCACTGGCTGTTATGACCAAAGAACAGATGAAACAATACTACCGCCGCTTCTGCCGCTGGCAGCAGGAGGAGCTGCATTATGTCAATCGCCACGAGGACAGCGTCCAGCATTGTCATAACTGCGGCACCGAATTTGCCGACAATTTCTGTCCGCGCTGCGGGCAGCGTGCAGAGGTGGGGCGTGTGGGGTGGCGGTCTGTACGAGAGAATGTCGCACTGCTTTGGGGCATGGACTCGCGCTCTCTGACCTATACGCTCGTTCAACTGCTGGGGCGTCCGGGATATCTGGTGCGCGACTACATCAGCGGTCGCCGCCTCGTGTCGTTCCCGCCGGTGAAGATGCTGGTCATCGTCTGTCTCTTCGTGGTCGTTTTCGAGACGGTGTTCCATCTGAAGAACGATGTGCTGACTATCAAGTTCAATGTTCAGGAGGTTGACGATGTTATCGGATGGATCAATACGCAGAAAAGCTGGGCGACGCTGCTCGTGCAGTCCATCCTGATTCTGCCTACGTGGCTGGTGTTCCGTTTTGCCCCGGGCTATCCACGCCACACGCTGCCAGAAGGGTTCTTCCTGCAAGTATTCCTGAGCGTCCAGGCTCTCCTTTTGGGCTTCATCGGCTATTGGAGCGGAACGGCGGAACTCGTACTCTGCAAGGTCTATCTGTACATCACCTACCGCCAGCTCTTCGGCTACGGCTGGTGGAGCACACTGTGGCGGTTGGCCGTCGTCTTATTGACGCAAGTGGCGGTCATGGTGTTAGCTGTTGTGATTGTGATATATTTTTTCGGCTATGATAACGAATCCAGGGCCGATGTTGATATGATCAAAGCCCTCCTGTTTATTCTTGCCGCTACAGTCGCATCTGTAGCTGTCATACTCTTGGTCACCCACCGAATCAATGTAAAACAATATAAAAAATTAAGGTAAAAATGAAAAAGTTAATGCAATTGATGCTCGCCGCCATCCTATTTTGCGGCATGGGATTGCTGACATCGTGTACAGCCAATGACGACAACCCTACCGAAGAGGAACTGTTCGAGCAGGAGATGACTGCCGCTCTGGCCGATGCACAAACCTACGGCCCGCAGACCGATGCCTTTGCTAGGGAAATAGCTAAGCGCTTCAACGGCTGTGTGACCGACATCAACTATAAGACGCGTGAAAGCGCCACACGGAAGTGCAAGACCGACAACAGCCGGCCCTACGACCTGAAGGACTTGGCACGCACGACCATCATAGCAGGATGGGACAGCACAGAGATCAAACCCGTCATCGACTACCTCGTGAAGACATCGACCGAGCGGGGCTTCTTCGGACGCTACAAGCACCAGACCAGCGACTACGGCTACTGGGGTGACATCGTTAACTTGAAATATGAGAAGCTGATGACCGAGATTCAGGTGAAGACCTACGGTATGTTCTATGCGTCATTAGATGAGACCACAGTGCGCAGTGTCATAGGCGACAGCCTCTATACCGTTATTCACACCAAGACGGGCGTTGAGCCAGGACTGTCGCACCACTACTATGAGATTATGCGTGCTGACACATCCAGCGCGGCCACCATAGAATACTACAAACAACTGTCCATCGATTATTACTATCGTTGCGACCATATTAACAAGTGATGAGAACCGTTTACGAAGTGAGGTGTCACGAGATGGGCGATGACAGCGACTACCTCATCAAGTCTTTCCAAACCCGTCGGGAAGCAGAAGCGTATATCCGTCATCGCAACAAGGAACATCCACAAGACGAGCTCTACGAGCATTGGTACGTTGTGATGGAAAGGGAAAAATAGGAGTGCCCCTGACGGGGCAGAAATCCAACAAATCGGAACAAATATAAAAAAAAGAGATTTGGATGATTTGGAAAGATTTGAAAGATTTCTCGCCGACAGGCGACTGAAATATAGGAGTGCCCCAAACGGGGCAGAAATACTACAAATCTGAACAAATCGAACAAATAAAAAGATTTGGATGATTTGGAAAGATTTGAAAGATTTCTCGCCGACAGGCGACTGAAATATAAGAGTGCCCCAAACGGGGCAGAAATCCAACAAATCTGAACAAATCGGACAAATAAAAAGATTTGGATGATTTGGGAAGATTTGAAAGATTTGACTTTCCCTTCGGCCGTCGAGCTAAACCTTCTCGCGAAGCGACTAAACAAAAGAAGCGTTCTTTGAGCTTCGCTCGAAGATCTCAACGCTCGGAAGAGCTCAAGCAAGCTTGGCTCTCCTCTCACTAAATCGATCTTTGACATACTGAGACAAACGGATAAAAATCTCGGGGGGAAAGAAATTGCCAGAAATTAAGAAGAAATTATTCTAATTATTCTTATTTCTTTCAGTTTCTTCGTATATTTGCAGCCGTAATCACAAAACAACATAAGATTATGGCTACAACAACGACAAGACGCAGTACCCACCCGATGAGTTACTACTGGGACGTGGTGAAGGATATGGACGACAGCCAGAAGCTGGAACTGATATCAATTCTCATTGATAGCATGCAGCCCACTTCAGCAAAAAGACATGAGGCCGAAGATGAGGGAAACCCGCTCAAGCCATACACGATGGAGGAAATCAACGCCATGATCGACAAGAGTGAGGCCGACATTGCTGCAGGACGTGTGCATGACTTCGATGAGGCGATGGACGAACTGGAAAAGGAGTTTGCGGAGGAAGAACGCGAACTTGCAATGGCTGAAGCAATATGAGATCCATCATCACCGAGCTTGCAAAAGAACAGATTCGCCAAATTGCCAAGTACATCCGCAAGGAGTTTGGCAAGAACAGGCGCGATCAGTTCATGCAGGAAGTGCGCCAAACGCGCCGTCTCATTGAAGGCAGACCCTACATTGGCCCTGTAGAGCCTCTGTTAGCAGACCGTGCTGTGATGTATAGAAGCTATGTGATGAACCGTCTCGACAAAATCGTCTATTACATCGACGGTGACATTATCTATATCGTTGCCTTTTGGGACGTGAGACGAGACCCTATCACTTTGGCTGGCGAAGTCAAGTAACAACTGATTCCCCCCGAGATTTTTGGGGGGAAAGAAATTGCCAGAAATTAAGAAGAAATTATTCTAATTCAAGTTTCGTAAGTTTTGCGTTCACCAATGGAGCCTGTTTCATGATACAAACTCGTCGACTTTGTTAGACAAACTCGTCGACTTTGTTGAACAAACTCGTCGACTTTGTTGGACGAACTCGTTAAGTTATTCAAGTTTTGCAAGTTCTGTTTGCCTTTCAGGCCGCATACGTACGTTGCTTTCATAGCTCTTCTGCTCATGCTAAATCGCGACTCTCCGAAAGGAGTCTCGGGGGAAAGAAATTGCCAGAAATTAAGAGTAACGACTCCGTCATCGGGGGGAAAGAAATTGCCAGAAATTAAGAAGAAATTATTCTAATTATTCTTATTTCTTTCAGTTTCTTCGTATATTTGCAGCCGTAATCACAAAACAACATAAGATTATGGCAACATTGGTATTACAAATCCCCGACGAAAGCCTCGTTTCGAAGGTGAAACAGGCCTGCAAGATGATTGTTGGCGTGGAATCGGTACAGTTGCAGCGACCTGCAAAGAAAAAGGAGTACGACATCACCAAGACCGTCGGCTATCACGAGGCAATGGAAGATGTGAAGCACGGCAGAGTAACTCACCATGACTCCGTGGACGACATGTTCAGGAGCATATTGGGAGAAGAGGAATTCAGCAAACTTCGTAGCAGCCATGTATAGCATCGAAACCACCAAGCGTTTCGACAAAGACGTGAGGCGCTGTCTTAAGAGAGGACTAAACATACAGCCCGACTGGCTGATGACGTGGCAGCAGAACGACACGCAGCTGACGCTCCTGTTCCTACAGACAGGCACACACGCAGACCTGTTTTAGTGATGACAAAAAAATAACTTGGTACAAATAATTGATGGAACACGAAGATACGAAGATACGAAGTTTTTCGTTCTCGTGAAATAATCTTCCTTTCTTCGTTTCTTCGTGTTTAGTTAAAATCATACCTACTTATTTTTTTACGATTACTTAACATTTTTCCCCCCGAGATTTTTATCCGCCGAGATTGCTTTGCAGCAGTCCCGGCGGTATCCGTTTTGTCACATAGATGAGAATAGGAGTGCCCCTGACGGGGCAGAAATCCTATAAATCTGAACAAATCGAACAAATAAAAAGATTTGGATGATTTGGGAAGATTTGAAAGATTTCTCGCCGACAGGCGACTGAAATATAAGAGTGCCCCAAACGGGGCAGAAATACTACAAATCTGAACAAATCGGACAAATAAAAAGATTTGGATGATTTGGGAAGATTTGAAAGATTTCTCGCCGACAGGCGACTGAAATATAGGAGTGCCCCAAACGGGGCAGAAATACTACAAATCTGAACAAATCGAACAAATAAAAAGATTTGGATGATTTGGGAAGATTTGAAAGATTTCTCGCCGACAGGCGACTGAAATATAAGAGTACCCCTGACGGGGCAGAAATACTACAAATCTGAACAAATCGAACAAATAAAAAGATTTGGATGATTTGGGAAGATTTGAAAGATTTCTCGCGAAGCGACTCCAAAGAAGAAAGAAAAACAAGAAAACAACAAATATAAACCCTATTTTATTAACCAAATTTTTTAACATTATGTCTAACAAACTAACAAACATCTTGCGAGGGCGGCCCCTTCGACGGGTCCCTTCGACGAGCTCAGGACGAGCTCAGTGCAGGCCGTGGCAGTTCATGCTGCTGGCGGTGCTCTTCGCATGGCTATTGCCGCAACAGGCATTAGCCGATGGAGACTTCAACACGTATGTCGACATGTCGTACAACTACGGCGTGTCGCTCGACGGTTCGAACACGGTCAAGATCCATGTACCTGTCTATGTGCAGGAAGGTGCCGACTGCTGGATTAAAGACGGTAAGCTGAAAGTGTCTATTGCCGGTGGAAGCGAGATCACGCTCTTCGAGTGGAAAGCTTCCGAGGACATCGACGGCGATGCCACGAAATGCTGGACCAACTTCTCTACCGAAGCCGACGGTTACATCATGGTGACGCTGGGCAACACCAGTAACACTGTGAAGGTGACCAAAGGCGGTTCTGTAAACGGAGCTGTGGTACGCAACAACGACGAAGCCGAGACCTACGATGTCACGGCTCTCTGGTACGTACCCTACAACGTGTTAGGCAAGAAGCTGACTTTCAAGTGGGATGTGTTACGTAATGGTAACGGCCGTGAGGAAGCAACGCTGACGCTCCCTGCCCCCGAGGCCATCACCATGCCCTCGGCCGGTCAGACGCTGCAGCCCATCACCTCTGATGCCATGCTCTCTACCAAGTTCAAGGGCCAGATAGAAGTGCCCTGGTTCTTAGCATCTACCGATATCACCAAGATTCGCTACGAATATACCGATGCCAACAACAAGGTCGTCAAGGTTGATATGCCCACCAATGAGAACACCGGCGTCATCCGCCTCGATGCCACTGTGCCTCATAACAATTTCCGCATCATCGCCAGTTATAGGCAGAAAGGCGAGGGCGATTCCTATTATGATATAGAGAACGTCCAGTCGGCGCAGCAGAACCTGACCATGATCCATGCGCCCAACGGACTGACGGCCACCGCCATCGCTGGCATCAAGCCGAAGGTGGAGGTGAAGTGGAACGTGACATACCTCGACGATCAGGACTTTGCATTGACCGACTTCTTCGAGATTCAGCGCTCGCTGACCGGTGAGGAGAAGGACTTCAAGACCATCGGCCAAGAGGTGTTTACGCAGGCTTCGAAGCAAGCCTCATATACCTTTGTTGATAGCACCATTATCGAGTCTATCAAGAACGGTATGCTGGTCAATGGTGGTACGCTGGATAAGCTGACCTACCGTGTGCGCCGTACCATGAGTCAGATCTGGGGCTGGGACCAGGAAAACAACTGTGCCACCAGTGCTACGACGGTAGTTGATGACCTGCACCTGTTGCGCATTGCCAACTACACGGCTAAGTGGGAAGACGAGCGGGCCTACACCGTCCGTGTGTCGTGGGACTATGCCAACGAGTATAACGGCGTGTGGGACGACCGTGCCAAGATGATCCTGCGTGTCATCTCGAAGAACCGCGACGGCAAGACCGTTGAGGACCGGAAGATCGAGCTGAACAAGGACGAGCGCGATCAGCGCTACAAGGTGGTGAGCTTCTATCGCCCGTGCGTACATTATGATGTAGAGATGTATGTGGAGAAAGCCAAGTCGCCCATCAACCATTATGAAGATGTGACATCGACGCCTTTCTACTTCCCCATCCGCAACGCAAGCGATTGGCACAAATTCGCCGTGATGATAAATGAAGCCAAAAATACCAAGGATATCAACGCCCGCCTCTTTGCCGACATTGAGGTTAGTGAGCATGTGGGAGTTACCCCCGGAGCTTACTATCGTGGTTTCTTCGACGGTAACGGTCATACGGTGACCTTCAACAAGTCGGGTGTCACAATTGACAACATGGCACTTTTCCGTTATGTAGGAAATGCTACCATTAAGGACCTTCGCACGGCAGGAACCGTCAGCACCAGCAACAAGATTGAAGCCGGTCTTATTGGACAAGTCATTGAAGGTAGCTCTGTCAACATTGATAACTGCCGCTCGTCGGTCACGCTCAAGAGCAGTGTGAATGGCGATGCCTGTATGGGTGGTTTAGTGGGTTTTGTAAACAGCAACGCCAACGTCATGTTCCGCAACTGTAGGTTCGACGGAAGTTTTGAGGGTGCCAATAGTAGCTGCAACGGTGGTTTCGTGGGTTGGTCAAGCGGCTCTGTCACCATCGATAACTGTCTTTTTGCACCCACCACAATTAGCACCAAAGTCGATAACTGCGAAACGTGGACGCGTAACTCTGCAAATATCACGCTGAAAATCGCCAACAGCTATGCTACTAAGGAGTATTCGCGCTTCGACGTCCAAGGCCGCTTCGCTATACGTAACCAAGCAGACTGGGATGCGTTTGTGGATTATATTGATAATTATAATGGTAACAATGCAAATGCCATCATGTACACTGACATCACCACAAGCAAAATGGTGGGCACCAAATATTCCCAGGAATACTGTGGAACATTTGATGGTAATGGTCATACGCTGAACGTCAATATTAACGATAACGACGATGACTCTGCACCATTCCAAAATGTGAGGCATGATGTCACCATCAAAAATCTGCATGTTACCGGAAGAGTCATTGGTCAAGATTATGCCGCAGGACTTATTGGTGACATGGGCGATGCTGATGTCAGAATTGAAAAGGTATGGGTATCTGCCGAAGTAATTACGACAGATGAGTACGCCGGCGGATTTATCGGTACGGGCTCTGCTATGTATACCGGAACTCTGGAGATGAGTCACTGCCGGTTTGATGGTACTCTTAGAGCTACAGATGATAGATCTACTGGTGGCGCTTTCGTGGGCCGCAGAGCGCCCGATCGTATAAGTGATCGTCTCAAGCTGTATTGTCTATACGAGAACGGTACTTACGATTCAAACTTTGAAACTTTGGGATATAGCAACGGCTATGATGGAATGACTGCGAGCGGATCCTACTGCCTCTCCGCACATGCCTGGAACGAAGTGGCATCGGACTATCGCAACATCACCGATCAGAGTAAGGTGGCGGAAATGATGAATGAAAGCGCTGCTGGCTCATGGATGCTTAATGCTAACGGCCTGGCTGTGCCGGTCATGGAGAGTGTATCCGAGCCAAGCCTCGCAGAGGAAGATTTAGCCAAGAACTTCAATAGCGGCTGGATAATGGTTGACGGTGTACTCGTACCCGTTGTCAACATGTACGTGGATCCTCAGAACGTTACGACCACGGCTAACGTGCCCGAACATAAGTTCTATCATACCAGCAACGGTAAGATTGAGAAGACGCTGATGACAGAGACGCGCCAGAGCAGCGTCGTGCTGAGCTGGGATACCGACGGCAACCCCATCGACTACTTCACCGTGCTGCGCCGCGAGGTAGGACAGGGCGATGATGCGTGGGAAGAGATTGCCACCGACATCGACAACCTGACCTACGAGGACAAGACCGTGTCGCCCGTGAAGACGTATGAATATAAGGTTCGCGCAACGAACGACTGTGAAGGCATTACCTACAGTGAGACCGACGTCACCGGTGGCCACTGTAAGAATACCGGTCGCGTGGATGGCTTCGTACGCTTCAACGACGGTACCGGTGCTGCCAAGGTGAAGGTGACCGTCACTGACCAAAGCACCAATAAGGAAGTGGCAACAGTGACCACCGATGCCAGCGGACACTTCGTGGCCGACGAGCTGCCTTACAAGGAGGGTGGAGTAAGCACGACCTATCGTGTACAGGCCATAGACATCCGGACGGAGGAGGGCAAAGATGCCTCTACCGTGACCTTCGACTCGAAGAGCAATGACGAAACGCTGCCCGACTTCATCATCATCAACGGTAAGCGCTTCTCTGGCCTCGTATGGTACGAAGGCACCAGCATCCCCGTGAAGGGTGCCCGCTTCAAGGTGAACGGCATGGAGGTCTACAACAGTGCCGGTAAGTATGTGGAGACGGAATACGACGGCAGCTTCTCGTTCCGCGTAAGAAGTGGTAGGGACACCATCCAGGTGATGATGGACGGCCATGAATTTACCAACGACGGTTTCTTCAAGGGTCCGAACGGTCATAACTTCTCAGGCGACGTGGCCGACGTGCGTTTCTACGACGCTACGAAGGTGAAGCTGACGGGCCGCGTGGTGGGCGGTATGGTCCAGGGCCAGTTGCCATTAGACCATAACCTCTCGACCAACAACCTGGGCGACTCGCTGAAGATGGTGCTCACCTTAGAGGGTGACAACGGCTCATGGCTGGTCTATGAAAATACCAACCCCAACAAGACACAGCGCGAGGAAGTATATCAGCATCCTGGCGGTAACGGCCACCAGACCGTGGTGAAGACCACGCGCAAGCGCATGGAGGTGATGCCCGACTCGGCTACCGGCGAGTATGTGGTGAAGCTGCCTCCCGTACGCTGGAAGGTGGAGCAGGTCTACTGTAAGGGCTATCCCACGCTGTTCCAGGAAGACCAGGTGAGCGAGGTCATCGACCTGACAGACTGCCTCGAACCGACGGACAGCACCTTCACAGGCACGTTCACCGATGTGGATGGCAACGACGTGACCGATCCGAAGCAGGAGTACAACGCCATCTACAACCGCATCTACCGCAGCCCCGTAGAGCTGACCTACAGGCAGCAGGGCTTCGACAGCTTCAGCTACTTCGGCGACAAGACCTACACCGCCACCGACCTGGCAGGCAACAGGGCTACCGTGCCGCTGGCCTACAAGGGTGCCGACGGACGTGCCGCCTATACCTTCGGCTATCCCGTATTCAGCTTAGAGCGCAAGTACTACATCGAGGTACAGCTGGCCGAGAGCTATCGCTACAACAACGACCAGACGACGGAGCGACTAGACATCGTGCCCGTCACTGGCGGTTACGTGACCATCCAGAACGGCATGCAGGCCGGTATGAACCGCGAGGTCCTGCCGTTGGATGAAGAGGGACAGGCCGTCTTCGAGCTGGGTGTAGACCAGACCACACAGCTGCTCTCTGGCGAGAACGCCCTGAAGACGGTGACCTTCACCGCTGAACAGGACGGTACCCTCTACCAGGCAGCACCGCTGAACGGCTTTGTGCTGAACATGTTCCCCATCGGCACTGGTGTCGATGTGATGACCAGCGGACAGCCCCTGCTGTTCGACATCCTGCGCGACCCGCCGGGATCCAAGAGTTCGGCAACATTGTCTGAGGGTTCGATACTGAACTTCTCTTACCAGATGAATCTGAACACTTCGGCCGGTATCAAGTATACCGCTGCCATGGGCGACAAGACCAACACTTATATCGGTACGGTGACAGCACCTGCTGGCGCTGGTACTACCACTGGTGACATCTTCACCGCTGAGAACGACGATGCCACTGCTTCAGAGTTTGTATTCAACCTGAAGGGTGAGAAGGCCTACTCCTATACGATGACTATCAATCACGACATCACCACCAGCAGCGAACCGACGATGGTGGGTGCCGATGCCGACCTCTACATCGGTATGGTGCAGAATATGCAGGTGATGCCGATGTCGACCATCCGTGCACTGCCCGACTCGATGTACCAGCACATGGCAGGCCGCGTAGGCCTGACCACAGGCGAAGGTCCTACCGGTCTGATGGGTATGTTCAGCACCTACGGCTCGATGATACACATTGCCGAGGGCTACGACGCTCAGGGCAACAAGTTCCATCTGGTGCGCGACGAGTCGATGGCATACGGTCCGAAGCTGGAGTCGCAGTTCATCTATTCGCAGGACTATATCCTGAATACGGTCATCCCAGGACTGGCCAAGGAAATCCTCGAAATGATGTACATCGGTACGCAGGAGGAGGCACAGGCACTGGCCAACAAGACCAAGCGCCCCGTCTATCTGTCGCTGCGTTCTACCGACGACCCGTTGTTCGGTGTGGGCAATGCCCTCTACAACACAACGGAGACTGTGCCTAACGACACGACCAACTATATCATCATCCTGCCGAAGACCACTGACCAGCTGTTCACCGACGAGGTTTCGGAGAAGGCAGCGCTGATTGGTGCCTGGGCAGGGATGATAGCCCAGAACGAATATCAGAAGCTGACCGCCGACGACCTCGTAGCCAACTACGACGTATCCGGTGTCGACAACGTGAGCTACAGCGAGTCGTTCGAGACCAACTACACCAACTCCATGATGCTGCAATTCCCGTTCTCGGATGACCCGCAGTTCTTCGAGGCCGACGAGGACAAGGATGCCAGCGAGATGCTGGGCGAGCAGATTGTGGAAGCCATCTTGAAGGCCCTGCAGACCGTTGAGGAGGAAGAGCCTGGTGCCTCGATGGATCCTGATAAGGAGAAAGAACCGACTGGTTCAGAGGCTGAGATAGGCTTTGGCGGTGTCAAGTTCAAGTGGAAGCTGACGCCTGTGCTGACCTCAGAGTGTCTCGGCACCTACGGCTCGGGCAAGCAGTACGTACGCAAGGAGAGCTTCACCATTGCTCCCGACGTGTTGAGCCATCTGAACGTCGATGTCTATCGCGTGTCACTGCCTGACTTAGGCGATGATGAAGAGGAAGAAGAAGAGGAAGAGTTTGAAATCATCCCCGACGACCCCAGCTCGCGCATCAACGACAACACCGACCTGGAAACCATCTTCATGAGCGACAAGTTCAAGAAGGAGCAGCAGCAAATCCTGAAACAGTTTGAGCAGGAAGTCATCCAGCTGGTGGCCGGACCGCAGGGCTTCGTCTTCCGCACCCGTGGCGGTGCTACCTGTAACCCATGGGAGGACGAGCGCACCACGATGATCTATGAGTCTGGATTCGTACTCGACCAGCGTACGCTGAAGATCAACAACCCGAAGATTCGCCTCGACAAGCAGAGCGTGAGCGGTGTATCGGTGAACGACGCTGCCCGCTTCAAGGTCTATCTGGCCAACGAGAGCGAGAAGCCGGAGGCTGTCTATACCTACGACTACTTCACGCTGTTCGTGGACGACATGTCGAACCCCAACGGTGCGAAGATCTACGTTGACGGACAGGCACTGACTGCCAACGGTGTGAACATCACGCTCGTGCCGGGCGTAGTGACCGAGAAGACCATCGAGGTGCGTGCCGGCGACGGCTTCGACTACGAGGGTCTGCGCATAGGCATCGAGTCGCCTACCGATCCTGAGCATACGCGCGAATATGCTTCGTTCGACGTACACTATCTGCGTGAGGCCGGTGGCGTAGATATCGCCATGCCGGGCGACAAGTGGGTCATCAACACCAACGCCCAGATGGACGGCAAGCGCGGCTGGTACATCCCCGTTGTCATCAACGGCTTTGACAAGCACCAGTACAACTTCGACCACATCGAGTTCCAGTACAAGGAATCGCAGCGTGGCGATGAGGGTTGGACGAACCTCTGTTCCTACTATGCCGACTCGCTGCTGATGGCCAATGCCAACGGCGTACGCGAGATGATTCCTGAGAACGGTAACATCGTGACGCAGTTCTTCGGTGAAAGCTGGGTCATCGAGAAGCCTTACGACCTAAGGGCCGTGCTGTTCTGCAGGAACGGTAATTCGTACCTCACCACCGCATCGAAGATTATCAGCGGTGTGAAGGATACGCGCCGTCCGCAGCTGTTCGGCACACCCGAACCGAAGAGCGGATTGCTGAACATCAGCGACGACATCGTGTTCAACTTCTCGGAAGACATTGAATATAACTACCTGCGTGCCGGCACTAACTTCGAGGTGAAGGGCGAGGTGAACAACAACGAGATCTCTGAGACTGTGAGCATCCAGTTCACCGGACAGGCCAGCGTAGAGAGCGAGGCCAAGCGTAACTTCAGCGGCAAGGACCTGACCATCGACCTGATGGTGAAGCCCGACACGCTGACAGGACGCGAGATGCCGCTGTTCTCACACGGTACCAACGGTGAGAAACTGCAGCTGTGGCTGACTGAGGACCTCAAGCTGAAGGGCGTGGTCAACGACCAGACCTTTACTTCGACACAAGCCATCAAGAAGGACGTCTTCACGCAGGTGGCTCTCGTCATCAACCAGCAAGAAGACTCGCTGACCTTCTACAACGACGGTGACAAGATTGGCAAGTTCAAGATGGACAACAAGTATAATGGTACGGGCAAGCTCATCTTCGGACGCACCAACGATCTCGACCGCAACCAGAGCCAGTACTACGAAGGCCGCATGATGGAGGCCCGTCTGTGGTACCGCGCCATGGACGGTGGACTGCTCAGCACGACCTACGGCAAGCGCCGTCTGACGGGCTATGAGAAGGATTTGGTGGACTACTACCCGATGAACGAAGGTTCTGGCGACTATGCCATGGACAAGACGCAGGGTGCCAACGCTCAACTCATAGGTGCTTCGTGGGCTATGCCACGTGGTATGTCACTGCACTTAGACAAGGAAGACAAGGGCATGCTGCTGGCTCAGTCGGCACTGGACCGCACGACCGAGCAGGACTATACGCTGATGTTCTGGTTCAAGACCGACGCTGAGGGTCGTGGTACGCTGCTCTCTAACGGTCGCGGACTGAAGGAGGACGACGGTGCCGAGCACCAGTTCCACATCGGCTTCGAGGCTGAGAAACTGATGTACCGCTCGAACGGCATGGCCATCGAGGTACCGGGCGACTGGAGCGACGGTCAGTGGCACCACTACGCCATGACGGTGAACCGCGCCCGCAAAGTGGCCAACATCTACGTAGACCAGGAGCAGCGCGCTACCTTCGAGACCGACACCTTAGGCGGTATCAGTGGCGGCTATCCGCTCATCGGTGCTTCACGCTACGTGGTCGATAAGAATACGTACGATGGTGAAACACCATTGAAGGGTAACATCGATGAACTCTGCTTCTTTGCACAGGCACTTCCGAAGACACTCATCAACACCTACGCAACGAAGAGTCCGAATGGTGACGAGGCTGGTCTGAAGACCTATCTGGGCTTCGACCGTCAGGAGCGTCAGAAGGACAATACGATTGAGATGGTGCCTTACGTATATAGTAAGGTGATTGAGCGCGACGCCAATGGTAACATCGTCTACGAGCTTGACCCGGAGACGCAGAAGCCTTCAACGACTCCTGTCCGCAGGTATGAGTTTGACTCGAGCGTTACTCAGGAGGATGTCCTGGCTCACATCGATGCTTCAATGGCTGCTCCTGTGCTGCCATACGAGGAACTGACGAACCTGAAGTACGACTTCATTGGCCGAGGTAACCAGGTGATGGTAGAGCTCGACGAGTCGGCTTCCAAGCTGAACCACCGCAACATCTACGTGACACTGCGTGATGTGGAGGACAAGTACGGCAACACGCTGGCATCGCCGCAGACGGCATGCTATCTGGTTACGGCCAGCAGTCTGGAGTGGTTAGTGAACCGTTTGGACGCCACCATCAAGTATGGTAGCGGCGAGGGCACTGAACTGCCGTTCTACAACAACAGTGCGACGAACCACACCTACGTCATCGAGAACTGTCCGAAGTGGCTCACGCTGAACAAGTACAACGACGTGCTGGCTCCGCAGGCACTGGACTATGTCTATGCCACGGTGAGCAAGGACCTGAACATCGGCACATACAACGAGATTCTGTACCTGACCGACGAGGAGGGCATCACCGAGCCGTTCTACCTGAACTTGACGGTAGAGGGCGACCAGCCTGAATGGGCCGAGAACATCAGCGGCGACCTGCTGAAGAACTCGATGAACATCAGCGGACAGGTGTATCTCTACGACGAGCTTGACACCGACTCTCGCGACATCGTGGGTGTCTTCGACAACGAGAACCAATGCCACGGCTTCGCCAACATCAACCACGACGTACAGTCGGGCGAGACGGGACTGTTCCTGACGGTCTATGACAACCAGACGAGCGGTCGCGAGCTGAACTTCCGCCTGTGGCAATACAGCACCGGACGCGAGATTGTGCTGAAACCAGAATCGGCCATCACGTTCACGAAGGATGCCATGCTGGGTGCCGACAAGCCCGTACGCTTCGACGGCAGCGAGGCCTTCGTGCAGAACTTCAAGTTGCAGGAGGGCTGGAACTGGGTATCGTTCAATCTGAAGAGCGACCAGCTCAGCGACATGAACAGGCTGCTGAACAGCATGAAGTGGAACGAAGGCGACATCCTGACCGACATGGGCAGCGACCTGACGATGGTCTATAAGGACAAGGATAAGCAATGGCTGTCTACGGACAGCATGCAGAACGTGGCCATCTCGCCGAAGAAGTCGTATGCCATCAAGGTAGCAGAGCCTAACACCTTCTACATTAGCGGCACCGTCATCAAGACTGAGGACGATCGCACCATCACGGTGAATAAGGGCTGGAACGCTATTGGCTACACGCCGATAACCAACCTGACCGTCGAGACCGCCCTGAGCGACTACTACGACCAGGCCGAGACGGGCGACGTGATCAAGAGCCACACCGAGTTTGCCTACTTCACCAAGTCGGGCAACACCGGACGCTGGCGCGGCAACCTGCAGTACATGAAGCCCGGCGAGGGCTACATGATGCTCCGTAAGGGAGATGCAGAAGCCTCGTTCACCTATCCGTTCTATGCGCTGGAGAGCAACTACAGCGAGAGTTGGAATGCACGGGCAAGGCGTAGCGCCGCTACTGAGTCGGTCAATCCTGCCTCGCTGTGGCGCAGCACGATGATCGTATCGGCCACCGTGGAAGGCTTCGAGCTTGAGGAGGGCGACTGCCTGTTGGCTTACGCCGACGGCGAGCTGTGCGGTAAGACGACAGTGGCCAATGAGACCAACGAGGTCAGCGGCAAAACCGCTGACAACACTGAGCCGCTCTATCTCACCATCGGTGGCGAGAAGGCTGCTCACATCTGGTTCGCTATCGAGCGCGACGGTGACATCGTTGCCTCGACTGGCAACGTGGTGACCTTCCATGCCAACGACGTGCTGGGTACGCCCGACGAGCCGTTCGCCATCAGCTTCAGTGATGCCACCGGCATCGACAAGTGGTACGGCGACTACGAGTCGGGCAAGTGGTACTCGACCAGCGGCATACAGCTACCTAAGCGTCCGACGAAGAAGGGAGTGTATATCTTTAACCGTCATAAGGTCGTGATCAAGTGATTTGTCTTTAGATTATCAAGAATTTGAGAATTTGAGAATTGAATGTATCAAATTCCAAGGATAGCTGAAAATTCTTTAATTCTCTCATTCTTGATAGTTTAAGATAAGGAATGGATTTAGAAATATTTAGGAAAAATGAAACACAGAATATTATTTGTATTGATAATGGTGCTTGCTGCCATGCAGGCGGCTGCATACACCGTGACCCCTGCGGACGAAGCGCCACAGTGGAAAGTAGACTGGAGCGGCAACGAGGCACGCCCCGACTGGCAGGAGCCCGACGCATCGGCATACGCCAACTTCGCAGTGATGATTGTCACCATCGAGGAGGCCCTGCAGCCTTATGTCTCGCAGGACGACCTGCTGGCCATCTTCGTCGGCGACGAGCTGCGCGGCTTGGCAAGCCCCTTGGTGATGGGCGACGGCACAATGGATGCCACACGCTTCCTGCTGAAAGGCTATAGCAACGAGAACGCAGGCGATCAGGTGGTCGTCACGATGAAGTACTACAACGCAAAGCTGAAGCAGGTATTCTCACTCTCTGAAAGCATGACGCTCGACGAGGATTCCGACTTAGGTATCTACGACGACTTCATCCCTCCCTTCACCCAAGGCTGTGAGAAGTACCCCGTGACGACAACCGTCGACTTGGCATCCGCACTGGCCGAAGCAGGCATCACACCTGCTGAGGGCGACATGGTGGCCATCTTCGTGGGCGACGAGTGCCGCGGCGTAGCCCAGTTATCAACTCTCGATTCTCCGCTCTCAACTCTCACGGTGTACCTGCGTGAAGAAGGCGAGGAAGTCACTCTGAAGTACTATGACGCCACCGGCAATCGCATCTTTACCATCGGCGAATCTACGGAAGAATTTGTGACAGGCGATGCGACGGGCGACGGTGTTGTCGACGTGAGCGACTACATCGGTATTGCCAACTACATCCTGGGCAACGTTCCCGCAGGCTTCAACGAGAGGGCTGCCGATGTGAACGGCGACGGCGTGGTCGACGTGAGCGACTATATCGGAGTGGCCAACCTCATCCTCTACGGTAACGTCAATGGTAAGTGAAAAGTGAAAAGGGAAAAGGGAAAAGGGAAAAATTTGCTCCCGCACTTCAATAATGATCTATTTTATGATGAAAAAGATTTTGTTCCTATTTGCGGTGTTCTGCCTGACACAGGCAGGCACCGTCCAGGCTACTGGTGCTGAGCTTGTCGAAAGTACTGATTTGACGGCCTATAGCAACGTCATCTATGTGGCACCGGCCACCGTCGATCCCAGCGTGGACGGCAACGAGATGACGCTCTCCATCTGCATGAACAACACGGCACAGATCCGCGGCTTCCAGTTCGACTTATACCTCCCCGAGGGTATGACGGCCGTGAAGTCGTCGAAGGGCAAATACCTCGTGTCGCTCAACAAGGGCCGACTGGCCGAGGACGACGAGCACACGCTGACCGTGGCCGAGCAGGGCGACGGAGCCATCCGCTTCCTCTGCGGCTCGCAGTATGACGAGACCTTCACCGGCACATCAGGCGATATAGCCACCATCAAGGTGAACATTGCAGGCATGGAAGCCGGCGAGTACCCCATCACGCTGAAGGGCGTCAAGCTCAGCGAGACGGACATCAGCAAGTTTTATGAGGTGCCCGAGGTCGTGACCACGTTTACCGTCAGCGCTTCCATAGACCCCGAGTCTGGTACTGACTATACGGCCTATGGCAACGTCATCTATGTGGCACCGGCCTCTGTGATCAGCGGTTCTGCCGCCGAGACGACGCTCTCCATCTGCATGAACAACACGGCACAG
>Ga0256407_10005168_pt1 | contig 21191 bp, 27 predicted proteins | sample RumenRJG_04DNA_FD_193489 | JGI IMG/M metagenome (GOLD analysis project Ga0256407, IMG submission 193489) | Bovine rumen microbial communities from Lethbridge, Alberta, Canada - RJG_04 | ecosystem: Host-associated > Mammals > Digestive system > Stomach > Rumen | place: Canada: Alberta... | reverse complement strand
TCCAAACTGCGTCAGCATGACCGGAAACGCCAACTTGAGGTTGCGTTTGTAGTACGGATAATATGCGCGAAATGAATAAGCCATTTAGGTTGTTTTGATATATTCAGTTTTGTTGCCCACAGATGCCAGATACTGTTGAAAAGCGTCTTGCGAGATGACTACTGTTCCTCTGCAGTCGTTGGGGTGAAAACTCAGAGAGGGCGCGTCTTTGAGTCGGCTGTCGAGAAAGAGGATGACATGGTGTTCGGTGTCGTTGATGAGTCCGAAAGGACTGACACTTCCGGGTTCGAGACCGAGGTAGCGCATCATCCGTTCGGGGGATGCGAAAGAGAGCTTACCGGGCGCTTTGAGACCTTGCGAGACGAGGACATCCTTGAGCCAATGCTCGATGTCGTGAATCGCCAGATCGTAGTCGCAGGGGAAACAGATGAGGTAGTGCTGGTCGCCTTTATGATTGCGCATAAAGATGTTCTTACAATGCACACTCCCGTCGTCGTGCCACCAACGTTTTGCTTCCTCGATGGTCTTGCCTTCGGGGTGATTGTATGTCGTAAACGGGATGTTATGTTCGTCCAGATAGCGGAGGACTTTTTCCTGCCGCTCAGAAATGATTTCGTAATTCATATTAAAGTTGTTTTAACATTCCTTGACAACCTTCCAAAATATCGTTGTACGCCTTCGCAAAATCGCCGGTGTACCAAGGATCGGAGATATTTACCATTGAGTCATTTACCATTTGGTCATTTATTGGGGCATTTACCCATTGTTTCAGGAGGGTGACTTTGTGGGCGGAGTCCTCGCCGATGATGTAGTTCATCCAACGGAGATTGCTCTGGTCCATGCAAACGATATAGTCGTAATAGGCATAGTCGGCACGCGTCATCTGTCGCGCTGCGCGATGGGTGAACGGCACACCTTTTGCCGTCAACATCCGCTTAGCCGGAGGATAGATATCGTTACCGATCTCTTCGGTGGAGACTGCCGCGGAATCAATCTCAAACTCATCCGCACGTCCGGCTTGTTCCACCAACTGTTTCATGATAAACTCCGCCATCGGTGACCGGCATATATTCCCGTGACAGATAAAAAGAATCTTTGTCATTTTCACTCATTACGCTTTTCGGGTGCAAAATTACAAAAAGTCGTCAAATGATTATTCTACAAAAGGATGTGTTTGGCGGTATTCAAACTGGAGAGAGTTGAATTTCCAGGACCAAGCTGTTGTGTAGGTTTTGCCGTTGGAACCAATATGGTTTGCGGCTTCGAACTCGGCTTTCAGTTGTGCTTTCCCTTCTGGAGTACCATAGTTCTGCGCCATATAGGCATTAGCATAAGCGAAGACTTCAGAGTTGTACTTCTGTTTAGAGGATTGATTTTTCTGATAGGTCTCTTCGCGATCACGATAGAACTGCTTGCCATTACGGGTGTAGAAGTAACCCTTGTCTGCTTTTTTGAACTTGCCACGAACGATGTCGATGGCTGATGTGGTTTCTATTTTTGCCATAAAAATATGTGTTAAAATGTATATTATATATAAATATATAATATAGTATATGTTGCATAAAAAATTAGCCTTTCCTTAGCCTGACAGAGGCTTGACGTTAGCCTTGACTGTCGGTTGACCGTCGGCTCACCGTCGGTCCGATAAGGTAAATGACGGTGCAAAGGTAGTGCTTTTTTCTGAGATATGCAAATTTTTCGGAAGAAATGTGTTAGAAAATGAGGATTTTTGAGAAAAAGCGGAATAGCAGAATCGCGGGATACCGGAATCCCGAAGGGAGGGCGGGCTATTAAATAGCCCTGTAATAGAAGAAAGAGAAACGCGAGACTTTGCGGGTCTCGCGCTTGAGATGCTCGGTGGGATAGCACCGAGGAGTGGACAGTTTGGAGCAAAGCATATATTCTGCAGAATACCGCAGGGAACAGGACACGCAAAAGGCTTTAACTCATTTTAATTTTTCATGGATGTTAGTCATTTTTTCACTAAACTCATGGTAAAATCCCTCTCAAAATCGCGAACAAAGATGAAATCCGTGAGGGCGAATTTGGTGTGATCAAAGAGGTTGTGGAAGGCATTGATGAGATGTAAGTCCTTCGTTAATTCAGGATCAAGACCTTCGTTCCAGTTTGGGGGAGGACAGTCCATTCCAATAAAGGAATTGAAGGAGATATCCAAATCGCGAGGTAAGACTATACTATGCGTCACACCGCTATGATATAGTGGATTCCAACCCGGGTCGAGCAAAGCGTTCCACAGATCTTGCCTTTTCTCTTGTTGAAACGGATGTGTGGATGGATAATAAGAAGAAAGGAAACATTTTCCTTCGACTTCAAAGTCGGGTTTGTCATAAAACTCGTGTGCTTGGTTGTATACGAGTTCTAGAGCATCGCGAAGTGCGTCATTAAAGGCTATTATATGCGGCAGAAGTTCTTCCTGATTCTTGCGCGTGAGTGCTTGGTCGTTCAGCAAGCGCCTGCGAATATCAAGCAAGCATTCACATTGTGTATAATCAGAAACATCCGTGCTGTACATGTTAATTATCTCGCTCTCGATGAGTTGGAGCGCATGATCGTCATAGTGTATCATGTTTCATCCTTTCTAATCGTTTGCGCTCTGCTGCGATTTCTTCCGGAGTAAGAATCATATCATAGAGCGTGACTCTTGTAAGCATAGTGGCTACCTCTGGAGTGCAATGAGCAAACTCACAAAATTCCTTGTAAGGTGGAATTTCTGCGGCACATTCTTCACTCAAGAGATGAGCCATTTTGCTTCGGATCTTAATATCCGACATAAAGAGTTCTTTAAGACGCAGCAATTCAAGCTGGTCGTTGATTTCTTGTGGTGTCATAATCTTTCAATATAAAAAAATACAGCGTGACTTTCGAATCACGCTGCAAAATTACTGCTTCACTCGTTTACAAAGTGAAAGAGGGTGAAATTTTTATCAAAAATCACTACCGGATAGTTGATTTTGTATCTCCTGAGCTTTCTGCTGATTGTATTGGTCAACCTCTTTTTGGAATATACCATCCAGTGCTTCCTTGCCACCATAAGTCACTTTACAATCATCAAAGCCTCGATAGAATAACTCCAAATCAATCTTATCGTCTAAATGCCAGATTGCAGCACTACTTTCTTCCAAATCTTGAACGACCTTACCGCCGTGCATCTTTTGGATCAAAGTAGCTTTACCATACTTCTCCTCAAAGCGCGAAATGATAGCGCGACACTGCTCCATTCCGGGGATGTCTTTGTACTTGTCGGTAACGGAGAAGGAAATCTTAATCTTGTAAACAGTGTGTGAAAGTTTGGTAGCGCGCATTTCTATATAGCACTCGTAAGTCATAAAAGTGCCGTAGATGCTACTAACTTCAACATCACTTCCTCCTTCATAGATGTACGTTTTCCCGGTAAAGCCCTTTTCGCTAAAAGCGGTTAAGAACTCCTCATAAGTACTCCCGAAAGGAACACCAAATACTTGAACTGCGGACTTCTGTCCGAATGCGGTTGCTACTCCCATGGAGAGAAGCAGACTAAAAAGAATTACTGTTCTCATAACTTGTTAATTTGATTATTATAATAATGCAGCGTGACCCAAACGAATCACGCTGCAAAATTACAATACCAAACTCCCACAAAGTGGATGAGGATGATTTTTACGAGATTTTTTCTGACTGAAGATGGCTCGGTGAGATCAAACCGGCTTTCATAAGGTCAACGCCGTACTTGCTGACGAACAAGTTGTTGATCTTGGGTTTGTTCTCGGTGACGTTCGATCTTAATGGGTCAGACATTGATACGGGAGTGGGCATCTCGACGAACATCCCTTTCTCCAAGCGGATTCCGTTAACGGTTCCGCTGCTCTTAACTGAAATTCTCCAAAGTGCCATAGTGTATTATAAATTTAGTTATTAAATATTTCACGAAGATATGTCGATAGAGACTCTTTGCACTTATGCCAATAGGTACGAGATGAAGGATGATAACAGTTAACATATGTTATTGTATGTTCAATCCCTGGTACTTTCATATGGCATATATAACTCTCCGTTTCTGGCAGTTTTTCTAAATCTGTAAACAAATCTTTGTGGTCAGGATTATCACGAATTTCTGCTGTTACCGGTTGCCCCCATGCAATAATTACATTTGGTTTTAACTCATGAAGAGTTTGAATAAATGCATCAAAATCACGTTCGCTAAAGTAACTTGGATATGTATTTGTTGTTGGTAGAAAGAATTGTACATAGTCAGTAAAAGCCATTCTATTCCATATTACATACTCATCATAGTCTTTGTATTGTTCTTTTTCTTCGTCTGTAAAAAACTGATACATTAATTCTGCAAATATCCTATAAGTTTTTATACTATAACTAATAGCATTTGCTGGTTCATCGGATAATTTTAGGTGACCTTCAACATTTGCATAATAAGGACAGATTTCGTCAAACTTACTTGAATCCTTTTTCTCGGGATTTGTACATTCAGCCCAAAACTCGCAATCTTTTTTCGGGCAATAGAAACTAGCACCAAGCACTAAGACTTTTTTCCCGCAGATACCTTTGTCGTATTCAGAGCCTTTATAGGGATTAAAGAATCTATCTTCCATAATTATATGTATTTAGTGGTTATACATTTTGTTTACTCTATCCGCATCTTCAGCAAAATAATTCCGTAATGATTCCGGCTCGTGAACTTCTAAATCGGAACCATATTTAAATAGTTCCTGACAGAACTCTTCAGATGGGTAAACATAGAAACTAAACGCTGGATAGCCATTAATCGGTTCAATCTCCTTTTGCGAGGGATGTAACGGTAAGGTGCGCAAATAGTGTGCTTGATTTTCACTAATGGAGATGACTATTTTCTGCGGTTCTTGCTGGTCATCAAGCACAGTTACGCCATAAGCGTCTTTGAAATACGCTTCTGCATTGAAGCCTTTAGGCAACTTATATTTCTGCGTTGTTGGCTCGATAGCATGGACTCGGTCAAGCGAGTAGAGGTATAATTTCTTTATACCGGGTGAATATGCCAATACATACCAACGTTGCTTGAACATTTTGAGACAATATGGCTCAACGATGAATGTTGCGGGATAGTCCTTTGTAAAGCCTTGATAAGTCATCTCAATTGCTGTCTTATCACGCATGGCTTCGATGATGGGCGCGAGGAACTGTTCGCCGGAAGGAACAGGTTCAAACAGAATTTGGTCGGATAGTTCTTTGCTGTCTTTGAGCAGACTATCCATAGACATAAGATTCAGCAGGCGCAAGCGCAGATCTGCATTACGCAGGTCGGTTGCCTCCTCAATATAGTACTCGTTGTTCCCGTTGCACTTGATTTTAACTTCAAAGAGCACCTCGACAGTAGTTTTCCAACGGTGGAAATTACTCTCGGGGAGATAGTCCTGTTTGTACTCGTTGGCGTTTGCGTGCGCCCACTTCTCGTCTATCGCGGCGCGTGAAATAGGACCGCGTAAGATGGTGTTCAAAAGCCAGATATAGCAGTTAAACAGATAGGCAGTTGACGATTTTAGTTTTTTCTTCGTTTCCATGTGCGTTATGATTTTCGGCTGCAAAATTACTGCTTTAAACTCCCACAAAGTGAAAGACCGTGCAAAATTACGCAAAAAAAATGACATGTGCAAATAGAATGAGAATTTTTGAAGAAAATAGGCCGGTATAGGAAGGAATAGGATGCTATAGGAATGAATAAGATAGAAAACGTACCGCAGGTAAACAGCCACAAAAAAAGCGCACATAAATGTGCGCGCATAGACGCTAATCGAATAGTGGGAGAAGGAGATTAGTTCTGTTGTTGATTATCAAACCACTCCTGGCATAGAGTGCGGAGGCGGGGTTCGTCGTGAATGAGGGAACGAAGGGCGGCGAGGCCTTGGACATTGCGTTCGCTGTTGAGCCAGAGATGGAGATAACCGCCTTCGGCGTATTTCTCGTGGAGATGATCGAGGGTGCGCTGATAGAGCGTGTCAAAATCGGCATCGGGAAGGAGTTTGAGGCTATAGGCCATGGTGCGATGAATGACGGTAAGGGGATCGATCTGTCGATCGGATTCAGCAACGATGGCACCATAGATGGTTCGCGGCGGGTTCTTGCCGCTGGCACGATGATCTTCGACGGCATCGCGCATGGTCATTAACTGCTCTTGAGTGAACCATTGACGCAAGTTTTCATCGGCCATGAGGATCTCACCGGAATGGATATGATGATGCTCGCGATCGAACTTCAAGCCCAGATCATGGTACGCGGCAATGACGTACGCCATGGTCTCGTCAGCATGGTTGGTACGCGCAAGTTTGATACTCTCGCAGATAACCGTCTCGGCATGATCACGCCGATGTCCGCCATCAAAAGCATCATACTGCGGCAGGATTGATTGCTGAATATAAACGTCCAAGGCGAGTTCTGCGGGATGGTCGATGATGCGAGAGACACCGGCTTCTACCAGTTTCTCACGCGGAACAAAGCCCCACGAACATGCCACAAAAGGCACATTGGCATTCTTTGCCGTTTCAAAATCCACCAGACTGTCGCCTATATAAAGTACCATTTGGTCATTTACCATTTTCTCATTTATTGGTACATTGTGCCATTGAGCCAAGATGTCATATACTATCTGCGGATTGGGTTTGCGTTCGATGCCTTCTCGTTCACCGAGGATGACATCAAAGATTCCGGGAAAGAAATGATTAACGATCTTCTCCGTTGCGGCTTGGTACTTGTTGCTCGCTACAGCAAGATGATGTCCCTGCTTCTTGAGTGTATTCAATAGATCGGGAATGCCGTCATACGGACGCGTGTAATCGCAATTATGCGCATCGTAATACGGCACAAAATGTGCTCGAACGCGCAGGATGTTCTCCTCCGTGCGCTCCGCTTCAGGCAAGGCACGACGGATGAGATTATTGATACCGTTCCCCACCATGCGAGGGTATTCCTCAATGCGGTGTGTCGGGTACCCCGTCCGCTCCAACGCATAATTGCACGCATAGCCTAAATCATCAATCGTGTTGAGCAACGTACCATCCAAATCAAAAATTATCGTCATTACTGAATTCATTTTTGGCGCAAAATTACGAAAAAAAAACGAATTGTGCAAATAAATCTTGCATATATGATTTTTTTTTTGTACCTTTGCAGCGAATTTTGAAAATAAATAGTATTAATCATAAAAACACACAGAATTATGCGTACAACATTCAATCGCCTTCGTGCAGTAAAAGACAGTCTTCCTCATGGCAGCATGGATTCTATTGCTACCGAGTTGGGAATCACAGGAGAAGAAGTCCGTGCTTATTTTAACGGAGAAGGAAATGCCGATTATCACATGGAAGCTGGTCCTGAGGGAGGTATTGTGGAATTCAGCAACACCCGTATTCTGGAGGCAGCACTGCGTCGTGCATGGGAAGCTCAGAATGCACTTTGATGACAGTGAAAAAGTATCATTTATCGGTTATTAAAAGGATGGTGACTCTAATGCTATGCATTGGAGCACTACCTTTTATAAATAACGCGGGCGCGTACGCGAGAGAAGAAGCCGAAGAGAAAGTTGCAATTCAGGACTCCTCCAACGTGACAGTAACGGAGAAGAAACAGAGCAAGTGGCTTGATGATTACAGTCAGCCAGTAGGCTTGACTTACGGCGTAAAAGCGAATGTAAATGCCGCGTATCTATGGCGCGGTTTGTATGCAGGTGGTCCGAACATTCAGGCGAGTGCGAACATCGGTTATGGTGGTGCATATTTAGATGTTTGGTGTAATCTGGGAGCAGAAGGATGGATATTCAAAGTATTTCAACCCGAGGTAGATATCACTTTAGGTTTCAAACGTTGGGGTCTGAATGCGTACATCTTATTCATCCATAATTTCAATAGCGGATTCTTCGATTTCAATAATTACCACGACCACGGTAATCGCTTGGAGTTAGACGTGCGCTATACAGTAAGCAGTAAGATTCCTTTGAGTTTCCTCTGGGCTACTCGCTTGTCCGCCGCAGATGGTTATCTGAATGAAGCAGGAGAGTTGATGCGCGCTTGGTCAACTTACGCAGAGCTCAGTTACACACAGAAGTTGCCTCACGGTCTGAGCCTGTACGGCGCAATAGGCATTTCGCCTTGGCGTAGCGTATATTCGAATTACGAGCAGAGGTTCAGCGTAGCGAATGTGGACATTCAGTTGCGTAAAGATTGGGACATCAGTACGCATTGCGGAATGATGCTGAAGAGTCAGATATCCATCAATCCTTCTGCCATCGCGGCAGACCGCACAAGTGCATTTTGGCACCCCGCATCCCCAGAAAGACAAAGCGTCAATCTCAACGTCTCATATGGGATTTATTTGAAATAATTGGTAATTAGTTTTAGGATATGAAAAAGATTTTCTCTATTTTGGCTGCCACGATGATGGCAGTGACTGTAATGGCTCAGGAAGAGGAGGCAAGCAAGCCTGTTTCCTTCGCTTATGAGGCGGGAGCCGAAATCGTTAGCGCCTATATTTGGCGTGGTCAATACAATGGTAGTTTGAGTTTTCAACCAACCGCCAGTGTAGGATTTGATGCGTTGGACGAAGCTATTCAGTTCCGTGCAGGCGTTTGGGCGAGTCTGGGTGCCAGCGACTGGATGTTCAAACAGAATAAGAACGACGGACGTGGTTATACGAAATTCATGCCGGAGTTGGATGTCATCCTCTCTTTCTCCGCTTACGGAGCCAGTGTCGGTATGAACCATTATTACTACTGTGACGGTACCAGTTTCTTCAACTGGAAAAGCGTAGATGATATCTATAACTTCGGTAGCACCAGCACAACGGAAGTTTGGGTAGGTTATAACTTCGAGCATTTCTTCGGTCAGAACGCCTACATCAATTGGTACACCACGGTAGCCGGTAACGATCTCGTGTACGGAGAAGATGAGTTTGGGGACGAGACTTATCGCCGCGCATGGAGTTCGTACCTCGAGTTGGGATATAGTTATACATGGGAGAATATCGGTTTGACATTAGGCGGAGAACTTGGTATGTCACCTTTTGCCAGCGATCTGTATGGTAACTCAAAATTCGCCGTTACGAACATTTCCGTCAAACTCAATAAAGAGTGGGAAGTGGGACCATGCACTATTGATCTGTTTGCGCAGGGTTCGCTTAACCCGGATGGTGTAAACACTCAAAACGCATATATCTCCGGAGCCGGCGACGAAAAGCTATACAACCAGAAATTGAATGCAGTTATCGGTTGCGGCTTCTGGTTCTAAGAGTGCTCGCCTGTGAATAAGCAAAAGACCATCGGTGCACTGATCGGGATAGCCGTCTGTGCCATGTTGATTTGGGGTTGGGATAACGACCCCAAATCATCGTATTATCGCAACGAAGGAAAAGTGTTCGGAACTTATTACAACATCCGTTATGAGGCTACCGAAGACTTGGAAGAGGCTATCCAAACGGCTTTTGAAGCATTCGACAACAGCCTGAGTCTGTTTAATCCCCACTCTATTCTCAGTGCCATCAACGATAACCGCGATACTGTGACCAACGCAACTTTCGAGCAAATGTGGTCCGAAGCAGAACGCGTTTATGTCCTTTCTAATGGTGCATTCGACATCACCGTGGCTCCTTTAGTAAAGGCTTTCGGATTTGGGAGAAAGAGTGATCAGTATGCTACCATCCATCCTCAGACAATCGATTCTATCCGTTCATTTGTCGGTTTCGACAAAGTACAACTAATTGACCATAAGATCATTAAGTCCGACTCTCGCGTACAGATAGACGGTGGTGCCGTAGCTAAAGGACAAGCTTGCGATATGATTGCCGCAGTGCTGCGCGACCATGGTTGTACGAACTATCTCGTGGATATAGGAGGCGAAGTAGTAGCACATGGTATAAACGACAAAGGACAAGCGTGGCATATAGGCATCACTAAGCCGAACATCAATAACGAAGGCGCACAGGAGGAATTGCAGGAGATATTGGCGGTGAGCAATGTCTGCATGGCTACCAGCGGTAATTACCGCAATTATTATTACGCAGACGGAGAGCGCCGCAGTCACACAATCGACCCCCGCAGCGGTTATCCCGTGCAGCACTCGCTGCTGAGCGCTACGATCGTCAGCTCCTCTTGCATGCGAGCCGATGCATTAGCTACCGCTTGTATGGTACTTGGTGCTGAAGAGGGATTAGCCATGATTGCACGCGCAAAAGATGCCGCTTGTTACTTCATCGTGGCGCAAAATGACAGTTTGATGGTCATTCAGTCACCAAATTGGGAAGAATTTATTAAAAAATAAAAAAAATCCTTGCATATTTGAATAATTTGTTGTAATTTTGCAGGCTTTTTGGATTTAAATGGGTAAAAAGGGACTTTTCATATTGCTTATAGCGGTGCTCCTCACAAGTTGTGGCGAGTATCAGCGTTTATTGAAATCGCACGACCCTGAGGAGAAATATCAGGCGGCGTTGATGTATTTCAATAATAAGCAGTATATCCGCGCCCAGACGCTGCTCGACGATGTATCTTCATATTACCGCGGAACGGAGCGTTCAGAGGATGTGTTGGCTTATTTGGCGCGCTGTTATATGGGTCAGAAGAACTACACCTCTGCTACTGATTATTACGAGGCTTATACCAAGAATTACCCAAAAGGTAAATATGCGATTGAGGCGTATTTTCAAGTGGCTCATTGTTTATATCTCGATTCCCCCGATGCCCGTTTGGACCAAGACATAACGGAAAAAGCGATTGATGCTTACACCGTTTTTGTAGAACTATACCCAGAGAGTCCTTACGCAGAACAGGCGTACAAAGAGATGAGCGAGATGTACGACAAGCTCGCTTACAAAGAACTGCTGAATGCAAAGTTATACTATAATCTCGGATCCTACTTGGGTAATAACTACCTCAGTTGCGAGATTGTTTGCAAGAATGCGCTCAAGAATTTTCCCAGCAACAAATATCAGGAGGATTTCAGTTGGCTCATCCTGCAATCCAAATATCAAGAGATGGTCAACTCTTTTGAAGAAAAACTGCCTGAACGTGCCCGCGATGCACAAGACGAATACTATAATTTCGTAACCGAGTTTCCTAACTCCAAGCATCGCAAAGAGGCAGACAAAATGCAAGATAAAATACGTAAAACAATTAGAGAATAAACATATGGATTACAAGAATTCAAAAGCCCCCAAGAACACCATTACACGCGACATCAATCAGTTGACAGAAGGCGTAGGTAATGTGTATGAAACTGTAGCTATCATCGCTAAACGCGCTAACCAGATCAGCGTAGGCATCAAGAAAGAACTGGATGCCAAATTGCAGGATTTCTCTATTCCGCAAGACTCTTTGGATGAGACGTTTGAGAACAAAGAGCAGATTGAGATCAGCCGCCAGTACGAGCGTCTTCCCAAAGCTACTTTGATGGCTACTCAGGAGTTTATCGACGGAGAGCTCATTTATCGTACCGGAAACCGCGACGACGCGTTAAAATAAGCCGGTTAGCGACGTTAAAACGTTAAATCGTTAAAACGTTACCATGTTAGAAGGCAAACGCATCATTGTTGGTATCAGCGGAGGCATCGCTGCGTATAAGATTCCCGAACTGATCCGTTCCCTCGTCAAAGCGGGCGCGGAGGTGAGAGTAGCGACGACGCAGAACGCCCTGCAGTTTGTAACCGAGTTAACCCTGCAAACCGTTTCGGGCAGCAGGGTTTATTCGGATGTGTTTGCCGCCATAAATGAACATGCCACAGAGCATATCTCCCTGCCCGAATGGTGCGATGCGATGATTGTAGCTCCAACTACGGCGAACGTACTCGCCAAGACGGCCGCCGGTATAGCGGATGACGCCTTGACCACCACAATCAGTTCCTGCATCGCCCGCAAACCGGTTCTCTTCGCTCCTGCTATGAACGACAAGATGTGGGAGAACCCCGCTACGCAACAATCTATCAATACCATCCGTACATGGCCAAACGTACGTGTCATAGAACCGGACTGCGGTCCCTTAGCATGCGGGACAAGCGGAAAGGGACGCATGCCTGAAATAGAAGTATTGCAAGAAGCGCTCGAGTATGCATTGACACCTCAGACAATGCGTAACCAACGCGTGCTCATCACTGCGGGGGGTACACAAGAGAAGATTGACCCCGTGCGATTCATCAGTAATTACTCAACAGGAAAGATGGGCGTAGCTTTGGCTCATGCCTGTGCCCGTAGAGGTGCGCAGGTGACGCTTGTTTGTGGAGCCGTTTGTGCTCCCGTGTATAATCCTTTCAGTACGATTCGAAGGATTGATGCGCTGTCCGCGCAAGCGATGTACGAAGTATGTTGCGCCGAGTGGCCAAAGAATAACTGCGCTATCCTCTGTGCTGCAGTCGCTGATTTCACTCCCACAGAGGTTGCTTCCCAGAAAATGAAAAAAGAGCAACTTCTCAGCTCTAACACGCTCACCCTTTCTCTCAAAGAGACGCCTGATATAGCTCGCGCCTTAGGAGAGAGCAAAAAAGAAGGACAGATACTCGTCGGTTTTGCACTGGAGACAGAGCATGAAAAAGAGAATGCGCTCCACAAATTGGAACGCAAACATCTCGATGCGATAGTGTTAAATTCACTCCGTGACAAGGGGGCTGGTTTCGGAACGGATACAAATATTGTTACAATCCTGCAATCCGATGGTTCAGTAACAGCCCTCCCCCTACAGACAAAAGCTGCTATTTCCGAAGAAATCCTAACAGCCCTTTTTTCTTAGGTTCTTCTTGACTTTCAGCCGTTTCTTCAGGTTTCCACTCTTGTCGCTCTTCAATGTCGCCTAATTGGCTTTGTACATAAGCGATAACATCCTGCAGTCCTTCTGTAAAATGCGCAAAATCTTCCTTGTACAAGAAGACTTTATGCTTCTCAAACGACGGAGCTTCCTCCCCCTCCGCCTGACGGCGTTTGCTTTCCGTAATGCATAAATACAAATCTTCGTTACGCGCTTTGCGAACGTCTAAGTAGTAGATGCGTTTTCCTGCTTTGACGGAACGGCTATACACGATTTCTTGTTCGTGTCTTTCTTCGTTCTTCTCCATTTTTTTTATATATTTTTTATTAATTTGAGGAAATTCGCGGCAAAATTACTAAAATTCTTGCACATATGCAAATTTTTTTGTAACTTTGCGCGATTTTTTTACTGATTGACTTCGATGATTAATAGAACAATGGTTCGAACGCGCGTTGTACAGACGCTGTTCGCTTACTACAAAGCCCCGGGCAAGACCCTTATTACGGCGCGCAAAGAGTTGCGTAAAAGTTTTGCAGACACTTATGATTTATACTTCGTGCTCCTTGATTTTGTCAATGAGCTGACAGCTTATGCACAGCAACAACTGGAGGAGCAATCTGCACGCTCTCGCGCTACGCACACGTTATGGAAACCCAACCGTCGGTTTGTGGAGAACCGTCTGGCACAGCAACTATTTGATAATCGCGCTCTGCGCGCGCATGTGTTAGAGCAGCATCTATCCTGGGACTGCGGCATGTCTGCCGTATCCGAGATTTACCGTCAGATGACAGAGAGCGATTTCTACCGCACCTACATGGAGGCGGAGAGTTGTACATACGACGATGACAAACGCCTTTGGCGGCAGATATACCAATACCTGCTTGCAGACAGCGACGTACTACACGATGCGCTGGACGAAATGGAAGTGGTATTGGATAAATCAAACTGGACGACCGATGCGGATGTTGTTATCAGTTATATTATCAAAACCATTAAGCGTTTCAAACAGGATAGCACGCCGGAGACCCCTTTATTGGAGATGTTTGATAGCGAAGACGAACTTAACTTCGCAATGACGCTCTTGGAAAAAGCGTTAACCGGTCACGAAGAATATGAGCAGCAGATTAATTCGCACCTCAAAGGATGGGAGGCGGATCGCATCGCCTATATGGATCGCATCATTTTAGAGACAGCTTTGACGGAGATTTTGACCTTTGAAGACATCGCGCTCACGGTCTCCTTGAACGAATATATCGAGATAGCTAAAGAGTACTCGGGCGAGAAGAGCTACATGTTTATCAATGGAATTCTCACGGAAATATTGAGAGACATGAAAAACAACGGAGATTTCTTCAAAGCGCTGACACTCAAGTAATCACGTAAATAATTTATAATCAATACAATTATGTTAAATCTTATTTTTTTACAGGCAGCAACGACTGCAGATGGACAGCAGGGTAATCAATGGTCTTTCTGGATCATGATGATTCTCATTTTCGTAGTATTCTATTTCTTTATGATTCGCCCTCAAACGAAACGCCAAAAAGAGCTTCAGAAACAACGCGAATCGATGAAGAAGGGCGATAAAGTTGTAACCGCAGGTGGTATCTATGGTGAGATCAAAGAGGTGCAGGACAACACTTTCATCATCACTATTGCAAAAGATGTCACCATCAAAGTGAGCAAAGAGAGTGTCTTCGCAGACGCTTCCGAAGTTGCTATGGAAGAGAAGAAATAACTCGTCCGTCGTTAAACCATTAAATTGCAGATTCTTGAAAAGGGATTTTCTTACATTCCTGTTGTTCGTAGCGTTAGCGGCAATGATCTGGTACGGACATGCGATGCATTCTGTCCGTAATACGATTGTTCCGGTACTCATCCAGTACACCGGTAAACCCGGAACTATTGGCTTGGAGGGCGATGGACTGCCTTCCACTGTGATGGTTGAGATCCGGGATGCCGGTTCGCGCTTGAACACTTATCATAAGGATCCCCTTCATCTCACAATTGATTTACGCCCATACATACACGGCGACAAAGGAACAATTCATATTCCTTCCGATGCGTTGCGACGCAGTATAAGCGACTTGCTGCAAGGTACGAGCAGATTGATCGAAGTCAAACCAGACGAGATTATATGTCCCTATTTCACCGAGCAGGAGAAAACGGTCCGGGTAGCTTTCTCCGGGGAGATGACTACCGCCAATGAGTATCAGATTGTAGGAAAACCACTTATCAGTCCGCAGAAGATCAAGATCTACGGTCAGGATAAACAATTGGAGAATATTGATACCCTTTTCACCGTGCCCACCCCTCTTCAGGAACTTAGCGACACCACGATTATGCGTATCGCATTGGCAGTTCCTCAAGGTATTCGCACCGACACGGATAGCATCAGTTTACGTATCATCGCAGAGCGATATACTGAGAAGAAGATGCTACTACCGATACATGTGATCGGGGCACCGAATGGTTACACCATCCGATTATTCCCGAATCAAGTTGAGGTCAATGTGCGTGTGGGTATCAGTCATTTCGCGGAGGTGCAGACTAAAGACATACGCGCCATATGCAAGTACATGCCTGAACGCAAGGACAAACTGGATGTAGAAATCCAATACTCCAACCCGTATATAACCGCCGCATGGGCTTTTCCGGGGGTAGTAGAGTTTTTATTATTAGAACAATAAGCAATGAAAAAAATTCAAATGGTGGATCTGCAGACGCAGTACACCAAGATTAAAGAAGAGATAGATGCCGGTATAGCGGAAGTGATCAACAGCGCTTCCTTTATTAAGGGTCCAAAAGTAGCTGAGTTTCAAGCACATCTGGAGCAATACACGGGTGCTAAACACGTGATCAATGTAGGTAATGGTACGGATGCACTGCAGATAGCTCTTATGGGACTTGGGCTCCAACCCGGTGATGAGGTGATCACTCCTACTTTCACTTTTATTGCGACTGCTGAAGTAGTGGCATTATTAGGTCTGACGCCTGTGGTAGTAGATGTTGATTGGGAGACGATGAATATGGATATTGAGTCTGTTCGCCGCGCTATCACACCTCATACAAAAGCTATTGTACCGGTTCACTTGTTCGGTCAATGCGCGAACATGGAAGCGATCATGGAGCTTGCTAACGAGCACCACCTCTACGTAATAGAGGATGCCTGCCAGGCGATAGGGGCACAGTACACTTTCTCTAACGGCGAGACCAAACAGGCAGGTACGATCGGACATATCGGCTGCACCTCTTTCTTCCCCTCCAAGAACCTCGGTTGTTACGGTGATGGCGGAGCTATCTTCACCAACGATGATACGTTGGCAGATAAGATGCAAGCTATCGCCAACCACGGATGTCATATCCGTTATCATCACGACGAGGTAGGTGTCAACAGTCGTCTGGACTCGATTCAGGCAGCTGTATTGGACGCCAAGTTGCCGCATTTGAATGAGTATATAGCAGCACGTCAAAAAGCTGCAGCGTATTACGACAAAGCGTTCGCGGACAATGAGAAACTGCTCATACCGGGACGTGAGCCCCACTCAACGCATGTCTTCCATCAATATACGCTACGCGTGGTAGGAGCCGACCGCGATGCGCTGCGTGAGGGTTTGGCAGCGCGTGGCATCCCTGCAATGATATACTACCCCGTTCCCTTGCACCAACAGAAAGCTTACCTCGATCCTCGCTATAAAGACGGAGATTTCCCTGCAGCTGAGCGTTTAGCTGCATGCGTCCTCTCACTACCGATGCACACGGAGTTGGACGAAGAACAACTGCAATTCATCACCTCCAGCGTGCTGGATTTGATTCGTTAAACTGTTAAATCGTAAAGCCGTTAGTTATGCAAAAGGTCGGACTTCAACAAACCATAACGCAGACAACCAAGTTGTCTCCCACTCAGATTCAAGTCATTCGCATGCTCGAGATTCCTTCTATCGAGTTGAATCAGCGTATTAATGAGGAGTTGCAGGAGAACCCAGCTTTGGAGGAAGGACGGGATGAAAACCTATCGGACGAACGGCTGAATGGGTTGGAGGATGAGTTTGATGATAACTACATGCCCGATGACGGCTATGAAGAAGGCAGGCAACGTGATCCTCTGCAAAACGAGGATTTCAACTATGAGCAATACGTCTCTGATGATGAGACGCCGGGATACATGCTCCATCAGCCTTCCAACCCTGTTGATGAGGACCGACGCGAAGTACCAATTATCGGAGGAAGCAGCCTCATTGAGGAACTCAAAGCGCAAGTATACCTCACTGACATGACCAAACCCCAACGGCACATCGCTAAATGGGTGCTGGGCAATATAGACGATGATGGTTATCTGAGACGTACGACCGAACAGTTGGTCGACGATCTAATGTTCCAAGAGCAGTTGAGTGTTACTGACGAAGAGATGGAGTCGATTGTCAAACAAATCAAAGAGTTCGACCCTCCCGGTATCGCAAGTGCGAACTTACAAGAGTGCCTGCTCAAACAACTGGAAATCAAAAAGCCACAAACGGAGTCGGTGAAGATGGCACATACAATTCTCCAAGACTATTTCGAAGCGTTCTCCAAACATTGGTACGACAAGATCAAACAACGCTTGGAATGTACCGACGAGCAGTTCCAGAGTGCCGTTCAGGAGATTATTCACCTGAACCAAAAGCCTGCGAACGCATTCACCGCAAACATGTACGAAACTCAACGGGAGACCATCATTCCGGACTTCACCATAGAGGAGCGGGACGACGAGTTATTCGTTGTCCTCAACACGGGAGATATTCCCGAGTTGCATGTGAGTCGCGAGTACAACGATATGCTCAGCGAATATAGCGCTATGCCGCAGAATGCCGAGACGCGCAAAGCGACTCAGTTCATCAAGCAGAAAATAGACTCTGCACGATGGTTCATTGATGCTATCCAACAGCGCAACGAGACCCTCATGCGCACAATGAAGGAGATTCTCAAAGCCCAATACGATTTCTTCCTGGACGGCGAGGAAAGCAGCCTCAAACCGATGGTGCTGCAAGACATAGCAGACCGCACAGGATACGACGTTTCCACTATCTCGCGCGTAAGTAACAGTAAGTACGTACAGACACGTTTTGGCACCTTCCCCCTCAAGTATTTCTTCTCGGAAGGTATGACAAATGCCGAAGGAGACGAGGTCTCCACGCGTGAGATTAAGAAAATCATGCTGGAACTGATTGCGGAGGAAGATAAACACCACCCCCTCACGGACGACCAGTTGTCGGCGCTTATGGGCGAACATGGTTATCCTATCGCCCGTCGCACGATAGCCAAGTACCGTGACCTTCTGGATATTCCGGTGGCACGTATGCGCAAGACTGTATGAACCGATTAGCAGACATATTATCCCGCATGATGAGCGTGTTGTTATACCCGCTTTTCATCCCTACATACGGGATGATACTCTTCTGCTGTGCGTATGCTATTCATGTGAGACCTCTGCCGTTTATCTGGTCTCTCGTAGCGATTACAGGTACGTTTATTCTGACATGTTTCCTGCCAATGAGTGCTATATGGCTGATGATTCGCCGCGGACAAGTAGCTGATATACAGATAGTCAACGCCAAGGAACGTACGATGCCATATATCTACACTCTTTCGGGTTTTGCTTTTTGGGCGTATTTCCTGATACAAGTGCTCAAAGCACCTATTTTTCTGGGCTTCATTGCGGTGGGAGCAACAGTAGCAATAGGACTCATCGCCCTCATCAACCGAGTATGGAAGATCAGCGCGCACCTCACGGGCATGGGAGGACTGTTCGGAGGACTGATGAGTTATTGTCTTGCTATCTGCGCTACTCCTACGTGGGGCACTATCATCGGATGGTTGCTACTCTCTTTATTACTAATGTACGCGCGCATACGTCTTGACGCGCACACATCTGCGCAAGTATGCGCAGGATGGCTTTTAGGCATTACCTGCACGTTCATTCCATATTGTTTTGCCGTTTATGCGTTGTAAGATTCGGATATATATACTCTGCTTGCTGATGATAATCAGCTTTCCGCTTATGGCTCAGTCTCTGAGCGATTCTGCACGTATATCTCTCCTGACCTGCACGCCCGGACAAGAACTCTACGCGCGTTATGGTCACACTGCCATCCGCGTATGCGATCAAGAAAACAATATCGATATCGTCTTCAACTACGGAATTTTTGATTTTGAGACCGACCATTTCTATTGGAAATTCGTCAAAGGGGAGACGTGGTACGAATTAGGCGCTTCGTCATACCGGTGGTTTATGCACGAATATATACTAACGAATCGTCCTGTCTATGAGCAAACCCTCCGTCTGACGGCATCGCAACGCGAAGCATTATGGAAGGCCTTGCTGTTCAACTATCAACCCGAGCACCGCAAATACCTCTATAATTTTGTTTTTGACAACTGTGCTACTCGTCCTTTTGCGCTGATTAGCAAAGTTATTGGAGACACTCTCCTTTCCGATTACAAAGGTTATACAGGTACTACTTATCGGACTTTCATCCGTCATTATACGGGTGCGCTTTCTTGGGAGAATGCCGGTATTAATCTGCTCTTTGGTCCGAAAGCCGACCGTCCGATGAGTTCGGAACAGCGCCTTTTCCTGCCCGAAGAGTTAATGCTTTATCTGGCACAGACACATCGCTTGGACGGTACACCGTTGATGAGCGAGAACCATATAGGACTTTTCAGAATTGAAGCTACACCTTGGTATGCTTCTTGGCCCTTCGGCCTGGTGATTTACACTTTGATTGTAGCAGCAGTCAGTCTCTTTGACCGCCGTCGTGGAAAATGGTCTTGGGGGCTCGAAGTAGCAGCAGGTATTCCCTACGCATTGCTGCTGATGATCGTGACTTTTCTTACTTTCTTTTCGTTACATCCGCTCGTAGGGTTCGGATGGCGATTATTGATCCTTCCTGCAGTTCATTTATGCGCAAGACTTATGTATATTGTACGTTAATAGGCATGCTCATATGCCTTTCACTGAGCGCTGCTCCCCGTTTGACAGTGGTAGCGGTAGTGGATGGAATGACCACGGAGAACCTCACTATGCTCCGTCCTTTCTGGCAGCAAGGCGGTTTGAGGACACTGAGCGAAGAGGCTTTCCAGACCTCGATAGCTTATCCTCATCTGGTGTACGGCGGAAATGAGACGACCGCTACGCTCATGACAGGCGTCACGCCCGACCGTCATGGTTATACCATGGATATCTATTTTCAACGTCAGGACCGCAAACAGCATGCCATGTTGGAGGACGAGACCGCCCATGGTATCGGTACCTCGCTCCGCCTCTCGCCCCGTCACCTGCTTTCACAGACGATTTCTGACCGTATGCGGTTACGCTATCCGGACGCGAAGATCTACGCTGTAGGTATCCAACCTGAGACGACAATTCTCTTGGCGGGACATACTGCAAATGCATGTTGTTGGTTAGATGCGAGCTCGCAACAATGGTGTACTACTGCTTCTTATGCCGAAGGACTTCCTTCTGCAGCCTACGAGCAGAACCAAAACGGACGAATAGCGGCATTGATGGCGCATGAATGGCACCCAAGACTGGACATTCTTACCTATTCGCACCCCACAACGCAGGAACAAAAAAAAGGATTCTCCTATGCTGTAAAAGACGTACTATACCGCTCTCCGGAAGCTAATACGCTGGTTATCGAGTTGGCATTGGAACTTCAAAAACAACAGAAAATGGGCATCGATGCTACGCCGGACCTATTGATGATTCAACTGCATACGCTCAGCCCAAAAGCCGAATCGGATCAAATAAACTCTGCGGAGCACGAAGATATATACCTTCGTCTAAACCAGGACTTGGGTTTTCTCATGGACCAACTAGACCGCCGTATAGGACGGTCTAACTACCAACTGCTGGTAGTAGGACGTCCTGTCATGGGAGCCTCGATACAAGCAATGAGAGAGTTACAAATACCTGTGCAACAATTTAATACCGATCGTGCGGCAGCGCTTACCGGTACCTATCTCATGGCGCTTTATGGTCATGAACGATGGGTGGACGGCTCGTACGGACAGTCGATTTATCTGAACCGCACGCTCATCGAGCAAAAACGCTTGAACTTAGAGGCACTTCAACGCCAAGTCTCTAATTTCCTCATGGAGTTTGAGGGCGTACAGATAGCGATGCCGGGACTGGATGCCATGAGGTATCCCCTGCTTGGTTCTACCCTCTGCAAACGTCATACGGGCGACGTAGTGCTTATGCTCCAACCCGGGTGGCAACTCATGCAGGACGAAGAACAAGCAGTGGATCGGGTGATTGATGACAACCCCACCTCGCCACTCTTCCTTTGGAGCGGTTCGCTTCGTCCTATGCCACAACATTCACTCTCCGCTATTGATGTTGTTGAGTTGATAATTGACAAATGACCAAATAAATGGTAAATA
>Ga0256407_10005167_pt1 | contig 21191 bp, 6 predicted proteins | sample RumenRJG_04DNA_FD_193489 | JGI IMG/M metagenome (GOLD analysis project Ga0256407, IMG submission 193489) | Bovine rumen microbial communities from Lethbridge, Alberta, Canada - RJG_04 | ecosystem: Host-associated > Mammals > Digestive system > Stomach > Rumen | place: Canada: Alberta | collected... | reverse complement strand
TTGATGAGATGCACAGGTTTCCTGCAAAGTCAGGCATGGCCGCAACATGGGTGTGGACATAGCTTGCCAGGGTGTTTTTCTCCATGAAGCCGTCCTGAAGCTCGTATGAGCCTTTTCCTCTTGTTATCCTGAATGCCAACGGATTTTTCAGGTCGTTGACGATGACCTTTGAGTAGTGGAATTCATGGCCGTGGAAGGTTTCGCCCTTTTTGGAGATGATGTTGTCCTCCTGCACCTCCGCTATCGTGTATTTCAGCGCCTGAACTCTATCTGTTAAAACGGCCTTGTACGGGTAGATGTCAACCACCTTATCGTCATGAATGGAGTTCATCAGATACATCAGCCCTCCGCATTCGGCAAAGATGGGCCTTGACTCATTGTGGAACTGCTTGATGTCCCTTAACATTTGAAGATTGGCTGACAGTTCCTTTGAGAAAAGTTCAGGATATCCTCCGCCGATATAGAGTCCGTCAACGTCAGGCAGGCTTTCGTCATTAAGCGGCGAGAAATACTCTATTTTTGCATTGTTCGCTTCAAGGGCTTCGATGTTTTCCTTGTAGTAGAAATTGAAGACCTCATCATATGCAACACCGATTTTAACGGGTTGCTTGTTCAGCCTGTTCCAGATCGGTATGGTTTCGGAGGTGATTTTTGGCGCTGATTTGGCGATTTCCACCAATCTGTCCAAATCGATTGATTCCCTGATTGTCTTTGACCATATGTCAATGAATCTGATTGAAGTTTCCCTTTCACGTGCGGGAACAAGTCCCAAATGCCTCTGTTCGATTGAAATGTTGTCGTCACGGATGATTCCACCGATGACTTCGGTTTTGGTGATTTCCTCAATCGACCTTTTGGTTTTCTCATAATGGGCCTGGTTTTTTACCTTGTTTAAAATCACTCCTGCAATGTTTATTTCAGGATCAAGCGCTTTGAATCCCAAAACCAAAGCGGCGGCACTTTTGACAAGGCTTCTTGAGTTGATGATCAGAATCACCGGCGCTTTTAGAGCTTTTGCTATTGAGGCAGTGCTTCCGATGTCGTTTATGGAGTCGATTCCCTCATAAAGTCCTCTAACGCCTTCGATGACTGCAATGTCCTTTCCTTTCATGCCCTTAAGATATGAATCCCTGATTTGGCCTTCCTTCATGAAAAAGGAATCAAGGTTCCTTGAAGTGTTTCCTGTTGCCAGGGTATGGTAGGATGGGTCTATGTAGTCGGGGCCTGCCTTGAATGGCTGAACGTTGTATTTTTCGCTTAAAGCTTTCATTATTCCGGTGGCGATTGTTGTCTTTCCGACCGCACTGCCGGTACCTGCAAGAATTATTCTCATGTTAATATTATTTATTTTGTATATTTTATTAACTTATTGGATTTTTTAAAAATCATGTTTTGGGTAATTTTCATAATAATTGTGTTTTTCCGGCTATGTGTGATTTTTCATCTGAATTTGATATTTTATTCATAAATATTTAATTAAGTCTAAAATAATTTTAACTCGTGTATAATTTATGTTGTAGTTTTTTGTATAAAGATTATAAAATATGGTAAATATTCATTAATTTTTTATATCTGTATTCATATTTATTTTAATTTATAAAGCTTTTTGTTTATGGAAGATTTGGTAAATCAATAAATAATGCATTTTTTTTTTCAAAATTTATACATATTTTAATATTTATAAATAATATTACTTATTGTTTTAAAAATTTGATTAAATTTCTGTATTTGTGGTTAATCATATTGCTTAAAATTATAAAAACCATATAGATTATTTTATATATAATATGGAAGTAATATAATAACTGATTAATCTGAAATTTATATTTATTATTATTATTCGGATTAAATCAAAAAAATGAGGTTGCGTAATGAAGAAATCGAAACTTTCAATATTATTGCTATTTTTAGTAATGATATTAGCAATTTCTGCAGTTTCAGCTGCAGATACAAACGATACTTCAGACTCAGCCGTACAGGCTGTAGATGAGGCGCCTGTTGACGAGGTTGCCTCTTCGGACGTTGACGCTGTTGCGGCGACGGACGATGCGGGCGTGTTGAGTACTGGAGGGCAAAATTTCACCCAACTTAAAGATAAAATCGATAACCCTGAATATGGTGTGATGGTTAATCTACAATCTAACTATACTCGGGTCTCAAACGAAGAGACAATTGTTATTGATGATGATCTTTTCATCGATGGTCATGGATACACCATTGATGCAAATAATGCTGGTGGAATTTTTGAGATTAAGGAAGACCATGCTGTAATCTTAGACAACATTGTCTTTATCAATGCTAATGTAGAAAAAGGTGGAGCTATTTTTAATGGCGGAAAAGTTGTCATACAAAATTGTTTATTCATAAATAATTACGCCACATACGGCGGAGCAATTTACAACACAGCTGACGGAAACGTCGAAATAAAATATGGTTCTACTTTTGAGGAAAATACAGCAACTAAGGGTGGTGCAATATACTCATTAGGTGCTGTCAAAATAGATGATTCTTATTTTAATGACAACACTGCTGAAAATGGTGGTGCTGTTTATGCTGAAGCTGACATTAATTTAAATATCACTCATACGGAATTTAATGAAAACACTGCTACAAACCGTGGTGGTGCTATCTGGTCTACAGGAACTTTAAACATTAAGGATTCATCATTTGACAAAAATGATATAACCAATCGTGTTGATAATGTTGATAATGGTGGAGCTGCTATATTCAGCAATGGTACTTTAGATGTTGACAATTCCGCATTCACTAATAATCTTCTAGGATATGTTGTCAGAACTGGTGACAATAACAACCCTCAATTGATTGACGGTGTTGTTTTAAGCTCTGGTGTTGCTGTAATCAACAATTCATACTTTGAAAACAACAGAGGTACTTATGGTGCGGCTATAACTTCCGTACCTATTAAAAGTTTAGGTTCAACTTTTGCCTCTTTAACAGTAGAAAATTCAGAGTTTGTCAATAACTTGGCTTACAATGGTGCTGGAATCAACGTTAATGCAGACGGCAGTGGTCACACTACTTATTTAATTAATAACTGTACTTTCATAGGCAATAACGCTACAGGTATAGGTAGTCCTGGCACTCCTTCTTCTGGTGGAGCAGTTTTCCTAGCCAGAGACACTGAAGGTACTGTCGCCAATTCAAGATTCTATAACAACACTGCTACTCTTGGTGGTGCCATTAGTATAAGTGCTGCCAAAAACAGTCTAAAAGCAACCGTCGATAACTGTGTCTTTGAAAATAACACAGCTGTCGGATCTGTTGACAGTGAAGCTATTGGTGGTGCTATCCGTATTGGCGGTTTAGCATCCAGTGATAATATGGTTGCCACTATTGAAAATTCCGAATTTACTAATAATGCTGCAGCTGATGGCGGTTCAGCCATTTACAATGCTGGTACTTTAGAATTATCCAACAATACAGCTGATGCTGGTTCAGATATTAAGAGTGTAGGTACTATAACTTCACCTGTAATAGCTGTTGTAACTGCTGATAAGACTACTTACCGTATTGAACAGGTTACATTAACTGCTAGACTTACTGATGATATGGGTAATGTAATTAATGATACTACATTTAAATTTGTGTTCAACACTCCTGCAGGTTTAGCTGCTATTCCTGCTACTCTTGGTGATAATGGTAACTATACAGTTAAATTCACTCCTACCAAAGATGGTGAGTACAATGTGACTGCAGATTATGCTGGTGTTATCAATGCCACTTTCACTGTATACAGGACTTTAACTGATTTAGCTGAAGCAATTGATGGTAAAAGTCAAGTTACTTTAGACGGTGACTACACTTACAATGCTGACTATGATACTGGTTTACTTCCTACTGGTATTGTAATTAATCATAATATAATTATTAATGGTAATGGTTCTGTCATTAATGCTAATGGTGCTAGTATTCATATTTTCACTATTGCTAGTGGTTACACTGTAACTTTGGCTAATGTTACTATTACTGGTGTTAACATGTCTGCTGGTGAGAAAAAGGGTGCTGTAATTAATAATGGTGATTTAACTGTTGACAACTGTATTTTCATCAACAATCAAGTTAACAGAAGAAATGGAGATGATGTTGGTGTTGCAATCAACAACCATGGTACCAGTTTAACTGTTATTGGATCAAAATTCATTAATAACACTTCCCCACATAACTTCGAAGCTACATCTGGTAAAACTATTGAAAATAGTGTTGGTGCAATCCATTCACTTGCTTCTAATGGTGTAAGTATTAAAGATTCATACTTTGAAGGAAATATTGGACGTTGGGGAGCAGCTATTACTTTCGAACAATTAAATCAAGCTACAGCTGCTGTTGAAAATTGTACATTCTACAAAAACATTGCTTACCAAGGTGGAGCAATTAATGTTAATGATGGATGTAAACATGTAGTTGTAACTAACTGTACTTTCGATTCTAATAGTTATATTGGTCCTAATGGTGATGCTACTCACGGCGCTAATGGTGGTGCTATAAGTGTTGGTTGTGGTGCTACTTTAGAACTTTCTGATTCTGTATTTGTTAATAATAAAGGTGATGGCAGTTATATTTCATCCGGTGCTGCTATTAGTTTCTCAGACAATGCTGGAGGTTCAATAACTAACTGTACATTTGAAAATAATGTTGATTTAAATGGTGCTTCCGATATTGATGTTGGTGATGTAAATGGTGCTCCTGCTAGTGTAACTATTAAAGATTCACGTTTCATTAATAGTGATGCTAAAGGTAAAGCTCCAGTATACATTAATAAAGGTGTCACTGGTACAGTTGATAATTGTACTTTTGAAGGAAATAATAAATATGATATTTACAACTCAGGAGATATTACTTTAAATAAAAATACTTTACCTAATGGTGTTTTCAGCAATGGAACAATTACTTCACAAGTAAAAGTAACCACATACGATGCTGTTGTACATTATGGCGGAAAAGTTATCTTAACCGCTAAAATTACAGATGACGTGGGTAACTTAATGGATTGTACTGAGTTCTATTTCCAAGTTAATGCCACTGTTGATAAGTACGGACCTGCAGTATACAATCCTAATACTGGAAAATACGAATTTGAACAAGAATTTAGTTTACCATTAGGCACTTATGAAATTACCATGTATCGCGAAGGTAAGGATTTGACTTATGTCGAAAAGGGTAATTTGACTGCAGTTCCTAAAAAAAGTACCTACTCAGACTTGCAGGCACAAATCGATGCTCTTGCACCTGGTGCAACTTTAGAGTTGACTTATGACTTTGCCTATGATGCAGCTTATGATGGTGCTAAGTTCCCTAATGGTGTTTTAATTAGTAAAGATTTAACTATTAATGGTAATGGATGCACTATTTGTGGTAATGATTCTGTTAGAATATTTAATGTTGCTAATGGTGTTGATTTAACTTTAAACAACTTGACTCTCTGTCATGGTAAAGCTGATATGGGTGGTGCTATTTTCATTAAATATGATTCAAATCTGACTATTAATGATGTGACATTTGAAAAGAACACTGCTACCATGTTTGGTGGTGCAATATATGACGATGGTTCAAGAGTGAATATAACTATTAGCAATTCCGAGTTTATTAATAACACTGCCGCTTGGGGCGCTGGTGCAATAAATGCAGTAAAACAAGGTTCTAGTCTGACTATTGATCACACCGACTTCAAATTCAATAAGGCATATGATGCTGGAGAAGGTGGAGCTATTATGGTTCAAGATCTTAATAGTTTTAAATTAGATTACTGTAATTTCATTAACAATACTGCTAGTGATGCTTCTGGTGCAATTAGTATAACTAAATCTGGTGCTTCTGAATTTGAAGCTATTATAACTAATTCTAATTTCATCAATAACACTGCTGCCGGTCATGCTGGTGCTGTTCTGATTTGGGAAAATCCTGTCACAATTGAAAACTCCAAGTTTATTAATAACACTGCTGCTGGTAATGGTGGTGCTTTAAACATTAGAAAAGCTACTGTGGATATTAAAGAGTCTGACTTCATTAACAACACTGCTGCTGCTGGTGAAGCAATTTATGTTAGGGCTAATGCTAATGCAAGCATTGAAGGTTCCACATTCTCAGGAAATGGCGAAACTACTGACTATTCAATTTACAGTTTAGGAACTTTATCATTAAGTGGAAACACTATTGATAATGTTGTTTATAGTTCCGGAACAATTAACACTACATATACTGCATTTGTTTTAGCAAATCAAACAATCTACACTAATGAATCTTCATATATTTTAAATGCTACATTAACTAATGAAATGGGCAACAAAATATATGACCCTAATCTCAGATTCACTGTAAATGGTGAACAGATAGCTGATCAACCTGCTTACAGTAATGGTGTATACACAGTTACATATGGTCGATTCACCACTGATAATCCTTCTTACCTTATTAGTGTGAATACTACAGATCTTGATACTTTGATTATTAAAACAGGTGTTGTTGTAAACATTTTACGAGGTACTTTCACAGACTTGCAACAAAGAATTGAAGCAGCTAATGGTAATCCTGTTGTTTTAGATTGTAACTTCACTTACAATGCTGAATTTGATAGTGCTATTAAAACTGCTGGTGGTATTGCTATTGGTAGTGATGTAACTATTAATGGTAAAGGTTACACTATTTGTGGTAATGATTCTGTTAGAATATTTAATGTTGCTAATGGTGTTGATTTAACTTTAAACAACTTGACTCTCTGTCATGGTAAAGCTGATATGGGTGGTGCTATTTTCATTAAATATGATTCAAATCTGACTATTAATGATGTGACATTTGAAAAGAACACTGCTACCATGTTTGGTGGTGCAATATATGACGATGGTTCAAGAGTGAATATAACTATTAGCAATTCCGAGTTTATTAATAACACTGCCGCTTGGGGCGCTGGTGCAATAAATGCAGTAAAACAAGGTTCTAGTCTGACTATTGATCACACCGACTTCAAATTCAATAAGGCATATGATGCTGGAGAAGGTGGAGCTATTATGGTTCAAGATCTTAATAGTTTTAAATTAGATTACTGTAATTTCATTAACAATACTGCTAGTGATGCTTCTGGTGCAATTAGTATAACTAAATCTGGTGCTTCTGAATTTGAAGCTATTATAACTAATTCTAATTTCATCAATAACACTGCTGCCGGTCATGCTGGTGCTGTTCTGATTTGGGAAAATCCTGTCACAATTGAAAACTCCAAGTTTATTAATAACACTGCTGCTGGTAATGGTGGTGCTTTAAACATTAGAAAAGCTACTGTGGATATTAAAGAGTCTGACTTCATTAACAACACTGCTGCTGCTGGTGAAGCAATTTATGTTAGGGCTAATGCTAATGCAAGCATTGAAGGTTCCACATTCTCAGGAAATGGCGAAACTACTGACTATTCAATTTACAACTTAGGAACTCTTAAATTATTGGGCGGTAATTCTATTGATAATCTTATTTACAGCAAAGGTGCTTTAGATTCAATTGTTAATGCTACTTTGATTGGTGGTAAGGAAATTCCTGCTGCTTTAGGTGAGGTTGTTTATCCAAATGCTACTTTAACTGATCGTGATGGTAATGCAATTTATGATCCTGAATTTAAGATTAGTGTAGGTGGTGTTGAGCTTAATACTACTTATGATGATGTAAATAAATTATACACTGCTTCTTACACTATTGCTACTGCTGGTAATAAGACCGTTAGCACTAATTATGCTACTACCAATAAGACTGAAGGTAAATATATAGTTGATATGGCAAACGTAACTTCATTCATGATTGACATTTTGGACATCGTTCAAGGCGAAAACGCTACAGTTGAAATAGCTTTAGTCGGCGTCAACGATGAAGGCCTCAACGCTACCGTGACAGTATACATAAACAACAAGCCAATCACAATCACTGTTCAAGACGGTTATGGAAGCCAAAACGTTTCAGGCTTAGATGCTGGCCAATATCCGGTCTTTGCTCAATTCAATGATGTGGACGGCAACTATAACACTGCATACAACTCAACAGTGTTCTATGTGAAATCCACACAGGCTGTCTTGGATGTTGAAATTGAAGACACCGTTGTATATGGCGAAACATTCACTATTTATGTTGACGAGCTATCCGACATGGATGGCAATCCATTGAACGGCATCGTTGTCGTAGACATTGCAGGCAATACCTATAATATTGCAGTTGTTAACGGTACTGGCAGTTTAGAAGTAACCGGTATAATATTAAATGTCACAGATGACGGATACGACTGGACAGCAACATTCGAAAACGAGCTCTACAATACTACTAGCGAAACAGGCACACTCACAGTAATACCTAAATCTGTATATCTTGATGTACGCACCAACGACGGCGTTGCCGTTGGAGAGGAAGGCCAAATCAAGGTCATCTTCTATGATGATGATAATGTATACGCTGGTGAGGAAGTTGAGCTGATCTTTACTAATGAAACCGGAGATATAGTTGCAGTATGCAAAATATTGACTTCAGACGAAGTCCATGGTCCAGAAGGCAGCGACATCCTTGAGTTCACCAAATACTGGAAAATAGGCATGTACTATGTATCCGTCAAATCTCAAAACTTCATCTTTAAACAGCCATCCGAAGACGAGGATGATGAGGATGAAGCTCCTGCATACTATCAATTCACATCTTATGCTGTTGACGGAACCGAATGGGGTACCGGAGTCGCTGTAGTTATTGATGATCCATTATTAGGATATATTCCAGTTAAGGTTGTCTCAAATAGCTTTAGCGATGAGTTCGTAGATGAAGTGTTCTATATTGAGGATTATGCTGTTGCAGATGGCGAATCCCTATATGAATTGTTTGATGCAAATGCTGTTGGAACCGGCATTTATGTAAAAGTATCTCCTGCATTCGAATATCCTGTACACAAGAAAGCGATTGACGCAGTTGTCATTGAAGGCGACGGCGAATATGTATATGGAGGCGAACACATTGTCGTAATCGAACTTGGAGAATATGGCGATTATTATGAATTCACTTCATACGGTGATGAAGCATGCACTATCGAATACGGAACAGGAATCGTTGAAGTCGACGATAGAGTAGGCAAATATATTTCAGTCAAGGTCCTGTCCAATGACTTCGATGACAGATTTGTAGGCCAGACCTTCTATGTACTGGACGATGAGTATGGAGAAGATGAACCGGTTCAATTACACATGATGAATGACAATGATGAGATTGTCCCTGTTGATCTCTGGGTAAAAGTATCTGAATTAAGAGGTTACTATAAACTGATAAACATCACTTGTCCTGCAACCGTTGAGGTTGACAGATTGGACGATGATGTAGACGAATACATCAAAACCATTGAAACTTCATTTGAATATGGTAGGCTTTCAATTGACTTGTCCGGCTTAGAAACAGGCGATTATATTCTCAAAGTAGAAATAGATGATGCAACCTATGAGCTTCACAGCCATGATTATGACCGTGACATCGAATATCCTTACGCTTTACTGTACACTGATGACTATCTCTTCAGAGTTGTTGAAGACCATGTCTACGTTAACAATGTAAACGGCACAGACTGGACACAGTACGGCGATGAGCGCATATTCAACTTCGAGCTATGGCATCACTACTGGATTGATGACGATGAAGTAGATGAATTGTTCGTATACAACACTACCGCAGGCGTCATTATCTATAAGGTAGTGCGCGATGAACATGATGTCATCTTATCAATCGACGAAATCGACAGTTATGTGGTAAATATCACAGACGGCATCAGCGGTTCAATTAACTTGACTTACCTCGGTGCCGGCGAGTATAAGGTCACTGTCATGCTCAACGACACCAACTACACCATCGAAGGATGGGATGAAGATGCTCCAATAGTTTATGAATACACATCATACAATGAAGATGGAACCGTTGAATATGGTTCTGGAACTGTTGAGGTCATCGGCGAAGCTAAAGACGGATTCATTCCAGTCGTGGTAATATTAAATCTACCTGATAGCAGTTTCGACGGCCAACTCTTCTACATAAAGGATGATGCAGATGAAAAAGGCAAATTCTTGAACCAATTATACAGGATGGATGACAACAACGATATTGTTCCTGTCGACATTTGGGTAACTGTATCCAAATTCTCCGACAAGGATACTCCTTACTACGCTGAACATTTCAATGTTGACAAAGCAAACGTTGAAGTTAACGTAACTGTTGTTGGCCAAATCACCTACGGCGAAAACGAAACAGTCACTGTCACTGTAGTCACCCCAACCGGTGAAAAACTGAACGAAACCGTTGAAATCAATATCATGGGCAAAGAATCATTCAACATAACCCTTGCAAACGGCACTGTAACATTCAACCTGACAGGCTATGATGTCGGCACCTACACAATATGGGTGAACTTCTTCGGAACTGACAACTTCTGGGATTCATACAACAACATTAACGGATTCAGTGTTGACAAGGCAACTCCTCAAGTGTCTGTTCGTGCTGTTGAAACACATTACGGATATGATGCTGACATTTCTGTAGACGTAATCGGTGTCTATGGTGAGTATGTTGAAGGCACTGTTATTGTTACTGTTGAAGGCATAGATTATGTTGTTAAGGACGGCAAGATTACAGTTCCTGCCGGATTGGCATCAGGCGTATATAATATCACTGCCAGATTTATTGGAAACGACAACTACAATGAAGCAACCAACGATACCGCTAAGCTGAACATTACCGCATCTGAAGTGACAATTGTCACAATCAGTGTCACCAACGTAACCTATGGTATTGAACCTACCGTTACAATAACCTTGAAGGATGGTGAAGGCAAGAATATATCAGGTCTTGTAGACGTAAGCATCGGCGGTCTTACCGGAATTAACAAGGTCAATGTTGACGGTGTTGCAAACTACACTCTCGGCGTAATGAATGTCGGATCTTACAACATCACTGCAAGCATTGACGGTGTAAGCGACATTGCATTCTTCACTGTTGATAAAGCAAACAATGCTACTATAAATGTTGTTCCAAATGAACCTACCTACGGTGAAGCTGCAAACATTACAGTAAGTGCATTCGATGGCACTGCTCCTATTGCAGGCAAAGCTTATGTAACTGTCGATGGAACTCCTCTTGAAGGTGGCTACCCTATCGATGGAGCTACCGTAATCGGCCTCGGCAATTTAACTGGAGGAGTGCACACTATTGAAGTCGAATTTGTAAGTGATAACTATGCAACTGTAATTGAATTCACATCTGTCACTGTTGGAAAGGCAGCTCCTGAAATTGCCATTACAGACATTGCAGGCAGTGTTGGAGACACTGTTGAAGCAAATGTCACTATTGCTGGCGGAGATGCTACAGGCTTAATATTCTTCAACGGCGAGGTCTACATAGTTAAAGACGGTAAGGCCACCATCCCTGTTAAACTCTTGACTGCAGGCATGCAAACAATTACTGTCATTTACACCGGTGATGACAACTACAGAAACGGAACTGCCAATAAAGAATTTAAGGTTGTTTCACCTACTTCCATTTCAACAGATATTGTAAATGGATCCAGCGTTGACGCTTGTGAAGACATGACTGTTGAAGTCACTGTTGATCCTGCTGTAAACGGCACTTACTCTCTTTGGATTGACGGTTTGGTACCAGATTATGGACCTCTCACTGTTCAAGATGGTAAAGGCAGCCTCATCATTCTTTCCGGAGACTTGACTGCTGGTAAACATAACATTACTGTCCAGTTTGTTGGAGATGAGTTCTACATGGCATCCGAAAAAGTGACTTACGTATTCACCGCTGTTAAAAAGGATTCCATCATTACAATCACCACAGGTGATGTAGTAGTCGATGAGCCTTTGGATGTTACAATAACCATCGGCAATCTGACCGGTGATGTAACAGTTGATGGTGATGTATACCAAGGCACTGTAACATTGACCAACGGTAAAGGAACTTTCACTATCGCTAAGGAAAACATGACCTTCGGTCAAAAATCCATTCGAGTGAGGGTTTCAAACAATGACAAGTATGCCGACAACAGCACTTCTTACGATTTCGAAGTTGAAAAGGCTGAAAACTACACATTCGAGCTCAACATAACAGTTCCTGAAATAAATGCAGGCGAAAACCTTACGTTCAACGTGACCCTGCCTGAAGATGCCAACGGTATTGTGAATGTCACTGTCGACGGCGAATCAGCTGCATTGGCAAATGTCATAAACGGCAATGCTACTGTAGAGATTCCAGCTGAAGCATTCACTGCTGGCAGAAACAACACTATTGAAGTAATCTTTGAACCTGCCGGTGATAAATACAACAGGACAAGTGTTGAAACTGAAATCTATGTAAGCAAACTGGATTATGACTTGACTGCAACCGCTCAAAACATCGAGCTTGGCCAGAACGTAACTATCGTTGTCAACCTGCCTGAAGGCGCTGATGGCAGAATATATGCTGAATTGCAGGGATCTATGTACCCTGGTGCTGACGGCAAAATCATAATCGAAAACCTGACTGTCGGAACCTACACTGCATATGTCTTATTCATTGGAGACAGCATATACAAGGATAACCAGACCAAAGTGACATTCAACGTGACAAAAGTTGTGATTCCAGCTGAAGACGCATTCAACATAACAACACCTGAAAACGCTACAGCTCCTGAATTCACAATCAAGTTGCCTGAAGACGCTACCGGTTTCCTCCTGCTTGACATAAACGGAACTCAAACATTTGTACCTCTTGTAAACGGTACCGCTACAGCCCGTGTTCCTGAAGGATTCGCTCCTGGAAACTACTCAGCTGTCGTTACCTACACAGGTGACAACAAATACGATCCTATCACAACAACTCAAAACATTACTGTAACATCCAATGTTCCAGACAATGCATTCACAATTCCTGACACCGCAAAAGACGGCGAGCCATTAACATATGCAATCAACTTGCCATCTGACGCTAAAGGATACCTTGAAGTTGATGTGGACGGAACAAAACATGTCGTTGCATTAGTCAACGGATCTGCAAGCATTACTGTTCCTGGTTTATCTGCCGGAAACCATAATGTGACTGTTTCATACACCGGTGACGGCAAATACTCACCTGTGACCAAATCAATGGCTATGAACGTCTCTGCTCCGGTATATAAAATCACAAACAACAACAATGTTGCAGCAATTTACTCAGCCAATGCAAACTACAAAGTTCTCATAACTAAAGACGGCAAGGCTGTCGGTGCTGGTGAAAGTGTTGTTATCACATTCAACGGTAAGAAGACCACCGTTAAAACTGATAGCAAAGGTTACGCAACCTTGAAACTGAACACTAAAGTTAAAGTCAAAACATACACTGTCACAGCAGAGTACAAAGGTGTAAAAGTATCCAACAAAGTTACAATCAAACACGTGATTAAGGCTAAAAACGTAAACGTTAAAAAATCTAAAAAGGTCAACAAGATTAAAGTTAAAACCAACAAAGTGAACGGCAAGTTCCTCAAAGGCAAAAAATTAACTTTAAAAATCAAAGGCAAAAAGATTAAAGCCAAAATCAACAAGAAAGGTGTAGCAACATTCAAAGTCAAAAAGAGTGTTCTCAAAAAACTTAAAGTTGGTAAAAAATACAAATACACCGTAACCTACGGTAAGGACACAGTAACCAAGAAACTGAAAGTTAAAAGATAGGGATTAACATCCTTATCCATTTTTATTTTTTTTTAATGCCACCACATCACTGATCTTCGTCATTAAATTTTAATTTATTTTCAATAAAACAGATTTAATATTATTTTTTTGGATATGAGAAATTTGACACTGTTTACAAATAAATTAAGAACAAATCATTTTTCTAAAATTTACCCGCTAATCGTTGTATTTAATCATAATTTTTTAAATAATTATTTTTTTCCGTTCATTATTTTTTTTAAATAATATTGCATTGCTTTATATAATAGCTTTATTAAAATTATATATGATTAATCTAAAATTTAGATTAAATCGCATTATGGAGATATAATAAAATGAATAAATCAAAAATTTTAATTTTTTTATTGGCAATATTGATGATTGTTTCAATCTCTGCAGTTTCTGCAGCAGATATTGCTGATTCTGATGATTTATCTCAAGCTCAAGATGACTCCGCTCCTTTGAAAGTGGATGAAGCTACTGATGTTCAGGCAAATGATGAATCAACTCAATCAGCTGAAACAGGCAATGATCTCGCCCCTCTTCAAGCTTCAATTGATGATAAGGGTGCAGATGAATTATCTGTAGATAAAGATGTAGAAAAATTAAGTAAAAAAAATTCCAGCGTAACCATTGATCCTATTGATAATGTAACTTATGGTGAACCTGTTGTTGTTAAATACAACATTGATAACAGATCAAGCAATGTTACTGTAACTATCTCTTATGATGATGGTGATATAGAGCCTGATGTTGAAGGCGCTGTATGTAACATTGAGGATAACAAAGTAACTATTACCAATTTAACTGCAGGCAAATATGTAATAATTATTTTCAACAATGAAGATGGCAATTACACTGGCAATTCAACTGCCGCTTTCTTCAGTGTAACTAAAGCTACTCCAATTTTTGATGTAAAAGCTTATGTGGATGAATTCGGTATAATTGAAGCAAATGTTACCACCAATAAGGATGCAACCGGAAAAGTCGGCTTTAAAATTGATGATAATGAAGTAAGTTATTATGATATTATAAACGGAACCGTACAATGTGGAGAATTAACCAACAAATATGATAAAGGCACTCACAATGTTACCGTAATCTATAAAGGTGACGATAACTATAAAAACGCTTCATACAACACTACTGTAGAAATTAAAAAAGATGTTCCTGTTATTGAAAATATGACTGCTGTTGTGAATGAATACGGTCATATTGTTGTTAATGCAAACATCACCAAAGGTGCAACCGGAAACGTTATTTTCTTATTCATCAATCCTGATGATCCTGATAAAAACAAAACTGTTTCAATTCCAATCGGTGAAAACGGAACCATCGAATACAATGAACTCACACCATTTGCTAAAGGTAAGTATAATGTCCAAATCGGCTATGCTGGTGATGATAATTACTATGCAATAGCTGAAAATGCTCAAGATGATGTAAATGTTACCAAAGATGTTCCTGATTTAGAAGTTGAATTAAGAAATCTTGAAGGTAATATAACCATTAATGTAACTGCAACCAATAATACTGTTAACGGTCAAGTTAACATTACCATATCCGATAAAAACGGAAAAAATGTTAGAAATGTAACTAAAGAAATGGTCAATGGTGTTGTTGAAGAATTTAACTTAACCGGATTTGCACCAAATGACTATCTGGTTAGAGCAGATTTCTTAGGTTCCAAGGATTTCTATATGGCATTTGCTGTAAATGAAACTTATGTCAGAGAAGACGTTGACATGAATGTAACCGTCTCCGTTAATGAATACGGACAAATCGTTGCTGTTGCTAACTTTACCAAAAACGCTACCGGTATTGTAAAGTTTACAGTTAAAAATGCCACTGATGCAATAATTGGTTACTTCAATGCTACTATCGTAAACGGCACTGCTCAATTTGAAACAAGTGATGTGCTTCCTAAAGGAAATTATACTGTTGAAGCTTATTACTTTGGTGATGACTATTATGCTCAACTTCTAAAACCTGGAGATAAGAATGCAACAATCGCTAAAGAATACCTTGAAGTAACTCCTAAAGTTACCGTTGAAGGAAACCAGGCAAATATCGTGTTCACTTTCTCCGGAAACGCAACCGGTAATGCAACCGCTTTCTTCTTAAACTACGGATCTAATGCTACTTTCGCTATTAAAAACGGTACAGTTGTAATCGATCAAGACTTTGACAATGGTCAACAGTCAGTCTTACTTACTTATGACGGTGATAATAACTATTACGGATTCTATGAAGTATATGCAGACTTCTACGTCAAAGCATCATCATTCATTAAGGTAAATCCTGTAACTGTTGTTTATCAAAACAACGCTATAGTTACCGTAACCTTAACTGACAACAATGATGATCGTAAAGGAAACAATCCTATTGCAAATGCTGAAATTGTAATTACCTTAAACGGTAAAACCTACAAAGGCACAACCAATGCTAAAGGTGTTGCAACCATTTCAATTCCAGCTAACTTAGTTCCTAAAGCATACACCGCTAAAGTGTCATATGCAGGAACCAATGTCACTGTTGGAGACGCAGAAGATCTCAAATTCACTGTTAAAAAAGCAACTCCTAAGGTAACTGCCAAAAAGAAAACCTTTAAAAAGTCCGTAAAAGTTAAAAAATACACCATAACTTTAAAAGACAACAAAGGTAAAGCAATCAAAAAGGCAAAAGTTACCATCAAAGTAGGTAAAAAGACCTTTAAAGCAACAACCAACGCAAAAGGTAAAGCTGTATTTAAGCTCAAAAAATTAACCAAAAAGGCTAAATACAACGCTAAAGTTACCTACAAAGGAAACAAATACTTCAACAAAGTAACCAAAAAGGTTAAAATTACAATCAAATAGAGATTTTTAATCTCTATTACTTTTTTTTATTTTTTCATATATCTGCACCAAAACAAAACACTATATTATAACACATCAACCAATTAAAATTAAGATTCAAACAATAATTATCAACATTATTGACATTACCATTTGTTTAATAAATCATTCTTTTCATTAAATCACAGTTATTTTCGGACCCGTTTTTCGAATCCATGTGGGAAGTCACTCTCCATGAAATTCACATGCACTCCAGATTTCCAATTAACTATTTTTATATAATATTAAAATCAAAAATTTAATCACTAATATATGGTGATTAAATGAGAATACTTCTTATTCATTCTGATTATTTAAACTACAATGTGAAAAAAGAGACACCTGTAGCCGAAGATATTGAAGAAGCCAAAAGAGAAGGCTCCTTTGATGATTCTTTAGTAGTATTTACAGCTGTTGAAAAAGATGACGAAGATAATCCAGAAGGTATCGTTAAAAATCTAGTTAAGGAAGTCATAAAAACCAATGATCAGGTCAAGGCAGAAAACATAGTGTTATATCCATATGCTCACCTGTCTTCATCTTTAGGGTCTCCAAAAGTTGCCGTTCAAATTTTGAAAGATGCAGAAGAGGCTCTTTTGGCTGAAAACTTGACTGTAAAAAGAGTGCCTTTCGGATGGTACAAGGCGTTTGAAATCTCCTGTAAGGGACATCCTTTAAGTGAGCTTTCAAGAACAATCACAGCCGAAGCTGAAGAGGAAAAGGTTGAAAGAAAGCCTTCCAAATGGCAAATTCTTGAAGGAGACAAGATCACTCAAATCGATGACTTTGAATTCACAAACCGTGCCTTCAAGCAATTGGTTGACTATGAGCTCGGATGCGGAGCGTCTGACGAAGGGGAACCTCCACACGTCAAGCTTATGAGGGAAAAGGAAATCTGTGACTATGAGCCTGCATCCGATGTCGGTAACCTCAGATGGTACCCTAAAGGAAAACTCATAAGAGACCTTCTTGCAGATTACGTTTATGATTTGACTGTTGACCGTGGGGCAATGCCTGTTGAAACTCCAATCTTTTATGATCTGGACAACCAGGCAATCTATGAGCACGCATACAAGTTCGGCGAAAGGCAATACAGAACCGACACCAAAAAGAAACTGATGCTCAGGTTTGCGGCCTGTTTCGGTGCATTCAGACTGATGTCCGATTCATATCTCACCTGGAAAAACTTCCCTGCAAAGATCTTTGAACTGACCAGATACAGTTTCCGTTATGAGAAAAAAGGTGAAGTTGTCGGACTTAAAAGATTAAGGGCATTCACAATGCCTGATTGCCACTCATTCTGTACTGACGTTCAGGCATCTTTAGAGGAATTCTCCCAACAGACTGACATGTGTATGCAGACCGGTGTGGACCTGAACCTGGACTTTGAAGTCATATTCAGGGCAACCCAGGACTTCTTTGATGAAAACGAGCAGTGGATGTATGAGATTGCCGACAAGTTCAAAAAGCCGATTCTATTGGAAATCTTACCTGAAAGGCACCATTACTGGGTATGCAAAATCGACCTTGCAAACATTGACGCATTAGGACGTCCTATCGAAAACCCGACAGTCCAAATCGATGTTGAAAGCGGTAAGAGGTTTGACATCACCTATCTCGGTGAAGACGGCGAGCAGCACAACCCTACAATCCTGCACACATCCCCTACCGGAAGTATCGAAAGGGTGTTATGCGCAATGCTTGAAAAGACTGCCCTTGAAATAAACGAACGCTCACCAATGCTTCCGACATGGCTTAGCCCTATTCAGGCAAGAATACTTACAGTCGGCGAAAACCACAAGGAATTTGCAGAAGAGCTCTATGCAAAAATCAACTCCGCAAACATCCGTGTTGACATTGACGACAGGGATGAAAGTGTCGGCAAGAAAATAAGAAACGCAGCGAAAGAATGGATTCCATACATTTTCGTCGTTGGAGACAAGGAAGCTGAAACCGGTAGATTCCAGGTGACTGTACGTGAAACCGGTGAAAAAGTCGACATGACAGTCGATGAATTGATTGATGAGATTAATGCTAAATGTGAAGGAAAACCTTTCAGAAAATTGCCTTTGCCAAAGGACATATCAAAAAGGATTAACTTCCAATAGTTTATTAAAAATAAAAGTTATAGTATAATATGGAGGAAATTTAATGGACCCAATGTATAATATAGGAGAAGCTCTTATTGGAGACGGCCCTGAATTAGCACATATTGATTTATTAATCGGTGATAAACAAGGACCAGTTGGTCAAGCTTTCGCTAATGGTTTATCAAATCTTTCTGTAGGCCACACTCCTTTAACCAGTGTAATTAGACCTAACTTAATGACCAAACCGGCTACTTTAATCATTCCTAAAGTAACTGTCGGAGATTTAGACGATGCAAGTAAAATTTTCGGACCTGCACAAACCGCCGTTGCAAGAGCAGTTGCTGATGCAGTGGAAGACGGATACATTCCAAAAGACATTGTTGAAGATATTGTAATCAATGTCAGCGTATTCATCGACCCTTCCGCAAAGGATTTCAGAAAAATCTATCAGTACAACTACGGAGCAACCAAACTCGCAATCAGAAGAGCCATGGAAGGCTATCCGGACATCGAAAAAGTGCTTGCAGAAAAAGACCGTGGAACTCACCCAATCATGGGATTCAAAGTCAAAAAACTTTGGTCACCACCATACCTGCAGGTTGCACTTGACCTTGACAATGAATCTGCAATGGAAAGAATCATCGCAGACTTGCCTGACAACGACAGGATCCTTCTTGAAGCAGGTACTCCACTTGTCAAAAAGTTCGGTGTAGGAATCATTGGTAAAATCCGTGCTTTACGCCCGGACGCATTCATCATTGCCGATTTGAAAACTTTGGATGTCGGTCGTGTGGAAGTTAAAATGGCAGCAGATGAAACCGCTGATGCAGTAGCTATTTCCGGTCTCGGTACCATCGAATCAATTGCAAAAGCAATTCATGAAACCCAAAAGCAAGGTATCTATTCCATCCTTGATATGATGAACGTCAAAGGATTTGAAGAAAAATTAGCACAGCTTCCTGATGATTTAAAACCGGATATCGTTTTATTACACAGAAATGTTGATATGGAATCATACAGAGCCGAACACGGTGAAGACGTAAGTGACATGACCGAATGGGGTAATATTAAGGATATCAAGAAAACACTCGGCAATAAAGGTCTTATCGCTGTTGCCGGTGGAATCAAACCTAACAATGTTGAAGAAGCTATCCAGAAAGGCGCAAACATCATTATTGCAGGCAGATACATTATCGGTTCAAGAGATGTAAGAAGAGCTGCACAGGACTTCCTGGAACACTTTGACCCTGATCCTGACAACATGAGACTTGCCATGGATGAAGACGAAAACATTGAAGTAAAAGACAAAGAGTAAATTAGATTAATTCTAATTTACAACTATTTTTTTTTAAAAGGAGTTTTTTTATGGGATTTTGTAATTCTTGCGGACAGCCTATTGTAAAAGAGGACTACGGTACCAATAAGGACGGCAGTTTGAATCCGGAATTTTGTAAGGACTGCTATCAGAATGGTGAGTATACAGAACCGGACATAACTTTAGAAGAGATGATTGTTCGAAAAACCAAAGAGATGATGGAAAAAAATCCTAGACTTGCGGAAACTCAAGCGACCGGAATAACCGCATTTTTCATTCCGAGCTTAAAAAGATGGAATCCTGAGTTTCAGGATGACTATGAATCCCTTTAGGATCTGTTTAACATAAATTCTTTAACTTTGCTTGCGATATAGTCATCACGGGTTTGATGAGTCTTGATGTTATACAATTCGTCCTGCAGATCATTGAATTTATCAACCAAATCGTTGTATTCACCTAAAAGTGAATCATAATCTTTTTCTAAACTTTCATTTATTTCATAGATTTCAGCATAGCTGGTTTTTGTGTTGAGGTTTTCCTGTTTGAGATGGTCGTATTTTGTTGAAACCTTATTGTAGCTTTCGCGGATTGAGGCATGTTCCTCTTTCAGGTTTGAGCATTTGGTTTTCAGGTTTTTGTTTTCTTCCTTGATGCTTGAATACTTTGTTTTGAGGTTTTCGTTTTCGGTTTTGATGTTGACGAACTTGGTTTTTAAGTTTTCGTTTTCAACAATCAGCTTGGAGTGCTTGTCCTTGATGCTTTCGTTTTCATGCTTTAGGCTGTTGAGGTTGTCCTGATGCAAATCCTCATATTTGTTTTCCATTTCATTTAAAGCGGCGCTTTGCTGTTTGATGGTGGCCTTTAGCTCTTCAATTTCCTTTTCATATTCTAAAGTAGATGGGTTATTGTTATTGTTTCCTGCAAACTGTTTTTCCAATTCTTTCACTTCCTCAACATGTAAATAATTCGCTATTCTCAATACTTCAATTTCTTCCTCTCTACTTTTGAATTCCTCAATTTCTGAATTAGGGATAATAAGAACTTCTTCCTTGTTTTCGTAGATGTCTTCATTTTTTGGCACTGTAATTTGAATCTGTTCTGTAGTGTATTTTTTCCTCTGACCATTTTTCAATGTTCTATTATACTCTCTAGAATACTTCTTTACAATACCATTTCCTACTTTCATATTATCCCCTAGTTTTTAATAATATAA